>Ga0075026_100001381_pt1 | contig 10200 bp, 10 predicted proteins | sample Str012_2_FD_71392 | JGI IMG/M metagenome (GOLD analysis project Ga0075026, IMG submission 71392) | Freshwater sediment microbial communities in response to fracking from Pennsylvania, USA - Straight Creek_MetaG_SC_2012 | ecosystem: Environmental > Aquatic > Freshwater > Creek > Sediment...
GGTTATTGGTGCTAGCGGACAAATAGGTGTTGAACTTACAATGGCGCTGCGCAAATTATACGGCAATGCCAATGTGGTTGCATCCGATCTGCGCGAACAAAACCCCCTGCTGGAAGGTACCGGTCCCTATGTAAGCCTGGATGTTATGAACAAAGAAATGCTGCATGTGCAGGTCATCCGCCAGAATTTTACACAGATTTACTTACTGGCAGCCATTCTTTCCGCCACCGGTGAAAAAAATCCCAACCTTGCCTGGAACCTGAATATGACCGGCCTGCTCAATGTGCTGGATATTGCCCGCGAAGAAAAAATAAAAAAAGTTTACTGGCCCAGTTCCATTGCTGTATTTGGCCCCACCAGCCCCAAACAAAATTGCCCGCAGCAAACCATCATAGAACCCTCTACCGTTTATGGCATCAGCAAATATGCCGGCGAATTCTGGTGCAACTATTATCACCAGCGGTTTGGCGTAGACGTTAGAAGTATCCGCTACCCGGGTTTGATCAGCTATAAATCGGCCCCTGGCGGCGGCACTACCGATTATGCCGTAGAAATTTTTCATGAGGCACTGGAAGAAAAAACCTATGAATGCTTTCTCAAAGAAGACACTTACCTGCCCATGATGTATATTTCCGATGCCATCCGCGGCACCATTGAACTGATGGAAGCACCGGCCGAAAAAATATCCATCCGCACCTCCTACAACCTTTCCGGCATGAGCTTCTCACCAAAAGAAATCGCCGCCAGTATTCAGCAACATATCCCCGAATTTACGATTAGCTATAAACCCGATTACCGGCAAAACATCGCCAACAGCTGGCCGCAAAGCATTGATGATACCGTGGCCCGCAACGATTGGGGCTGGAAGAATGAATATGATTTGGGCAAAATGACAAAAGAAATGCTGGATAATTTAAAATAAATTTCAGCCGCCGGCATTTGAACGGGGGGAATCATTCTTGTGTCACTCCATTGTACAGCAGTGCAGCAATCAGCTTCTAAAAAATCAGCCATTGCCCCTACCGCAGAATCCTGAAATCCGGGAAAGATTGCAGTACTTCTTCGCTGGTTTCAACAGTAAGCACTTTGGCCCGTTCAGGCCCCTGCCGGCACCAGGCCAGCAGCTGCGATAGTTGCGCCGCAGTGGCCGTGGCAATAATTTGTACGGCACCATCGCGCAGGTTGCACACCGTACCATTGACACCCAGCACCCTGGCTTTTTCAAGCGCAGATTGCCGGTAAAACACACCCTGCACTTTTCCGGTTACTTTTATGGAAATGGTTTGCAGCATTGGGGCAAGATATTTCTTTTTTTGTCGTTATTACCCTATTAAAATGATAGGGAATTCCATAAAAAAGTGCAGCTTGCCGGGCCGGATGCCTGTAATCTTTTGTATTTGAACTTTCATTGCAGTAAATTGTTTTATGTTTATGATGCGATACAGCTGTGTTTGCTTTTTTTTGCTGCTTACGGTGCTGGCAGGCGCACAACAAAAACCAGGCAGTAACTGGTGGCGGGCTGCACTGCACCGTGCAGATGGTCAGGACATTATTTTTAATTTTGAATGGAATACCGAAAACGGAAAGTCCGTTTGGTATATCCGCAATGCCAGCGAACGCATCCGTGTAACCGATATAACGGTAAAACGCGATTCCATGATTGTGCAAATGCCCTTGTTTGAATCGCAGTTCAGGATAAAAAAAAATAAAAAAGACGGAACGCTTTCCGGCAACTGGATAAAAGGTGGCGCTGTAAAAACAAATATCATCCCATTTACTGCATCGCCGGGCGGACTTCGTTTTCCGGGCAGCGAGCCCGCCGGATGGAATATCAATGGTCGCTGGTCAGCCGTATTTCAGAAAAACAATGCCACCGACCCCGCCGTGGCTGAGTTTACACAACGCGGTAATTTTATAACGGGTACATTTCTCAATCCCACCGGCGACTACCGCTACCTGGAAGGCGTAGTAAGCAACGACAGCCTGCGCCTTTCCTGTTTCGATGGCGGCCACGCCTTTTTATTTACGGCAAGGGTATACAATACCAATAGCATTACCAACGGCATGTTTTATTCAGGCGCTGTCTTCAAACAAGCCTGGGCGGCCGAAAAAAATGATACGGCCAGTTTACCCCTGGATGATGTGGCCATGTACCTGCGGGCTGGCGAAGAAAAACTGCATTTTACTTTCAACGATCTGGATGGTAAACCGGTTTCTATTAACGATGACCGCTTCAAAAACAAAGTAGTGATTGTGCAACTGATGGGAAGCTGGTGCCCCAATTGCATGGATGAAACCGCTTTCCTGAGTGAATATTATAACAAGAACAGGTACAGGGGCATCGAGATTGTATCGCTGGCCTATGAGTACAGTTCCGACCGAGAAAGATCCATAAAGACCCTTAAAAAATTTCAGCAGCGCTTTAATGTCAGATACCCCATGCTCATCACCGGCGTTACCGTTAATGATTCGCTGCGCACAGAAAAAACATTGCCCGAACTAACCCCCATTAAATTTTTCCCTTCTTCTGCTATTCTCGATAAACAGGGCCGTGTACGCAAACTGGATACCGGCTTTAATGGCCCAGCTACCGGTGACCATTACCTGCAATACAAAAAAGAATTTGAAGACACGGTGAACGAACTACTGGGAGAAAAACAATAAACTGCCGGCAGGGCCCTGCAAGCGCTTTTTAAGTTTACCGGCAGCAGCAACTAACCAGGCGGGCAGCTATTCAAATACCAGCAACGCAACAATGGCTTCCAGGTACTGCTGATCCGTTGTATCAAACTGGTCATACACGGAGCTGTCCACATCCAGTACGGCCACTACCTGGTTGTTACGTATAACGGGTACCACTATTTCTGATTTTGATAAACTGCTGCAGGCAATATGCCCCGGAAACTTTTCTACATCGGGCACTATCAGCGTTTTCTGCTGCAGCCAGCTGCTGCCGCAAACGCCACGGCCTTTGCTGATGCGGGTACAGGCTACCGGCCCCTGGAATGGCCCCAACACCAGTTCATCTTTTTTAACCAGGTAAAAGCCTGTCCAAAACCAGCCAAACTGTTCTTTTAATGCAGCAACGGTATTGGCAAGATTGGCCACAAGGTTGGGTTCGCCTTCCAGCAATGCTTTTATTTGTGGAACAAGGGCCTGGTATTGTTCGGCTTTTGTGCCCAGTATAATTTGCAAATCTTCTGCCATGTCGCAAAGATACCCATGTCGTCTTAAACAGGGGTAAACAAAGCCAGGATGTCTGTATCAATGCGCTTCGGCCGCTTGCTAACGGCATCCAGCAGGCACCAGGTGGTAACGGCTTCTGCAAGTTTTTTACCCGTAAGGGCATTGTACAGTTGTGTATGTCTTTGAGAACGGGCGCCTTCGTTTTTACCTACCCATGTATACACCGATATGGCATCGTGCAACAATGCGGGCTGCAGGTAATCAATTTCGTGGCGCAATACCACCCACAGGTATTTTTGATTAATGGATTCATTACTGAGCGCTGCCCAGTGCGCAATGGCGGCTTCCTGTACCCAGCGCAGGTAAACAATATTGTTGACATGGCCCAGCCCGTCAATATCGGCCGCAACCGCCGTTACAGGGTATACATAAAAGTTGGAAGAAGGCATTTCCATATGGCAATACTAATGCAATAAACAATTACCTGATTAATACAGATGTGCCTTTAAGAAAAACTTTTTTACCGGTGTCGTGGTTCACATAACTGAGCGTCCATACAAAATTGCCGGCACTTTGTATATGCCCATTGATACTGCCATCCCATTTTTTTGTCCAGTCGCTGGTATGAAAAACCAGTTGTCCCAGCCGGTTATACACATTGAACTCCAGGTTATCGGCTTTGAAGGCATTTAATGGATAGAGGTAATCATTGACCCCATCTCCATTGGGTGTAAATGCATTGGGTACCGCAATATAACAGGTGCGCAATACTTTAATTTTTTCCACCGCCGTATCCAGGCACAGTGCCTGGTTTTGTACTACCAGTTGTACATTGTACGTTTTTTCCGAACCGGTTACGGGGTAATGCTGCGGATCGGGAGTTTGCAGGGTGCTGGTATTACCATTGCCAAATATCCATTTGTAGGCAATGATGTCTCCCACGCTGCTGTTTTTAAAACTGGCGGCATCTTCCGGGCACAGGATACTGCTGGTTTCAAAAATAGCTTCCAGTACATTGTCAAGCGAAATGGTTTGTGTGCTGCTGTCGCTGCAAAAGCCATTGGATACTTTCAGCAGTATTTGCTTTTTGCCAAAGGTTTTAAAAACAACAGTATTGTTTTGCAGGGTGCTGGCGCCGGCTGCATCAAACACCCACATCCACTGGTTTACGCCGTTGTTGCCGCTGTGCGAGAAGACAACAGTATCAGCGGTACAACCCAGTAAAAGTTTATAATCAAACGCAGCTGAAACCGTGTCTTTAACAGTGAAACTAACGGTGGCGCCTATGAGCGTTTCCTGCCCGCACTCGTCAATGATATTGTTGAGATCCGAACCCCGTTTCAGTGTCACTTTGTAAACACCGCCCTTTACAACCGGTGCAGCCAGTTTAAGTACAATGGTGCTGCTGAGTTCGTTGCTGTTGCAGGCGCCTTCTGCACTGGTAACAACAACCGGCGCCGGGCCGGTAATGATAAAATCGCTGCCGTCTGCTGCGATGGAATTGCAGCGGATTTTTTTCTGAAATACCAGTTCTATCTGTGATGGTGCGCATTTTAAAGGACTGATACTGTCGAGCGGCGTTGGTTGTAGCGGAACGATCACAAATGGTAGCTTGTGCCCCACCGGTATATCACGGTCGCAATCGTCCAGCAGGGTGTTTACATCAGACCCTGTTTTTATAGAAAGGCTATACGGCCCCGGCGGCAGGGGATTGCTCAATACAATGGTAATGGAGTCCATATCAAAACTGCCGCTGCAGCCATAGCCCGTGGCAGCCACTACGCTGGCAACGGCCGGTGATAGCTGGAAATCACTTCCATCGGCAGCCAGCGAATTGCATTTCATTTTTGTATTCAGTTTCAGGCCAATCGTAGTGCCATCGCAGGAAGTATACAGCTTTTGCAGATCGGGCAATTTAGGATCATTGATTACGGCAGTGCCGGTGCCAAAAGACAATTTATAACCACTCTGGCTATCGCTGTAATGACTAATCATCAGCAGGTAGGTATGCTGGTTTTGCAAAACCGGCATTACACTATAGGTATTGATATTGTCTGCAGGGTCTGAACCACATTCCACATTGTTTTTGCCCTTTATGCCTGCACCTGTAAGACCGTAACTGCCCGACCAGTTGGCCACTACAAACAAAGCGGTATTGGTATACACCGAATTCAAATCAGTAATGCCGGTGATATCAAACAACTGCCAGTCATAATCATCGCCTAAATCATTCGGCGTTATTAAAAACCCAAGGGTGCCAGTCTGGTAGCAGGTAAACCGGTACCAGTATGGATTTTTGTCTGCATAAGCAGATCGGGTGGCATCGCAACCCGGAACAAGCATGGCATTATTGGTGCAGATGGGAACGGTGGATTGTACAAATGTATCTTTTGTACAAAGCGGAAACGCCGTCTGGGGTGTTTGCCCCAGCGTAGTGCAGGATCCGCCCAGCTGGCCATGCAGCGCAGCGGTGGCAAAAAAACAAAGGAAAAAAATAGCGATTTTCTGCAAAAGCATAGTGTATTGACCCGTAAAAATATCGTATCGCTGCAAACCATTGCATTTTAATTGCAGCCGCCAAAAAAGAATTAACATATTCAAAAAATGCGGTTATTCGCATAAGCTCAACTGCTCTGTGCCCCTGTTGGCCATCTGCACCAGGTTTACTTTGCCGGCTTTGCTAAAATGCAGTACCAATATTCCGTAAGACATTTCGTAGGCATCCCAGTTATCGTCTTTCATTTTTGGGTTGCCCAGTATTTTGAATAAACTGTTGCGGGCTGCCCCCATTACCGGCGTTGTAAATTTAGCCACAAATTTTTCTTTGATCTCAATATAGTCGCGGTCGGTATAAAAGAAGATGCCCTTGTCGGCATAAAAAATACTGGCCCCGCATTTTGCCGTACTGCCCTCTGGTTCGATGGCCGTAAAGCAGGGAAACTTGTCTTTTATTTCAACAAAACGAGCATTGGGTTTAAGCCCGTTTACCTTTCCATCGATGATGTCTACTACGAATGCATCGCACCTCGATTTGGCAACTAACTGAGCCTTAGTACTCATTACAACTGTAACCAGGATGAACAGGAAGAATACGTGTTTCATAGCTATTATTTTGGTTTAAAATGGGCTGCGTTCCGCTACTATAAGCAAAATCCCTGCTAAAAGCTGTGGGTTTTGCCCCCAGCCCCAAAAAAAGCCGTTTTAGCGGCGCTGTATTTGAATACCTGTTACTACAACATGCCATGCATAATAACTGGGGTTGCGGAATCGTTATAACCACAGCAAAATTACATACCGGTCCATCGTTATTTTACGAACCAAATGAAAACACCTGATGATTATCTGAATCGATTTTTGTAAATTCATATAACTACCAATAAAAAGGAAACCACATGAAAGCACTTTCGGAAACATGGTTTGCAGATGGTTATATTGACTTTGAGCTAAAGAAGTACACGTTACTGGCCTACCTCCAGCAGGTAAACCGGTATTTTAATGAAAACAAATTATATCCCCAGCTCTCCGATCTCATCTTTCACTACAACAACCTGGTGGCTTTCCGCGAAAACAAGAAATTTTTACAAGAGCATTTTCCAAAACGGTTGAATGGCATACAAATGGAAAAACTGCAATTGCTGTACCAGCAGATTGTAGAAGACGATGACATGATGAAGGAACTGGAAAACATCATTAATTTCTCGGCCGCCGAAATGAAAGCTGCCATTTCAAACGGCGCAGAATTGTATGAGTTTATTGAAGACAAACTAACTATTTTTCCCATTGGCATTATACCGCTTGAAATAAACGAGGGTTATTTCTTTTTAAACGAAGGCAGTGCACGCCAGACAAAAGTTTACCAGTACCGCCTGAGCTTTTTTGAAAAGCACGATGAAAAATACCGTTCTATCCGCACAGAATTTATTGCAGACTGGGAACGCAATATGGTAAACACTTACGAAAACATCAAGAGCGAACTCATCCGTGGTAAAAAAGATTTGCCCAATCCTGCAGTATATTCAATTGAAACAACGCTTACCTGCCCGGTAGAAGAAACACTCCTGCCCATTGCAAAAAGAAGTTTGGTAAGGTATATCTCCGGTAATGCAGCGTAAGGAAATGTGATTGTGCATGCTGCGGGAGATTAAATAAAATAGGAAATTTTTATTCACTGAGCAGCGGGTAAAAATGCCCGGAAAAAAAAACGAAGAGCCGCATCAGAAATTATCACATCATACATCCTACGAAGCTTTCTTATGGTACACACGTGCCGTCTGCAATGCTACCGCAAGCAGGATTAGCAGCAGGCCAATATAAAACGATCCGTTTAACTGTTCGTTTTCGTGGTAAATAACGAAGGCCAGTACAATACCATACACAGGCTCCAGGTTATAGGTAAGATTAACGGTAAAAGCCGATATTTTCTTTAATGCATTGGCGGAGAGTTGAAAAGCCCATACCGAACAAACCCACGACAAAAACAGCAACCATAGCCAGTCTTTAAACCCGGGGAAAATAGTTGCAGCAGGAAATTGCCGCAGGTAAAAAGGGATCAGTAAAGACAAAGCCAGCAAACCACCCGTCAGTTCATACGTCATCAGTGTTTCTGCATTCATACGCTGCATCAGCCGCCGGTTGCAGATGGGAAAAACGGCGCCCAGCATGGCCGAAATTACCCCAACGATGATGCCTGTTTTATAGCGGCTGTCGAAATGGAAGATGATATAAATACCGGCAATGACCACAAGGCCCAATAAAATCTCGATGGATTTAAAAGGTGTTTTAAACAGCAGCGGTTCAAATATGGCGGTAAAAAAACCCACGGAAGAAAAGCAGACCAGCGCAACCGATACGTTGGAATATTTGATGGCGCCGAAAAAACTCACCCAATGCAAGGCAGCCACCAGACCGATGCCCGCTATTTTCGCTATATCTGTTACTGAAATTTTCTGCAGGCGCTTTGCCGCCAAAAACAATATCCACATGGTAACCGAACTGATGAACAGCCGCCACCAAACCAGCAGTCCCTCATTGAGTGTGATAAGCCGGCCCAGGATGCCTGTAAAACCAGCCAGGAAAACAGCGATGTGGAGTTGAATAAATGCTTTCTTCATAATAGTATTCAGTATTTAGATGTTTGTATGCAGGCTTCCGGATTTCCATTAGCCTCAATACTAAATACTATAATCTCAATACTATTGTTTTGTTTTTGCAAATACTTCGTTGCTGACAGCAGAATAATTGGCGGGTTCAGTTTTTTTTACCCGGTTGCGGTAATCTTTAAACCAGCTTTGCCAGCGCAGGTACAAAACACCGGCAATCCCTTCTTTTACGATGCCTTTGTTCATTTTAGAGGTACCGTAAGTCCGGTCCCTGAAAATGATGGGCACTTCTTTAATGACAAAGCCCAGCTTCCAGGCCGCAAATTTCATTTCTATCTGGAAGGCATAACCGACAAATTTTATTTCTTCGAGATTTATGGCTTCCAGTACTTCTCTTTTATAACAAACAAAGCCGGCAGTAGGATCTTTTACAGGCAGGCGGGTGATCAGTTGCGTATAAAATGAAGCCCCTTTGGAAAGTAATATCCGGTTTCGCGGCCAGTTTACATTGCCGCCACCTTTTACATAACGCGAGCCAACGGCTACATCGGCACCCTGCAAACAGGCTTCGTACAAATTATCGAGGTCTTTGGGATTGTGCGAAAAATCGGCATCCATTTCAAATATATGCGAGTAGCCCCTGGAAAGAGCCCACCTGAAACCATAGATATAGGCCGTGCCGAGCCCTTGTTTACCTTTTCTTTCTTCCACGAAAAGCTGGCCGGGATAAGCAGGCTGCATGTCTTTTACAATCTGCGCAGTGCCATCCGGCGAGTTATCGTCTATTACAAGTACATGAAACTGCTGCTCCAGCGAAAAAACGGCAGCAACAATGTTGGAGATGTTCTCTTTCTCGTTGTAGGTTGGTATAATGACAATCTTTTGCAAAATGGGCTTTATCGTTACAGTCTTTCGTGGTTAGCTACGAAAATAACATTTTTATTAATGTATTTAAAACTACAATGGTTAACCGGTTACTATTATCCCTTTTTTAACAGCGACCGGTTAAGTATTTCCGTAAGCTTCTGTTTGGTATGAAGTGGAAAATCGCCCCGCATCATCCAGTCATAATACTGAGGTTCAGCCTTTAAGACATCCGTTACCGGCCGGCCCTTGTGCTTTCCGAAATTAAAGACCTCCACCCCTTTTTCCATCACAAAGCGGCGTGCAAAATCAACAATTACGTCTTCACCCGTAAATTTAAGGATACTGTCAACGGTATTTCCCATTTGTGGGTAACGTTCCACCTGGGCTTCCAGTATTTCCATGGTAGCTCTTGCATCTGCTTCTGCACTGTGGGCGCCTTCCAGGTTTTTCTGGCAATAAAACTTATAAGCGGCAGTAAGTGTGCGCTGTTCCATCATATGAAATACCTTTTGAACGTCTACCAGTTTTCTTCCCTTCATGTCAAACTCTACATCGGCACGTAAAAACTCTTCCATCAGCATGGGTATATCAAACCGGTTGCTGTTGTAACCGCTCAAATCACAATTGTCCAGAAACTGCCGGATATCATTGGCAGCTTGTTTAAAACTGGGTGCATCCTTTACCATTTCGTTGGAAATGCCATGGATGTCTATGCTTGCCTGGGGAATGGCCATTTCAGGGTTCAGCAGCTTCCGTTTGGTGGACCTGTTTCCATCGGGTAATATTTTGATCATACCAATCTCTATAATGCGGTCGGATCCAAGATTGATACCGGTAGTTTCAAGATCAATAAACGCCAGCGGGCGGGTTAGTTTCAGCATTTTTACTTCTTGTTTAAAGAACAGCTTTAAAAATCGGGTTTTTCATTTCAAGGCCACGGGCATTATAACTTCACCGGTAAAATGCCCTTTGCAGGCACCGGGTTGGGTAAACAATATACAGGCTTCTTTGCAAATGTAAAATTTATCTTTGTGAACCTAATTAATTG
>Ga0075026_100001382_pt1 | contig 10198 bp, 6 predicted proteins | sample Str012_2_FD_71392 | JGI IMG/M metagenome (GOLD analysis project Ga0075026, IMG submission 71392) | Freshwater sediment microbial communities in response to fracking from Pennsylvania, USA - Straight Creek_MetaG_SC_2012 | ecosystem: Environmental > Aquatic > Freshwater > Creek > Sediment...
ATCGGCGAGGACCCGAACGGCATCCCGAACAACCTGATGCCGTTCGTGATGCAGGTCGCGGTCGGGCGCCGAGACGAGCTCGTGATCTTCGGCGACGACTACCCCACCCCCGACGGCACGTGCATCCGCGACTACATCCACGTGATGGACCTCGCCGAGGGTCACCTGGCCGCCATCGAGCGCATCGACGAGCTGCCCGGTTGCCGGGCGATCAACCTCGGCACCGGTTCGGGGTCGTCGGTGCTCGAGGTCGTGGCGGCGGCGTCGACCGCCGCGGGTCGGCCGCTCCCCTACCGCATCGGCCCCCGCCGGGCCGGCGACGTGGCGGCGTCGTTCGCCGACGCCTCCCTCGCCGCGGAGCTCCTCGGCTGGTCGGCGCACCGCACCATGGACGAGATGTGCGCCGACGCCTGGCGCTGGCAGTCCCAGAACCCCGCGGGCTACGGCTCGGCCTGAGCCGCGGGCACGGGCCCGGGCGCGGTTGCGCTCCACGCCCGGGCGAAGGCGATGCGCTCGGCCGCCGGTGGGTGGCTCATCGAGACGCGCGCGATGCGGCCCGGGTCGAGGTCGGCCAGGTTGTTCACGTGCAGCCGGCGCAGCATGGCCTCGACCAGGTCGGGGCGCCCGAGCAGTTCGAGCGCCTCGAGGTCGGCCTCGCGCTCGAAGGCCCTCGACACCCAGGCGGTGACGGGCCCGACGATGGCGCCGGCGGCCTCCACCGCCAGCACGGCGAGAGGCAGCCCGGCCGGATCGCCCGGTCCGTCGAGCCCGAAGGCCTCGAACAGGCCGGTCCAGCGGGTGAGCAGCCCGAGCACCGCCAGCACCACGAACGACACCGCGGCCAGCACGGGGAGCTGGCGGCCCAGGTGGTGGCGGCGCACGTGGCCGAGCTCGTGGGCCACCACCTGCTCGACCAGCTCGGGGGGCGTGGCGAGCAGGGTGTCGTAGAGCACCACGCGACGGGTCGGTCCCAGCCCGGACACGTAGGCGTTGTCGCGAGTCGACCGCCGGCTCTCGTCGGCCACCTCGACCCGCGCCACCTCCACCCCGGCCAGCACCGCAACCCGTCGCACCCGGTCGAGGAGGTCACCCTCTCCCAACGGCTCGAACCGGTTGAACAGGGGCGAGATCAGCACCGGGAACAGCACCCCGGCAGCGAGCGCGAACCCGACGACGAGCAGCCAGGCCCACACCCACCACCAGTCGGTCGAACGCACCAGGGCGTAGACCGGCACGAGCAGAACCGCACCGATGACGAAGGACAACACCACGCTCTTGGCCTCGTCGGCCGCCAGGCCCCGAGCGGTCTGGGTCGACAGGCCCCACTTCTGGTCGTGCCGGAGGTCGACCCAGCCGTCGAGGGGCACGTCGACGACGAGTCGGGCCACCTCCAGCGCGGCGAAGACCACGAGCAACTGGGCGACCCAGCGGTCGATGCCGAGGCCGTCGACCAGCCGGGGACCGACCTCGAACACCACGAGACCGACGGTGATCGCCAGGCCGCCGACCAGGCGCAGCGCCCGCATCCGTCGCAGCGGGCGCTGGTAGCGACGGGCCCGATCGAGGTCCCCGGCATCGAAGAGGTCGTCCGGGCTCGCAAGGGTGGGTCGCCACACCGAAGGCACCCGACGGCTCATGCCGGGAGGATACGGGTGCGCTCGTCGGCCCAGCGCCTCAGCGCCTCAGTGACCGAGCAGGTCGATCGGGCGCAGCACGGCGAAGGTGCCGTTGGCCACCCAGCCCGGGATCGGCTCGAACGTGAGGCCCCGGCCGATGGCATGGACGATCATCCCGCCGCCGACGTACATGCCGGTGTGGCCGTCCATGAGGAACACGTCGCCCGGTTGCATCACCTTCAGGTCGATGCGGTCGCTGACCTTCGTCGACATGAAGGTCGGGTCGGCCTCCATGGCGTAGGTCGTCGCCGGCACCACGACGCCGATGCTGCGATAGGCGTGGCTCACGAACCCCGAGCAGTCGAAGAAGCCCGAGCCGTAGCGGTTGGTTCCCGGCGGGCACACCGGGTCCTGGGGCCGCACATCGGGACCGAGGCACTGGGAGTAGGGGGTGCCGAGCCGGGTCAGCGCCCAGAAGATCATCCCGTTCACGTCACCCGGGGCGAGAGGGGTGCCGCCGCTGTCGAACTGCATGCTGCCGTCACCGATGACCACGCGGGGGTCCGCGGGAACCGCACCGAGATCGAGGCCAGCCGTACGGGCGTAGCGGCGGGCGGCGCCCAGCACCACTGTCGACTGCTGACCCTCGCCAAGGAGCGCTGCGACCGCGGCGTCGAGCGGGGCGAAGCCGTCGAGCGGAACACCCCACGAGCACAGGGCCCGCGAGGTGGTGAGCGCGGCATCGAAGAGGTCGTCGGGACTGGCGTGACCGTCACCATCACCGTCAGCGGCGAACGCCGTCCAGATCGCGGGGCTGAGTTGCATCGGTCCCACGGCCCGGTCACCACCGGTGTCGCCGTCGACCGCACCCTGGTCGGTGTCGGCGGTGCGAAGGCCCTGAAGGCCGCGAAGAGGAGGGGAGACGCGGCCGAGGTCGTCGATCTCCGAGCCGAGGTTGCGCCCGTGGGCCGAGCTGATCCGACCCATCCCCGCCAGCACTGCCGCCGAGAGGTGGCAGTCGGGATGAGCGGCGTTCGTGGCGGCCGCCGCGCCGCGATAGGCGAGATAGGCGACGGCGGGGAGGTCGGCCGCACCGGTGTCGGCGAAGGCCTGGTCGGCCCGGCCGCCTGCGTCGGATGCCGCCGCCGCGGCCGCGTCATGGTCCTTGGTGCTGCGGGCGAGGTCCTCGTCTCGCTTGTGGACCACCTCTTGGGCGGCGTCGACCCGGTCGGCCGACTGCTGCACCGCGTCCTTGGCCGCGTCGAGGCCCTGACGGGCTCCGGACAGGGCGAGGCGCATCGACGCGGTCACGTCGGCGTCACCGGCGCCCTGCTGCACGAAGTACTCGGCGCTCAGGGAGCCGTAGCGATCGCGTTGGCCGGCCAGGTCGGCCTGGAGGACGGCGAGCTCCGATGACGCTGCCACCCACGCCTGTTGGGCGGCGTCCCGCTGGGCCTGGGCCTGGCCCTGCGACGCCTCCGCGGTCGTCAAGCGGGCCCGGGCGATCTCGTACGCGTTCACGGCGGCGCTCACACCCTCGGACGGGGCCGCGCCCGCGGGGGCGACGGCCCCCACCGCGGGGACCACGGCGACGGCCACCATCAGGAGGGCGAGGAGTGCGAACCGGACGCGCCGGAGGGACCGAGTCATCCCGCGGAGGCCGACACCAGGGGTGACGCGGGCTCCTCGACCGGCGTCGAGGGTGCCGGAGGACCGGGGAGGTCGACGGGGTCGGTCGACCCGCCGACCGGCGGCTCCCCACTCTCGGCCCGACGGGCCCGGCGGCGCTGCACCCACCGCACGATCACGGCCACGACGTCACCGACGAGAAGCAGCACCAGAACGATCAGCAGCCACGGCACCGCTCGGCTCGAGGAGCTGGTCTCGGTCACCGGGCCGGCGCCGGAGGCCAGCACCCGCCAGGAGAAGTCGCCGATGACCGGCGCCGGAACCGTCACGCGGGCGGTGCCCGTCCAGGTCTGACCGGCGCCGAGCGGACCCGGGAACAGGTCGAAGCCGGCCAGGTCGACCTCGGTGCTGCGGCCGACGGCCCCGTTGACCGCGACGGCCGAGAACGCCTCGGTGGCCTGGTTGTGGACGACGACGGTGACGTCGTAGTCGGTCGGGCCACCCAGCCACGACTTGAGCGTCGCGCCGATGCCGTGGGGAGCAGGTACCGCGGTCACGGTGACCGCCAGTGGGGGCTCGTCGCTGAAGGGATCGACGACGGGGCCGATGGGCACGCCCCGGATCTCGATCGGTGCGTACGCCACCTCACCCGCGTCCGAGCTTCCCCGGATCACGCACGGGCAGGTGCCCGGCGGAGCGGAGATCACGAACGAGGTGAGGGGCGAGTCGTCGACGTGGTAGAGCCGCACGCCCTGGCTGGCGGGCATGTTGCAGTCGCTGGAGCCCCGCTTGGCGAGGTTCCCGCACACCGAGAGCGTGACCAGGCGGCCCTGCCAACCGGTGAAGATCACCGTGATCTGCTGGCCGGGGTCGACCGTGGTCTGGTCGAGGGTGAGCGTCGGGCCGCTGAGGGCCGGCGCGGTGGTCGTCGTCGTCGTCGACTCGGCCTGCGCTGCCGGCCCACCGACCGGGTTGAGCGTGCTCGACGTGGTCTGCGCACCGGCCGGCACCACGGCGAACGCCAGCCCGGCGAGGGCAGCGGCCACCATCACGAGGCGGACGAGGGCACGGGTCATGCCGGCTGGCGCTCCCGGGCAAGGGCCTGCCGGGTCGGGTCGGGCTGACCGCCGGCCGGGCCGCCCGGCGTGGTGCCGGAGCCGTCATGGCGGCGATAGCGCCGCCACGCGAACACGACGAGGCCGACGACGAGGAGAAGGGCCAGCAGCGTCCATGGGACAGCGAGGGTCAGCGCGCCCTGGCTCTCGTTCGAGAGCGTGTCCTCGTCACCCGCGATCGCCTTCGGGTCGAGGTGGACCTGCGCCGAGGAGACGACCGTGGCCGGCACCCCGTCGAGGGTGGTCCGGTAGGTGACCGACTGTCCGGGGAGCAGGTCGGCGAGCTCTTGGGTGGGCCCGTCCTTGCCGAGGAGGCCGAACGGTCCACCGACGGTGACCGAGGAGGTGCCTCCGAGGCGGACGTTGCCCCGGTTGGCGACGGTGTAGGTCACCGTGGCCGAGCCGCCGAGGGGGTTGAGCGACGGGGAGTAGTCCACCGACACGCCCTCGATCGTGAGCTTCGGCTCCACCGGACCGGCGACACGGAGGTAGAGGCGGGTGCCGGTGCGGCGATCGAGGGAGATGACCTTGCCGTCGGCGCCGGTGCCCTCGGCGCGCGATGACGCCAGGATGGCGGCGACGTGGTCGCCCGGGGAGGCGTCGGCCGGGACGTCGATCGAGATCGGGATGGTGGCCTGCTTGCCGGGCGGGAGCGTCAGGTTGTCCTGGGGGATCTTCACCCAGGAGCCGGCGTCGACCGAGGACTGGTCGCCGGGCAGGACGTCGAAGCTGCCGTCCTCGGTGTTGAACGCATCGGCGGCGTAGATCCGGAACGTCTGCGGCACGTTGCCGTAGTTGTAGACGGTGATGGCATCGGTGACGGTCGAGCCGGGAGCCGAGGTGTAGGAGAGATAGGGGCGGTTGCCGGGCTGGCTCGGGTCGTCCGAGCCGGCGGGGGCGACGGCCCAGCTCTCGATGATCTGGGGCTCACCGCTCTGAGCGGCCGCGTCGCCCGGGGCCTGCTGGGCGCTCGCCGCCGGGGCGACGGCCACGAGGGCGGTCAACACCGCGAGCAGGGGGAGGAGTCGGCGCCAGGCGGTCATCGGCAGGTCTCTCTGGTTCGTTGGTTCGGGAACGCCCGACGCGGCACCGGTCAGGGAACCAGTGCCGCGTGGGTGGAACGGTGGACTTCGTTGATGTGCGGGTACTGCGGTTGCCTGATCCGTCGGCCCGGGGCGGTCGCCCGCCCCGGGCCTCGGAACCGGGTTCCCGACTAGAGGGTCGAGATGGTGAGGGTGGCGGTGTAGGTGCCGCTCTGGGCCGTGATCGGGATCAGCAGCTTGAGACGGGCATCAGCGATGGCCGTGCCGAGGCCGCCGGTGCTGGAAGCAGCGGAGACGGTGGCGAACGGCGCAGCGGAGATGAGGGTCCGGTTGCTGCTGAGGCCGGAGGCCACAGCGGTGTTCGGGGCGATGACCCCACCCGCGGCGGCCACCTGGTCGTAGGTGTTGCCGAGGGAGTCGGTGAAGGCCGAGGTGTCCTCGGTCTTGACCGGGGTCCAGCCGAGCTGCGAGCCCGAGAAGGACTTGCCGGCGCCGGCGGTGAAGTTGCTCACCTGGCCGACGACGTTCCAGCCGAGGTCGCCGTCACGGGTGTCGACGACGGTCACCTGGTTGAGGCGGCCGTCAGCGGAGAAGAACTGACCGGCGCCGGCGCCGCTGCGGACGAACTGGGCGTTGCCCAGGTTGATGCCGCAGTGGGTCGGGTAGGTCGCGTTCGACGTGCCGTCCGGGTTCACCGGGTAGGGGTACTGGTTGCGCACGGCGTCAACCGGGCCGCCGGGAGCGGCGCCGGTCGTCGGGGCGGTGCCACCGGCGGTGGGAGCAGCCACGGTCGAGCTGTTCACCGCAGCAGCGGCGGGCAGACCGGCCGGGAAGCCCAGCGACGGGGTGGCCTCAGCCGGGAGCGAGCCGTAGGCGCCGCAGACCTGGGTGAGGACCAGTGCACCGACGGGACGGGTCACGGAGATGTCCTGGATCAGGACCTGCGCCGCGAGGGGCGTGGAGCTGATCGTGGAGGACGGAGCCGTGTACGGCGCCGGGTGCAGCGGGGTCAGCTGGAAGCTGACCGGCGTGCCGGCGGCGAGGCCCGTGGCCGAGTACGAGGTGGTCCCTGCGGGGAGGGTCACGGTGGAGGCCGTGCCGCCCTGCGGGGTGATCACCAGGCTGTAGCCGGTGGGGGCGACGCCGGTCGGGGTGACCCACGTGAGGTCGACCTTGCCGGTGCCGGGAGTGGCGGTGAAGCCGGTGACGCCGGGCCGGGGGGCCGGAGCCGGGGTGCCGACGCCGGTGCCGGCGGCCGAGGTGCCGACCGAGTTGGTCGCGGTGAGCGACAGGTTGTAGGTGGTCCCGTTGACCAGGCCGGTCAGGTTGATCGGCGAGGTGGCGCCCGTCTGGGTCACCGTGGCGCCGCCGCCCTGCGGGGTGGCGGTGAGGGTGTAGGTCGACACGACCGGGTCAGCGACGGGGGCGGTGAAGGCCACCGACAGCGTCTGGTCGCCGGGGGTGACGGTGCCGATCGTCGGGGCGGCGGGAACCGCACCGAAGGCCCAGGTGAACTGGCCGGGGCCGTTGGCGGCGCTGCCGGTGTTGGTGATCGTGACGGTCTTGGCCCAGTAGTTCACCGAACCGGTGGTGGTGTCGGCGTCGTAGTTGCAGGCCACACCGACGTTGTACGTGCCGTTCGGGAAGAAGTTGGCGGGGTACACGCCGAGGCTGAAGGTCGGGAGACCGGAGATGTTGCCGGTCACGGCCGGGGCCACTGCGGTGTCGGTCAGCAGGTTGCGCTGGAAGCTGCCGGCGGTGTTGGCCAGCGAGCCGCGAGCGGTGCCGGACAGCGGGGCGCCACTGGCCTGGAAGGCCAGCGTGGTGGGCAGATCGACCGAGGTCGGCAGGATGAACGTCTGGACCTTGTAGCTCCGACCACTCAGCGAGCCGTTGGAGTCACCGGGGCAGGCAGCGCCGGACGGGAGGCCGATGCTGAACGGCGTGTTCGAGTTGTTCGGCGTCGGGATGCCCGTGGGGGTCGGGGAGGGTGCGCCGCTGTTCGTCGCGGCCGAGGCGAGGCCCGGTGCGACGATCGGAGCGACGAGACCGACAGCGGCGAGTGTTGCCACGCCGGCCAGTCCCTTCTTGAGGCTGAACCTCATCAGATGGTCCTTTCGAGGGAGTTGTTGGATGCCCCGGAGGCGGCTGTCGCCTCCGTGTCTGCGAGTGATGCGTCGTGCGAGTGGTGCAGGTCATGGAGCTCGTGGTGGCGGTGCGGTCCCTGTTGCGGTGTGGTCTCTCGACCGCCACCGCAACAGGGCACCGTCACCACGAACGGGATGGTGCGACTGCCGGGATCAGGAGGTGCCGGTGCCGGCGGCGCTGGTGGTGCTGGTGTCGCCGCAGGGCAGCACCGACGCACCGAAGCCGAAGGCGGCACGGGTGTTCTGGGCGGCGGTGGAGCAGAGGCCGGCGCCGGGGGTGGTGAAGAGCGTCTTCACGTCCTGGTTGGCGCTGGGGAACAGCGGATCGAAGGTGCCGGAGTCGAAGACGTTGAACACGTCACGGCCACTGGCGCTCGAGTAGTAGGTCTGCACGATGCTGAGGTTCGGTGCCGTCCCGGAGTAGGGAAGGCGCTGGGCCGCGGTGTTGGAGACGACGTCCGAGAAGTTCACGAAGTCGACGCCGGCACCGAGCTGGCTCTTGGCCACGCCGTTGCTCTGGGCGATGAAGTTGGCCGAGGAGTAGGGGATCACGACCAGCGTGCCGGGCGACGCGTCACCCTTTGCCTTCAGCGCCGCGCCATCGCTCTCCTGCAGACGGCCGGGGCCACCCGCAGCAGTGCCGACGTTGCCACCAGCGAGGAGGCGGCAGAACGACGTGGCGTTCTGGTCGCTACCGGTGGTGCCACCCAGGAAGGTGTTGTTGAAGAAGCTGTAGGTGCCCGAGCCCGTCTGGATGCCGCAGGGAGCGACCGGCGTGGTGCCGGCGAAGCCGCCGAGAGCGCCGCCGGTGACACCGAGACCGGCGAGGGTCAGCGGGGTGGCCGGGGAGACGGTGGAGGTGCTGTACAGCGTGGTGATCTGGGCCTTGGTGAGGCTCAGGTTGCCGTTCACGGGGTTCCCCGAGACCGGATCCTTGTAGTAGTAGGCGAGGCCCACGAAGTCACGGCCGAAGGGCACGTAGGTGAGAGCCGTGCCGGTGCCGCCCACGCTCGAGGAGCGAGCGAAGTCGATGAGGCCACCGACGGACTTCGGACCGCCACACTGGCCGGCGAGGCCGAAGGTGCCACCGAGCAGCGCACGGCTGAGGGCGTTGCGGCCCGATCCCGAGCCGTTGGCCCGGTAGATCGTCGGGGCCTTGACCTTCGTGGTGATGCAGTTGTCGACGCCGGCCGGGTCGGTGGCGTCGAAGGAGATGATCTGGCGCTGACCCGTGGCCGAGCTGCTCTGCACCGGGGTGTAGTTGATGCCGTTGTTCTCACCGGCGTAGGCGTTCATGACGTCCTGGATCGTGTCCGACCCGACGCCGACGAGCGCCGCCTGCTGCTTCGGGTCGGCGCCGGCCGAGCCCGTGGTTGCGACAAGGAGGGCGGAGGCGCCGACGGCGAGAGCGGCACCCACCGCTGCCACCTTGGCGACTCGTCCCCTGAGGGTCCCGTTGATCATGTGAATGTGTGCTCCCGTTCATGGGTGGTCGCCCGGCCGATCGGGCTGCGGGCGGAACGGCACAGGGGCCGCTCAGGGGTGATGGTGACCGACGAGTCCGTCCGTCAAATGGCTCGAAGGTGAAGCGTTAGCGCTCGCGCGAACTGTTCACTCCGGGTCCACCCGGGGTGCCCCCGAAGGCCATCGGAGGAGGTCAACCGAAGCGTCCGTTCACGTAGTCGTAGGTGCGCGGGTCCTGCGGCGACTGGAACATCGCGTCGGTCGGGCCGTGCTCGACGATGACGCCGGGCGTGCCCTGCTCGGCGAGGAAGAAGGCGCACTGGTCCGACACCCGGGCGGCCTGCTGCATGTTGTGGGTGACGATCACGATCGTCACCTCGGAGCCGAGCTCCATGATCGTCTCCTCGATGCGCCGCGTGGACGTCGGATCGAGGGCGGAACAGGGCTCGTCCATGAGCAGCACCCGGGGGCGGATGGCGAGAGCGCGGGCGATGCAGAGGCGCTGCTGCTGCCCGCCCGACAGGCCACCGCCGGGGGCACGCAGGCGGTCGCGGACCTCGGTCCAGAGCCCGGCCTTGGTGAGGCACGCCTCGACGACCTCGTCCTTCTCGCTCGACGAGATCTTCGTGCCGGTCAGCCGGTAGGACGCCACGACGTTGTCGAAGATCGACATCGCCGGGAACGGGTTCGGCTTCTGGAAGACCATGCCGATCTGGCGACGGGCCTCGGTCAGCTTCTTCTGCGCGTCGTAGATGTCCTCACCATCGAGGAGCACCTCACCCGACAGCGACGCGATGGGGATCATCTCGTGCATGCGGTTGAGGATGCGCAGGAAGGTCGACTTGCCACAGCCCGACGGGCCGATCAGCGCGGTCACCTCCCCCGGCTCCATCACCAACGAGACCCGGTCGAGCACGTGGTGGGTTCCGAACCACGCCGAGATCTCGCGGGCCTCGAGGCCGGCCAGCGCCTCCGGCTCGGTCGCCGCGGTCGACGATGCCCCCTTGCGTCCCCGCCAGCCCCGGGACCGGCCCTTCGCCGCCTCGGACACGACCGCGTCGGTGGCCTCATCGGCCCCGAGGTCGGGGACCAGCTGAGGCTCCCGGAGGTCGGCGACCGTCACGATCCCCACCGCGGCGGTCGCCGCGGCCGCGCCGGCCACGAGACCCCCGTGACCGCCATCC
>Ga0075026_100001383_pt1 | contig 10185 bp, 12 predicted proteins | sample Str012_2_FD_71392 | JGI IMG/M metagenome (GOLD analysis project Ga0075026, IMG submission 71392) | Freshwater sediment microbial communities in response to fracking from Pennsylvania, USA - Straight Creek_MetaG_SC_2012 | ecosystem: Environmental > Aquatic > Freshwater > Creek > Sediment...
TCGGACCCCGGACTAACCTGATATGGAGATCTCTCATGGCTAAAGCAAAGAAGAAGGCCAAGAAGAAAGCTGCGAAAAAGAAGTAAGGCCTTTACTTCGCGGCGGGCAGGAAGCAATTCCCGTTCGCCTGATTCAAAGCTGAGACTGTGCCCGCGTAAGCGGGCACAGTCGTTTAGAAAGGCCGGAAAACATGGCATTTTCAGCAGGCGAAAACAAACAGCGCGCCGCCGCGGCGGCTCTGGAATACATCCACGCCGATGCCGTGCTGGGTGTCGGCACCGGCTCTACGGTCAATGCCCTGATCGAACTGCTGGCGCCATGGAAGAGCAGTCTGCGCGGCGCGGTCTCCAGCTCCGAAGCCTCCAGTACCCGGCTGCGAGCCCTCGGCATACCCTTGCTCGACCTCAATGAGGTCGCCGACCTGGATATCTATATCGACGGCGCCGACGAGGCCAACCCCCGGCGTGAACTGATCAAGGGCGGCGGTGCGGCGCTGACGCGTGAAAAGATCGTCGCTGCCGCGGCACGGCGCTTCGTATGCATCGTCGACGACAGCAAGCTGGTTGAGGTACTCGGCCGCTTCCCGCTGCCGGTCGAGGTGATACCCATGGCACGTGCGCTGGTGGCCCGCGAACTGGGCCGGCTCGGCGGCCGCGCGCTGTGGCGCCACGGCACAGTCACCGACAACGGCAATCACATACTCGATGTCCACGACCTGGCGATCACCGAGCCGCGCGCGCTGGAAATGGCGATCAATCAGATCGCGGGCGTGGTGACGGTGGGACTGTTCGCGGTGCGGCCGGCGGATGTGCTGATCGTCGGCACTGACGACGGGGTGCGTACGATTTGAGATCCGGCAGCGCTGACGGGCGCGGGCAGGGTCGCGCCTGTAGCCTCCATGGATGGATTCACGGCGTTACCGCCAGGGATGATTTGCCCGGAGCGGCGCGCGCCGACCACCAACTGCTCTTGAGTCTCGCAACCGCGACCAGGAAGTGGCGCGGTGCTGGGCGGAACGGTTGGCTGGGGGACTAGGATTCGAACCTAGGTTAGCGGAGTCAGAGTCCGCGGTCCTACCACTAGACGATCCCCCACCCGAGTCGGCAGGCCCCCTCGATGCTGCGGAACCACCTGTTGGGCTGGCTCCGCAACCGAAGGAGTTTAGCGCTTGGAGTACTGCGGGCCGCGGCGGGCCTTGCGCCGTCCGACCTTCTTGCGTTCCACTTCGCGCGCATCGCGCGTGACGAAGCCGGCCTTGCGCAGCGGCTGGCGCAGCGTCTCGTCGTACTTGATCAGTGCGCGGGCGATGCCATGGCGAATCGCGCCGGCCTGGCCGGTGATGCCGCCGCCGGCCACCATGACCTGGATGTCAAACTTGCCCATGAGCTGCACCAGCTCCAGGGGCTGGCGCACGATCATGCGGCCGGTCTCGCGACCGAAGAACTCGTCGAGCGGACGCTCATTGACGGTAATCTTGCCGGTGCCGTTCTGCAGGTGCACACGCGCCGTGGAGGACTTGCGCCGGCCCGTGCCGTAATTCACTGAAGCTGCCATCGTACTGATCCTGATGCTTTATAAAGCGAGTGGTTTCGGCTGTTGAGCGCTATGCGGATGCTTGTCGCCGGCGAACACATGGAGCTTGCGGAACATGTTCCGGCCCAGCGTGTTCTTGGGCAGCATGCCCTTGATCGCGAACTGCAACGCGCGTTCCGGGTGTTCCTTCAGCAGCTTGCCGAGGGCGATGCTGCGCAGATTGCCCAGGTAGCCGGTATGGTGGTGGTACATTTTGTCGGCGAGCTTGTTGCCGGTGACCGCGATCTTCTCGGCATGCAGGACCACGATGTGATCGCCCATGTTCACATGCGGGCTGTAGTCGGCCTTGTGCTTGCCCTTGAGGCGATGGGCAATCTGCGAGGCCAGGCGACCGAGCGTCTTGCCGCTCGCATCGACCACGAACCAGTCGCCGCGTACCGTCGCCGGCTTGGCGAATTCCGTCTTCATGATGCTAGAAACTCCAACCTGAACCCCGGCTGCCGGGCAGGCACGGGGCGTCCTGGGGAAAAAAGGCGCGAAAGTGTACTCAAGGCCCCCCCGCTTTGCAAAACTGCGTGAATCCGGGTCCCGACGGCCCCTTAGGGCAGGCGCCAGGCCCCCAAAGGCGACATATAATAAGGCATGGAGCGCGCGCCCTCCCTGGACCTCCTGCTGCAGGCTGTGGATAACGCCCTGCGGGCCGTTTTTGCCCCGGCGCCGCTGACCCGGGCGCTGCCCGGCCTGCCCGCGGAGGCCCCCATGGACGAGGCGGACCGCCGGCACGCGGCTGGCCTGATGCGGGTGAACCATGCCGGCGAGATAGCCGCCCAGGCCCTCTATCACGGACAGGCCCTGCTGGCTCGCTCCGGCACCACCCGCGACTTCCTGCTGCGCGCGGCCGCCGAGGAAGGCGATCACCTGGCCTGGTGTGAACAGCGCTTAGGTGAACTGGGCTCGCACCGGAGCCTGCTCAATCCGCTCTGGTACGCCGGTTCGTTCGCGATCGGTGCCGCAGCCGCAGCGCTCAGCGATTCCCTGAGCCTGGGGTTTGTCAATGAGACGGAACTACAGGTCGAGGGCCATCTGCAGCAGCATCTGCAGCGACTACCGGCGAGCGATGCGCGCAGTCGGCACATCGTCGAAACCATGCAACGTGAAGAGGCGGGGCATGCCGCAGCGGCGCAGGCGGCCGGTGCCGCCGAGCTCCCGCAGCTGGTGCGCAGCGCCATGAAACTGACCGCCGGCGTGATGACCCGAACCGCTTACTGGCTGTGAGCATTGATAAATTGGTTGCAGCCAGCGCGACTTATGTATAAAAAGCTAGGGATGAGCAACATGCCACAGGAACAAAGCAGCCGCGCTATGGAAGAGAATGTCAGACCCTTGAGCGACATTCCGGCAATCAACCGATTCTTGAGTTACTGCCGGGTACGCACTGTGCCGTCGAAAACAGTGCTGATCCATGCCGGCGACCTGCCGGATGTCCTTTACTACGTCATCAGTGGCTCGGTGGAGGTCATGATCGAGGACGAGGAAGGCAACGAGATGGTACTGGCCTACCTCAATAAGGGACAGTTCTTTGGTGAAATGGGCCTGTTCTACGAGCAACCCACGCGCAGCGCCTGGGTCCGCACCCGCAGCGCCTGCGAGCTTGCCGAAATGACCTACCCGCGTTTCCGCCAGGTGGCGACCGAGAGCCCGGGCCTGATCTTCGAGCTGGCGACACAACTGGCGACGCGCCTCGACCGCACCAATCGCAAACTGGGCGATCTGGCCTTTGTCGACGTGACCGGCCGCGTCGCTCACGCCATCATGGACCTGTGCGGCGAGCCCGATGCCATGACGCACCCGGAAGGCATGCAGATCAAAGTCTCGCGCCAGGAGCTGTCACGCCTGATCGGCTGCTCGCGCGAAATGGCGGGCCGTGTGCTGAAGGTACTGGAGGAGCAGGGACTGCTGCGCGCCACGGGCAAGACCATCGTGGTGTTCAACGCGCGCCCGAAGATGAAGACTCGCCCGGTGACCATTCCGGCCAAGGCCGGCAGCAGCACGGCACCGGTCCGCCCCGCGCCCATCATCGCTGATGCGGACGATGACGACGACGATGACGAGGAACTCTAGCCGACGATTGCGCGGCGCATCGCCGCTATCGTCGCCGCGTAATCCTTAGACCCGAATATCGCCGAGCCGGCCACGAAGGTGTCGGCGCCGGCGCGCGCCGCGGCGCCGATGTTCTCGGCCTTGATGCCGCCATCCACTTCCACGCGCACTGCCCGGCCACTCTGCTGCACCCGCCTGCGCACTTCGGCGATCTTGGGCAGCACCCCGGGAATGAACTGCTGGCCGCCAAAGCCCGGGTTCACCGACATCAGCAGCACCAGGTCGAGCTTGTCGAGCGTGTAGTCAAGGTAATCTAGGGGCGTCGCGGGATTGAACACCAGTCCCGGCTTGCAGCCCTGCTCGCGGATCAGTGCGATGGTGCGATCGACGTGATCGCTCGCTTCCGGGTGAAAACTGATGTAGCTCGCGCCGGCTTCGGCAAAGTCAGGCACCAGTCGGTCGACCGGACGCACCATCAGGTGCACATCAATCGGCGCCGTTACGCCGTGCCGGCGCAGGGCCTGGCACACCAGCGGACCGATCGTGAGGTTGGGCACGTAGTGATTGTCCATCACATCGAAGTGCACGAGGTCGGCGCCGGCAGCCAGCACCGCGTCGACCTCGGCGCCCAGGTGCGCGAAATCAGCGGCAAGAATTGACGGCGCGATCCAGGGTTGTGCCATGGGGTGAATTGTAGCAGCCCGCGCGCGCGCCTCAGCGCATGCCGCGCACCGCGCGCAGCAGCTCGTAGGCGGCCTGGATCTGCTGCGTGCGTTCCTTGGCACGCTCCAGCATCGACTCGGGCAGGCCATTGGCCTTCAGCTTGTCGGGATGATGGCGGCTCATCTGCCGGCGGTAGGCCTTGACCACCTGCTCGTCACTGGCACTCGGGTTGACCTCCAGCAGCGCATAGGCCTGGCTGTGTCGATCAGCCGCGGCGGCGGCGCCCGCCCCGACGCCGCCCTGACCGCCCTGGCTGGCGCCGGCGCCACCCATGCGCCAGCGCATCATGGCCTCGAGCCGCGCAAAGTCCGCGGCGGCCAGGCCCAGCAGGCTGGCGGCGCGCTGCAACTGCGCACGCGGCAGTGGCGCCAGATCGTTGCCGGCGAGCGCCGCCTGCAGCTGCACCTCGATGAAGAACTGCGCCAGCTGCGGAAAGGCGCGCAGCAGCGGCTGCAGCGGGGCGAGCGCGGTATTCAGCGCGAACTCCGGTGCCTTGCCTTCGCCGTAATAGCCGATCGCGGCCGCCACCTGCTGGGCATCGAGCCGCAGCGCACCCATCATGGCCCGCGCGGCCGCGATCTCGCGCTCCGAGACCCGCCCATCCGCCTTGGCTACATGCCCCATCACGCGGAACAGCGCCGGAAAATACAGCTCCTGCACGCGCGCCGCGCCGCCAGCGCTGCTCACGCCGAGAGCCGTGGCGCCACTGTCGAACTGATGCCCGACCAGCAGCCCGAGTGCCGCGCCCACCGGGCCGAGCACCCACAAGCCGATTGCCGCACCGATGATCTTGCCGTTCCAGCCCATTCCTACCCTTGCTTGACCCCGCCGCCAGACGGGCGGCAAGATGCGCGCCCTTGGCGCTCCGCGCTTATGGTACCCGAGCTTGAGCACATCCCCGCCGACTGTCTTCGAGACCAACCTGCGCGGCCTGCGGCTGCTTCATCGCGGCAAGGTGCGCGATATCTATGAAGTCGACGCCGAGCATCTGCTGATCGTCACCACCGATCGGCTCAGCGCTTTTGACGTGATCCTGCCGGATCCGATTCCGGGCAAGGGCCGGGTGCTGCACCAGATCTCGGATTTCTGGTTCGAACGCACGGCACACATCATCGGCAACCACGGTAGCGGACGAGCGCTGGCCACGGTCATCAGCGATGCGGACGAACTTAAGTTGCTCAGCGGGCGCGCCGCGGTGGTCAGAAAGCTGCGGGCGCTGCCCATCGAAGCCGTGGTGCGCGGTTACCTGGGCGGCTCGGGCTGGAAGGACTACCAGCGCAGCGGCGCGATCTGCGGCATCGCATTACCCGCCGGACTCGAGCTGGCGGCTGCACTGGCCACGCCACTGTTCACGCCCGCTACCAAGGCCGCCGCGGGCGAGCACGATGAAAACATCAGTTTCGAGGCCGTGGTAGCGCTGCTCGGCGCGGGCGTGGCCGGCGCGGTGCGCGACACTGCCATCGCGCTGTATCGTTTTGCGGCCGCGCATGCGCTGGCGCGCGGCATCATCATCGCCGACACGAAGTTCGAATTCGGACTCGATGCGCACGGCCGGCTGACACTGATCGATGAGGTGCTGACGCCCGATTCCAGCCGCTTCTGGCCGGCCGCCACCTGGCGCCCCGGCGCCAGTCCGCCGAGCTTCGACAAGCAGTACGTGCGCGACTATCTGGAAACCCTGGAGTGGAACAAGCGTGCGCCGGGACCGGCGCTCCCGGCCGCTGTGATAACGCGCACGGCGGAGAAATATCGCGAGGCGCTGGCGCGCCTCACCGGTCCGGCGACCGCGGCCGCCTGAAGCATCAGCGTGTGGCAACAGGCGCGCAATTACCTCGAGCGCTGGCTGTTCGCGCCGTTGCCGAGCCGCACGCCGCTGGTGCGCGCGCGGCGCCTCGGTCAGTATGTCTACGCGCTGCTGCGCGACCTGCTGGGCGGACAGCTGAATCTGCATGCCATGGGACTGGTGTACGCGACGCTGCTGGCGCTGGTGCCGCTGGTGGCCTTCAGCTTCGCCATACTCAAGGTGTTCGGCGCCCACCGTGATCTCGAGCCGCTGATCTTCGAATTCTTCCGGCCCATGGGCGACTCCGCCGGACCGCTCACCCAGAAAGTGATGGACTTCGCCGATCGCGTGCGCAGCGGCATTGTCGGCTCGGTGGGCCTGGGGCTGTTGATCTGGACCCTGGTGGGAACCCTCAAGAAGGTCGAGGACAGCCTCAACTTCGTCTGGCACGTGGACCTGCCGCGCAGCTTCATGCGGCGCATTGCCGAATACCTGGCGCTGCTGGTGGTTGCACCGCTCCTGGTGGCCGCACTGATCGGCATGGCACACATGCCGCAGGTCGGCAGTTCCATCAAAACGCTGGCCGACCTGCCGCTACTGAGTGAGCTGTCGCGTGGCGCGCTGGCACTGGTGCCGCTGCTGGTGGTCGGCGGCATGTTCGCGCTGGTGTATGCGCTGATCCCCAACACCCGCGTGCGCACACTCCCGGCGCTGATTGGCGGTACGGGCGCCGGCGTGCTGTGGATCACGATCGGCTCGGTGTTCACGACCTTCGTGGTTTACTCGGCGCGCCTCAACATCGTCTACGCCGGCTTCGCCATCTTCATCGCCGCGCTGATCTGGATTTACTTCGGCTGGCTGATCCTGCTGCTAGGTGCGCAGCTGTCCTTCTACGTGCAGAATCCGAGCTACCTGCGCGTCGGGCTGCGTGAGCCGCGGCTCTCGAACACCGAGACCGAGCAGCTCTCGCTCGGCATCATGTACCTGGTCGCGCGCAGCCACCTGCAGGGCGGCGCGCGCTGGAGCATCAATGCGCTGGCCGACGAATTGCAGGTGCCGGGCGTGCTGGTTACGCGCCTCGCCGATGCCTTCGAGTCGGCGGGCCTGCTGGTAACCAGCGAGCAGGAAACGCTGCTGCCCGGCCGCGATGCCAGCCGCATCCGCCTGCACGAGATCCTGCGCGTGGCGCGCAGCGCCAACAGTGTGCACGGCGACAGTCGCGCGCACGCGCCGGCCGCCGTGTTGGCCGTGTGTGCCGAACTGGAGACCGCGTGGCGCAACGCGCTGCTGGAGCGCGACCTGGAATCACTGGTCGTCAACTCCGGCTGAGGCTACTCGCCCGCGATCGTCATGTCGGCGATCAGCAGTGATCCGCAGCGCACCGACCCCTGTATGTCCACATCCGAGCCTAGCGCGACGATGCCGCGGTACAGGTCGCGCAGATTCCCGGCAATCGTGATTTCGTGCACGGGATAGGCCAGTACACCGTGCTCGATCCAGAAGCCGCTGGCGCCACGCGAATAGTCACCGGTTACGCCGTTGACGCCCTGCCCCATCAGCTCGGTGACATACAGGCCGCTGCCCATCTCGGCCATCAGGCCATTCAGCGTGTGCGTGGCCCCCGGGGCGCCGACCAGCAGATTGTGCACGCCACCGGCATTGCCGGTGGTCGTCAGTCCCAGCTTGCGTGCCGAGTAGCTGCCCAGCACGTAGCCGTCCAGCACTCCGCCCTGCACCAGCTCGCGATCACGCGTCGCCACGCCCTCGGCATCGAACGGGCTGCTGGCCAGCGCGCCCGGCAGGTGCGGCCGCTCCTGCATCTGCACGAACTGCGGAAACAGCTGCTGGCCGGCGCTGTCCAGCAGGAACGAGGCGCGGCGGTACTGGCTGGCACCGCGGATCGCGCCGATGAAATGCGCGAACAGGCCGCGCGCCATCTCCGGCGCGAACAGTACTGCGGCGCGCCGCGTACTCAGGCGCCGCGCGCCGAGACGCGCCAGCGCACGCTGCGCCGCGCGCTGGCCGATCGCGGCGCCGGATTCCAGCTGTGTGGCATCGCGGACTACCGAATACCAGTGCTCGCGCTGCATGTCCTGGCCCGCTTGAGCGATCAGCGCGCAGCTCAGCGAATGACTGGTGCTCGGAAAGCCCGCCAGGAAGCCATGGGTATTGCCGTACACGCGCACGCCGCGGTGGGTGCTGAGCGAGGCGCCCTCGGAGTTGCCGAGGCGCTTGTCGACCGCGAGACCCGCGGCTTCGCAATCACGGGCGATCGTCACAGCCTGCTCGGGTTCCAGCTCCCAGGGATGATCGAGGTCGAGATCGGGAATCTCGCGCGCCATGGCGCTGTCATCGGCCAGTCCGGCGCAATCGTCGCTCGCGGTGTGGCGGGCAATGGCGCAGGCCTTGGCCACGGTGCTGGCCACCGCCGCCGGGCGCAGATCGGCGGTGCTGGCCGAACCCTTGCGCTGTCCGAAGTAGACTGTCACCGCCATGCCGCGGTCGCGGTGGTACTCGATGGTGTCGACATTGCCCAGCCGTACCGTGACCGACAGACCCTTCTGGACGCTGGCATCGGCATCGGCTTGCGAGGCGCCAGCGGCACGCGCCTGCGCCAGCGCGTCGCTCACCACCTGCTGCAGCTCGGGAATTCGCGTCGCATCGACTTGCTGGCTCATGGCAGAATTGTAACAGCGCCACTGCGCGAGCCGGCCGGAATACCCATGTCAACTGAAGAACCCGCGGACGACGACCTTGACGAGCGCCCCAGCCGCTCGGCGCGCAAGCGCGCTGCCGAGAATCTGCAGAAACTGGGCGTGCGGCTCGTGGGTCTGCGCGATGCCGAACTGCAGGCCCTGGTGCTGCCAGAGGAACTGCTCGCGGCCATCCACGAGGCGCGACGGCTCCGTGCCCGGCCAGCCATCGCCCGCCAGCGTCAATACATCGGACGCCTGATGCGCGAGGTCGATCCCGAGCCGATTGAGCGGGCGCTCGCGAACCGTGCCGGCGATCTGCGGCCGCGTGGTAAAATGCCGCGATGAAGGCCCTCGTCGGCATCATCATGGGCTCGGCTTCCGACTGGGAGAGCCTGCAGCCCGCAGCCGAAATGCTCGACAAGCTGGGCATTGGCCATGAGGTGCGCGTGGTCTCTGCGCACCGCACTCCCGACCTGCTGTTCGAATATGCCGCGGGCGCCGCCGCGCGCGGCCTGGAAGTGCTGATTGCCGGCGCCGGAGGCGCGGCGCATCTGCCGGGCATGACGGCGGCGAAAACGGCCTTGCCGGTGCTCGGCGTTCCGGTCCAGTCGCGCACGCTCAACGGTCTTGATTCACTGCTGTCGATCGTGCAGATGCCGGCCGGCGTACCCGTGGCGACCTTTGCCATCGGCGCGGCCGGCGCCACCAATGCAGCGCTGTTCGCCGCCAGCATACTGGCGGGCCGTTACCCGGCTATCGCCACCGCGCTGGCGCAATACCGCCAGGCACAGACCGCTGCGGTGCTGGCGCAACCCGATCCGCGGAAAGCCGGCGCATGAAAATCGGCATCGTGGGCGGCGGCCAGCTCGGCCGTATGCTCGCGCTCGCGGGTGTGCCGCTGGGGCTCGAATGCCGGTTCCTGGATCCCAACCCGAAGGCTCCGGCCGGCGCGATCGCAGCGCTCCGGGTCGGCGAATTCACCGACCGGCGTGAACTGCGGCGGCTCGCGCGCCACAGCGAAGTCGTCAGTTTTGACTGGGAGAATGTCTCGGTCGCCGCGCTGCGCGCGGCCACGCGCGGCAGCGGTACGCGGATCGCACCACCACTGCGCGCGCTGAGCATCGGCCAGGACCGGTGGGCGGAGAAACGCCTGTTCGAGCGCTTAGGGGTCCCCACCACGTGCTACGCCGCCGTGGACAGCCGTGCCGCCCTGTGGCGCGCAGCAGCGCGCATCGGCCTGCCAGGCGTACTCAAAACGCGCCGCCTGGGTTACGACGGCAAGGGCCAGCAGGTGATACGCGATCATGCCGGCCTGGACGCCGCCTGGCGCGCGCTGGGCGGCGTTCCGCT
>Ga0075026_100001384_pt1 | contig 10177 bp, 10 predicted proteins | sample Str012_2_FD_71392 | JGI IMG/M metagenome (GOLD analysis project Ga0075026, IMG submission 71392) | Freshwater sediment microbial communities in response to fracking from Pennsylvania, USA - Straight Creek_MetaG_SC_2012 | ecosystem: Environmental > Aquatic > Freshwater > Creek > Sediment...
GTCGTCACGATGGGTGCGCCGACCCGGGTCGCAAGTTCGAGCAGTTCGGCTGAGGCTCCCGCGCGGATCACGCCGCCGCCCACGTAGAACACCGGGCGCTCGGCTTCGACGAGCATATGAGCCGCCGCGACCACTTGCTTGCCGTTTGCCTTCACGACGGGGCGGTAGCCCGGGAGATCAACCTTGGGAGGCCAGATGAACGGTGCGCTCTTCTGCTGGGCATCCTTGGTCACGTCGACCAAGACCGGGCCGGGACGACCGGTCGTCGCGATGTGGTACGCGGCAGCGAGAGTCGCGGGTACGTCTTCGGGCTTGGTCACGAGGAACGAGTGCTTGGTGATCGGCATCGTGATGCCCACGATGTCGACCTCCTGGAAGGCATCGGTGCCCATCGAAGTCGAGAACACCTGGCCCGTGATGCACAGTAGCGGCACCGAATCCATGTAAGCGTCGGCTATCGCCGTCACGAGGTTGGTCGCGCCGGGTCCGCTCGTCGCAATGGCGACTCCGAGCTTTCCCGAGGATGACGCGTACCCCTCGGCCGCGTGGCCCGCGCCTTGTTCGTGACGCACAAGGATGTGGCGAATGGCCGTTGAGGCCATGAGCTCGTCGTAGAAGGGCATGATCGCGCCACCGGGAAGACCGAACACGTCGGTGATTCCCAAGTGCTCAAGCGAGCGAAGAATGGCGCCGGAGCCCGTGAGAATCTCCGGCTCGGCATTCTTCGACGAGTGAGCCTTCGCTGTGGGCACGGGGGTCAGATCCGTGGACATCTATAGGTTCCTTAACAATCGCAGAGGCAATGGCACGGGCGGCCGCGCCGACCGTGGGTTAGCCCGTGACAGCGCCTTCAGCGGCGGAATGCACGAGCTTGGAGTACTTCGCGAGAACACCGCGGGTGTAGCGCGGAGGAAGGGGAGCCCAGCCGTTGCGGCGAGCTTCCAGCTCTGCGGGATCGACCAGTAGGTCAAGCGAGCGAGCTGCGATATCGACCCTTATTAGATCACCATCGTGCACGAATGCGATGGGACCTGCGTCCACCGCTTCGGGAGCTATGTGGCCGATACACAGTCCGGTTGTGCCGCCTGAGAATCGACCGTCCGTTAAGAGTAGTACATCTTTTCCGAGGCCAGCTCCCTTGATGGCGGCCGTGATCGCGAGCATCTCGCGCATTCCCGGACCACCCTTGGGACCTTCGTAGCGGATGATGAGCACCTCACCGTGCTTGATCGTTCCTTCGGTCAGGGCGTCAAGGGCTTCACGCTCGCGCTCGAACACGCGCGCGGGACCTTCGAACACGTCCGCGTCGAATCCGGCGGTCTTCACGACGGCGCCTTCGGGCGCGAGCGTGCCCTTGAGGATCGTGAGTCCGCCGGTCTTGTGGATCGGGTTGTCGAGCGTGCGCAGCACCTCGCCGTCGAGCGGCGCCGGGTTGAGTTCCGCGAGGTTCTCGGCGACCGTCTTGCCGGTCACGGTGAGCGCGTCGCCGTGCAGGAGCCCGGCATCCAGCAACGCTTTCATGAGCACGGGGATGCCGCCCTGGCGGTCGACATCGTTCATCACGTATTTGCCAAAAGGCTTGAGGTCACCGATGTGCGGAACCCTGCTGCCGATGCGGTTGAAGTCGTCGAGCGTCAGCTCGACCTCGGCTTCGTTGGCGATCGCGAGCAAGTGCAGCACGACGTTGGTCGAGCCGCCGAGCGCCATGGCCACGGTGATGGCATTCTCGAACGCGTCCTTGGTCAGGATGTCGCGGGCCGTGATCCCCAAGCGCAGCAGGTTCACGACCGCCTCGCCGCTCTTGTGCGCGTAGTAGTCCCGGCGTCGGTCAGCGGAGGCCGGACTCGTCGAGCCGGGAAGACTCATGCCGAGCGCTTCCGCGACGCTCGCCATGGTGTTGGCGGTGTACATGCCACCGCACGCGCCTTCACCCGGGGCGAACGCGCACTCGATGCGGTGGGCATCCTCGAGGCTCATTTTGCCCGCCTTGACGGCGCCGACGGCCTCGAACGAATCGATGATTGTGATGTCTTTCTCGGTGCCGTCGCTCAGCTTGACCCAGCCCGGCGCGATCGAGCCGGCGTAGAGGAACACGGATGCCAAGTCGAGTCGCGCGGCGGCCATGAGCATTCCGGGAAGTGACTTGTCACAGCCGGCGAGCGTGACCGAACCGTCGAGCCGCTCGGCCTGCATGACGACCTCAACGGAGTCGGCGATGACCTCGCGGCTCACGAGCGAAAAGTGCATGCCTTCGTGGCCCATGCTGATGCCATCGGAGACCGAGATCGTGCCGAACTGGAGGGGGTATCCGCCGCCGGCGTGCACGCCTTCCTTCGCGGCTTGTGCGAGCCGGTCGAGGCTCAAGTTGCAGGGGGTGATCTCGTTCCACGAGCTCGCGATTCCGATCTGCGGCTTGGCCCAGTCGTCGTCACCCATGCCGACGGCGCGAAGCATTCCTCGCGAGGTCGTCGCCTCGATTCCGTCGGTGACTACTCTCGATCGCGGCTTGATGTCGGGCGTTTCAGGCATGTTACGAGGGTATCGCGCCCGCGACGGCAATGCGCTCGCTATGCCGGCACTACCGCCCGCCGCCGTGCCGCGATCGCTACGGCACACGTGAGTGCAGAAATCGCGAGCGACCCTGGCGCCCAGATTGCGCGCTCAACGGGGCTTTGCGATATCGCGTTGAGCAGCACCCCAGTCGCGGAGTAGCCCGCAATGATCCACACGGCGGCCGGCAGAGCTCGGCGCGGCAGGGGCGCCCAGACCGGATGCCCAGCCCGCCGCAAGACGATCAACGCCGCGGCCGTCCACACCATCGCCGCGGCGCCCGCCGCAACCCGCAGGGGCGGTTCGAGTTCGGCGTTGGCGCCACCGAAGGCCGCGTGGCCCCACGGGACTCCGGCCGCGAGCGCCGCTTGAAACAGGGCGAGGCCGCTCATGAGCGTGGCCGCGGCAATCGCACACGTGCGCGCTACGCGATCCGGGGTGTCAGATTGGGTTTTCATCGGGTTCTCCAGTAGTGTTGAGTTATATCTTGTAGATATGTCTAGCAGATAGGTTGTGTTGTGGCAAGACAGAAGCAGACCGAACTCGCTGTCCTGTGTGTTCTCGGAGTCCAGCCCATGAGCGGTTACGCCGTGCGAGCCGCGATCCGCGATCAGCTCGGGTTTTTCTGGAGCGAGAGCTTCGGCCAGATTTATCCGACGCTGTCGGCTCTGCAGGCTCGCGGCGAGGTCGAGAAGCACGATGGTTCCCGTCCGGGATCATCGCTTTACTCACTCACGCCAACCGGGAGAAGCCGGATGGTGTCGCTCCTCGAGCAGCCGGATAGCCCTACGCCACGTCGCGACGGGTTCATGTTGCGACTGTTCTTCGGGCGGAGTCTCGGGCCCGACGCGTGCCGAGAGCTCGTCGTGCACGCGAGGGCGAACGCGGCACAACAGCTGGCCGTCTACCAAGCGATCCGTGCACAAGTCGAGAGTGAAACCGACTATCTGGAGCACAAGCCGTATTGGCTCATCACCATCTCCGCGGGCGAACACACGACGCGCGCCGCCATTGCGTGGGCGGATGAGACACTCGAAAAGTTTGACTCGGCGAGAACTGATTTCCTGCTCTAGCCCTACTGCTCGTGTACGTCGCCCTCGCGCAGATCAGCGAGGAGAGTGATCACACGCGCGACCTGCGTCGGGCCGGGAACGCGGAAGTTCGCGAGGGTCGAACCCTCGCCGCTCTTGAGTCCGACATCGTCGGCGGTGAGCGCCGCGAACGCATCTTCGTCGGTGAGATCATCGCCCGCGAAGAAGACTGCATCCGCGGAGGTGTAGCGCCGCAAGTGTTCGAGCGCCTCACCCTTCGTCGTCGAGCGCACCGAGAACTCGAGAACGTTCTTGCCCTCGCGGATGGTCACATCATCAACCTCGGCGAGCACTTCCTTGCGCGCGACGAGGTGCGCGTGCCGACTATTGGCTTCGGTCGCGAGTCGCGTGTGAAGCGCAAACCCGGCGGGCTTCGGCTCCAGCCACACCTGGTCAACGGAGTCGGCGACCTCGCCGAGCACTGTGCTGAGGGCATCCACTTGACGCAGTTCGGCCGTATCTAGCGACAATTCGCCATCGGCGTTATCGAGCCGGAGCTCGATACCGTGTGACCCGACGAGCAGAACCGAATCGGGCACATCGGCGACGTGGATGAGGCTCGTGAGTGAGCGTCCCGAGACGAGCGCCACTCGCGTGTTGGGCATCGCCTGCAGTCTTAGCACGGCAGCCTTGGCCTCGGGCAGCGCTCGGGCAGCGAGCGGATCATCCACCTCAGGTGCAAGAGTGCCGTCGAAGTCCAGCGCGACGAGCAATCGTTTGGCGCGAGCGAGTTCGCGCAAAGCTCCGATGAGCGGTTCGGGAAGTTTCGACCACGGTGGGGCGGTATCGACATCAACCATCAGTTGGTCCACCTTCGGTCAACGGTCCACTCGAGTTCATCGGGCAGGGTCACGGGCGAGATCCGGTCATAGCGACCGACCCGCGCCTGTTCGAGCGTGGTGAGGAAATTGCTCGACCAGCGCGCAACATCATTCTCGAGAACGCGACGACGCATCGCCCTCATGCGCTGGGAGCGCTCGCGCCGCGGCATCCCGACAGCGTGAAGTATTGCCGATTTGATCCCGTCGATGTCGTGCGGGTTGACGAGAAGTGCCTTCTTTAGTTCGTCGGAGGCTCCCGTAAACTCGCTCAACACGAGAACGCCGTCGTCGTCGAATCGGCACGCGACGTACTCCTTCGCCACGAGGTTCATACCGTCGCGAAGCGCGGTGACGAGCAGGATGTCCGCCGCGAGGTACAGCGCAACCATCTCATCACGCGGATACCCGTGGTGGTGGTAGCTGATCGCCTGATGGCTCATGGTTCCGAAGTCGCCGTTGATGCGCCCGACAGTCAGCTCGACCTCGTCACGCAATTGCATATACGGCGCGACGCGCTCGCGACTCGGGCTCGCGACCTGAACGAGCGTGATGTCCTCGACTTTGAGGCTGCCCTCGGCGAGAAGTTCACCAAAGGCCTTGAGACGGTGGCCGATGCCCTTCGTGTAATCGAGGCGGTCGACCCCGAGCATGACCGTGGTGGGATTGCCGAGACCGTCACGAATCTCGCGAGCGCGTTGCTGAATGCGCGGTTCGCGGGCGAGGGACTCGAAACCGTGGGCATCGATCGAGATCGGAAAGGCTCGCGCGATCACGCGCCTCGTCGGCACACCCGCGCCGGCGACCTCAATCGCGGGATTCTTGATCGCGTGCGGTGTCACGCGCCGCACGGCTTGCAGGAAATTGCTCGCATCCGCGACGCGCTGGAACCCGACGACGTCGGCACCGAGGAGCCCCTCAATCACCTGCGTGCGCCAGGGAAGCTGGGAGAAGATTCCGTACGGCGGGAACGGGATGTGATTGAAGAACCCGATGGTCAAGTCGGGTCGGCTCGCCCGCAGCATGCGCGGCACGAGCTGGAGCTGGTAATCCTGCACCCACACGACCGCGCCCGGCGCGCTCACCGCAGCCGTGGCATCCGCGAATCGCTGATTGACCTCGACGTAGCTCTCCCACCAGACGCGGTGATAGCCCGGCGGCGCGATCACATCGTGATACAACGGCCAGAGTGTGTCGTTGCTGAAGCCCTCATAGAAGTTCTCGATGTCGTCTGTGCTCAGTTGCACCGGGATGAGCTGGATGCTGTCACTCTCAAACGGCTCGAGCTCGAGATCGGGCTGGCCACCCCAGCCCACCCACGCACCTTCCGCGTCGCGCATGATCGGCTCGAGCGCCGATACCAAGCCACCGGGCGACCTCGCCCAACTCGCGGCGCCGTTGTCGTCAACGACCCGGTCGACCGGGAGTCGGTTCGACACGACGACGAAGGTGAAGCGTGCGGCGACCGGAGTCGGTGGGCTGGATTCGGTGGGACGTGAGTCCGGCTCGACGGGCATGGTCTAAGCCACGCTACCAGCGTCGCGAGACGCGATCTCCCGGTCGTGGAACGTGATTAAGCCAACGTTCACCGCGCGGAAGCCTGAAATCACCCGATTCGTTCACGATTGAGCGAGAACATTTTCCCGATGATACGCATAGGGATGAGCACCTCAAGTGTCTACCCGCTCTCGACAGAGCGCGCCTTCCAGATCGCCAAAGCCGCGGGCTTCGACGGCATCGAGATCATGATCACGAACGATCCGACAACTCAGGATGCCGCGGGCCTCCTTGAGCTGTCGCGCAGGTTCGAGCTGCCGATCCTGTCCGTCCACGCGCCCGTACTGCTTCTGACCCAGTTCGTCTGGGGGCTGGACTACCGCACCAAGTTGGAGCGATCGGCCGAACTCGCTGCTGCCGTCGGCGCCACGACGGTCGTCGTGCATCCACCGTTCCGCTGGCAGTTCGCCTACGCGCGGGCGTTCGAGGCCCTCGTGCGTGAACTCTCCGAGCGGTTCGAGCTTGAACTCGCGGTCGAGAACATGTTCGGCTGGAAACTTGGCCCCGTCACGATTCGCGGGTACTCCCCGAGCCCCGATCCGGTGCTCTCGGACTGCGACGCGCTCACGCTCGACTTCTCGCACGCCTCGCTCGGGGGTCGGGACTCGCTCGAGTTTGCGCTCGCGATGGGAGATCGCCTACGGCACGTGCACTTGTGCGACGGGCCGGGGAGCATGGCCGAGGGTTACTTATTCGACGAGCACCGCGTTCCGGGGCACGGCACGCAGCCCGTCGCCGAGGTCGTTGAATACCTCGCCGGTCGCAAATGGAACGGCGCTCTCGTCGCCGAGGTCAATACCCGGTCGGCAAAGGATGAAGCCGGGCGCCTCGCGATGTTAGTCGAGACTGTCGAGTTCGCGCGGCAGCACATCGAGGCGGGTACACGGTCGCGCGCGCGTCGCAGCCGCACCACATCCGCCTGATCTCGCTGACCCGAGTCGATCCTCCGAACCCCCGGCCACGGCAGCCGGGGATTGGCGAGGCTTCGGCATATCCTGACTGCTGACCACGCGCCGTCGGAGAAAGGCCAGCCATGCCCATCATCGACAACGCGATCTATCGCAACGGGCTGCGCGAGGCCCACCCGGTGACCCTCGACCAGACCTACGAGGAACTTCGCGCGCACGGCGGCTTCGCCTGGATTGGGATGTACCGGCCCACCGAAGACGAGCTGCGTTCGGTCGCGGGGGAATTCGGCCTTCACCCCCTCGCGGTCGAAGACGCTCTCGCGGGTCATCAGCGACCAAAACTCGAGCGCTACGGCGAGACCCTGTTCATTGTCCTCCGCCCGGCGCGCTACCTCGACACCCCGGAGCAAGTCGAGTTCGGCGAGGTTCACCTCTTCATCGGCACGAACTTCGCAATCACGGTTCGGCATGCGGAGGCCCCGGACCTCGGGCGCGTACGCAAGCGCCTCGAGCACACGCCAGCCTTGCTCGCGCTGGGGCCGCAGGCGGTGCTGTACGCGATCCTCGACCAAGTTGTCGACGAGTACCAGCCCGTCATCGCCGGACTCGAGAACGACATCGACGAGATCGAGGATCAGCTCTTCAAGGGAGACCCGGCCGTCTCGCGTCGGATCTACGAACTCGCCCAAGAGGCGATGGCGTTCCAGCGCGCCACACAGCCGCTCGTCGAGATTCTCGAGTCGCTTCAAGCTGGCTTCGACAAGTACGACGTCGACATCGAACTGCAGCGCAACCTCAGGGACGTGCTCGACCACACCTTGCAAATCGTCGCCCGTGCCGACGGATTCCGGTCAGTTCTCCAGAACGCGCTCACGGTTCAATCGACGCTCGTGATGCAAGAACAGAACAGTGAGATGAGCCGGTTGTCTGCGATCAGTGTGGAGCAAGGCGAGCAGGTCAAGAAGATCTCGGGTTGGGCCGCAATCTTGTTCGCGCCGACGCTCATCGCCGGCATCTACGGCATGAACTTCCACGTCATGCCAGAACTGTCGTGGATGTTCGGCTACCCCTATGCGCTCGGGCTCATGCTCGCCTCGGGAGTCGTGCTGTACTTCGTGTTCAAGCGCCGGAACTGGCTCTAAGGGATTTGGTCTACGGGCGCGCTGTCAGGCGAGTTGCGCTGCGCCGAACGACACGCTGAACTGAACGCACCACAAGTCGACACTGCGATACTTCGCGATGTCGGTTCCGGCAGGAATGTCGTAAACCTGATTGCCCAAGTTGCCCTTGATTACTCCAAGGTCGAGATAGTGCGCGCCGCCTGCTGTTGAGGTCCCCGCGGCCCCTGGCACGACGTCGGCGGCACTCAGCCAAACGTGCACGTCTGGGCCGCTCGTCGTCGAGAGATTTTCGATTGACAGCACAAGAGTGCCGTCCGGATTCTGAACTATTCGCACGACTCCCGACGTGTCATGAGCGTGGCTGATCAGCGTTCCCGCGGCGAGCTGCGAGGGTGCGGCCGGGCTCGCAGACGGTGCAGCGGCGGCAGGCGTGCCTAACGCGGGCTCGGACGTCGGCGTCACTTGGGGCAACGCGTCGTCCACGCGAACGTCGACGAACAGCAGCCACGGTTTAAAGAGAACGAGTCCGAAAACGATGCCCGCGACGGCGAGGACGATGAGCCCGGATACGAAGTAGCGACGCTTCATGATCGGGAGTGTAGGAGATAATCCCGGCGTGTCGCTGTGAGCCGCCACAGCCGGTCCCCCAGACTGGGGACGTCAAGCAGGTGACTGTCGCCCTTGCGGCGATTAACGGACAGGGAAGGCGAATCGACGTGACCGAGTCCTCTCACAGCCGCGAAGTATTTCCCGAGCCCGAGCAGGAGGCCGTCTACGACCTCATGCGCCAGCGCCTCTACGAGCTTTTCGGCCCGGGCGGGAGCTTTCGTGTGACTCTCGGTCGCGCCACCCCGGGCGAAGCCGTCTTCGCGTCGACCGTGGCCGACACGGTCGCATGGGACATCGCATCCGCGTTGGGTAGTCAGAAGGCGACGCCCGCTCGTCACGAGAACCCTCGAGACCCTCAGGCCGAGCACGAAGAACTGTGGTCACAGATCGAGTCAGAGTTGCTGATTCGCCGCACCGGACCCACCGGGTTCATGGGCGACCTGCAAGCGCAACCTGCGCCGGTCTTGGAGGAGCCGCACGCTCCCGAATCCACGTCGGATGAGGCGCCGCACCTTTCTCGAGCGGCACGACTGAGCGCGGCCCGCGCCGCGTAGTCGGCCTTTCACCCACCCCCGGTCGATCAGAGCGCGACCGCGCCCTAGGCTGTGGTGGTGCTTAACGTCGTGATTCCGTGGCGACCGCAACCGTCGCGCCTCGAGGCGCTCGACGCGGTCACGTCGTGGTATCACCGCGAGCTTGGTGACGTCGACATCCGGCTCATCGACTGTCGTGACGAGGTTTTCAACCTTGCCCAGTGCCGCAATCTCGGCATCGAGGAGTGCGATTCTGACGACGTTGTGGTCATCAATGACGCCGACACGATCCCCCAGCGTGAGCCGCTGCTCGCCGCAATAGCAGCGGCCGCCTCGAGTGGCCTCGTGCACCTGCCCTACACGGCCTACCACTGGCTGGGTCACGCGGGAACACGTCAGGCGCAAGCAGGCGTGCCCCTCGCGGACTGCGATTTCGAACTCGTTCACGGGGCGTGCTCGGGCGTGTACGTGACAACACCGAGAACCTGGATGCGCCACGGCGGGCAGGATGAGCGATTCCGCGGCTGGGGCTTCGAGGATGCCGCGTGGTACATCGCCCACTCAACGCTGCTCGGCGAGGCTCCGCGCCGACACGAAGGGGCTGTGTTCGCGCTCCATCACGAGGCTCAGCCGCGCGAAGGAGCTCAGTACGACGCGAACGCGGCGCTCATGGACCACTACCGCGAATCTGCCCTCAACCCCGAAGCGATGCGTCAGCTCGTTGACGGTGCGATCGCGGCGAACGCCCGCGCACTTCCCGGGTTCTGACGCAAGTCAACCGACAGCGCGTCGAGGGCGGCGCGAGCGTGGGGGTCGAGGCGTACGGCTCGCCCGATCGCGCCCCGAAGCTCGTCGACTGTCGCCTCGTTGGGCGCAAGTACCACCCCGAACGCGCGACGCTCGATCGCTTCGGCCCCAGCGAACTGGTCGGTCGAGAAGGGTAGAACGACGAGCGGCACGCCATAGGTCATCGCCTCAGTCACGCTGTTG
>Ga0075026_100001385_pt1 | contig 10177 bp, 11 predicted proteins | sample Str012_2_FD_71392 | JGI IMG/M metagenome (GOLD analysis project Ga0075026, IMG submission 71392) | Freshwater sediment microbial communities in response to fracking from Pennsylvania, USA - Straight Creek_MetaG_SC_2012 | ecosystem: Environmental > Aquatic > Freshwater > Creek > Sediment...
CACCTTCACCGGCGCGCAGTAGCCCCAGACGTTCTCGAAGCAGAACCGGCGCACGCCCGCGGCGTACAACCGCTGCGTGGTGCCGAGCACGTCGAGCCGACCGGTGCCGAAGGTGACGCCCTGCACCACGGGACCGCCGGATGTGCGCAGCAGCACGTGATCCTTGGCGTGCACTCGGGCGATGAACGGCGCCATGGCATCGAGCGCGTCGAAGGGGTCTTCGCCCACCATCTGACTGTTGCCGTAGTCGTACAGTGCCCGCACCGACGGGTGGTCGACCGCATCCAGGATGTCGGCGAGCACCGGGCCGGTGAAGTCCTCGTGGTTCTCGAGCACCACCAGCACACCGAGCTCCTCGGCCAGCGGGGCCACGGCACGCAGGTCGCGTACGGTCCACGGGATCACCTCGGCCAGCGGTGCGTCGTACTTGGTGTAGGTGCGCACGGTGTCGGCTCCGCAGGCCGCCGCAACCCGCAGCATTGTGGTCATGTTGTCGACACGTGTGTCGCTGGTGTCGAGTTCCAGCCGCATGTCGCGCTCGACCACGGCAGCACGCACCGCGGCGAAGTGTTCGGTGTCGGTGCCACACAGGTCGCGGTAGCCCGCACCGTTGGCCGACACGTTCACACCGGTGAACCCCCTCGACGCCATGTCGTCGATGTACGCGAACACGTCGTAGCCCGTCGTGGCACGGTGCCGCAGGTGGTAGCGCATCGAGAACGAATGCACGTGCAGTTCGATCGGGTTCACCGTGCCTCCACGAACGACCACGCCCGCAGGAAGGTGAGTTCGGCGGCCAGCGCCTCGCGGTAGCGCTGCGCCACCTCTGGTTGTCGACGACTCGTGTGCGGAATGCGCCAGGTGCAGTAGGCGGCAATGCGGTAGTGCCACGCTGCGCCGTCGCGCAGGTACCGCTCGACGGTCGCCCGGTCGGTGTAGCTCGCCAGGAACTCCGCTCGAGCGGGCGGCCGGTGCGCCGGGGTGTCGTAGAGGTGCATCATCGCCGGCGACAAGAAACACGTGACGTCCTCCACCGCGTCGCCCACGCCCGGGCACTGCCAGTCGATGAGCACGAGCCCGTGGCGGGTGCGCACGATGTTGCCCGGCCCGCAGTCGGTGTGCACCAGCGAGACGCGCTGCGGCGGCGTCGTGCGCGCGGCGGTCGGACGTGCCGACTCCGTTGTGCGCCGCAGCGATGCCACCGGCGTGTCGGCCACCATCGCGTCGGCGTGGGCGAGCGCCTCGGCCGCCGAACGATGCAACCGCCGCATCGACCGCGGGGCTGGCGATGAGTGCACCTCGTGCAGCAGTCGAGCGACGTCGGCCACGCCCGACCGCCACTGCGTGCCACTGACGTAGCGATACGCCACCTGGGCACCCACGCCCAGCGACGCAGGTCGGTACGACACCAGCTCAGGCGCACATCCGGTGCCCGCGAGGTGTTGCATCGCTGCCGCCTCGTGGTCGGGCAGGTTCGGGTACATGGGGTTCGGCCGACCGGGATCCTCGGCGTAGTCCTTCTCGATCACGAACCCTCGACCGTCGCGGACCTTCCACACCTGGTTGCGATAGCCGCCTGCCAACCGGGTGCGCGCCGTTGCCACGGCCCGACAGTAGTGGCCCGTGCGACAATGCTCGGATGCACGCCGCCGTCGCCGCAGCCACCGGATTCCTCATCGCAGTGCTGTGGTTCGACCTGATGTTCGACGTCCAGGTGTGGCCACATCGCCGCGCCGACACCGTCCCACAACCGGTGCTCGACTCGATCGCGCGCTACTACCGTCGTGTCACCACCGACGCGTCGCCCATGGGGCGCCTGATCGCGCTCGTCATGGCCGCGTTGCTCGTACTGCTCGTGTGGCGGGCCGCCATCGGTGCGAACGCCACGTGGGTGACGGTGGTGTCGCTCGCCGCGGCCGGAGCCGCGATCGTGCTCGCACTGGGGCGCGTCGTGCCGGCCGCTGTTCGGCTCGGCGCCCAACTCGACTCGCACGACGACCAATCCGTGCTGGCCCGATCGATTCTTCGCGACCATCTGGCGTTCCTCGCCCTCATGGTCACCGTGCTCGTCGTCCAGCTGGTGGCGGGCTGAGGGGGACGCTCGACTCCTGTTGAGCGTGGGCCGATCCGTAGTGTCGCCCGCATGGCTCGCATCAAGTTCGGCACGTTCCTCGCTCCGCACCACCCCCTCGGGGAAAGTCCCACGCTGCAGTTCCAGCGCGACCTCGAGTTGGCCACCCATCTCGACAGGCTCGGCTTCGACGAATTCTGGGTGGGCGAGCACCACAGCACCGGCTGGGAGATGATCGCCAGCCCCGAGATGTTCCTCGCCGCAGCGGCGATGGTGACGAACCGCATCAAGCTCGGCACGGGTGTGGTGTCGTTGCCCTACCACCACCCGTTCAACGTCGCCCAGCGCATGGTGCAGCTCGACCAGATCAGCATGGGTCGCGCCATGTTCGGCACCGGTCCCGGCGCGCTGCCGAGCGACGCGCGTATGTTGGGCATCGACCCGATGACCCAGCGCGATCGCCAGGACGAGGCGATGGGCGTCATCATCAAGCTGCTGCGCGGCGAGCGCGTCACCTACGAGTGCGAGTGGTTCACGCTCAACGATGCCGGCCTGCAGATCCTGCCGTACCAGGAAGAGATGCCGATGGTCACCGCCAGCAGCATCTCGCCGTCAGGCATGACCATCGCCGGCAAGTACGGCATCGGCGTGCTCAGCATCGCCTCCAACAGCAGCGAAGGCATCCAGGCGCTTCCCACCCAGTGGGCGTTCGCCGAGAAGTCGGCCGCCCAGCACGGGCAGACCGTCGATCGGGCCAATTGGCGAGTGATGATGAGCTGGCACATCGCCGAGACCCGCGGCCGGGCGAAGGACGAAGCGATTCTCGGGCTGCAGAAGTGGCACAACGAATACAACGTGAAGGTGCTCGGTCGTCCGGGAGCGCAGTGGGTCGACGATCCCGAGGAGCTGTTCTCGCAGGTCGCCGCCGGCGGCGCGGAGGGTGGCGGCGCTGCCGTCATCGGCACCCCCGACGACCTCATCGAGGCCATCATGCAGTTGCAGGAGACCACCGGCGGCTTCGGCGTGGTGCTGGGCTTCGCCAACGACTGGGCCAACATCGAGGCCACTCGGACGTCGTGGGATCTGGTGGCCCGCTACGTGATGCCGGCGGTGCAGGGCACCATTCGTCCGCAGATCGCGTCGGCCGAGTACGTCGCCGAGCGCAAGAGCGAGCTGATGGCCGGCGCATCGGCGGCCGTGATGAGCAAGATCATGGGCGACGAAGCTGCCGCCGCCGCCATGGCCACCACCATGCAGCAGATGGCCGCCCGCATGGCCAACAAGGAGAACGACCCGGTGTTCCGACCCGGTGGCGGGCTGCCCACCGCTGAGACGGCCAGCTGAACGACACGGCCAGCTGAACGACACGGCCGCTGAACGACACGGCCGCTGACGCGGAGTCAGTCGTCCTTCAACGCCACGGCGTTGGGGGTGACGTTCATCTTCGGCACGTACTCGGCCACCTCGACGACGCGACCCTCACCGGTGAACTTGGATCGCAGCTCGGCGCGACACGAGGTGCACGGGCCGTAGAACCGTTCGTCGAGCGCGGCACCGCAACGCGGGCAGGTGATGCTGAGCAGATCCATCAGTCGGCGCCCCGCATCGCATCGGCCCAGAACGCGGTGAGCATCGCTGCTCCGGCCGCCGGATCGCCCAACATCCACCAGTGGCCCTGACCCTCGAGCGTGTGTTTCGACGCACCCAACCGATCGGCGACTTCGGCGCCGAGATCTGCGCCGCGCACGAACGGATCGTCGGGAGCGATGACCGCCAGACCCGGCACGGTGCCGGCCGGGCCGAGGTGCTCGCCCCAGTCCTTCATCGCCGGCTGCGCCGCCGAGCGGTAGAGGGCGAGGATGCAGTGGCCCATCAGCGGATCGCGCGTGGCCGGCACCAGGCGCTCGCCCGTGCTGCGCGGAATTCCAATGGCTTCGAGCAGCGCCACCTGATCGTCGACCGGTGTCGCGAGCGCGTTGGCGAAGTACTCCTCGCCGGCACCCGGCGTCTGCCAGATCTGGGCGAAGTCGTGCCACACGTAGTCGGGGTGGAACAGGCCGAGCACGTCGCAGGCCCATGTGCGGAACAGGTCGGGTCGCAGTGCGACGGCGCGCATGCCGATGCCCCCACCCCAGTCGTGACCCACCAGGTCGACCGGACCATGGTGCGGCACCATCGCCTCGACCTCGGCGATGAACCAGGCGACATACTCGTCCTTGGTGGCGCCGAAGCCGTCGGACACCGGGCAGCCGAAGCCGGGAAGTTGGGGCGTGATGACATCGGAGCGTCCGAGCGCTGCGACGAGCGGCTCCCAGATGATGGGCGTTTCGGGATTGCCGTGCAACAGAACAACAGCCATGCCCGCATCGTAGGCGTGCCGGACCGACGCGTCGGCGAGTGGGCTCAGATGACGTTGATGGCGTCGAGGGTGGGGGCCACGTCGGGGTCGGTGAGCTGCGCGTGTGCCCGCCAGTCGCTGCGCTTGGTGCCCCAGTTGACGAACTCGTGGGCCGACGTGACGCAGATCGGCAGCGACGCATCGGAGCCCACGCCCACCTCCCACGGACCACTGCCGATGCCCCGACGCAGGTGGTAGATGGTGTGGCGCAGGTCGGTGAACACGAGGTTCACCCCGTGCTCGCACGACGTACGGCGGCACCGATGTCGTGGCGCAGATGGCAGTAGTGGTCGAACGCGATGGCGTTGGCCAGGATGTGCATCGGGTGGCTGCCCAGATTGGCCAGCGGGATCACCGTGGTGGCCAGCGGCGGTTCCTGCAGGCCTTCCAGTGCGGCGATGCCCTTGAGGCTCCATTCGCGATACTCGGCCATCACCTGCGCAGGGGTCCAGTCGCGTCGCGCCTGCACCGGCACCTCGGCATTGGCCTCCACATCGGGGGTGCTGCCGGTTTCGATGGTGGACGGGTCGGCGATGGAGTGGAACGTGGCCGCCATGTGCTGCGCCACGTCGTGCACGGTCCAGCCGGCGCAGCCGCTCGGACGAGCCCATTCGTCGGCGGTGAGGGAGTCGAACAGTTCGAGCGCTCGGCTGTGTTCTGCACGCAGAGCGGCGATGGCGGCACGGGTCATGGCCCTTTGCTGAGTCGCTGCGGCCACCCGGCTCCTCACCAAGTTCTCACCCGACTGCCAGGAATCTCCCAGGAACAGGGCGCAGGGTGTTCACCATGGGAAACAACTCGCTCCACCGTCGCCTCGGCCTCGTCATGTTGCCGATGCTCGTCGTCGCGCTCGCCGCCTGCGGCGGCAGCTCGGGCAGTGCCGGCGCAAAGGTGGCCACGCTCGACTCGTCCGGTGCCGGTGCCGGCGCCGCTGGGATCGCCACCACCACCACGCTCACGCCCAAACAGCAGCAGGACGCCATCTTGGCGTACACGGCCTGCATGCGCACGAACGGCGTCGCCATGAAGGACCCCACGTTCGATGCCAACGGCAACATGACCGGCCGGTTGTTCGATCGCAATGCCATCGACCGCAACAGCGCCAGCTTCCAGAAGGCCCAGACGGCCTGCGGCAAGCTCATCCAGGGCCTCGGATTCGGCCGCGGACGGCGGGGCAACTTCGACCCCGCCAAGATGCAGGCTGCGTTCAACGACTTCACGTCCTGCCTGCGTGACCACGGCCTGCAGGTGAACGACATCACCTTCGGTCGTCCGCCTGCGGGTGCCGGCACGGGGAACGGCGCCGGCAACGGCCAGACCGGCGGCTCCACCCCCGCCAACGGCAGCACGCCCCCGGCAGGCGGCTTCGGTGGGCCCACCGGATCCAACCGGCCCAATGACGGCGGCAACGCCCCCGGCGGCGCCGGCTTCAACCCCACCACCCGGCTCATCGAGCGACTCGGCCTCGACATCACCGATCCGAAGGTGAAGACGGCGGTCGATGCGTGCTCGTCGATCATCACCACGGCGTTCAACCCCACCGGTTCCACCACCACGACCATCGCGGGCTGACGCAATGAAGCGCACTGCGACGGTGGTCGCGGCAGTGGTCGTCATCGGCGCGGCCGCAGCCACCACCGTGTGGCTCACCACACGCTCGACGAACTCCTCGGCCGCCGCCGTCTCCCATCCCACGGCTACAGCCGAGGTGACCACTCGCGACCTGGCGATCTACAACGAGACCAACGCCACTCTGGGATACACCACGTCGGTGACGGTGTCGTCGCCGGTGGCCGGCACGGTCACATCGCTCATCAAGACGGGCAGCAAGATCGGCGCGGGCACCGTGGTGGCGTCGGTCGACGGCGCTCCCGTGGTGGCGATGTTCGGCGACGTGCCCAGCTATCGCGACCTCAGCGTCGGCGTCGCCAGCGGCGTCGACGTGCGCCAACTCGAGCAGAACCTGGTGCTCCTGGGTTTCGACCCCACGGGCGCGATCACCGTCGACAACACCTACGACTCGGCCACCGCCGCTGCGGTCACCCTGTGGGAGAACAGCCTCGGCCTCGTCGGCGACGGCAAGGTGACCAAGGGTGAAGTGGTGTTCGTGCCGGGCGAGTTGCTCGTCGACTCCACATCGGTGTCGGTGGGCGGCGCGGTCGCCGCGGGGTCGGCACTCGTGCAGGGTCGCCAAACCGCTCGTTCGTTCCTCGTGTCGGCTGTCGGCACCGCGAACCCGGTGATCACCCATGTCGTCGCCGCAGGGACCCCGGTGACGACCGGCACCGAACTGTTCCGCCAGAACGGCTTCCCGGTGGTGGCCGTCGAGGGCGACAGCAGCGCCGTGCCCGCACTGACCCGCGCGCTCTCCGTCTCCAGCGCCGACGGTGTCGATGTGAAGTTGCTCGAGGAGATGCTGGTGGCCGGCAAGTGGGACAAGGGTCAACCGATCACCATCGATGACCACTTCGACGCCGCCACGGCTGCCGCGGTGCACCGCTGGTGGGCCAAGCACGGCGTGACCGGCGACCCCAACAACATCATCGTGCCGGCCGGCAGTTTCGTCGTCGTGCCCGGCGGTCTGTACGCGGGCGCGCCGAAGGTCGCCAACGGCGCCACCACGGTGGGCAACCCGGTGGTCACTTCCCTCACCACGTCATCGCGCCAGGTCACCACATCGGCCCCGGTGGGCGACACCACGTTCACCATGGGTGCTGTGATCGACGTGCTGTTCCCCGACCAGTCGATCTCGAAGGGCACCATCATCGCCATCGGCGACGTGGCCACCAACGCGTCGAACACACCCGGCGCCACGCCCACCGTGCCGATCACGCTCAACGTCGACAAGGTGCCCAAGGCCTACAACAGCTTCGTGCAGATCCCCGTGACGCTGCGGGTCGTCGCCCAGGAGGAGAAGAAGGCCTTCGTCGTGCCGGTGAGCGCGCTCCTCGCACTCGCCGAGGGAGGCTTCGGCCTGGAGGTGGTCGACACGCCCGCGACCGCCACCAATTCCACGCCTGCCACCCATCTGATCGGTGTGAAGACCGGATTGTTCGCCGACGGCTTCGTCACCGTCACCGGCAAGGACCTGAAGAACGGGCTCCCCGTGGTGGTGCCGGGATGAGTGCGAGTCCCGCGCTCGAACTCATCGACATCGTGAAGGCCTACGCCGGCGAGCCGCCGGTGAACGCGCTGGCCGGTGTGTCGTTGCGTGTCGACGAGGGCGAGATGGTGGGCATCGTCGGGCCGTCGGGCTCGGGCAAGTCCACCCTGCTGCACATCATCGGCACGCTCGACCGGCCGTCGTCGGGCACCGTGCGCCTCGCCGGCGTCGACACCGGCGACATGAGCGACCGACAGCTGTCGGGTGTGCGCTCGCAGTTGCTCGGCTTCGTGTTCCAGCAGTTCTTCTTGATGGACGGCGTGTCGGCGGTCGACAACGTGGCCGACGGCCTGCTATACCGCGGCGTCGCACCGAGCGCCCGACGCGAAGCCGCCAAGGAGGCGCTCGAGCGCGTCGGCCTGTCGCACCGCCTCCACCACATTCCCAGCAAGCTCAGCGGTGGCGAGCGTCAGCGTGTGGCCATCGCACGCGCCATCGTGAACCGCCCGGCCATCGTGTTGGCCGACGAGCCCACCGGCAACCTCGACTCGAAGTCGGGTGCTGCCGTGATGGACCTGATTCGCGATCTCCATCAGGAAGGCCGCACCGTCATCATCATCACCCACGACCGCGAACTGGCGGCCTCGCTCCCCCGTCGCGTGTCGATGCGCGACGGACAGATCGAGAGCGACGAACGATGAGCACCACCATCACACCCGCGCGATCGCGGCTGAGGTTCGGCGATGTGCTGCGCGTCGGCTCGCTCGGTCTGCGGTCGCGTCGGCTCCGCACCAGTCTGTCGACGCTCGGCGTCGCCATCGGCATCGCCGCCATGGTGGGTGTGCTGGGACTGTCGGCCTCGTCGCAGGAGGACCTCAATGCGAAGATCCGCGCCCTGGGCACCAACCTGCTGGAGGTGCAGGCGGCACAGGGCTTCGGACGCGGCACCGGCACCCTGCCGAGCACGGCGGTGTCGATGACGAGCCGTATCGGACCCGTCACCGCGGTCAGTTCGCTCACCACCATCAGCACCGCCACCGTGCGTCGCACCGACACCATCAGCGAGGGCATCACCGGCGGCATCGGCGTGTTCGCCGCCGACCCCGGCCTGCTCGCCACCCTCCACGCAACGCTCGCCGACGGCAAGTTCCTCGATGCAGCCACCGCGACGTACCCCGCGGTCGTCCTCGGCACCACCGCCGCGCAGAAGCTGGGCGTCACGCACATCGCCGACGGTTTGCGCGTGTACATCGCCGGCAACTGGTACGCGGTCATCGGCATCCTCAATCCGGTCGCCGCCGCCACCGGACTCGATCGCGCCGCCATCATCGGTCTGCCGGCAGCCGAGACCTACGTGATGAACGCCACGATCCCACCCGAGACCATCTACGTCCGCACCGTCGACGGTCAGGCCGACGTCGTGGGTGGCGTACTGCCCAGCACCGTCAACCCGGCGACACCGGAGGAGGTGCAGGTCACCCGACCCTCCGACGCCCTCGCCGCGCAACAGGCGGCCAGCACCGCCTTCACCTCGCTGTTCCTCGGCCTCGGCGCGGTCGCGCTGCTGGTGGGCGGCATCGGGATTGCCAACGTGATGGTGATCGCGGTCATCGAGCGTCGCACCGAAATCGGCCTGCGCCGCGCGCTCGGCGCGACGCGCGCCCACATCCGCCGGCAGTTCCTCACCGAGGCCGTGCTGCTCGCCGGAGCGGGTGGTGTGGTGGGCGTGCTGCTCGGCATCGTGGTGACGATCGTCTACGCCACGTCGCAGCACTGGGCCGTCGTGGTCCCACCGGTGGCCATCGCCGGCGGACTGGCCGCGGCCGTCGTGATCGGCGGCATCGCCGGCCTGTATCCCGCGGCTCGCGCCGCTCGTCTACCACCCACCGAAGCACTGAGGTCGTCATGAGTTCCCACCGTCGCGTCGCGACGCTGATGGGTGCCACCCTGGTCGCCGCGCTCGCCATCGGCGGCGTGGTGCTGTGGCGAGGTTCGACCGCCTCGAACGCGGCCGCGCCCGTCGTGCCCGCCAACTTCAAGACGGTCGCCGTCACCTCGGGCTCGCTGAGCACCGACGAGACCGTCAACGGCTCGGTGGTCCTCAGCAACGTCATCCAGGTGCTGCACCGCATCGAGGGCCAGACGTCGTCGAGCGTCGGTGCAGGTACGGGTGCTTCGGCGACCGGCGCGCCGAGCACAGGCACAGGCGCGGGTACCGGCACGGGTACCGGCACGGGCGCTCGCACGGCCACGGCAGCCGCCACCAACCAGACCACACCAGGACGCGGCAGCTTCCCCTTCCACGGCACCACGACGACCACGGCCGGCGGAGGCACGACGAGTTGTGGACCCACGCCGAGCACCGTGCCCAGCGGCCCCAGCACCACCGTCGCCGGTGGTCCGACGACCACCCGTCCGGGACGACCCGGCGGACCCGGCGGACCCGGCGGACCCGGCGGCCCGCCGTTCTCGACCACGACGTCGACCACGCCCACCAGCACACCGGGCAGCACACCGGGCAGCACGTCGCCCGACACCAGCACCACTGCGTCCGCCGGGCCGACCAGCACCCTGCCCACCACGAGCACCCTGCCCATCACATTCC
>Ga0075026_100001386_pt1 | contig 10176 bp, 5 predicted proteins | sample Str012_2_FD_71392 | JGI IMG/M metagenome (GOLD analysis project Ga0075026, IMG submission 71392) | Freshwater sediment microbial communities in response to fracking from Pennsylvania, USA - Straight Creek_MetaG_SC_2012 | ecosystem: Environmental > Aquatic > Freshwater > Creek > Sediment...
CACGATTATACTGAAGAAATTATCACGCGATTATGTACTGGAACACCTGCCCGGCGCCGGCGGTTACAATGAATGGATAGATCAGAATAAAATCAACCTGAAAAAGGAAGAGGATGTGGCCCGCTTCCTGGAGTATTACAACACAAAGAAATAAAGAAAGCATTTTTTAAAACAGTATCATTTTTTTATGAACGGATATACAGTAGCTATTGTAGGGAGGCCCAATGTGGGAAAGAGTACATTTTTTAACCGCATGCTGGAACAGCGCAAAGCCATAGTAGACGATGTGAGCGGCGTAACCCGCGACCGGCAGTATGGGGTTACTGACTGGAATGGTAAATCATTCAACGTAATTGATACCGGCGGCTTTGTACCCGAAAGCCAGGATGTATTTGAAAGAGAAATTAAAAAACAAGTGCTGGTGGCGCTTGATGAGGCAGATGCCATTGTATTTGTAGTAGACTGTTCTACCGGAATTACCGAGCTGGATGAATCCATGGCCAATGTGCTGAGAAGAACTTCCAAGCCTGTTTATCTGGCGGTGAACAAAGTAGACAACCACGAACGTTTGCTGGAGGCTTCAGAATTTTACAGTCTTGGTTTTGAATTTATTTTTTTCCTGTCTTCCATGACCGGCAGCGGCACCGGAGAAATACTGGATGCCATTACTGCGGCCATTCCTTCCGATGAAGAAGATGCGGTGAACGAAGGAGAAGGCCTGCCAAAATTTGCGATTATTGGCCAACCCAATGTGGGAAAGTCTTCTTTGCTGAATGCATTGATTGGCGAAGAGCGGACCATTGTAAGCGATGTGGCAGGAACTACACGCGATACCATACACACCCACTACAAACTTTTCCAGAAAGAATTTATACTGATAGATACGGCCGGTGTGCGCAAAAAAACCAAGGTGATGGAAGACCTTGAATTTTATTCTGTAATACGTGCCATCAAAGCAATGGATGAAGCCGATGTTTGTTTGCTGATGCTGGATGCCGGCAAGGGCATCACTGCCCAGGATATCAACATTTTTAGCCTGGCAGCCCGTAAGGGAAAAGGCGTGGTGCTGATTGTAAACAAATGGGATTTGGTAGAAAAGCAAACCAATACGGCCCGCGATTATGAAAAAGAACTGAAGGAGCGCATTGCGCCTTTCAACGATATACCGGTGATATTTATTTCCGTAAAAGACAAGCTGCGTATTTTTAAAGTAATAGAAACCGGGCTGGAAGTATTTGAGAACCGTACTAAAAAAATTCCAACTTCTGCATTGAACGAAGCCATACAGGAAGCTGTAAAGCAATACCATGCACCCGTGGTAAGAGGCCATGCCGTTAGCATTAAATATGTTTCGCAATTGCCCACACCCGTTCCGTCTTTTGCATTTTTCTGCAATTTCCCCGACGATATCAAACAACCCTATAAAAATTACCTGGAGAACCGCTTGCGCGAAAGTTTCAATTTTAAAGGCGTGCCTGTTCGTTTGTTCTTCCGTAAAAAATAATACAACTATACTGTATATAATAGATCCTCCTGTAAAGGGGGATTTTGTTTTTTCAGCCCGTATTGCAAAAAAGTTCCTACAGGGGAAAAAAACATCCGGGGAATGAGGTTTTTCCCGTGGCAATTTTTCTGGTTCAGTTTAATTTACCAATACATTGCGGGTAGCTACAGGTGCTGCACTTTTATGTGCACCCATTTGTATACAACCCTTATCAGTCATCATTCATAGAGATCCGGCATCCTTAATTGCAATAATGACTACCTATGCCTTATTCTTTGTTTCCCAAAAAATGCTGGGGCATCCACTGCCTGTCCGGCCTTCTTGCGCTGGTAATATCCATTCCTGCTATTGCCCAGGTAAAATGGGATGGCGAAGCAGGCGATGGACAGTGGTCTTCGGCTGCCAATTGGTCGGGCAATATGGTGCCGGCTGTTACAGACGATGTATTGCTGGATAATAGCATGGTACCGGGCAACTATACGGTTACGTTACCAGGTACCATTGTGGCCGTAACCATTCGCTCCATTGCCCTGTCACCTGCCGCAGGCAATATCATTCAATTCATTGTACCGGTTTCCAGCACGGCAGCACCGGCATTTACGGCTACAGGTCCGGGTTATGGCATCACCCTTAATAATGGGGGTGTGATGATGAATGCTTCAGGTGCCACAAGCGGCGCCGCTATTGCGGTCAGCGATTCTTTCAGGATCAATAACGGCGGGCAATACACGCACAACACAAGATCTTCACATGCAGGTTTTGTTACTGTTTTATCCAGGCAGCCAGGTACCGAAAAGGGTATTTTTAAATTTGATGTGCCCGGTGGCGGTTATACGTTTGCATCAACAGGCCGGGTTTATGGCTCCCTTGTTTTCAGCGCTGCCGCATCGGGTGGCAGCCAGGTATACAGCAGCAGTGCCGCAAGCCCGTTTACCATTAATGGCGATTGTATAATAAATGCAGGTGTTACCGTCAATCTCGATATTACGGCAGCAACAACCATCAATGGAAACTACCAGCAGCTGGGTGGGGTATTCAACCTGGCCAGTCAGCCCAATAACAATACCGTTTACTTCAAAGGGGATTTATTGCAAACGGCAGGCGCCATCACAGAAACTTCCACCGGTCTTCCGGCGATAGAGCTAAACGGCCATGCCAGCCAGCAGGTAAAACTAAACGGGGCCATTACCAACAGCGTTGGCTTCAGGGTCAACAACAGCGCCGGTATTGCATTACTTTCAGACCTGTCACTTCCTTACCGGCTTTCATTGATCAATGGTATTGTGAATGAGGGGGGATTTCTTACCACCCTGCAAACAGGCTGTAGCATTGCAGCAGATTCGGCCAGCAACAACAGTTTTATCAATGGGGCTTTAAGAAAGGAGGGGTTGTTAAATGCTGCCGGATTTTTATTCCCCGTGGGAAAAGACATTGTACAGCGATGGATTGAATTGAAAAATGCGAGTGGTAACTATACGGTTGAATTTTTAAAGGGAAACCCCAGTGTATTGTCGTCCATTGTGGGCAACGGCATTCACCATACATCGTCTATTGAATACTGGGCGGTGCGGGCAGATCCGGCGCCTGCACCCGTTGCCAATATTGAATTGTCTTTTAACAATGTAAACAGTGGCGGCGTTACGGATATGCTCACTTTAAGGGTAGCGCAACTTGTATCGGGTGTGTGGACCGACGGGGGCAATATCGCCAGCACCGGTACGCCTGGTGCTTCGGGTTCCGTTGTCAGTAATCCCATCAATGTATTTGATGCCGGCAATACTTTTTTCACACTGGCCAGCAGCAATGCTTTGCAAAACCCGCTGCCATTAAAATTGATTTCATTTACGGGTATAGCTGGTAACAATAGCACCACGCTGCGTTGGACCATTGAAAGCACCTGGCAACCTTTGTATTTTCAATTGCAATCCTCGGCCGATGGCATTCATTTTACCGGTCTCCCGGTCATGACCAGGATTTTAAAACAGGATGAATATGCCTATACAGATGCAAGGCAATGGGGCGGCACTACTTATTACCGGCTGAAAGCAATGGAAAACGACAGCACCGTTTTTTACAGTGCCAGCATCACTGTAAAATCAAAAGCGGCCGGGCTGGAGCCTGTGCAATTACTTCCCTCAGTTGTAAAAGGCAATGCCAGCCTATGGGTATACAAAGCCGCGGCCGGCAATGCGCAAATAAAAATATACAATATGGAAGGCCGTGCGATGATGGTAAAAAGCTTCTCTTTAACTGCCGGTAATAACCAGCTTGTATTGGTCTTGCAGGGGCTTGCTTCTGGTGTATATATTTTAACGCTTACAACAGCAGATCAGAATACCAGCACTTGCAGGTTTCTGAAATTAGAATAGTTCTTTACAGTTTTTCAATGGCAGTGTGACAATTGGTTGAAAAGGGATACAGTGAAATTTAATACATAAAGCATGAGTTCATACGGGCAGATTTTTTACCAGCTTGTTTTTTGTACGAAATACCGTGAAGCAACGATTGCAAGAATATACAAAACTGAATAGTACAAGTATATCCGGGGTGTCATCAACAAGCACGATTGCAAATTGTACCGGATGAATGGCTTGGCAGGCCAGATACATATTTTTCTAGTCTGCACCCTGGGTACGTTTGAGCATTTAAGTGAAAAATATTTTTTAGGCGGAAGTGCCCGCTTGCATAGACTGTGCTTCCATTTGCGAGATTGCTTCCGGGCATTCCGTTACTATAAATTTGTTGGTGAAGGTGAGCCGATCTTTTCTGGCTTAGGCAACGCCCAAGCCTGAAGGGCTTGAACAATCCTCGCTGGGTAAAATCCACAGCAATGATTTATTGCTTCGATTAACCCCAACGGGGTTGAAGTATGCATGAAATATAAACAAGATGAATTTATTTGCCAACCCGCCATGCCGCTCTTACAACTTAAATCCTTTAATGATTTGCTGCACCGTTTTTTTATAAGCCACCAGGCTTTCCTGTTCCTGCATGATGAAACTGTTTTTTTCAAGACTGCCGGTCACTTTATCCATTTCATTCCTGCTTTCGTAGACCATTTTCCTGAATGGGTTGGTGTAATCTTTTGCGCGGCTGTCATAAATGCCTTTCACCATCCATTCTTTTGTATAGATACTTTGTTGCAATAATTGTTTGAGGGCGGCTTTATTTTTTTTAAGTTGAATGCCATAGACAGATTGCAGGGCAGCCAGTGCATGCTGCAATTTCTGCAACGGGTATTGTGCGGCCTGCTTTTTATAAAATTGGTGAACGGCTCCCCAGGTTTTTATTTTACCGCTTCGTACCTGCGAAAGAAATTTATTCAATTCATCATTTGGAATCAGCTGGCCGCCTGCATTTGTCCAGGGTTGCAGTTTACCGGCGGGTGGCAATTGTGCGAGCAGCCCATCCTGTGTTTTTATTTTATGGTGTTCTATGAAGCCTAGCAGTTCCACAACGGCATGGTAACTGATCAGCTCCTTAAAAATCTGGTAAGCCTGCAATCCTTTTATCAGCACTACTTTGCGGTCGCTATGCTCTGTACCGGTTACCAGCAATTCAAGCTCGTCTACCAGCCGGTCGTTCGATTCCAGCAAGCGTTCGCCGGTTTGCCGGGTTTCTGTTTCGGGCATCCGCTGGTTAAACTTTTTTGTATAAGCAGTGCCTGTAATTAGCTTCAATTGTTCCAGTGAATGGATGATTTCGTTGATGCTGTCGGGTGCCAGAAAGCCGTATTCTATCAACTGCGTTTTATCGGTGCGCTTATCGCGGTCGATGTATTTCCAGGAATTGCGGGCCAGCGCATACATATTGTACATAAACCAGTAAGCCGGCATTATTACCAGTTGATCTTTACTGGTATCGTTGCTCACCAGCGAAAACGGAAATTGTATATGCAGTTCAGACGGATAATCGCCTTTGGCCAATATCGTAAAACCGGCAAAAACAGAATTGTGTTTCAGGCTTACACAGAGACCGGGCCAGAACCCACGCCCGGCAATGATTTCACCATCGGGACTGCGCGAGTTGTGATTGGAACCGATGGTGGCGCCGGCGGCCATATTGCTTTGTCCCATTATCAGTGCGGCACACAAAAAAGAATTGTTGTGGTGCTGCTCATGTGCCGGAAATATCAGCGAGTTCAGCACTTCACAGCAGGAGATGGTGGCATTGTTGCCAAGGTATGAATTGATCAGCCTTGCACCATATTTCAATTGCGAATGCGAAGCCATAAAAAAACGAACGGCTTTTACCCCGTAAAAAACACGGCAGCCTTCGTTGATGATACCATTTACCAGTTCGCAACCTTCGCCCACCTGCGACTTTGCATGGGCGTTAGAATTGATGGTGAGGTTTTTTAGTTTATTGGCACCTTTTATATAGGCATCGCTGCCCATCCATACATCTTTTATAATGGCGCAATTTTTTATAACGGTACGCTCGCCAATTTCGCCATAGTAGCCGCGGCGTTTGTCAAATTCATCGTCCGTAAACTTTTTGAACGCATTTTGCAATGCACTGTCATCACGGAACCGGGTCCACAAATAAGCATCGCCGGGTAGCATGCCATCAAATGGAATGATGCTTCTGCCGCCGTTTTCATTGCACACTTCCAGCCAGATGCGGTTGGCTTCGTCTTCTCCTTCTTTTACGATGCCATTGCCGAAACGTGCATAGTCGGTGGTGGCCAGTTCATTCACATTTACAATCATGGCATCGTTGCCAATGATATAATGCGAAAGGTAATTGCAGTTGTCAATCACCACATTGTTGCCCAGGTCGGAACTGATGATGGTACTGTTGTACAAACCAACCGGCCGGCGCAGGTTATGAAACTCAAGATAAAAAGGTTCCAGCCTGCCAATGCGCACCAGGCCAAAGAATTTACAGTTTTGTACCAGTTCTGGTGTAAATGCATCCGATACCAGCAGCTGGTTCCAGTCGTCTGAAGTATTGCGGTTGCGCACCAGTACTTCTATTTCGTAGGCCGTCAGTTTGCGGTAACTGATACCATTTTTGTTTTGCTGGTTGCGCAGGTAGTATTCATTCTTGCCTTTGGGCAGAAATGCCGGTGCAATAAAATTATACCCCAGCGTATTGACGGGGCTCCTATGGATAATGTTCATGCAGGATGTTTTGATTGGCAGGTATACATGCAGTTCGTTGTCAGTTTCCAGTTCCTGGTTTTATTCAACCGTCACGCTCTTTGCCAGGTTGCGCGGTTTGTCTACATCAAGCCCTTTGACGACACCCGTATAATAACTTAACAGTTGCAAAGGAATGACGCTGAGCATGGGCGCTACAATTTCATGGGCTTCGGGTACAAACATAACATCATCCGCCATGCCTGCAATGGCTTCATCGCCCTGGCTGATGACGGCAATCACCTTTCCCTTGCGTGCCTTGATCTCCTGAATATTGCTCACAATTTTTTCATAGTAGGTATCTTTTGTGGCCACAAAAAATACAGGCAGCTTGTCATCTACCAGTGCAATGGGGCCATGTTTCATTTCGGCAGCGGGATAACCCTCTGCGTGGATATAGGAAATCTCTTTAAGTTTTAAAGCGCCTTCCAGTGCTATCGGAAAATTGTAACCACGGCCCAGGTAGAGCGCATTGCCGGCATCCTTGTATTTTTCGGCGATCTGTTTAATGTGGTCCGTATTTTTTAAGATCTCAGCTGCTTTCTCCGGAATTTCATGGAGTTCTTTCAGCAGATTCATATAACGGTCATGGTCAATTGTTCCTTTGGCATGAGCCACCTTGAGCGCCACCATGGTAAGTACCACCAGTTGCGCTGTAAATGCTTTTGTACTGGCCACGCCTATCTCGGGTCCTGCATGTGTATAGGCGCCGGCGTGAGAAATGCGTGCGATGGATGATCCCACTACATTCAAAATACCAAAAATGATGGCGCCCTGTTCTTTGGCTTTTTCAATGGCTACAATGGTATCGGCGGTTTCACCGCTCTGCGAGATGGCGATGATAACATCACCCTTATGCACAACCGGGTTTCTGTAGCGGAATTCGGAAGCATATTCCACTTCTACCGGTATACGGCAAAGCTCTTCAATTACGTATTCTGCCACCAGGCCAGCATGCCAGCTGGTACCACAGGCAATGATGATGATGCGTGGCGCATTTTTCAATTGCTCAATATAGTTTTGAACGCCGCTCATGGTAATGGTACCGGCAACAGCATCCAGCCTTCCGCGCAGGCAGTCATAAATGGTGTCGGGCTGCTCAAAAATTTCTTTCAGCATGAAATGCTCATAGCCGCCTTTTTCAATGGCCGCCAGTTCCAGGTCAAGCTTTTGTATATAAGGTGTAATTTTTTCGTTGCCCAGATTTTTTAAAATCAGTTCGTCTGCGCGGAGAATGGCCAATTCATAATCATTAACATACACCACTTCTTTGGTGTATTCAATAATTGGTGACGCATCAGATGCCAGGAAATGTTCCCCCTTACCCACACCAATTACCAACGGGCTTCCTTTTCTTGCGGCAATCAGGGTATCCGGATTATCGGCATCAATTAGTACAATTACATAGGCGCCGGTTACGCGTTTTAATGCAATGCGCAGTGCTTCTTCCAGGCTGCAATGATTGTTTTGCTGGATGTCTTCTATAAAATTGAGGAGTACTTCGGTATCTGTGTCGCTTTTAAAAACATAGCCTTTGTTCTGCAGATCTTTTTTTAGCTGTGCGTAGTTTTCAATAATACCATTGTGTATCATGGCCAGTTTTCCGTTGGCCGATACATGGGGGTGCGCATTGCGATCGCTGGGCTCTCCGTGTGTGGCCCAACGGGTATGGCCAATACCAATATGCGCATGCATGTCTTTGCCAATCACGCTTTCTTCCAGTTCGGCCACGCGGCCTTTTTTCTTGTATACTTTCAATCCGTTGTTCAGCAATGCCACGCCGGCACTGTCGTAGCCCCGGTATTCAAGGCGTTTCAGTCCTTTTAAGATAACCGGGTAAGCTTCCCGCGGTCCGATATATGCAACGATTCCACACATAGACAGGCAATTTTAATGGAATTTAAATTTTATCAAAAATAAGCTGCTTTGCAATACCGGCGCATTTATTTAACTGCTTAATAGGGGTTTAACAAAGACCGGCACCGGATGCCTCCTCAGCAGATTGTTTATGCAAAATTTTTGAATGCGGTTTTAAAAGTTAATTACAGGATGGTTCAGGACGATTAAGCTGCCACCTTGCTTACTTTTAAATGCTAAATTCACTCAAGCCAGTTTGCTATATGAAAAAGTATATCTTCCTTCTTTTGGCCTGTATGCCAGGCACAGTTGCCGCCATTGCGCAACCGGTATTGGAAACCGGTGCCCAGCCTATGCCTGCGGTGTGGATTGATAAAGACACTCACCACACCGTAATGCGGCTTACCAGCAATGGCCGCAGTAATATGAGTTTCTATTTTCACAACAACCCTTTTGCAGGCAACAGTATGGTGTTTTACAGCAGTGCAGCTACCCAGGCCGATAGCGATAAAGCTGCTAAGCAGGAAACCTACAACAGCAATACCAGGGACAAACAGTTGTACCGGGTATTGCTGAAAACTTTGCAAATGCAGGCCATTACATCCCATCCATCGCCCATGAATGGAGAGATTGTGGGCAGAAAAGGCAGAAACGTTTATTACCAGGTACAGGACAGCGTGTATGTTACTAATATTGATACAAAAAAGACAAGGCTGGTTTATGTTTTTCCGGCTGATTTTAAAGCCAGCATTACTACATTGAATGCCGGTGAAACCTTGCTGGCCGGTGCCTGGTCGGACGACAAAGAAAAAGAACTGCTAAAAAACAATCCCAAAAAAGCGGATTATTTTAATATCATTTACGAGGCAAAACTGCCACGCACCCTGTTTACGATCGATGTACGCACCAGTGAACTAAAAAAGATTTTTACAGACAGTGCCTGGCTGAACCATGTACAGTTTTCAACAACAGATCCTTCTCTGCTGATGTTTTGCCACGAAGGCCCCTGGCACAAAGTAGATCGGATATGGACGATTGATGTGCATTCAAAAAAGGTAAAGCTTATTCACAAAAGAACCATGGAAATGGAAATTGCCGGGCATGAATGGTTTGCACCCGACGGAAAAACCATCTGGTTCGATTTACAAATGCCCAAAGGCGAAAAATTCTTTGTAGCAGGTGTTAATTTGAAAACTGCTGTTGAAAAAAGATATGCCCTCACACGGGACGAATGGAGCATTCACTTTAATACTTCAGCCGATCAGCAATTGTTTTGCGGAGATGGCGGCAACGAGGGCCAGGTGGCGCGGGCAAAAGACGGCATGTGGATTTACTTGTTTAGGCCTGCCGGTGACAAATTTTTATCGGAGCGACTGGTTAATATGAAACACCACAATTACCGGCTCGAACCCAATGTTCATTTTTCGCCCGATGGCCATTGGGTAATATTCCGCGCTAACTTTGAAGGAGTGGAAAATGTGTATGCAGTTAACATTAAAAAGTAAAAAATTAAAAGTTACACTGCTGGACGGCGGATTTTAAATTTCAACTTTTGATTTGCTAAAACAAGTTTGATAAGAAAGCCATGAAAAAGAATATTTTTTTCCTTTTATTGATTGCCGCACCTCTTGCAATTTTTGCACAAATACAATGGCCCGCCATAACCCAAAC
>Ga0075026_100001387_pt1 | contig 10173 bp, 12 predicted proteins | sample Str012_2_FD_71392 | JGI IMG/M metagenome (GOLD analysis project Ga0075026, IMG submission 71392) | Freshwater sediment microbial communities in response to fracking from Pennsylvania, USA - Straight Creek_MetaG_SC_2012 | ecosystem: Environmental > Aquatic > Freshwater > Creek > Sediment...
GCGTCGGCCAGACCCCGGAGGATCTGCGACAAGATCACGCCGGAATTGCCCCGTGCACCCATGAGCGATCCATGGCGGATCGCCGCGCACACCGCTTCCATCGATGCCGGGTCCGCGGCGCCGTCCAATTCCTTCACCACCGACTCCAGGGTGAGCGCCATGTTCGTGCCGGTGTCGCCGTCGGGCACGGGGTACACGTTGAGGGCGTTGAGTTCGTCCTGATGGGCGCGCAGGGTGTCGCGGTACGTCGACACGATCCGGCGCAGATCGCTCGGCGCCAGCTGCTGCAGGACCGTCACGGCTGGGATGGTACCGCCCCCGCTGCTATCCTCGGCCGTTCGTTCCGGTCCACAATGCACGAGAGAGCAAGGGTTTTCCGCCATGGCGTCGGTCTGCGAGGTGTGCGGCAAGAAGCCGCAGTTCGGCAAGCGCATCAGCCACTCGCACCGGCGCACGAACCGGCGCTGGAACCCGAACGTGCAGAAGGTCCGCGCCATCGTCAACGGTTCGCCCAAGCGTCTCCACGTGTGCACCTCCTGCCTCAAGGCCGGCAAGGTGCAGAAGCCGTAGCACTGGTGCAGGGCGTCGTGCGCATCTACGACCCGCTTTCGGGCGAGGGGCTGCTCATTCGGGAGAGCGACCGCGCCGAGCTGGCGTTCGCACCGACCGCGTTGGAGGGCTCGCTGTTCCAGAACCTGCGGCAGGGCCAGCGCGTCAACTTCGAGGTCGATGCCGAAGACCGCGCCATCAACGTGCGCCTCGGCTCCGAGGTCGACATGGGGCTCCCCACCGCCCAGGTCTGATCAGCAGGCTGACCAGCGTTCGGGGTAGCACTGGGCCCGTCGTTACACTCGTCCGCACCCCTTTTTCCCGGACGCCTCCTGGAGGAGCTCGACGTGGCGCTCGTGCAGGCCCCCACCCGCAACGTTCGGCTCCTCGCGTGGGTCGACGAGATGGTCGAGCTCTGCCAGCCCGACGACGTCCACTGGTTCGACGGCTCGCAGGCCGAACACGAGCTGCTGTGCAAGCAGCTGGTCGATGCGGGCACGTTCACCGAGCTCGACCCGGCCAAGCGTCCGGGGTCGTACTGGGCGCATTCGGATCCGAGCGATGTCGCGCGGGTGGAAGATCGCACGTTCATCTGTTCCGAACGCGAGATCGACGCCGGTCCCACGAACAACTGGAAGGCCCCGGCGGAGATGCGGGCCCAGCTCGACGGCCTGTTCCGGGGTTGCATGCGCGGCCGCACCATGTACGTGGTGCCCTTCAGCATGGGGCCGCTCGGTTCCCCGCTCTCCTACATCGGCGTGGAGATCACCGACTCGCCCTACGTGGCGGTGAGCATGCGCACGATGACCCGGGCCGGGCAGGCGGCGCTCGAGGTGCTCGGGGCCGACGGCGACTTCGTGCCGTGTGTGCACTCGGTCGGTGCCCCACTCGCGCCGGGCGACACCGACGTGCCGTGGCCGTGCAACGCAGACGAGAAATGGATCGTGCACTTCCCCGAGACCCGCGAGATCTGGTCGTACGGGTCGGGTTACGGCGGCAACGCGTTGCTCGGCAAGAAGTGCTTCGCGCTGCGCATCGCCTCGGTGATCGCGCGCGACGAGGGCTGGCTGGCCGAGCACATGCTCGTGCTCAAGATCACGAGCCCCGAGGGGCGCGTGAAGTACATCGCCGCCGCGTTCCCGTCTGCGTGCGGGAAGACCAACCTCGCGATGCTCATTCCCACCGTGCCCGGCTGGACCGTCGAGACGATCGGCGACGACATCGCGTGGATGAAGTTCGGTGACGAGGGCCGACTCCACGCCATCAACCCCGAGTTCGGGATCTTCGGTGTCGCTCCCGGCACCAACGAGAAGTCGAACCCGAACGCGCTCCACTCGATGGACGCCAACACCGTCTTCACCAACACCGCGCTCACCGACGACGGCGACGTGTGGTGGGAAGACCTCACCGACACTCCGCCCGCGCATCTCACCGCCTGGACCGGCGAGTCGTGGACGCCGGGCGCCGGCGGCCCCGCCGCGCACCCGAACTCGCGCTTTTGCGCACCCGCCGCGCAAGTGCCGTCGATCGCGCCCGAGTGGGAGGACCCGAACGGCGTGCCGATCTCGGCGTTCCTCTTCGGCGGCCGGCGCGCCTCCACCGTGCCCCTCGTGTTCGAGTCGCACTCGTGGCAGCACGGTGTGCTCGTCGCCGCCACGATGGGTTCGGAGAAGACGGCCGCCGCCACCGGTGGGCTCGGCGAACTGCGGAGGGATCCGTTCGCGATGCTGCCGTTCTGTGGCTACAACATGGGCGACTACTTCGCGCACTGGATGAGCATGGCCGAGCGCACCGACGAGGCGTCGCTCCCCGCCATCTACGGCGTCAACTGGTTCCGCAAGAGCGACGACGGCTCGTTCCTGTGGCCCGGTTTCGGCGAGAACTCTCGCGTGTTGGAGTGGATCTGCCGCCGGCTCGACGGCGACGCGTCGGGCACCGACACCGCCATCGGCGTCGTACCCCGTCCCGAAGATCTGGAACTCGACGGTCTCGACGTGAGTGCCGACGACATCGCCGCGGCGCTCGCGGTCGACGACGCGGCGTGGAAACGCGAGCTGCCGAGCATCCGTGAGTACTTCGCCGAGTTCGGCGACCGACTTCCCCGCGAGCTGGTCGAACAGCTCGACGCGCTCGAAGCCCGCCTCGCCTGAGCCGAACCTGCGCCGCACCTGAGCTCGCCTCCACCGGCGGCCGGCGCCGCGCGCAACGGTGGTCGAGAAGTCGCTGCTAGCGCCCGTGCTAGCGCATGTGCAAGCGCCGGTGCTAGCGGATACGCAAGCACGCGCCTCCAGGCGCACCCACTACCGCCGGCCGGTACGCTCGGCACCCTGCGACCGAACCAGGGGGTTCACATGAGTGTGACGGCGTACGTGTTGATCCAGACCGAAGTGGGTCGCGCCGAGAAGGTCGCCCGAGCCGCGCGCGACATCGCCGGCGTGGTCGACGCCGACAACGTCGCCGGCCCTTACGACGTCATCGTGAAGACCCAGGCCGACTCGCTCGACGAGCTCGGCAAGCTCGTCGTCTCCGAGATCCAGAAGGTCGACGGCATCACCCGAACCTTCACCTGCCCCATCGTGAACCTGTAGGCGTGAACCTCTAACGCTGTCTCCCAGCACGGGCGGCCCGGCGCGCGTGACGCTGCACGGCGAGCTCGATCAAACGGTCGAGCAGCTCGGCGTAGGGCACGCCGGTGGCCTCCCAGAGGCGCGGGTACATGGAGATGGGCGTGAAGCCCGGAATGGTGTTGACCTCGTTCACGAGGAACCTGCCGTCGTCGCGCAGGAACAGGTCGACCCGCGCCATGGCTTCGCCGCGGCACGCTTCGAACGCGCGGCGGGCCAGCGTCTGCGCCTCCGCAACCTGGTCGTCGGTGAGGGGAGCCGGCACGAGCAGCTCGGCGGCGTCGGCTTCGTACTTGTCGGCGTAGGAGTAGAACTCGGCGCCGGGCACGATCTCGCCCGGCACCGACACCATGGGGGGGTCATCGCCGAGCACACCGAGCTCGATCTCGCGCCCGACGACCGCCTCTTCGATCACGATCCACTCGTCGTACGACAGGGCGACGTCGCAGGCCGCGTCGAGCTGCGACGCGTCGTGCGCTTTCGACACCCCGACTGACGACCCGAGGTTGGCCGGCTTCACGAAGCACGGAAACCCGAGCTCGTCGGCCACGACCTCGTTCAGCGCGCCCCGGTCATGTCCGTCGCGGAATTCGACCGTGCGCGCGTACGGCAACCCCGCCGCCGCGAACATCCGCTTCATCGCCACCTTGTCCATGGCGACGGCCGAACCGACCACGCCCGACCCCACGTATGGGAGCCCCGCCAGCTCGAGCAGCCCCTGCACGGTGCCGTCCTCGCCGTAGGGGCCGTGCAACAGCGGGAACACCACATCGACGTCGAGCGCGCCGACCGCGGGCGCGAGCTCGCCGTCGACCGCGAACGCGCTCGGCAACGCTGAAGGTCCCGCCGCGATCGCCCGCCGCGCGGAGTCGGCGAGCAGCCACCGCCCGTCGGTCGTGATCGCCACGGGCACGACGTCGTAGCGTTCCGGATCGAGCGCGCGCGCCACCGCCACCGCGGTCACCCGCGACACGTCGTGTTCCGCCGACCGTCCGCCGAACAGCAGTAGGACGCGACGCTTGTCCGCCATCGCGTTCAGCCCGCCTGGAGCACGGCGCGGATGCCGAGCCCCATGAGGAACAGGCCGACGAGCCCGTAGAACATCTCGCTTCGTCCGCGCATCTGCCGACGGTACTGGTACGCGATGCCAACAGTGAGGAACGCGACGAACCCGTAGAACATGTGGAAGCGCGGCGCCACGTAGTCCTTGCTCGCCACCAGGATCGTGCCCACCAGCACCTGCAGCATGAGCGCGGCCTCGGCGATGATCGTGGCGATCCACACGTACTTCCCGCGCGCGGCCTTCCATCGCCAGGCGACGAGCGCGATCACCCCGGCGATCGCGTTCATGCCGATCGCCACGTAGCCCCAGACCTGATGGAAATGGAAGAGCGTCTGCACTAGGTAGCGGGCGCGTCCTCGTGTTGGACGACGTCGAACTGCCACAGCTCGCTGTGCGTGCTCACCGGACCCTGCTCACCATGCGCCTTGTGGCCGTGTTGGAAGGCGGCGCTGTTCATCCACGCCTGGAAGTCGTCTTCCGATGCCCACCGCGTATACACGAGGAACGTGTCGCGGTCGTCGGCCGGGCGCAGGAGCTCGAAGGCTTCGAAGCCGGGTGAGCTCGACACCTCGCCGGCGCGCGCCGCGAAGCGCGCCACCAGCTCGTCGGCGCGTTCCTTCGGCACCGTGATCGCGTTGATCTTGACGACGCTCATTGCCCACTCCCGTTCATTCGCTCGTAGGTCACGATCCGTCACGATTGGTCGCGCAGGAAGCGCTCGATCTCCGACGCCAGCTCGTCACCGCTCGGGAGCTCCGCCTCCTGCGCCTCGCCCGCCTCGATGGCTTCGATCACCTCGACCACGTCGGGCCGCTCGGCCAGGCCTTCCTCCACCCGACGCACGTAGGCATCGGCCTGGTCGTCGAGCACGTCGAGATCGATGCTCAACCCCGCGAGGTCGCGCAGCTTCTCCAACACGGCCCGGATCGCGGGAGGCGACGCGCCGCCCGACAGGTAGTGCGGCACCTGCGCCCAGAGGGCGAGCGTCGGGACGCCCGCTTCCCCGAGCATCACCTGCAGCGCGCTCTGCGCGCCGGTGGGTCCGGTGTAGTCCTGGCGCCAGGCGCCGGCGGCTTCGACCAAAGTTTCGTCGGTACCGGTGGCCAACACACTCACCGGCCGACGGTGTGACGCCATGCTCGGGATGCCGCCGAGCGTGAACGCCGCGCCGACACCGAGCTGACCCGCCAGGTCGACGATCTCACCGAGCACGGTGCGCCACCGCAACGACGGCTCCGGACCCGTGCACAGCACGATGTCACGCCCGACGTTGCCGGCCACGAACGCGATCTGGGGCCAGGTGATCTCGCGCGAGACGCCGCCGACGAGGTGCACCATCGGCCGCGTCTGCTGGAGGTCCATGAGATCGGCGAGGTCCATCCGAGCGAAGGCGCGGGCCGTCAGCATCTGCTCCTGTAGGAGCGCGACCGCGCCACCGCCGGCGAGGCCGGCGTCGACCCACCCCGAGAGCGAGACGACGAGGACGGGATCGCGGAGCTGCGGCACCGCGTCGATCTCGATCATCTTTCCAACCTTAGGTGCCGTCGCGTACGGTCTTCGATCGTGCTCTTCGGTGTCCACGCAGGTCTCCAGTACACGTCGACCGACGAGATCCAGGCGCTGTGGCGGCGCATCGAGGCGCTCGACTTCTCGTGGATCTCGGTGTGGGACCACTTCTACGCGGCCGACGTCACCGACCCGGAATCCGGGTACGAATGCCTCGAAGGACTCACTGCGCATGCGGCGCTGGCGATGGCGACGTCACGGGTGCGCTGCGGCAGCCTGGTGTACTGCGCCGGGTACCGTCACCCGGCCGTCATGGCCAAGTCGATCGCCACGATCGACAACTTCTCCGGCGGTCGGGTCACCCTCGGGCTCGGCGCGGGCTGGCACCAGGGCGAGTTCGACGCCTACGGCATCCCGTTCCCGGCAGCACCCGTCCGCCTCCGTCAGCTCGAGGAGCAGCTGCAGTGCATACGCGCGCTCCTCACCGAGGAGGTCGTCGACTTCGACGGCGAGTTCTACCAACTGCGCGCCGCGCGCTGCCTCCCGAAACCGAAGCAGGCCCGCCTCCCGATCTGGGTCGGCGGCCACGGCGAGAAGGTGACGCTGAAGCTCGTCGCCCGCTACGCCGACGGCTGGAACGTGCCCTTCGTGAGCCCCGAGACGTTCCGGCACAAGGTCGGCGTGCTGGAGTCGCACTGCGCCACCGCGGATCGTGATCCCTCGCTCATCACCAAGTCGCTCAACCTCGCGCTGGCGTGGGACGAAGCCGACCTCGTCGCGCAGTTCGGCAACATGATCGAGTTCCTCCGCGGGTCGGTGCTCACCGGAAGCACGCAGCAGGTCGTCGATCTCATCGGTGACTACGCCGACGCCGGCGCCGAGCAGATCAACGTGGCGATGCGCGCACCGTTCGACGTCGACGGCCTCGAGCGCTTCGCCGCCGAGGTGCTCCCGCAGTTCTACCGAACCCGATGAGCCTTGCGGACCCGATGAAGTCACAATGGCGCGGTGGCCACGTTTCTCGCGCCCGGCCGGGTGAACCTGATGGGCGATCACACCGACTACAACGACGGCTTCGTGCTGCCCATGGCCGTCGACCGCGCCTGCACGGTCGTGACCACGCCGATCGACGGGCACGGGGTGACGGCGACGTCGCGAGATCTCGACGGCGAGGTATCCGTTCCCATCGACGGCACGGCTGATCCCGCGATCGTCCAACCTGCGTGGGGACGGTTCGTCGCCGGAGTGGTGCGCGCGCTCGTCGAACGTGGTGTGGCGGTCGCGCCGGCCGCGCTCGACATCGGCACGACCGTTCCCATCGGCTCCGGGCTGTCGTCGAGCTCCGCGCTCTCGGTCGCGCTCACCCTCGCGCTCGGCGGTACCTCGCTCGAAGGGCTCGACGTCGCGCTCGCGGCGTCGAGCGCCGAGACCGTGGCAACCGGCGTGCCCGGCGGGCTCATGGACCAGCTCGCGTCACTGTTCGGACGTTCCGGGCACGCACTGCTGATCGACTGCCGTTCGCACGAGGTGACCCCGATCGTGATTCCCCCGTCGATCTCCGTGCTCGTGGTGCACTGCGGTGTCCCGCGAACGTTGGTCGGCTCCGCGTACGCGTCCCGGCGGGCCGAGTGCGAGTCGGTCGCGGCCCGGCTCGGCATCACCGCGTTGCGCGACGCCACGCTCGAGCAGGTGGCGGAGGAGCCGCGCGCGCGTCACGTCGTGAGCGAGAACGCCCGCGTGTTGGCGACGGCCGACGCGCTGCCCCGCGGTGACCTCTCGGTGCTCGGCCCCCTGCTGCTCGAGAGCCACGCCAGCCTGCGTGACGACTACGAGGTGTCGATCGCCGAACTCGACACGCTGGTCGACGTGCTCGTGGAGTGCGGCGCCGCCGGAGCCCGGTTGACCGGCGCGGGCTTCGGCGGTTGCGTCGTCGCGTTGACGCAGCGCAACCACGCCGACGACGTGCTCGCCAAAGCCACCCTACGTTACCGCGCCGTCACCGGCATCGAGCCGATGGGCTTCGTGGCGCAGGCCGTCGACGGCGCGCGCCAGGTACTACATGCGGTCGAGTAGCTCCGCCTTCTTGGCCTCGAATTCGGCGTCGGTGATGTGTCCCTGTTCGCGCAGGCGGGCGAGCTGCTCGATCTGTTCGGGAACCGCGGCGCCGGGCTGAGCCGGCGCGACGACCGCGGGTGCCTGCTGCACCATCGCGACGGGCATGTTGCGCGCTTCCATCTGCCGGTAGATCTCGTGCTGCACGCCGTCGGGGTGGCGGATGAAATCGAAGTGCGACTGGCCGTCTTTCCCGGCCGATTCGATGTCGAGGTCGCCGGCACCGATGATGCGGTCGATCAGCCGCTGGTGGAAGTTGATGTTGTTGATCCGCTCGAGCGGGATCTCGACCCCGCGCTTGGAGATCACACCGCTGCGGTAGATGACCCGGCGGCTCGTGACCACGAAGTAGGTCATGCGCCACTTGAGGTAATTGAGTCCGAGCCACACGGCCCACGCGATGAGGACGAAGGCGACGAACCAGTTCGAGACGTTCTTGAACGTGCCGCCTTCGAGGTTCTGCACGAGGATGAAGAGGATGAGCAGCGGGATTCCGGTGAGGATGTTGCGCGAGAAGTACCACCAGTGCGGGCGCAGGTCGAGCGCGACCGACTCGCCCTCTTGGATCAGGTTGTTGGGATACGGCATGACCTGAGATTACGGCACTCGCGCCCCTCGGGTGTGCCTCTCGCCTTACGCCCACCCAAGCTCGTGCAGGCGCGCGTCGCTCATGCCGAAGTAGTGACCGACTTCGTGGAGCACGGTGACACGCACGCGCGCGGCAAGCTCGTCCTCATCGCGCGCGAGGCGCGACAAGGGGCCTTGGAAGATCGTGATGCGGTCGGGCGCGACGCCCGAGTAGCTGAGCGGACCGCGCCGCGTGATCGGCACACCTTCGTAGAGTCCGAGCAACGTCTGACCGGGCGCGAGCCGTGCTCGGTGCGCGGCGTTCGGCCAGTCCTCCACGATGACCGCGACGTTCTCCATCTCCGCGCCGAGCTCGGGTGGGATGCCGTCGAGCGCATCGGCGACCATCTGTTCGAAGCGCGCGAGGGTGACGTCGACCATCGACCGGACGGTACCGCGGGAAGGCAACATTCCCTCTTGCAATCGTGCGCGCGCATCTCTACGATGCGGGAGCCGGTACACACCAGTTCGGTGCCGGGAGCGCTTGAGCCGGGCTTCGGGGCAACCCGAGGAACGGGGTAGAGCGGCACCCGGAAGACGGATTGGGTTCGTGTGGCGGTGCGGCGAACGAACCGAACGGGACCACCCCCGGGAGGTGCGGGAGCCGGAGGCCGCAACCAACACCGCGCACCTGGGGCAACCCTGGGGTGAGGGAGCGGAAGCGGTCGGCAGGAACGGCCCCGAGGAGATCCGAGCCGCAAGGCGGAGACTACTCGGGGCCTTCTGCTGTTCCGGGCCTGCTGTTCCGGGCCTGCTGTTCCGGGCGCGGTTCGCGAGACCGATCGATGTCGTACCCGGGCGATACCGTGCGCTGGTGGACGCCCTGCTCGACGGTCTGGACGCGACCCAACGCGACGCGGTCACCAGCCGCGCCGCGCCGCTCGCCATCCTCGCCGGTGCCGGCTCAGGCAAGACGCGCGTGCTCACCCGGCGGATCGCGTGGCAGTCGCGTGAAGGCATCGTGGAGCCCGCGCACGTCCTCGCGGTCACCTTCACCCGCAAAGCTGCCGGCGAGCTGCGCACCCGACTCGGCCGGCTCGGCGTCCGCAACTCGGTCACCGCGGGCACGTTCCACGCGATGGCGCTCGCGCAGCTGCGGCGTCGGGCGGAGGAACAGGGCCGCGCCATGCCGGGGTTGCTCGAACGCAAGGTGCGGCTCCTGGTGCCGCTGCTGCCGTCGCGCGGGCGCGACGCCGCGCTCCTCGCGGCCGAGATCGCTTCCGAGATCGAATGGGCCAAGGCCCGCCTGGTGAAGCCCAACGGTTACGAGCACGCGGTCGCCGTCGCCGGCCGCGCCACGCCACGGACGCCGGCGGAAGTGGCCACCATCTTCGGCAGCTACGAGCGCGAGAAGCGCAAGCGGGGTCTCGTCGACTTCGACGACCTCATCACCGGATGCGCCGACGTGCTCGAGCGCGACCCCGAGTTCGCCGCCGCCCAACGCTGGCGGTTCCGGCACCTCTACGTCGACGAATTCCAGGACGCGTCGACCGCGCAGTTCCGGCTGCTCCGCGCCTGGCTCGGCGATCGCTCCGACCTCTGCGTGGTCGGCGATCCCGATCAGGCGATCTACGGCTTCGCCGGGGCCGACGCCTCGCATCTCGCGGCCTTCCGCCGCTGGTTCCCTCCGGAGCAGTTCCCCGAGGTCGGCGTCGTGCGCTTGGGCAGCAACTACCGCTCATCGCCCCAAGT
>Ga0075026_100001388_pt1 | contig 10167 bp, 10 predicted proteins | sample Str012_2_FD_71392 | JGI IMG/M metagenome (GOLD analysis project Ga0075026, IMG submission 71392) | Freshwater sediment microbial communities in response to fracking from Pennsylvania, USA - Straight Creek_MetaG_SC_2012 | ecosystem: Environmental > Aquatic > Freshwater > Creek > Sediment...
GCACCCGTGAGATCGGCGCTCATGCAGTACGTGTCGTTCGGGATCGTTCCACACGAGCGACTCGGCTGATTCGTGCCGGCGAGCGTCATTCCATCCGGCCTCACCATGTGCGCGGGACCTCTCGCCGTCGGACGAACGAGATCCAGGTTCGGGATGAAGAACAATCCGCTGCCGAGCTGACCGGTCGACACATAGTTCACCACCGATCCACCCTGGTAACCGTGGCCACCGCCCGTGAACGGTTGGATCGACGTGGGCGCAGCCGCGGCACCGGTTGCGGCTCCGGCGGGCGCCGAAGACATTGCGGCCGGGAGAGCCAGACACACCGCAAACACAAGACCCGGTAACGATCGCACCAGCGACTCCCTCGACGGACGCGCGGTCACGCACGTGATCACACCGATCACTCGAGGTTGACGACGCGACTGGCAAGCAGAAGGTTCCCACCGACCGGGCCGATGAACGCATCCGATCGGGAGGCAGGGCGTTCACCCTCACGTGGCTTGATAGAGGTGCATCGCTTCCGGAACGCCCTTGAGAATATGGGGACCGCGGTCTGTGAACGTGATCCCCGATCCGGCAACGAGATCCTTGACGGTGTTCGTGGTGAAAACCGCGCCGGCATCGGCGAGCGCCGCGACGCGTGCGCCGATGTGTACCGCGATCCCTGCGTAGTCGTCGCCTCTGATCTCGCACTCGCCGGTGTGTACGCCCGCACGGATTTCGATTCCGTGTGCCTCCGCGTCGTTGATGATGGTCTGGGCGCAGCGGATCGCACGGGCGGGACCGTCGAACACCGCGAAGAAACTGTCGCCCGCCGTGCTTATCTCGCGGCCGTGAAAGGCATCGAGGTGCGCGCGCACGAGCGCGTCGTGGCGGTCGAGTTGCTCGCTCCACCTTCGGTCGCCGATCTTCGCGACGCGCTCGGTCGATGCGACGATGTCCGTGAACATGACCGTTGCAAGCACTCGGTCGTTGACCAACACCGGCCGCGCACCCGTCAGGAATTCCTCGATCAGCGCGGTTCTCTCGAACGAGTTGTCACCGAGGTAGATGTCTGAGCCCGGGAGCGTCGCCAGCCGAGCGTTCGAGAGATGCTCAGCGAGGAACTGAGCATGTCCCGTCGTGTCAGAGGGCGCCTCGGCCGGATACATCACGAGTGTTGGCGCCTGTACGAGTGGCAGGACATCGCGCACGTCGCCGCGATTCAACATGATCGCAACGGCGGCGGCCGGGCTTGCGCTGACCTGTTCAACGCGGGCGAGCAGCTCACGAAATCCAGGCTCGCGGCGACGACTCGGCGCAATCGCGTCGAAGCCCCAGGGCTCGTCGATGTTGCCCCACTGGGCGCCCATCTGCGCGGCATCGTTCTTGGCAACGTCTAGATCCGTACCGAACGGATAGTCATCCGCGCGGAAGAACCGTGCCCAGGCGCTCGACAAGATGAGCGCGTCGACGCGGTCGGGATGCATCGCCGCGAACAGGAGCGCGACCTGTCCGCCGTCGGACGAGCCGTACAGGGCCGCGCGGCGAGAGTCGACCGCGTCCATCACCGCGAGCAGGTCGGCGACGCGTTGCTCGAGCGGTGGTACCGCGCCGGCGAGCAGTGGATCGGACAATCCCGTGCCTCGTCGATCGAACGTAATGAGTCGCGAAAACGTGGCCAGCCGATCAGAATGGGCCTCGGCGATCGGGTCGAGGTAGGTCGCGATCACGCTCGACATTCCGCCCGGGAGCCGCACGAGATCTGGCGCATCCGCGCCCCGTACCTCGTACGCGATACGTACTCCGTCCGCGCTCGCGTATCGAACCAACGGAAACTTGTGGCTACTCATGTTCGACCCGTCGTCACCCGGCGGCCGACCAGCGCGGTCGGGCCGGAAGAACAACGTCGCCGTAACCGTTGGCCCGGGCCTCGGTCAGCTGCAACTCGAATAGGACGTAGCGATCTTCCGCCGGGTAACTGGCAGCGCTGCTCGCGCTTGCGCGCGTCTCGACATCCTCGACGAGACGGCCGAGTCCGCCCACGGAGAACTCACCACCGCTGCCGGCGTTGTCGGGCACGCCGCTGTGCAGCGCGAATCGCGCACGCTCGCGGAGGTCCCCCGCCTTCGGTGACGTCGGCTCCATGAACACGTACAGGCCGGTCGGCGCAATGATCGGGCTGACCGGATGCACCCGTGGCGATCCGTCCGCGCGAATCGTTGCCAGGTACGCGGGTGTCGCTTCCAGACGGGCCGCGCCGAACGCCGCGAGGTCCGGATTGCCGGCCGCGAACTGCGGCCACGTCATCGACGGTTGACGATTTCCCGACGGCATCTCCATATGTTGCCCGACGGAACGCCGGTCGGTGCTGCGAATCGGCGGAATCGGTTCGTCGGCGACGGGACGGCGCTGTCACATACCGAAACGCGCACGCTCGACTGCCGCAACGGCCTCCGGCGGGCCGCTGACGTCGACGATGGCTGCGTCCTGCCGCCCGAAGAGGTAGAGCAACAGCTCGCCCGGCAGTCCGGCGAGGCGCGCCGTCGGCGTTCCCCGACGCGCCCGCACGAGCTTCGTCGTCCCCATCCACTCGAGCTCGAGCCCTGCGCCGCGCAGTCGCCGGGCGAGGAACCACCGCGCCGAGCCGACATTGCGCCATAGCGCGTCATCCAACTCCGCGGCGTTCGTCCGTTGACCAAGACCGTTTGCTCGGCGCACATCTTCGTGATGAACGAAGAACTCGTTGAGGTTCGCGATGCGGCGCACCCACCCGAGGCGAAAGAACCCGCGCGGCGGCCCCGATCGAATCGTCGTGAGCAGAGCGGCGTAGTCCGTCCGCGTGAGCGCCTGCCGGCGTCGTTCGGCAAAGCGGCCCCACGCACCCGGTATGACAAGCCCCGGCGCCGCGCGGTAGTCGTGCTCGCGAATGACGAGGTGCGCCGCGAGATCGTGCGTCGTCCACGGTTCGAGAAGCGTTGGAGCTTCGGGGCCGAGTTCGTTCAGGAGGTCGCACAACCGTTCGCGTTCGAGGGCATCCAAGGAGAGGTCAGTCATCGATCGCCCCGTCAGGACTCAAGGCGTTCCTCCAAGCGGACCGTCACGCGGTCGCCGGTGTCCTTCTGCATGATCTTTCGCAGCTTGGCATTGATCGGCAGCTTGTGCGTGCCGTCGCCGAGCGCCATGAACGAACTCCGGAACGGGTGCCCGTCCACAGTGCCTCGGACCTTCACCAAACCGCGAGTGCCGAAGAACTGGGCGGAGCCGGGCATGACCACGTAGGTCCAGCCTCCCTTGTTCGGACTCGTCTGCAGCGTGGCATCGAACGTCTTCTTCAGCGCAGCCATGAGAGACCTCCGTCGACTGAAACTACGGGCACCGCTACAGCTACGACCGACAGCAAGCGCGAAAGTCATCGCCGAGATTCTCCCGCGAACGCAGGGGCGAGCTGACGCCGACCCGCTACCGTGGTTCTGTGAGCGGCGCGCGGGTGCCCGGTGGTGTGGTGCACAAACTTCCAGCAGATCTGCGCACGGCGCTGATCGCAAACCGCACGGCTCTCGACGCCTGGAACGACATCACGCCTCTGGCTCGTAACGAGTTCATCTGCTGGGTCGAGGACGCCAAGCAGGAGACCACCCGAGAACGCCGCATTCGGCGGACCCAGGAAGAGTTGGAGGAAGGTCAGCGTCGGCCCTGCTGCTGGCCCGGATGCAAGCACCGCGAGCGCACCGGCAAGTAGCCGCCACTCTGCGGTGCGCAGCGTTCACCGCCGCGGGATGTCGGACACGATCACGACCGCCGTACGCGAATGAGTCCGCGCTCGACGTCGTCGACGTGGTGCAGCGAGTCGTGCAAAGCGTGTTCGAGCAAGCGACGCACGTCGCTTCGGTTCGCGCCGATGGTCAGACCACGCGACCAGCGATCAGGACCTGCATCACCGGCGACTTGCGCGAGATGCAGCGCGTGTTCCTCGAGATCGTCGAGGACCGCATCGGGATCGGCACTGCCGTAGCTCGCAGCCGCAGAATCGACCAGATCATCCTGGATCGCCGGGAACGACGGTTCGTCGAGTGTCAGTGCTTGCTCGACTCCGAACACATGCAACGCGGTGATGTCTCTGCTGTGCTCCGCATATTCGAGCGCCGACCAGACCTCAGGCTCGGGACGCGCATGAAGTTCAGAACCGGCGTCGGCCAGCAACGCTCGCCACCGCGGTCCCAGGCCGCGCAACGCCCCCAGTAGCGAGGCGTCGTCGTAGCGGCCACCGTCGAAGCCGCACGCATCACAAAGCTCGTGCTCCATCACCGACGAAGATACGGCACCGATCGGCGGCCACGGCGCGGGAACCGCCGCGACGTACCGGAGATTGCTCGCGGTCGCGAGCGTCCCTTGTCGATATCTATGCGAGAATTTCGAGCAGAGTCTCGTAGTTCGGGATGCCGAGGTCTGCGGTGATCGTTTCGCCCCAGGTCGCGTCGAGGTCGGTGACGAGCCGTTCCGAAAGTTCCACTCGGTGCGCGCCGACCTCACCGGAACGCACCTTGCTCGAGTCGCTTCCGAGAGGAAGGTCGCAGACGAGTTCGCTGCGTTCGCGCATCATGAGGTCGTCGTACTTGTCGTGGTGCGCTTTCATCGATGCGAGCGATGACTCCTGGCACGCGATCGCGATCCGTTCATCGTCGTCGCCGAAGCCGATGAACTCGGCGACGCGCCGAACAGCTCCTTCGTGGTCGTCCTTCATGTGTTCGTACGCGAGCAACAATACGTTCGCATCGTGACGCATCGGCCACCACGAAGCGAGGTGTGTGTAGTACGAGCGGCCTTCGACGAAGCGCATCCGACCGAGCGTCTCGATGTCGATCGAACCCGGCTCGAAGAACCAACCCTCGAAGAACCGATACGCCGAGACGAGCGCGTCGCGCGGGTCGCGAACGGAGACGATGTAACGAGCGCCGGCTGGAACCTGGTCGTACGAGAGGTGACTCTTGAAGGCGCGCGGCTTGCCGCGTTGCGCCCCGTCGAGATCGAGGCCGAGGTCCGCCGCCGTTTCGATCCACGGCACGACACGCGAGATGTCGTCGAAGTCGAGATCGCCACTGGTCCGCAGACTGTGCACAATCTGCTGGAGCCACGTCGTACCGCACTTGGCGTACGACGCGATGATCACGTCGGACGGCCGCGGGACGAACCCGAGACCGGCGGCGAAGCCCGCCTCGGATACGAGACGGTCCATCTTCACCTGCAACTCCGCGAGCGTCGTCGCCCGCCGCCGTTCAGCCACCGTCACTGCGCCGTCACAACTCGCATCACGACGACATCATGCCTTCAGGGCCGTCGCGCGCGCCGGAAGCAGGCCGACCTGCAGTTCTGGCGCGAGCGGCCGGCCGCGCGAGAGCCGATCGCGGTTCGACGACCACGGAGGCGTTAGGGTCCCGTTCCCGTTCCTTGAGGAGGCACACCGTGGCCGAGTTTCCGACGATCACGCATGTCGCGTTGACGGTGAGCGATCTGACGCGCAGCGTGCCTTGGTATGAAGCGCTGTTCGGCGCCAAGCCGGTCCTTGATGAGGACACCGGACCGTTCCGTCACGTCGTCTGGCTGGTCGGCGGAACGCTGGTGGGACTCCATCAATTCCCCGACCTCGCGAGCGCGGAACCGTTCGACGAGCGTCGGATCGGGCTCGATCATCTCGCGTTTGCCTGTGCGAACCGCGGCGAACTTGCGGAGTGGGAGTCTCGATTGAAGCAACTCGGTATCGCGAACGGCGGCATCGTCGATGCGGGATACGGGTCGGGCTTGTCGTTCCGCGACCCTGACAACATCGCACTCGAGTTCTTCGCACCGCCCGGCTGAGACGCGGCCGACCGAGTCCCGCGGGGACTACTCAGGACGCCGATCGCGCGCCTCGACGAGCAGGTCTCCCGTCTGCTGCCTCTTACTCCCGCGGGTTCGGCTCGCGCCTCGGGCGACTCGGTTGGTCGCGGTGAAGGTCGGCCGACGCGTAGCTTCGAGTGTCATGGCTGAAGGGGCGCAGGGGATCTCGCGGCGGGCGTTCCTCGCGGGTGCGACCGCGGCGGTCGCGGCCGCGTGTAGTTCGCCGACCCGCAAACCGGCGGTGCTCGCGCCGTCGCGACCCGATCCCGGCGCGCCTCGGCGGGTCGTCGTCGTCGGTGCGGGCTTGGCCGGGCTCACCGCTGCGCTCCGTCTACGCGATGCGGGATGGGACGTCGTCGTGCTCGAAGCGCGCCAACGGATCGGCGGCCGGGTGCACACCCTGTACGGCGGCGAAGCAGGGGTTCCGTTTGCGCGGGGACTGCGCGCCGAGGTGGGCGGCGAGTCGATCGACGACACCCACACGTCACTGCGCAACATGGTGGCGCGATTCGGCCTCACGACGGAGCGTCGCCCGGGCAGCACCACGAGCCGAGCGATGAGTGGTCTGTTCCGGTACCGCGGGCAGACCTACACCTTCGCGGCGTTGACGGCACTGCGCGGCGGCTCGGTGCTCGGCGACTACCTGCGCGTGGGTGACGGGCTGCAGCGACTCGCCGAGAAGTACCGGATCGATCCCGAGCATCCCGACACGGCCGACGGAGCGGCAGAACTCGATCGCATGAGCTTCGCAACGTGGCTGGACTCACTGGCGCTGGCGCCCGAAGCGCGATTCGTCGTGGAGCAAGAAAACATCTCGGTGTACAACGCGCAGCTTTCTGACGTCTCGATGCTCTTCGTCGCACAGCAAGCGGCCGTGACCGCGGGAATGCTCGACAGCCAGGCCGAGACGATGCGCATCGCGGGCGGGAACTCGACACTCCCGAACGCGATGGCACACGCACTCGGTTCCGCAGTGATCCTCGACGCGCCCGTGACGGCCGTACGCCGCGTCGACAACGTGGTCGGTGTCACCGCCGGCGGACGCGAGCATTTCGGCGCACACGTGGTGCTCGCGGTGCCGCCCCCACCGTTGCGCGAGGTGCGCTTCGACCCGCCCTTGCCGACACCGATCTCCGCGGCGATCGCCGGGCTCGACCTCGGTGCCGCGACCAAGGTTGTGAATCAATATCACTCGCCCTTCTGGCGCGAGCACGGCCAATCGGGCTTCAGCATGAGCGACCTGACCTATCGCATCTCGTGGGATGCAGCTGACTCTCACGCGGCGCCCGTCGGATTGCTCACGACATTCACAACTGCCAACAACGGCCGTGCGCTCGCAGCCCTTGCTGACACCACTCGCATCGGCCGCGTGCGCGACGAGCTCGCGGTCGTGTTTCCAGAAAGTACCCAACAACTCGCGGGGCCGGCCGCGACGTTGGCCTGGTCCGACGAACCGTTCAGCCGTGGCGGCTACGCCGTATACAAGCCGAACCAGCTCGGTGCTTTCTGGACGCCGTTGCGCGCGGGCACCGACCGTATCCACTTCGCCGGAGAACACCTCGAAGCGCTCGCGGGCTACATGGAAAGCGCCGTACGCAGCGGCAATCGCGTCGCCACCAGGCTCGGCCCACCGCCGAAACACTCCTCGTGAACTCAACCCTGCGCCCCAGCGCCGTCGATCGGCCGGGGCATTGACGATCGCTCCGATCGGTAGATCTGTATCGCGTCAGGTGCGCGTGTCGGTGATGTCGCAGACGGGGATGCTCGGGGCGTCGCGGCGGGCTTTGTCGGTGGCGGTGTTGAGGTCGCCGAGGCGGGTATAGGTGATGGAGTTCGGGTCGATGCCGAGCGCGGCAGCATCGTCGGGTTCGAGGCGTTCGATGAGCTGCTTGGATGCGAGTATCCGTCCACCGGTGGCGCACGCCTCGATGCGCGCTCCTTCGTTGACTTCGTCGCCCAGCGCGGCGATTTCTGCACGTCCCGCGGTCGAGATCAGCCCGACGTACGGCGTCGCCCCCCAGTGAAGGCCAAAGCGCATGGTGAGGGTCTCCGGCGCGAGGTCGCTGCGGTGCGCGACCTCAACCATCTCCGCTCTCAGGGCCTGCGCGGCGCCGATGCATGCGCTTGCCGCGGCCGGCTCCGACCCAAGGTTCGCGGCCAAGAAGAACGCGACGATCCCGTCTCCGACATGACGGCCACTCAGGCCCCCGGCGTCGACAATGCATTGGTCCGCCGCGCGAACCATGCGCCGTCCGACCGAGAAATAGGCCGCGGTCGACAGCTGTCTGGCAAGCGGGGAGGAGCTCTCGAGGTCCGCGAACAGTATGGCGGCCGGGCGCCGACCCGCCCTTTCGACGCTTTGCATTCGTTCGAAGTGCGCCTGGTCTCCCAGCGCCCCGAGCGTCGCCAGTACCGACATCGCAACGTGCGGCTTATGGAGCACCGCTGTTCCCGCGAGTCTCCCGTCAGCATCTCGGATACGAACCGCGGTCATATCGATCGTCGGGCGGCTCCCCGCGGCGCCATGCCCGACGTACGTTCCCGAGGCTGCGAATGTCCGCTCGGATGCGGAAAGCTGATCGACGATGTCGCGCAGCCGAGGGTCCACGTCTTCTCGCAGCGCCGCGTGACCGTTGGGCGTATCCGCGAGCACCCATGGCCCGAGTTCGGTGAGAAGCGTCCTCATCGAATCGACCGCGATCGCACCGGTACGCCACTGCGTCCGAGCAGTAAGGCTCTCCGGGCCGAAATAGTGCCCGCCGAGCAACACCGGCACGCGCTCGAGCATGAACCCCTGCGCCAAACGCATGTCATCTGTGACGTAGACAGTGCGCCAGCAAGCGTCCACGATCTCGGCCCACTGCCCCGAATCGCGAAAAGCCGACGCCGCCTCCGCAAGCGTCAGGTCCTCCGGAAGTGGGCATGCGTCCGCGCCCAAAGACCTCACCCCACAAACCGTACTTGCGAGATGGAGGCCGCGCACCGAGAACATCGAGCGTGAAGAGATTGCCCGACGGAGCGACTGATGCGGGCGACCCGATCGGCAGTTCTCTGGCGCGGTGTTCAGGCTCGAGCGGGATCAGCTGCCTTGGCTGCGCGCTCGATCGTCGCGCGGTGGTTCTCCCAGAAGGTCCTGTCTCGACCGTGCAAGGCCGCGCTCCCCGCCTCCATTCCAACCGCGCCGTCCAGCTGCTCGCGCAGAATGTCTGCGTGCCCGGCGTGACGATTGGTCTCGTTGAGAACGTGGACCAGGATGTTGAAGAGCTTCACGTTCGGGCGCGGCCACCAGGGCACATGGCCGGGCGCGTCGATGTCGAGCGCGGCGATCGTCGCGTCCGAGTGCGCGCACATGCGCCTGTAGCGATCGACGATCTCGACTCGCGACTCATCTTCCGTCGCCCACATGTCGGTGAGTTCCAATTTGTGCTCGAACAGCGCCGCGAGCTTGGCGTCGTCGGTGCGCTCGGCGGCGTCGTCGTCGCGCCACGGCAACCGCTCAGGAAACGAGCGCTCGAACACCTCGCCGAAATACCAGGCCTCGGTGATCGTGAGATGTTTGATCAAGCCGAGAAGATTGGTCCCGGTCGGAGTCAGCGGGCGGCGAACGTCGTACTCGGCGAGCCCTTCGAGCTTGTAGAGCATTGTCGCCCGAGCGTCCCGCAGGTCGCCGTGCAGGTACTCCTTCGCGAACTCATCGATCATCGGAACACTCGTCGCCGCACGAACAAGGATCGGTCACGCCCACGCATATTGCCCGAGATCGGGAGCTATGTACGGGCATCGAGCGCGCCGATTGTGGCGACTGCATGATCGCCCAGGCGGCACCACCACACGGCTTGGCGGTCGTGAACCTCGGCATGAAGACCGACATCGTGTTGCGCGCACACGGGCCAGATGCTGCCGAGGACGGGATGCTGATCGAGGTGTTCCTGGAAGTATCCGCGACCTCGGCGAACGCCTCGGGCTGATCAACCTCCCACATCGACGGAGCAGTGAAGCCGCCGTCGATCGAGATCCGGATTGACGACTCCATCCACACATCGACCTCGACCTGCGGACGTAACTCCGTCGTGCGACGGAGATCGGCCAACACAACCGCGACGGCTTCGTTGGCGAGTGCGACTTGATGCTCCATCGCGGCGCGCATCACAGCTTCTTTTGCGACCGGGCCTCGCGCTTCGAAGAAGCGATACAGCCACCGACGCCAGCCCGCGCTCACGGTGCCGGGATCATTCGGAGGCGCGTCGGAGTTGTGAGAGACCTCCTGCATCCACCTCTCGAACGTGGGATCATCGCTACCGTCTTCGC
>Ga0075026_100001390_pt1 | contig 10165 bp, 12 predicted proteins | sample Str012_2_FD_71392 | JGI IMG/M metagenome (GOLD analysis project Ga0075026, IMG submission 71392) | Freshwater sediment microbial communities in response to fracking from Pennsylvania, USA - Straight Creek_MetaG_SC_2012 | ecosystem: Environmental > Aquatic > Freshwater > Creek > Sediment...
GCCCCGACGGTGACCGCCGCCGGCCTGGTGAAGCGCACGCCCACCGCCCGGTCGGCCGACCAGCCCGCCGACGCAGGCCTCCAGCGGGCCGTCACCCGTACCAACCGCTCGCCCGAGGAGGTCCGGCGCATGCTCTCCCGCTATAGGTCCGGCCTCGACCGTGGCCGCATCGGCCCGGGCGACGGTGGCCCCGAGACCTCCCCGACCAACGACACCCCGAACCAAGGTGCAGAGGAATGACCATGATCGAGTTGAGTGCTGCAGCGAGGAACCTGAACTGGCTCGTGCAGAGCTTCGCCGAGCGGGTGCCCGGTGTGAGCGAGGCCGTGGTGGTGTCCTCCGACGGGCTCCCCATCGCCGCGTCCTCCGGGCTCGACCGCGAGGCCGCTGACCGCTTCGCCGCTGTCTCGTCCGGCCTCATCGGCCTGGCCTACGGCGCCGCCGGTCGCTTCGGCGGCGGTGCGGTCAACGAGGTCATCATCGAGATGGAGAACGCCTTCCTCTTCGTCACCGGCATCAGCGACGGCTCCTGCCTCGCCTGCGTGGCCGAGGCGGAGTGCGACGTCGGCCTCGTCGGCTACGAGATGGCGGTCCTCGTCGACCGTGCCGGTGGCGTGCTGACCCCCGAGATCCGCGCCGAGCTCCAGGCGGCGTTGCCGCGATGAACCCAGCGGGCGCGCCCCTCGGTCCCGACGGTGCTCCGTCGGGCCTGCGCGTCCGCTCGTACGTCCTCACCGGTGGCCGCACGCGCGGCGGCGCCGACCTCCCGTTCGAGGCCCTCATCCAGGTCACCCCGGCCGGGCGGGCATCGATCCCCCGCCTCGCCCTCGAGCGTCGCGACATCATCAACCAGTGTGTCGGCTCCATCTCCGTGGCCGAGATCTCCGCCCACCTCCACCTGCCCCTCGGTGTCGTCCGCGTCCTCGTGGGCGACATGGTCGAGGAGGGGCTCCTCACCGCCTCTGCTCCTGACCATTCACGGACCGGCGCCCGCCCGGACCGCCAGCTGCTCGAAAGGGTCCTCGATGGCCTCCAGTCCCTCTGACACCGCCGCTGCCGCCATGGCACCGTCCGCGCCGGCTCCGCTGCCGGTCAAGATCATCGTGGCCGGGGGCTTCGCCGTGGGGAAGACGACCTTCGTCGGCTCCATCTCGGAGATCGCCCCGCTCACCACCGAAGCGGCCATGACCAAGGTCGCCGAAGGAATCGACGAGACCGGTGGCACCAACACCGGCAAGACGTCGACCACCGTCGCCATGGACTTCGGCCGCATCACCCTCGGCGAGGACCTGGTGCTCTACCTGTTCGGCACGCCCGGCCAGGACCGCTTCCAGTTCATGTGGGACGACCTGGTGCGGGGCGCGATCGGTGCCGTCGTGCTCGTCGACACCAACCGACTGGCCGACTGCTTCCCGGCGGTCGACTACATGGAGCGCAACGGGGTGCCGTTCATCGTCGCCGTCAACATGTTCCACGGTGAGCAGCAGTACGCCCTGGACGACGTGCGCGAGGCGCTGGCCGTGCCCGACGACGTGCCCATGACCTTCACCGATGCCCGCGACCGCGGGCGCACCAAGCAGGCCCTGCTGGAGCTCGTCCAGCACGCCCTGCTCAAGGCCAGCGCCGGCTGAGTCAGTCCGGGAGGGCACCTCGTTCGGTCGCGGCCACGACGGGGCGGATCCGCACGAGGTACCAGCCGGAGATCAGCAGGCCGCCGATCACCGACACGAAGCCGAACAGGATGGCGACCAGCCAGACGACCTGGCGGCGCCCCGAGAGCGCCCAGGCCCACTGTGGATGGCGGACGCAGTCGAGCAGGGCCCACAGCGACACGCCGATCGGGATGCAGAACACCGCGGTGACCGCGATCGCCCCGAACAGCCTGCCCACGCCACCCATGGCGGGCATCGTACGGGCACCGGTCGCGCCGGCCCTCACCCGGCTCCCCTTCAGGACCGGCCGAAAGGTGGCTCACGTGGTGCAGCGGGCCGTCGCCGGTGAGCCAGCTTTCGGGAGAGGGGCTCAGTGGCGGAGCCGGGAGGCGACCTCGCCGCCGAGGGGCATCGGGGCCTGCACGGGCCGGCCCCCCGAGGCCATCTGCTCGAGCACCCACTCCTCGACCTCGGTCCATCCGGCCGCCCTCGGTCCCGCCAGCTCGGCGTTGTAGGGCTGGCTGAAGACGAGCACCGGGGCACCGGCCTCCCGGAGCGACACCACGTTGTGGGGTGCGTCGTCGAGGTAGGCGTCGGCCTCCACCTGCGGCTTGTCGCCGAGGAAGCAGAGGTCGCGGTAGGGGATCGAGTGCTCGTCGAGCCAGGCCACGGTGTCGCCCACGGCCACCGCGTGGTTCCAGTTGGCGTACAGCCGGTGGGTGATGAGCCGGATCCAGACCCCTGCGTCGGAGAGCCGCCACAGCGCGTCGGCTGCGCCGGGCACGACGGGCATGGTCCGGAACATGTGGTGCTCCATCACGGCCACGCGGTGGAGCCGCTCGAACTCGGCCCGGTCGAGGCCCCACTCGGCGAAGTCCCAGGTCTGCTGGGCGCTGAGGTCGTTCTCGTCGAGGCCGCGCTCGAGGGCCACGACGCGGCGGAAGGCGCTGGCGTGGTCGGCGCACACGCCGTCGAGGTCGACGCCGAGGACGAAGTCGGCCACGCCCTTAGAGGCTCGCGCCCAGGAACTCCAGGGCGGCGTCGATGAACCCGAAGTCCTTGGGGGTGGCGAAGTGGTCGACGTTCCGGAGCACGACGAGGCGGGCATCGGGCAGCTTCTCGACGAGCGGGTCGGCCGGCCCGGCGAAGTCCTTGTCGCCCATGACCACCAGCACGGGGCAGGTGATGCGGGCGAGGCCGTCGTCGGTGAGAGGCACGGGGTTCGGCCGCCTCACGAGGGCGGCCAGCGCGTCGCGGTCCTGGTCGGGAGCGTCGGCCAGCGCCGAGAAGTAGCGCAGCGTCGGGTCGTCGGGCTCGACCGATCCGTCGAACACGCCGCCGATGGCCCCCATCTCGCCTGGTGGGCGGAACAGGTTCGCTCCCACGCCGGCCACGACGAGGGAGTGGAAGCGCTCGGGGTGGGCCGACGCGATGGTGAGCAGCGTGCGAGCGCCGAGGGAGAAGCCGATGGCGTCGACCGGCTCGGCGGGGAAGCGCTCGAGCAGGTCGTCCTCGAGCCGGTCGTAGGCCGCGGGGTCGGTGGGCCGGTCAGCGGTGCCGTGGCCCATCTGGTCGAGCGGGATCGCGGTACGGCCGGCGTCGGCGAGCAGGTCGAGCCAGCCGTTGTCGCCCCAGGTGCGGGCCGAGGACGTGGCGATGCCGTGGACCAGCACGACCGGCGGGTGGGTGCTCATCGGTTGCGACCCCGGCGGCGGCGGATGGCGTCGAGGGCGAGGGGAGCGAACGCGCCCATCGCGGTGGCGGGCCAGGTGAGGGTTGCGGCGTGCTGCAGCGCGCCCTCGGAGAGCTTGGCCCGCAGCTCTGCGTCGGTGAGCACGGCCGTGAGGTCGCGGGCGAGGGCCCGCTCATCGGGGGCGAGCAGTCCCGAGAGCCCGGCGGCGACGGAGTCGCGGTGTCCGGCGATGTCGGTGGCCACCGACGGCGTGCCGCAGGCGGCGGCCTCGGTGAGGGTCATGCCCCAGCCCTCGGCGATGGAGGTGCTGGCGACCGCCCAGGCCCGGCGGTAGAGCGAGAGGAGCTCCTCGTCGGAGACCTTGCCGGCGATGCGGATCCAGTCGTCGGCGCCCAGGTCGGCGACCTGGGCCTCGAGGTTCGGCTTCTCGTAGCCGTCGCCGACGATCACGACCTGCAGGTCGGGCACGTCGTGGCGGACATCGGCGGCGATCCGGATCAGCTCGTCGAAGCGCTTCGAGGGCATCAGCCGCCCGACCGCCACGACCAGGGGCACGTCGCTCTTGGGCTCGCCGGGAGTGAACCGCTCGTCGATGCCCGGCGGGACGACCGAGATCTGTGAGGGCTTGAGCCCGAGGTACTCGATGAGCTCGTGGCGGGAGGACTCCGAGAGCGTGACGACCGGGGTGCGGCGGTAGAGCGGCGGGGCGATCCGGTGCTCGAAGAACTTGCCGGCCTTGGCCAGGCCCGGGTCGAGGACCATCTCCCACATGTCCCGGTGGACGTGGTGCACCCACGCGATCCGGGGGCCGGTGGCCCACAGCGGGGAGAGGAACGGCACGCCGTTCCAGATCTCGACGAGGCCGTCGCGGGGGCCGTGGCCACCGAGCAGCTCGCTCACCACCGCGGTGGGGAACACCATGAACCGACCGTGCTTGCGCACGATGTGGTAGCCGTCGCGGTCGCCCTCGTAGGGGTGGCCCTGGGCGTAGGAGGTGCACATCGTGACCTCGAGGCCGGCCTCGGCCCACAGCGCCAAGATCTTGGCTGCGTGGACCTCGGAGCCTCCGGCCTCGATGTCGACGAGGTCACGCCACGCCATCACGTGGATGCGGCGCAGCCCGGCCTCCTCGGCCAGCGCGGCGATGTCGGCGACGCTCGCCGTGGTGCCCCCGTTCACGGGCGGGGCCTCAGCTGCCGGGCCGGTTGACGGGGTGATCGGGGCCGAAGGCGTCGCGGGGGATCACGGGAGCGTCGCGGCCGGTGCCCTTCTCGCCCGCGGCCGGGGCCTTCTCCTCGTGGTACTCCTCCTCGACGTTCACCTCCCACACGTCGTAGTTGGTGCCGGCCACCAGGTTCTCGACGGTGAGCATCGCCGTGTACATCGAGTGGTCCTGGTTGTTGTACCGGTGCATTCCGTTGCGGCCGACGGGGTGCACGTTCGGGGCACAGTCGGCGAGCCAGTCGCGCATGCGCCTGACGTTCTCCTTGTAGCGCTCGTCGTAGAACGGGTACGCCTTCGGGACGCGCACGACGTAGCCGGCCTCGACCGTGTCGGGGGAGACGAGGCCGATCTTGCCCAGCTCGGCCTTGGCCAGCGCGACGAGGTCCTCGTCGGCCATCGACCAGGTCGTGTCCCCCTCGAACACGAAGTACTCCATGCCGAGGCAGGTGCGCCCCTCCTTGACGAGGTACGGCGACCACGAGCCGAAGTTCTGGATGCGACCGACGACGACCTCGGGGGAGTGGATGTAGATCCAGTTGTCCGGGAAGATGCCCTCGTCGGGCACCACCAGGGCGACGGTGAGGAAGTCGCGGTAGCGGAGGTCCTTCGCCGCGGCCAGCACGTCGGCCGGGGGCGGGGGGTCCATCGCCATGAGCAACTGCGACATCGGCATCGAGGAGATGACCTCGGTGCACGGGTACTCGGTCTCGACACCCGCGTGCTCGGCCACCACGGCGACCGCGCGGTCGTCCTCGTGGCGGATCTTGACGGCCTTGGTCTCCATGAGGACCTTCGAGCCCGCGGCCTCGACCTTGTCTCGGCACACCTCCCACATCATCCCGGGCCCGTACTTGGGGTACTGGAACTCCTCGATGAGCGAGGTGATGTCGGTGGCCTTGCCCTTCTTCAGGAACGAGAGCCACGACGGGAGCGAGTCGAGGATGGCGTTCACCCCTGCGTTCCACAGCGACATGTTCTTGATGCGCTGGGCGGCCCAGTCGGCCTGGATGCTGCTGGCGGGGACACCCCAGACCTTCTCGTTGTAGGTCTTGAAGAAGTGGTTGTAGAGGCGCCGCCCGAACCGGGAGGTGATCCAGGACTCGAGGTCCTCCTCGCTCCTCGGGCGGCCCACCAGCTTGCGGACGGCGCCGTCGGCCTGGGCGTAGAAGTACGAGAGCACGCACAGGATCGCCTCGCCGATGCCGAGGTTGGTCAGCGCGTTGGAGGCCTTGAGCGGATAGTCGAAGAACTTGCCGTCGTAGTAGATGCGGCTCATGCGAGGCCGCTGGAGGAAGTCCTCGTCGGGGAGGATCTCGTGCCAGAAGGCCTCGACCGGGACGACCTTGGTGAAGAAGCGGTGACCCCCGAGATCGAAGCGCCACCCGTCGCGCTCGACCGTGCGGGAGATGCCGCCGACCATGTCGTCGGCCTCGAGGACCGTGCTGCTGACGTCGTGCTTCGCGAGCTCGTAAGCCGCGGTGAGGCCGGCGGGCCCGCCCCCGATGACCACGACCTGCGGTGAGGCGGCCGGGGTGTCGGAGGTGGGCGAGGCGACGGGCTCGGAGGGAACAGTCATCGTGTCACTTTCGGGCTCTGGGACGTCGGGGAGTGTAGTGAAGCCACCCTGGGACGTCGCCCATGCCCCCTCCCTGGCGCCCTGGTGACCCGGCGGTAGTCTCCCGGCCCATGCACACCACCGAGGGCGGCGCCGCCGCCAGCGTCTCGGAGCCCGCGGACACCCCCGACGAACGGCTCGACCACCTGCCCGCGAGCACCGAGATCGTCGTGGTCGGGGTCGTCGCCGTGCTCGCCGGAGCCGTGCTGAGGTTCTCGACCACGTCGTCGCTCTGGCTCGACGAGTCGCTCAGCGTCAACATCGCCCGACTGCCGGCCGGCGACCTGGTCCGGTGGCTGCGCCACGACGGCCATCCGCCGCTCTACTACCTGCTCCTGCACGTCTGGACCGACGTCTTCGGCTCCGGCGACATCGCCGCCCGGGCGCTCTCCGGCGTGTTCGGCCTGCTCACCATCCCACTCGCCTGGATCGCGGGCCGCCGCCGCGGCGGGCCCCTCCTCGGCTGGATCGCCGTCATCGTCGTGGCCCTCTCGCCGTTCGCCGTGCGGTACTCCGACGAGGCCCGCATGTACTCGATGGTGATGTTCCTCGCCTTCGCCGGGTACCTGCTGCTCGACGACGTGCTGCGCCGGGGCAAGGACGGCCCCCTGCACCTGATCGGGGTCGTCGCCGTCGCCGCTGCGCTCCTCTACACCCACTACTGGGCGCTGTGGCTGCTCGCCGCCGCGGGGCTGATGGTCCTGTGGCAGGCATTCCGCGGCCGCGACGCCGCGGCCCGGCGGTCGGCGTGGAAGGCCGCCGGGGCCCTGGTCGTGGGGGGCCTGCTGTTCGTGCCGTGGCTCCCGTCGATGCTGTACCAGTCGGCCCACACCGGTACGCCCTGGGCGAGCCCGATGCGACCCACGGTCGCCGCCGCCTACACCCTCCAGGACTTCGGATCGGGTCTGTACGCCGACAGCGCGTTCTTCGCCATCCTGCTCGGGATCTTCGTCGCCCTCGGCCTGTTCGGTCGCGCCCGCGACGCCCGCCACATCGACCTCGACGTGCGGACCCGACCTCAGCTGCGCGGCGAGGCACTGGTCGCCGGGCTGACCTTCGCCATCGGCATGGTGCTCTCCTACGCCGCCAAGGGGGCCTTCGCCACCCGCTACAGCGCGGTGATCTTCCCGTTCCTGGCCCTGCTCGTCGCCGCCGGCGTCACCCGCTTCGCGGCGCGCTGGCTCCGGTTCGGCGTGCTGCTCGTCCTGTGCGCCTTCCTCGGCGCCGGTGCGATCTGGAACGTCGCCGACACCCGCACCCAGGCCGGCCAGGTGGGTGCGGCCATCAACGCCAACGCGAAGCCGGGGGACCTCGTCATCTACTGCCCCGACCAGCTCGGTCCCTCGGGCAGCAGGGCCGTCACCGCCGACGTCCAGCAGATCGCCTACCCGACCTATGCCGACCCGAAGCTCGTCGACTGGGTCGACTACAAGGCCCGGCAGGACGCGACCAACCCGGCGGGGTTCGCCCAGCGGGCGCTCGAGGAGTCCCCGTCGAGCCGGGGGATCTTCGTGGTCTGGAACACCGAGTACAAGACCTTCGAAGGCGACTGCGAGGCCCTGCTCGGCGCCATCGGGGCCGCGCGCCCGGGCCAGGAGCTGGTGTCGGTCAACAGCAGGTTCTTCGAGCACGAATCGGTGACGTGGTTCCCCGCGACCTCGTGAGTCGATGGTGAACGCCCGAAAGGGCGCGGCCGCGCTCCTCGACGACCTCCGGGCCGTCCTGGTCCCGTGGCTCACGGCGCGGGCGCTGCTCGTGGCCGGCTACGTCGTCGCCGTGGCCACCGCCGACCGCCTGCTCGACGGCGGGAGGCCCAACGCCCTGTCAGAGGGCCTGATCGCCTGGGACGGCACCTGGTACCGCGACATCGCGGCCCACGGCTACCACTCGCTGCCCGACGAGGCCTTGCGGTTCTTCCCGCTGTTCCCTCTGCTCGGCAAGGCCTTCTCGATCGTCACGGCCGGGCGGGTCGACGTGGCCCTGGTGCTGATCGCCAACGTGGCGTCGCTCGCCCTCGCCGTGGCGGTGCGACGCCTGGTGCGCTTCGAGCGGGGGAACGTCGCCCTCGCCGACCGGGCCGTGTGGATGGTGTGCCTGTTCCCCGGAGCGTTCGTGCTGGCCTGGGGCTACGCCGAGGCGCTCTGGCTGCTCGCCGCGGTGGTGTCGTTCTGGGGCATCCGCAGCCGTCACTGGTGGTGGGCCGTGGCCGCCGGCGTGGTGGCCGGTGCCAGCCGGCCTCTCGGCGTCGTGCTCGCCGTCCCTGCCGCCATCGAGCTCGCCCGCGTGTGGCGTTCGGCTCGACGCGACGAGAAGGCGGCGGGCGTCGCCGCGGTGGTGTCGCCGCTGCTGGGCACCGGCGCCTACCTGCTCTGGGTGGGCTCCTCCTACGGCAACTTCCGGCTCCCGTTCACCACGCAGGGCCCGCTGCGGGGCGACACCGTCAACCCGATCAGCCGGCTCTGGGAGGGCCTGCACCAGATGGTGGGCCCCCAGCGCTTCTCCGACGGGCTCCACGTGCCGTTCGCCATCGCCTTCGTGGTGCTGCTGGTGCTGACCTTCCGGTGGTGGCCGGCGTCGTACGGCGCCTTCGCCGCCCTCGTGCTCGTCGCTGCCCTCGGGGCCGAGAACCTCAACTCGCTCGAGCGCTACGGCCTCAACGCATTCCCACTCGCGCTCACCCTCGCGGTGCTGGCCAAGGACCCCCGGGTCGACAAGGTCCTCACCACGGTTCTCGGCGGCGGGATGGTGGCCCTCAGCTCCCTCGCCTGGCTCGGCGCCTACGTGCCCTAGGCCGATCGGAGCCCGGCCGCGGTCGTGAGGTCGTCGGTGAACGCGTGGTCGACGGTGAACGCGTGGTCGAGCGCTGTCGGGTCCTCGAGGCGACGCACGGCCATGATCTCGGTGGTGCGGAAGCTGGCGAGGCGCACGCTCCAGCAGTCGACGACCTGACGGGCCGACGCGGTGCGGAAGAACGTCGTGAGCTGCCCTTCCTGGGCGTAGGCGTCGGCACCGTCGATGCGCTCGCGTGCCTGGTCCTTCAGGGTGATCTCGTAGGCGGTCATGGGGGGCCTCCTCTCACGCCGGCGAGGTGTCCGTCGGCGTCCCTGCACCGTACGGACGCCACCCTGTGAGGAGGAAGAGGGACAACCCTGTGTCTTTCCTGGGGTCGAGCGGGCGCCCCCTGTGCACAGCCGTCCACCCGGGAGCGGTGGGGGCGTGGCACCATCACGGGGTGGACCTGCTCGAGATCACCTGCCCGCGCTGCGGCCACGCCGCGTCGGCCCGGTTCTACGGCCCGTGCGACCAGTGCCGCACCGATCTGCGGGCCGCGCTCGGTGGCGAGCACCGCGAGGTCGAGGTGGCGGCCTACGAGCCCAAGATGAACGTCACGCCCAACGCCGTGGCCACCAAGGACTGACCGTCCCGGACGCGGCACCGCCCACCCGCTGCGAGCGCACGGGGCGATCGTCGGGGTGGGCGGTCCGGGTCCGGCGGGAGGCTCAGGCCTCGATCGGGCGCTCCTCGATGGTGACGCTCTCGAAGGCGTCCCCCCGGGTGGTGGAGGTCACGGCGTCCATGCCCGACACGACGATGCCGAACAGGTTGTACTGCTTCGGCAGGCGACCGGTGAGGTCGTCGAGGCAGATGAAGAACTGCGAGCCGTTGGTGTCGGGGCCGGCGTTGGCCATGGCCACCGCACCCTGGCGGTAGTTGCCCTGCACCGGCTCGTCCTCGAAGCGGTACCCGGGGCCACCGCGGCCGCTGCCCTCGGGGCAGCCACCCTGGATCACGAAGCCCGGCTCGACGCGGTGGAACGTGAGGCCGTCGTAGAAGCCCTGGCGGGCGAGGGCGATGAAGTTGTTCACCGTCTTCGGGGCGATGCGCGGATCGAGGTCCATGACGATCGCGCCCTTGTCCGTGGTGATGGTCACCCGGTAGATGGTGTTCTCGTCGATTTCCATGGCGGGAGGGTTCGGCATG
>Ga0075026_100001392_pt1 | contig 10163 bp, 12 predicted proteins | sample Str012_2_FD_71392 | JGI IMG/M metagenome (GOLD analysis project Ga0075026, IMG submission 71392) | Freshwater sediment microbial communities in response to fracking from Pennsylvania, USA - Straight Creek_MetaG_SC_2012 | ecosystem: Environmental > Aquatic > Freshwater > Creek > Sediment...
GTGAGGGCCTCGTCGCGCCAGGCCTGGTCCTCGTAGGCCTTGCGCCGCACGTCGACCGAGGCCGACATGAGCTCGGCGAAGTGCGGGTTCACGTTGAGGGTGAACGGCTCGGCCAGCGTCATCGCGAAGGCGAGCGGGCGGGGGGTGACCTGCGGCCACACCTGGGCACCTCGGGCCCAGCCGGCCCGGTTCAGCTCGACGATGCGCCGGTGGCTGCCGGTGGGCATCGAGAGCAGCGCGGTCATGGTGAACGGCACCCCCGTGGCGATCTGCAGGTCGTAGATGTCGTCGGGCGGAAGGGTCTGCCCGGGGGTGACCTCGACGACGCCGCGGCCCGCAGCACCGACCACGCCGAACAGCGCCTCGAGCTCGCCGCGCTCGGCGAAGCGCGACGGCACCGGCTTGCCCTCCGCGCCGCGGTGGGTGGGCGCGACGCTGGTGGCGAAGCCGGCGGCACCGGCCTCGAGGGCCTCGGCGAGCACGGCGCACATCTGCTCGATCTCCTCCGCGGTGGCGGCCCGCTCGTAGGCGTCGTCGCCCATCACGTAGAGGCGCAGCGCCGTGTGGCCCACGTAGGCGGTGAAGTTGAGCCCGAGGGGCAGCCGACCGACCGACTCGAGGTACTCCGGGAACGACGCGAAGTCCCACGGCACGCCGGCGGCCAGTGCGGCGACGTCCATGTCCTCGACGTTCTCGAGGGTGCGGGCGATGAGGTCGCGGTGCTCGGGACGGGTGGGCGCGATCGAGAACCCGCAGTTGCCCGCCACGACCGTCGTGACGCCGTGGAAGCAGGATGGTGTGAGGCCCGGGTCCCAGAAGACCTGGGCGTCGTAGTGGGTGTGGATGTCGATGAAGCCAGGGGCGACGACACAGCCGTCGGCCTCGAGCACTCTGTCGACGCCCTCGGCCGAGAGGCCGGGGCCGATCTCGGCCACGCGGTCGTCGCGCAGCAGCACGTCGGCGCGCACGCCGGGGGTGCCGGTGCCGTCGACGACGGTGCCACCACGGATCAGGATCGTGCTCATCGGGAGACCTCCGGGGCCAGGGCGGCGATCTCCGCCTCCATGCCGTAGAGCCGGGCGCAGTTGCGCCAGACGATGTCGTCGCGCACCTCGGGCGTCATGCCCGCGGTGTGCTCGGCCAGCAGCGCCTGGCTGTCGGGCCAGGTCGCGTCGCTGTGGGGATGGTCGCTCGCCCACAGGAGCTTGGTGTGGTTCATCTGGTCGACGACCTTGAAGGCGGTCCAGTCGTCCTGGAAGGTGAACGAGACGTTCTCGAAGAGGTACTCGCTCGGCCGCCGCTCCATCGAGGACGACAGCCAGTTGCTGTGGCGCTTGGCGGCGTGGTCGGCCCGGTAGGCCCAGTGCGGCACCCAGCCGGCGTCGGCCTCGACGCACACGATCTGCAGGTCGGGGTGACGGTCGAAGACCCCACCGAACACCATCGTGCCGACGATGTCCTGGTTGGCCCTCAGGATGCCGAGGAAGCTGTTCATCTTCGGCCCCCGGAAGCCGGAGCCGACCGTCGAGCCGGCGGTCAGGATGTGGAACGACAGCGGCAGACGCAGCCCGACGGCGGCCTCCCAGAAGGGGTCCCACACCGGGTCGTCGTAGTCGCCGACCTCGTCGAGGCAGGCGGGGAAGCCGGGCATCATCACGCCGCGCAGCCCGAGGTCGCGGATGCGGTGGAGGTCGGCGACGCCCTCCTCGACCGAGCGCAGCGCCGTCTGACCGACGCCGACGAGGCGGCTGGGGCTGGTGGCCTGGAACTCGGCGATCCAGAGGTTGTAGGCGTCGAAGCAGGCCTTCTTGTAGTCGGCGTCGTCCATGTTGCAGATCAACATGCCGGCCGACGGGTAGAGCACCTCGGAGGCCACGCCGTCACGGGCCTGCTCGTCGAGGCGGACGACGGGGTCCCAGCCACCGGCGTGGAGCTCGTCCCACCCGACGTACTCGAACGGGCCGATCTTCTCGGCCGGACGGCCGGCGGCGGCGACCATCCCGTACGGGATGCGGCTCTTCCCCTCGTCGATCAGGAGGACCGCGCCCATGACGTCGTCGGTGACGGCCCGAGGCGCGCGGTCACGGAAGCGCGGGTCGATGCGATCGAGGTAGCAGTCGCCCGGCTCGGTCACGTGCGAGTCGGCTGACATGGTCAGCAACGTCATGGTCCCCCCTCCGGGCCGGTGGTCCGGCCTGGACGATGCCCACACCGTACCGACGTGGCTCAGCTGGTGGCGAGGCGCACCGGCATCGACTTGAACGCGTTGTTGAGGTTCGACCGGGTGCGACGGGGCTCGCCGGTGAGCTCGATGGTCGGGAAGGTGGCCAGCAGCTCCTCGAAGAAGACCCGGCCCTCGAGGCGGGCGAGGTGCACGCCGAGGCAGAAGTGCTCACCGATGCCGAACGACAGCTGCGGGTTCGGACTGCGGTGGATGTCGAACGACTGGCTGTCGGCGAACACCTTCTCGTCACGGTTGGCCGACGTGTAGTACATCACCACCTTGTCGCCGGCAGCGATCGGCGTGCCGCTCAGCTCGGTGTCCTCGGTGGCGGTGCGGCGGAAGTAGTGCAGCGGGTTGTGCCACCGCAGGATCTCCTCGACGGCACCGGGGATCAGCGCCGGGTCCTCCCGCACCTCGGCCAGCTGGTCGGGGTGCTGGAGCAGCGCCCACACGCCGCCGACGATCATGGTGACCGTGGTGTCGTTCCCGGCCGTCACCATCTGCACGAGCATGCTGCCGATGTCGCCGTCGGTGAGGTAGCGGCCGTCGAACTGCTGCCCGAGGATGATGTCCATGAGGTCGCCCTGCGGCGGCATCTCCCGGCGGGACGCGGCGAACTCCATGCCGTACATCGCCATCTGCATCGAGGAGTCGGCGTCACCGGCTTCCTCGTTGCTGCCGTCGGGGTTGATGTCGGGGTCCTGGCCGCTGGTGTTGCGCTCGGCCAGCGCGTGGAGCATCTCCCAGTCGGCCTCGGGCATGCCGAAGAGCTGGCCGATGATCTGGGTCGGGAGCGAGCCCACGACCTCGTGGACCATCTCGACGTCGCGCTTCACCGCAGCCTCCGCGAGGATCGACCGGGTGATGGTGCGGATCTGGCCCTCCATCCCGGCGATCACCTTCTGGGCGAACTCGGGGGCCAGCGGCTTGCGGTAGGCGATGTGCCGCGGCGGGTCCATCGCCAGGATCATGTCCCGCATGCGGGCGAGCCGCTCCGGGTCCATGTCCTCGAGGACGACCCCGCCGGTCTCGGCCGAGAACAGCCGGGGGTTGCGCGACACGTGCACGACGTCGGCGTGGGTGAGCACGGCCCAGAACCCGGGCTCGTCGGGCATGTCCTGCCAGTAGACGGGCTGGGTCTGGCGCAACTCCGTCAGCAGCTCGTGCGGTGGTCCCCCGACGAAGACGTCCGGATCCCAGAGGTCGACGAGCTCGCTCACGGTGTTCCCCCTTCGGTCCGAGCCCCCCGGCGTCGGAACGGCCTCGATTGTGGCCCAGCTACTCTCGGCCGTCACGCCCCTTCGGGGGGTGTGGCAGACCGACCAGGGGGAAGTGACGTGCCGGTACCGCTCGACGAGCACCCGATCCACCAGGGACCGCAGACGATGAAGTACTTCGTCACCAGCGACCGCAACGTCTACGACCGCTGCATCATGCACGCCCTCTCCCCCGACGGCTCACACCAGCTGGCCGCCGGCCTGGGCGTCTACCCGCACGTGGGCGTGATCGACTGCTACGTCGCGACCCGCCGGGGCCGAGCCCTCACCTCGCTGCGCACGTCGGGGGCGCTGAGCGACGATCGCATGCGCCAGGAGGTCGGCCCCATGCGGGTCGAGGTCGTGGAGGGGCTGAAGACCGTGCGCTTCGTGTGCGACGCCCCCGCCGACGGCGTGGAGATCGACCTCACCTGGCACGGCGCCTTCCCGGCCATCGACGAGCCCCGCCACATCCGCCGCAGCGGCGACGACGTCATCCTCGACGCGTTCCGATTCGTGCAGACGGCCACCGTCACGGGCACGGTCGCCATCGACGGCGAGGAGATCGACGCCACCGCCGAGGGCTGGACCGGAGCTCGGGACCGTTCGTGGGGAATCCGCCCGGTCGGCCCGGGCGCTCCCGGTGGCAAGCCGGTCGAACCCGGCATGTGGTGGTGCTGGATCCCGCTGCGGTTCGACGACTTCGCCCTCATGCTGGTGCTCGAGGAGGACCCCGACGGCTACCGCACGATCAACGAGGCCGTCCGGGTGTGGCCCGACGGCCGCATCGAGCAACTGGGTTGGGCCGAGCCGAGGGTCGAGTACCGCTCGGGCACTCGCTACCCCACCCGGGCCCAGATCGGCCTGCGCGAGCGCGGCGGCCGGGAGCTCGAGCTCGACATCGAGCCCCTCGGGCCGATGCCGCTGTCGGTCGGGCTGGGCTACGGGCCCGACGACGACGGCTGGAACCACGGCCGCTGGATGGGCGAGAGCTGGACCCAGCGCGTCGACCACGATCTCGACGACCCGGCCGTGGAGGCCCGGGTGGCCTGGAGCATGATCGACCACGCCGCCCGCGCCACCCTCGACGGCCACGTCGGGTACGGCATCTTCGAGCACTTCGCCCTCGGCCGCCACGACCCGAGTGGCTTCCCCGACCTCACCACGATGGCCCCCTGAGAGGACCACCCATGGACATCGCAATGACCCTGCCGACGATGGTCGCCCACGACCGCGCCGACACCCTGGCCTGGTGCCGGTCGGTCGACGAGGGCCCGTGGTCGAGCCTCGCCATCCCCGAGCGCATCACCTACCCGGCCCACAACTGGGTGGTCGAGGCCGCCGCCGCCGCCGCCCTCACCGAGCGCGTGCGCCTCTGGACCACCATCATCATCCTCCCGGCCCACGATGCGGTCGACGTGGCCAAGCAGACGGCCTCGATCGACGTGCTCAGCGCCGGGCGCCTCACCGTCGGCGTCGGCGTCGGCGGCCGCGAGCACGACTACCGGGCGATCAACGGGTCGTTCGAGCGCCGCTGGGCACGCATGGACGAGCAGGTCGCCACCATGCGCCGCATCTGGGCCGGCGAGGCCCCGTTCGAGGGCGCCGACCCCGTGGGCCCCCCTCCGGTGCAGGCCGGCGGCCCCCCGATCGTCGCCGGCGTGATGGGCCCGAAGGCACTGGCCCGCGCCTCGAAGTGGGCCGTCGGCGTCGACGACGGTGGCACCGTCTTCGGCATCGACCCCACCGCCGTGGCCGCGTCGTTCGACCGCATCCGCCAGGCCTGGACCGATGCGGGCCGCACCGAGGCCCCGCACCTCTCGGTCAGCCTCTGGTACGCCCTCGGCGACGGTGCCGACGCGCGCCTCCACGACTACGGCTACTCGTACATGAAGATCTTCGGCGACGACCTGGCTTCAGCGATGGCCGGGATGCTCACCATGTCGACTCCCGCAGCCCTGGCCGAGGCCGTGTCCACCCTCGACGAGCTGGGCTGCGACGAGCTGTTCCTCGTGCCCACCACGGCCGACGTCATCGAGCTCGACCGCACCCGAGACGCTCTCGGCATCTGACAGATCGGAGATCGCCGGCTCGCCCGCCCTGCACGTCTATCGACGTTCGGCCGGGTAGGGGGAACAGGTGGAGCGGATGCGATCAGCCGGCGACCCCCGCCGGACCGGTGCCCGTCGAGGTGGCGACGACGTCGAGGCCGTCCTGGGCCACGCGCTCGCGGTGGCTGAGGTTCGAGACCACGACGATCGCGGCCGCCGCGGCAGCAGCCGAGACCGCACCCGCCACACCGGCCCAGGCCCCGGCGGCCACCACGCCCACCGCGAGCATCACGCCGATGGTGACGAGTCGCACGGGACGACGCAGGGCACCGAACCGGCGGTGAGCGGCGAGCAGGCGATCGGTGGTGGTGATCGAACGACCGGCGTAGATGGCCAGGCCGCGCACGAGGCCGAAGCCCGCGCCGATGGCGAGGGCGGCCAGCGGGTTGCCCGTGAGCGCGGTCAGCAGGATCGTCAGGTACATGCCCGCGGTGGTGATGTAGGTGGCCAGGCCGCAGCCGATCTGCCACCCGAAGCCACCCCCGTAGACCCAGGCCCGGTACTGGTCGAGCCAGCGCTCGTTGACCTGCCGACCGTGGAACGGGAGGTGGAGGCCGAACGGGTCGAGGTCGGAGGCGGCGCACACCAGGGCAGCCACCGCCGCGACGCCGAGGGCAGTCGAGGCCGACACGCCGAGGGCGCCCACCACGGCGGCCAGACCGGCCATCACCGCACCCAGGGTGAGCCCGCCGAGCACCGCACCGGCCACGAACCAACGAGCGGTCACCGACCAACGACGGCCCCGGCCGGCCTCGGCCAGCGGGGTCACGGTCGACAGCATGGAGAGACCACACGGGGACCAGGTCCCGCGCACGGCCGCAGCCGCCGCGGTCACGATCGCCAGCACCATCACGACAGCCACAGGGCCTCCCTCACACCGGACATCCAGCCCCCGAGCGTAGGCGGCCCGCCGGCAGGGCGCGGTGAAGCCATGCTCATGACCCCCGCCCACACCGAGCCGCCCTCAGGAGGACGAGATGACCCGTAGCGCCCACCAGCCCCGGATCTCCCCTGCCGACACCCGGTCGCTCGGCGCCGTCCTGGCCGGCACCTTCAGCGTCGACCCCGAACTGCTCGACGACATGGGTGCCGTGCTGGCCACGTCGCGACACTGATCCCGCGACGACTCGTGGCCGTTCCGGGGCCACCTCCGGCCCTCCCGGAGCACGCCGCGGTGGCCCCGATCGAGGTGCCCGGCACGACCCCGACCGGGTTGGGCGCCCCCGAGGAGGTCGGCTAGGGTCACGTGCCCCGGGCGATTGGCTCAGATGGTTAGAGCGCTGCCTTCACACGGCAGAGGTCACAGGTTCGAGTCCTGTATCGCCCACCAGGTGTACCCGCAGGCCAGCCGCCCTTTCCGGAGGGCGGCTGCTCTGTTCCCGGGCCCCGGACGAACGGGTCAGGCTCCCTCGGCGAGGTGGTGGAGCCGGTTCAGCGCCACTCGCACCTCGCGCCACGGCCCCGTGAGCTGCCGGGTGATCTCCTCGAGCTCGGCGCGCTCGCTCACCAGCCGCTCGGCCTCGGCCAGCAGCCACCGCACCTGCTCCGACGGCAGTTGTGACGACATGCCCAGACTCTGGCGCATGGCGGCGATGTCACCGGCGGTGAGACGTCGAGGCACCTCCCGACCGTAGCGAACACCTGTTCGTTTGTCGACCGGGGGAGGTCCTCCGGGGACGGCGGGGCGACGTCGCCATCCAGAAGAGGCCGAGCGTCGCCATCATGCAGATGGGGAAGGCGATCACGGCCGGGATGGAACCCCAGTGGAGGACGGCCGCCAGCGCCATCAGCGTGGCCGACATGAGCCACAGGGGGAACAGGGTCTCCCGGTAGGGCCGGCCGCCGGTGCCCCCGGCCCGACGCGCCCACCACGCCGGCTCGTTCCGGTCCGGCGCGTGGTCGAAGCCGAGCTTCCTCTGCGTGTGCTTGCTCACCCCGCGAGTCTCCGCAGGGGGTGTGACAGCGCCTCAGAGCAGCAGACGGCCGCCCAGGTCGGTGACGAGGTAGCTCACCCGGTCACGGGTCCAGGCCTGCCCGGACTGGGGGTCGTACGTGCTCGGGAGCTCGACGCCCTGGATGGCCGTGCCGGCGATGCCTGCCGCCGCGGCGTTGAGCAGGCAGCGGCCCTCGTGGTCGGCGAAGCAGACGACCCCGGCCGTTCCGAGCTGGGTGCCGGTGGCCCCCGACTCGGTCACGATCGCGTCGGCCACACCCCGGGTGCTCAGGTAGACCACCTGGCCGTCGGGCCCGGTGGTCGGCTCGATCGAGGTCACGCCCTTGACCCCGGCGGCATCGAGGAGCCGGGCCACCTCCCACTGTGCGAACACCGGCACCGGATGGTCGGCCACGAAGGCCGCCGTGGTGTCGGCCAGCGCCTGGTTCACCGGACCCGGCTCGAGCGTGCCGTCGGCCGCGACGCGGTTGCCGAAGGCGAACACCACGAGGCTGTCGATGTCGCCGGCCGGCCTGGTCGGGGTGCGGTACGCGAGCAGAGGGGTGGTCGCCACCTCGGCCATGGGCACCTTCTTCTCCCAGGCGGCCAGGCCATCGGGCCCGATGGCGACCACCACCTGCTCGGCGACCGCGGGGTCGTCCCACTCGTCGGAGAGGCGGGCCACCATCGCCGACCGGTAGTCGACCGGGGTCGTCGTGGTCGGGGCGACCGTCGTGGGGGCGGCCCCGGATCCCGAGCCGCCGTCGCTGCCACACCCCGCCAGCACCGCCACCGTCACGGCGACGAGCACTACCGCCAGCCCGAGCGGGCTACGTCCGAACGACCGCTGCGCCCGCCTCTGCACCACCGACATGCTCGTCCCCCTCGGATCGACCGGCGCGATGTTGCCACGCCGCCGCCCGTCGGATCGACGAGCTAGAGGCCGACCGCCACCGCCACCCCGATGCAGGCCACCACGGCCACGATGCCGAGCAGCCCGAACGCCGCCGATCGGGACTCGCCCTCGGGGTCGTGGTCGCGAACCCCGTCGATCAGGCCGATCACGGCCTGCAGCACGGCCGCCGGCAGCAGCACCAGCATTCCCAGCACGGCGATGAGCTGTCCGGCGTCCACCGCCCACACGTGCACCACCACGCCGACGACGGCCACGACGCCGCCGATCGCCACGAGCATCCCGGCGGCGCTGCCCTCCCGCACGCTGCGGGTCGTCGCACCACCTCGGCCCGGGCCGGCGAGCCCTGGATGACCGGTTCCGACGGGATGGATCGTGGCCATGGTGACGACCTCCTCGGTCGCACTGGTGATGCCTGCACCGTCGCGCCGCCACCCCGGAACGGGCAGAGACCAACGACCCTCTCCCGCTGCGTGGCCCGTCCGCCGCTCCCGGTCGTGACCCTTCGCCGACGAAGGATCAGCGGTCGAGCAGCTCGACCGGCCGTCCTGGGTCGGCCCCAGCCACGTCGAAGACCTTCGACCTCGACGAGGCACCCGATCTCAGTGTGACCGCTGAGGCCCGGAGACCGAAGGCGTCGGCCAGGACCTCGGTCACCGCCTCGTTGGCCCGACCGTCGACGGGGCGGGCCGTCACCCTCACCATCAGCACCGGCGGCTCGGCGTCGCCGTAGCGGCCACCGACCTTCGTGCGCGACGCCCCGGGCTGCACGCGCACGCTCAGGCGCAGCTGAGCCGTCCCGGAGTCGCGCTCGCTCACGGGTAGGTCCGAAGCTCCACGGTGTTCCCATCGGGATCCTTCACGTACAGCCCGGTGCCGGTGCCCCGTGCGCCGAACAGCTGCATCGGCGGGCCCGACACCTCGAAGGCACCGCCGGCAGAGACGGCCTCGAGATCGTCCCCCTCGACCACCACGCAGACGTGGTCGACGTTGGTGCCGCTGCGCTCGACCTCGAACAGGTCGATGATCGTGGCCTCGTTGAGCCGCACCGAGGCGAAGGGCACCTCGCCGGCCTCCCACTGCTCGAGCCGCAGCGGCTCGGCTCCCAGGAGGTCACGCCACCAGGCCACGCTGCGCCTGGCGTCGGAGACGTTCATCACGATGTGGTCGATGCCGCGGACCCTGAGCACGCCGCGATGCTAGGCCCGGGCCGGCGGCGACCCTCAGGCCGACGGCACGAGGCAGAGCGTGGTCTTCTGGTCCGAGAGCGGGAGCTGCTCGGAGCCGGACGGGCACGGCCGGGGGGTGTCGACGATCGACAGCACCCGGTACGAGCCCTGCGTCCCACACGTCACCGGGACGGGCGCCCTGCCCCCGGCGAGGAACGCCACCAGGACGCACTCGTCGACGGCCGGGACCTGCGACCGGGCGAGGGTGTCGGTCGGACCCGTGGCGTCGCGTGAGGTGGCGTAGGCACTGACGACCAGGATCCCCAGCAGCACCACCAGCACCACGACGATCGGGGCGAACCGCCACACCCCGGCCTGCCCGGCGGGCACGGCGTGACCCGAGGGCGGCACCGGCCGGTCGGCGGACCCGCCGTCGCCCGGACCGGTGCCGGTGCTCGCCGGCGGGGCCGACGACGTCGTCTCCGGCTCCCGACGCAACGAGTGGTCGTACTCAGCCCGTCGCGCGGGGTCACGGAGGACGTTCCACGCCGCATTGG
>Ga0075026_100001397_pt1 | contig 10151 bp, 10 predicted proteins | sample Str012_2_FD_71392 | JGI IMG/M metagenome (GOLD analysis project Ga0075026, IMG submission 71392) | Freshwater sediment microbial communities in response to fracking from Pennsylvania, USA - Straight Creek_MetaG_SC_2012 | ecosystem: Environmental > Aquatic > Freshwater > Creek > Sediment...
AGTCCGCGGAAGACGGGGCTGAAAGGCCGCTTCTCCTCAGGATACTTGATCGTGGCCTTCTTCTTGAAGATATGGCTGAAGGTGATGGCCATGCCGCCGAAGATGGACGGGAGGTAGATCCGCTCCCAGAACGTCATCGGCTTCTGCTCCAACACTTTCACTCTGTTCGTTAATGGTTGCATAAGGTATGCTCCTTGAATTAAAAATTTTCTGATCCCGGATCGAGGATCGATGATCCCGTATCCGATACTATATCTTTTGTCCTTCGATCCTTGATCCTCGATTCTCGATCCTCGATCCTCGATCCTCGATCTATTTATTCATCCATAGGATGACCGCCCCCGTGATCACCATGTTCGCCAGTGCCAGCGGGATCATCTTCTTCCAACCCAGGTTCATCAGCTGGTCATAGCGGAAACGGGGGATCGTCCACCGTACCCATATGAATACGAACAGGAAGAAGAAGGCCTTGGCCAGCAGCATGAGGGTGCCCAGTATGGTCACGATATTGGCGCCCCAGCTTTGGGCAAGGGCGGACTCGTTCACGAAGGGAATGTCATATCCCCCGAAGAACAACGTGGCCATCACTGTGCTGCTGATGAACATGTTGATGTACTCGGAGAAAAGGTAGAAGCCCAGTTTCATGGACGAATATTCCTGGTGGTAGCCGAAGTTCAGTTCATTCTCCGCCTCGGGCAGGTCGAAGGGGGTGCGGTTGCACTCTGCGAAGGCACAGATGATGAAGAGCAGGAAGCCCAGCGGCTGGTAGATGATGTTCCATCCCAGGAGGCCACCGAGGCCACCCTGCATCTGCTGTTCGACGATGGTCTTCATGCTGAGGCTGCCGGTGAGCATCAGCAAGGCGATCAGGGACAGGCCCATGGCCAGTTCGTAGCTGATGATCTGGGAGGCCCCACGGACGGCAGCCATCAGGGAGAATTTGTTGTTGGAGGCCCAGCCGCCGATCATGATGCCATAGACACCCATACTGACCACGCCAAAGATGTAGAGAACGCCGATGTTGATGTCCGCGATCTGCAGGCTCACCGGACGATCACCGATATGGAGCGTCCCACCCCAGGGAATGACGGCACCGGTCATCATGGCGGTGGTCATCGCCAGGCCAGGGCCGAGGATGAAAAGCCATTTGTTGGAGGCGGTGGGGATGATATCCTCCTTGAAGAACAATTTGCCTCCATCGGCCAGCGGCTGCAACAGTCCCCAGGGACCCGCGCGACTGGGACCCAGACGGTCCTGAATGAAGCCGGCGAGCTTGCGTTCAGCGTAGGTCGTGTACATGGCGATCACCAGAGCACCGAGGACCACGATGACGATCAGCACGAGTTTCTCGATCAGCAAGGCGAAGCTGACCGTCAGGAATGGCAGGATATTCAGCAGGTTCGTCATTGGTCTTTCTTCTTGGTGTACAGGTCGGATGTTGCGGGGCCGGGGATCGAGGCCAGGTCGATGCCGGGCTGGTTCACCTCGCTCACGCTGTGGATGTCGAAAAGCAGTTTGGGGGACCGTCCTCCCATGACCGCTGCAACGGTTTCCTGGGGCTTGATCGTGTCCACATAGTGGCCTTGTGAGATGACGGAATGACGGCTCAGTTTCGTGGGGCCTTCGATCACCCAGTCGGAAGTTTTCTTATGCTCGAAGCGGCAACCATCACAGATCCATTCCTCAACCTCACCCCATTGGTCCTTGCGGGCGGTGACGCGCAACACGTCCTCGCCGCGCTGCCACAGGGTGACTTTTCCGGAGCATTTGTCGCAATGACGGTGGGCATCGGAGGGTTTGGTGAACCATACGCGGTTCTTGAACCGGAAGGTCTTGTCGGTCAGCGCCCCCACGGGGCACACGTCGATGACATTGCCGATGAAGTCGCTGTCCAGCGCCTTCTCGATATAGGTGGCGATCTCCGAATGGTCTCCGCGGGAGAGGATGCCATGCACGCGATTTTTGCTGACCTGGTCCGCCGTGAACACACAGCGATAACACAGGATGCAACGCGTCATGTGCAATTGGATATGGGGTCCGAGGTCGACCTTTTCGAAAGTACGTTTGCCGAACTCGTAGCGGGTGCCTTCCTTGCCATGCTCGTAGCTGAGGTCCTGCAGGTGGCATTCGCCGGCCTGGTCGCATACCGGGCAATCCAAGGGGTGATTCAGGAGCAGGAATTCCACCACACCGTTGCGGGCGTCGATCACACGCGGGCTCGTGATGTTCTTGACCTCCATGCCGTCCATGACCGTCGTGCGGCAGCTGGCCACCAGTTTGGGCATGGGGCGCGGATCGGCTGTGCTGCCCTTGCTCACTTCCACCAGGCAGGTGCGGCATTTGCCACCGCTGCCTTTCAACTTGGTGTAATAACACATCGCCGGAGGCGCCACCTCGCCGCCGATGAGGCGCGCGGCCTGCAGGATGGTGGTGCCAGGCTCCACATCCACCGTGATGTTGTCAATGACGACCTTGAATAACTTCTTTTCGTCAGCCATGATACTTATATCTTCTTTGATCCTTGATTCTCGATCCTCGATTCCCGATCCTCGATCCTATGCGGTGACCGCTTCGCGGGCATCAGCATAGTGCGCCAGCCCGTAGTTGCGTTTCTGCGCTTCGTCGGGATTGTTGATATGCCATTCGAACTCGTCGCGGAAATGGCGGATGGCAGCCGCCACTGGCCACGCTGCAGCATCTCCGAGCGGACAAATGGTATTGCCCTCGATGCGGCGCTGGATATCCCAGAGCAGATCGATATCGCTCATCTTGCCTTTCCCGTATTCGATGTTCTTCAGGATCTTTTCCATCCATCCCGTGCCTTCACGGCAGGGTGAACACTGTCCACAGCTTTCATGGCGATAGAAACGGGCCAGCGTCATGGTGTGGCGCACCACACATTGGTCCTCGTCCAGCACGATGAAGCCTCCTGAACCCATGGACGAGCCCGTAGCGAAACCGCCATCGGCGAGGCTTTCATAGTTCATCAGCCTCGGCTCGCCCTTCGCCGTCCTCAACAGCAGGTTGGCGGGCAGGATCGGCACGGATGAACCGCCGGGGATGCAGGCCTTGAGGCGCTTCCCGTTGGCGATGCCACCGCAGTATTCGTCACTGAATATGAATTCCTCCACGGAGAGGGTCATTTCGATCTCAAACACGCCGGGCTTGTTGATGTTGCCACAGGCGGAGATGAGCTTGGTGCCGGTGGACTTTCCAACGCCGATGCCGGCATAGGCCTCTCCACCGATGTTCATGATCGGTACGACGGCCGCGAGGGTCTCCACATTATTGACCACCGTGGGACAGTCCCAGAGGCCTTTGACGGCCGGGAAAGGAGGTTTGATGCGGGGGTTGCCGCGCTTTCCCTCGAGTGATTCGAGCAGGGCGGTCTCTTCGCCGCAGATATAGGCACCGGCACCGCGCTGCACATAGATCTGGCAATCGAAGCCACTGCCCTGGATATTCTTGCCCAGCCAGCCGTTGGCGTTGGCTTCCGCGATGGCCTGCTCCAAAATATCGGGGATCCAGGCGTACTCGCCGCGGATATAGATATAAGTACGGCTGCTGCCCAATGCGAAAGAGGACACGATCAGCCCCTCGATCAGCAGGTGAGGGATGAACTCCATCAGGTAGCGGTCCTTGAAAGTGCCGGGTTCGCTCTCGTCCGCGTTGCAGACCAGGTAACGGGGCACGCCTTCGGGCTTGGCCATGAAGCTCCACTTCATGCCAGCGGGGAAGCCTGCACCACCACGGCCGCGGAGGCCGCTTTTCTTCACCTCGTCCACGATGGCCTCAGGGGTCATCTTGAGGGCCTTTTCAACAGCCGCATAGCCGCCGTTCTTCCGGTACACCTCGTAGGAGCGGATGTTCTCGATGTGGGCGTTCTGCAATAATAATTTCGTTGCCATATCGTCGGTTCGTTCCTTCTTTATTGTTTGGCGCTCTGGCGCATCAATACCCTCCAGCCCTGCTTGTCCTTCTGCCAAAGCCAAAGAACGAACAGTTCGGACTGGAATTCCTTGCCGTCGCGAGTTCCTTTGGCGGTCAGCCTTTCTTTCACAACGGCGCGGTCCCCTTTTCGCTCGATGCGCAGGTCGTGACGGTCGATGGACTGGTAGTGGAGAAAGCCGCTGGCCATGTCCGCGATGACAGTCTTCTTGTCCTGCACCCAGCCGTTGGAATGACCGAAGGCGATGTCGTCATGGAGCAGGGCCTTCGTCGCCGTGGTATCACCAGACACCAGTGCCAGCTCCAGCCCGTCCAAGGCGGCTTTCACGGCCGTGGTGTCCTGCGCCTGAACGACGAAGGAGAGGGAGGCGGCGATCAGTATCAGGACCAGTTTCTTCATGCGTTATTTTTACATTCCTCGATGATCTCATCAATGCGGGCTTCGGTCAGGTGTTCGCGGTAGTGCTTGCCCAACTGCATCATCGGTGCGTAGCCGCAGGCGCCTAAGCATTCCACCGGCTTGAGCGTCACCAGGCCATCGGCCGAGGTCTCTCCCGGCCTGATCCCCAGTTTCTTTCCGATGTACTCGATGATCCTGTCGCTGCCGCGCAGCATGCATGGACCTGTCTGGCACACTTCGAATACGTACTTGCCCGGTTTCTCCAGGTGGAACATGCTGTAGAAAGTGGCCACTTCATACACTTCGATCGGTTCGATCTTCAACAGAGCCGCCACATCATCCATCGTGTCGGCGCTGAGCCATCCATGCTGCTCTTGCGCAAGGTGCAGCACGGGAATAAGCGCACTCTTCTGCTTCCCTTCCGGGTAGCGGGCCACGATCTCCTCGACCTTCTTCAACCTATCATCTGTCAGTTTCGACATCGTTCTATTCTTTTCTGCGTATCCGCAGTCATCCTTTAAGCGTCCATTTCGCCTGCGATCAGGTTCAGGCTCGACATCGTGATGATGGCATCACTGAGCATCGCGCCTTGGACCAGTTCAGGGTAGGCCTGGTAATATATGAAGCAGGGTCTTCTGAAGTGCAGTCGGAACGGGGCGCGGCCGCCATCGCTCACCAGGTAGAAACCCAGTTCGCCATTGCCGCCTTCCACGCTCATGTAGACTTCCCCTGCGGGGATTTCGGTTTCGCCCATCACGATCTTGAAGTGCCAGATCAGCGCTTCCATTTTCGTGTACACATCTTCCTTGGGGGGCAGGAAGTACTCGGGAGCATCGGCATGCCATACGGTGGCATCGTCGCCCTTGAGGTCCTGCAATTTGCGCATAGCCTGCTTCACGATGGAGATGGATTGCCACATCTCGTGGTTGCGGACCATGTAACGGTCGTAATTGTCGCCTGTGGTGCCCACCGGTATCGTGAAATCGAAATCCTCGTATGAGCTGTAAGGAGCGTGCACACGTACATCATAGTCCACGCCGGCGGCGCGCAAATTGGGACCGGTGAACCCGTAGTTCAGGGCGCGTTCGGCACTGATGGCGCCGGTGCCCTTCGTACGCTCCATGAAGATGCGGTTGCGGGTGAACAGGGCCTCGAACTCTTTCAGCACCGAGGGATATTCATTCAGGAACTTCTCGATCTTACGGAAGGCCGTATCGGAGAAATCACGTTCGAAGCCCCCGATGCGCCCGATATTGGTGGTGAGGCGGGAACCGCAGACTTCCTCGTAGATCTCATAGATCAGCTCCCGGTATTGCATCACATAAAGGAAACCCGTATAAGCGCCGCTGTCCACCCCCACGATGGAATTGCAGATCAGGTGGTCGGAGATACGGGCCAGCTCCATGATGATGACACGCAGGTAGTCCACGCGCTTGGGGGTCTTCACGCCCAGGAGTTTCTCGCAGGTGAGGTGCCAGCCCATGTTGTTGATGGGCGAGGAACAGTAGTTCAGCCGGTCCGTCAGCGGAGTGATCTGGCTCAGCGGGCGGTGCTCTGCGATCTTCTCGAAAGCACGATGGATATATCCCACCGTGGATTCAGCCTTGACGATCCGCTCACCATCCACCTCGATGATGTTCTGGAACACACCGTGCGTCGCCGGATGGGTCGGGCCCAGGTTCAACGTCGTCGTCGTCTTCTCGATCGATCCCTCCGGCAGCCGTATATTATGATGATCTGACATGCTTCTTGTTTCTTGTTGCTGGTCCCTGGTTTAAACCAAAACACATAACCCCAAACTCACCTTCCGAACATGGCGTCGTCCTTGTCCGTTCGCGACTGATCCTCCAACGGGTATTCCTTGCGCAGAGGGAAGTAGTCCATTTCATCCACGTTGAGGATCCGTTTCAAGTTGGGATGACCGACGAAATTGACCCCGAAGAAATCGTAGGTTTCGCGCTCCATCCAATTGGCTGAGGCGAACAGCCCTGTGGCTGTGTACACATCCGGCTTTTCCACCGGCGCGAACACTTTCATGCGCAGACGAACATTGCTCACCAGGTTGTGGAGATGGTAGATCACACCCAGCTCCCCACCTTTCCGGTCCGGGTAGTGGATGCCGGTGAGGTCTGTGAGGAACCGGAATCCGAGTGCGTCATCATCGTACAGGAAGGTGAGTATTTTCAGGTTGTCCTCGCGCAGGGCGGTGAAGGTGAGCAGGCTGTGTGGTTCCGCCCATTCCGTGAGCGATTCGCCAAATTTCTCCGTCAGCCGGTTCCTGATGATTTCGTTGGTCAGTTGCATCCTCGTATAAAAAAAGAGACAGCGCTTCTCGCCCTGTCCCGTTGATGATCTATTGAATACCGTAGCTATCCAGAAGCGCCTTGTATTGGGTGCCGTTGCGGCGGCGCAGCGACTCATTTTGCACCAGTTCCTGGATCTTCATGAACCCGTCGAGGATGGCTTCCGGGCGGGGTGGACAGCCCGGCACGTACACATCCACCGGCACCACCTGGTCGATACCCTGTAGCACCGAATAGGTGTCGAACACGCCGCCGCTGGAAGCGCAGGCTCCGACGGCGATCACCCAGCGGGGTTCAGCCATCTGGAGATAGACCTGCTTGACCACAGGGCCCATCTTCTTGGCGATGGTGCCCATGACCATGAGGAGGTCACACTGCCGGGGGGAGAAGCCGACACGTTCCGCTCCGAAACGACCCAGGTCGTAATGGGAGGCGATCGTCGCCATGAATTCGATACCGCAGCAGGAAGTTGCGAAGGGCAGGGGCCATATCGAGTTCTTGCGTGCCAACCCGATGACCTTGTCCAGGGAGGTGGCGAAAAAACCTTCGCCGGAATGACCCTCGGGCATGTCAACCATGTTGATCCCCTTATCCTGGGTGCTCTTCTCCTTGATATTGAAACGTACCGGACGTGACATATTCTTGTTTTTTAAAGACCTTTCGGTTTCAATCCTCCCAGTTCAGTGCCCCTTTCTTGACGATGTACACGAACCCGGCCAGGAAAAGTGCCACGAACAGGAGCACAGCACCGAATCCGTTCCACCCCAGCTGCCGGAAATTGACCGCATAGGGATAGAAGAAGATCACCTCGACGTCGAAAAGGACGAAGAGGATGGCCACCAGGAAATACTTGATGGCCATGGGCCGTCGTGCGTTACCCTGACCCTCAATGCCACTTTCGAAGGTCTCCAGTTTGTCGGCCGTGTCCCTCCTGGGTCCCAGGAAATGTGACAGCGCGATCAATCCAGCCACCATGGCGACGGCGAATATCAACTGCACGCCGATCGGGAAGTAGTTGGAGGAGCTGTTCAGGTCGGAGACGGTCTGAGTTACAGGAGCTTGTAAGAAGAAGGAAGGAATCATGCTCTTGTCGTTGCTGCGGGGCAAAAATAGGTCAACGAAGCCAAAAAAACGATTCCCGAGACATTTTTCCCAACCCTTTCGAAACCCTTGACCTGATTGCGATTACGGGGTCTGGGCAGGTCATGGGTATAAAAAGGCAGGGCTCCGTCTCGGGAGCCCTGCAAAGTATGTGGGATAATCGCCATTCGTCAGGGCTTGCCGGACTTCCCTCCCGGCTTACCGGTGGATTTGGCCGCCGCCTTCTGGAGGATGTCCTTGTTCTTGGCCGCATCGACATTGGTCGGATCCACTTCGAGGATCTTGTCGAGGAAGCTGATGGCCGCAGGGAAATCCTTCTTGATGTTGGCATTGTAGCCGGCCAGGTAGCCGTAGGCGGTGATGAGTGTATTCTTGTTCTTCACCTTGTCTTTCTCAGCCACGGCGATGAAGTTGTTGCAATCGGCGATGGCCAGGCCGCTTTCCATTGTGGAGTCGAGTACGGACTTGGAACGGAAGGCCCAATAGTGGCCGTAGACCTCATCGGGGAACTTGGTCTTGTAAACGCCGAAGATGCTGTCAGAGCGGCTGTAGTTGGTCGCCTTGAAGTTCTCGAAACCGGCATTGTAGAGGTCCACTTTACCAGGGTTGGGGTTCAGTGCCAGCGCGCGGGTCAGCCATTCGGCCGACTTCTGCTGGTTCCCGGCCTTCTTGAAGAAGTCAGAGGCCTTTTTGGCATAGTCGATCCGGTTCTTGACGGCAGTGTCGGCAGCGATGGCAGCCTCGATGTACCTGTCCACTGCGGCCTGGCGGTCAGGGAACTTGGCCGAAGCATAAGCCATGACGACATAGTTGTCGGGAACGATCTGCTCGGGCTTGGCCTTACTGAAGAAAGTCTCGAAGTTCTTGGTGGAGTTGACTGAATCGCCCAGCTTGTCATAGCTATAGCCTTTTAGGCGGTAGACGCGCGCATCGGCATTGGCGCCCTGCGTAGCGATCAGTTGGTCTGCTTTGTCAATGGCACCCTTGAAGTCGCTGGAAGCGAACAGCAGGCTGGCTTCTTCGTAGTCCAGGGCGGGGCCCTTATCGGCGTTCGCCTTATACTTGTTGAAGTTGTCTTTCGCCAGGTTCACATCCCGCTGGAAGTAGAATGTATAAAGGTCATAGTAGACCGGGGAATAGTTGGGATCGGCAGCGATGGCATCGTTGAAGTTCTTGACGATGATGTCCTTCTGTTCCCAGCCCTGCGTCAGGTACACTTTCCCGATACGGTAGTTGGCTTCGGCATATTTCGGATCGACGTCCAGGGCCTTTTGGTAGGACTGCACGGCCTGGCCACCATCGCCGTTATCGCGATAGCATTCGCCCAGGTTGATGTAGACGTCCGGGTCCTTGAAGCCCTTGATCTGCGTAGCAGCGGTCAGCTTGGAAATACCATAGGCGGCATCGCCGTTCTTGTCATGACTGGCGTGACCAATGGCGTTCAGGACGGCGATATCCTTGCTTTTGGACAGGCTCAGGGCCGTCTCAAACCGCTGGCGGGCATCGCTGGTCTTTCCTTCCAGCTGTTCGACATGGCCCATGCCGACAAGCAGCAGGGGATTGCTGCCATTGGCTCCTTCCATGTTCTTCCGGTACACCTCTTTGGCTCCGGCGACATCTCCCAAATCTATATGGGACTGTCCCAGCCAGTAGACGGCCTCCGCGTTGGCGGGGCTGGCGGCTACGACCTTATCCAGGGTCTCGATGGCGCTCCGGTAGCGCTCGTAGTAAATCAATTTACGCCCATCCTGCAGGGTTTGTGCCCCCGCAACCAGGCTCACCATCATCCCTGCCGCGACAAGACCGGATTTGAACTTCATCATCGTGATCGTTGATTATTGGTTGGAGTAAAGATAATATCAAAATTTATTCACTTCTAATTTGACCGGGCGGACCTGCATGGACATTCTGGAAGGTACCAGATAGGCCCTGCGGAAGATCAGCTGTCCTTTTTCCAGGGTCAGGAAGTTCATGAACCCTTTTCCCAGCCCGGAGTACTCGGTATTCTCCTTCAGGATGAAGTAGAGTCCCCGGGTCATCGGGTAGCGTTTCAGGGCGATATTGGCCTGGTAGGGCTTCACATAGGATTCTGTGTCACAGTTCCTGCATTGGAGGGCGGCGATCTTCACTTTCTGAAGGAAACTGAGCTGGGAACTGTCCTCATGGTTTCCGATCCAGCTGACGCCCACGAACCCGATGGCGTCGGGCTTACCAGCCACGTAGTTGATCACTTCCTCACTGGTCCGGGCCGCCACCACATTGCCTTTCAGGGGCTGGCCGCGCAGCACCGAATCCAGCATGTACCGCACCGTGCTTGTCGCGTTGAGCCCGTCCATCACCAGTTGGTACTTGTAACCACTGGTCCCGTTCAGCATCCCGCGGATATCGCTCACGGAAAA
>Ga0075026_100001398_pt1 | contig 10148 bp, 10 predicted proteins | sample Str012_2_FD_71392 | JGI IMG/M metagenome (GOLD analysis project Ga0075026, IMG submission 71392) | Freshwater sediment microbial communities in response to fracking from Pennsylvania, USA - Straight Creek_MetaG_SC_2012 | ecosystem: Environmental > Aquatic > Freshwater > Creek > Sediment...
GCTTTCCACCGCCCGATGGGCGGATCAGACTGGTTGCGAAGCGTCACTCGTCGTCTGCGAGGCGACGATGATCGTTCGAGCGACCTCGGACACTCCGATCGCGCAGGTTTCGTCGCCCGACACACGACACGACGGCCGAGACACGACTCGTCGCCCGGCGACACGGCGACACAGCGCCCGATACGGCGGCCGGCGACACGCGCGACCACACCGGACTCCACCGCTGCCCACTGGACAGGACCATGGTCAGGTGTCCGCATGCACCGCTGGTCACGTTTGCCGGTCCCATTGTCGGGTGGTAGCCTCAGGCAGACGTGGCTCTCCCTGCCGTGCCCGCGGACGGAGCCCTGCCAGACGGATCCGGCGCACTGGTGCGCCCGATCACTCGCCCGCGGAGCCGAATGTGACCATCGCCCCCGCGCCGCCCGCGGCGCGCTCCTCCAGCCGCGCCACGGTTCGCCCGGTGGATCAGGCTGCCCCGGAACGCGCCATCCTCGTGCTCCATGACGTCACGAAGCAATACCCGAACGGCAAGGTCGCCCTGCGCGAGGTGGACCTGGTCATCCCCGAGGGCGACTTCGTCTTCCTGGTCGGCCCGTCCGGCGCCGGCAAGTCCACGCTGATCAAGCTGCTCATCCGGGACGAGGTCGCGACCCACGGTCAGGTCGTCCTCGATGACCAGGACCTCGCCCGTCTGCCGCGGCGCAAGGTCCCCAAGATGCGGCGCAAGATCGGGATCATCTTCCAGGACTTCAAGCTGCTTCCCACCAAGACGGTATGGGAGAACGTGGCGTTCGCCCTGGAGGTGACCGGTACCCCGCGGCGCAAGGTCAAGCCGGCGGTGGACCGGGTGCTCGCGCTGGTCGGCCTCACCGCGCAGGCGTCCCAGACGCCCAACCAGTTGTCGGGCGGCGAGCAGCAGCGGACGGCCATCGCCCGCGCCCTCGTCCACGATCCGCGCCTGATCATCGCCGACGAGCCCACCGGCAACCTGGATCCGCTCATCAGCTGGGAGATCCTGCAACTACTCCTGCGCATCAACGAGCTGGGCGTGACCGTCCTGATGGCGACCCACAACGCGGACGTCGTGACGGCCCTGCGGCGGCGCGTCGTCGCCCTCGAAGAAGGCCGGATCATCCGCGACGAGGTGGGCGGTGCCTACCATCACGAGGACTGACCGGTGATCTCGTTCGTCGTCTTCAGCCTCAAGCGCGCCTGGGAGGGCTTCTGGCGGAATGCCCTGATGAGCCTCGCCGCCACGGCCACCATGGTCCTGATGCTGCTGCTGCTGGCCGGGTTCTTCATCATCCAGACCGGGCTGCTGGCCGGCCTCCAGTTCACCGAGCAGAAGGTCCAGGTCGTGGCCTACCTGCAACCCAACGTCCCGGACAACCAGGTCGCCGACATGCAGACCCGTCTCAAGGCGATGCCGGAGGTCGCGTCGGTCACGTACGTCACTCGCGATCAGGCCCTGATCGACTTTCGGGCCTCGATGAAGCAGCAAGGTCGCGAGGACCTGACCAGATACCTGGACAGCAACCCGCTGTACGCCAGCCTCGAAGTCAAGCTGACGGACCCGGCCGGGGTGGGAACGGTGACCCAGGCGCTGCGCGCGGAATCGAACGTGCGCAACGTGATCAACATCGAGGACCTGGTCCAGCGAGTCCTGACCGTGACCAACATCCTGCGGACCGCCGGGACGGTCCTGCTGCTGGTCGTCGGGATCATCGCCCTCTTCATCATCGTCAACACCATCCGGCTCGCCGTCGTGGCGCGGTCGGAGGAGATCGAGATCATGCGGCTGGTCGGCGCGTCCGACGCCTTCATCCGCTGGCCGTTCGTCTTCGAGGGAGCGTTCGTCGGCTTCCTCGGCGCGGTCATCGCCCTCGGTATCCTGGCCCTCGCGGCGGAACCGATCGGCGGCTTCATGGTGGACTTCTTCCGCGTCCTGCCCATCCAGTTCAGCTCCCTGACCCGCGACCTGGTGGTGCTCGTGATGGGCGCCGGCGTCGGTCTCGGCATCCTGGGATCGTGGCTGTCCGTGCGGACGTACCTCATCCGCTGACGCGTCGGGGGCCCATCCGGAGGACCCGATGTACCCTTGTCGCCCCTCTCCCTGGACGCCGCAGGCAGGACTGACCGAGCGATGATCCCAGCTGATCCCGAACTCCCGGAATCCCTCGCGGTCGATACGCCCGCGCCCGTCGCCACGGAGCCGGTCACCACGGAGCCGGTCACGCCCGTCGCCCCGACGTCCGCGCCGGGCCGTCACCTGCCGATTCTGCCGATCGCCGTGGCGCTCGTCGCGATCCTGGCCGGGGGCGCCCTGTTCATGTCCGGCTACTCGCTGGGCGCAAAGGCCTCCAGCCAACCGGGCACCCCGGCCGGAGAGGCCAAGGCCTTCCAGCCGTTCTGGGATGCGTACCACTCGATCGACCAGCGCTATGCCGGCGGCGCGGTGGATCGAAACGTGCTGGTCGAGGGCGCCATCAAGGGCATGATCGAGTCGCTCGGCGACCCGTACTCCACCTACCTGACATCCAACGAATACAAGGCCACCCTGCAGGGGATCAACGGCCAGTTCGAGGGGATCGGGGCGGAGATCGCGAGCCAGGCGACCGACGGGACACAGGGCTGTACGACGCTCGGTCCGGACTGTCATCTGCTGGTCCTCGCACCGATGGACGGGTCGCCCGCTGCGGCCGCCGGTCTGAAGGCGGGCGACCTCGTCCTGGCGACGGACGGCGTGGCGCTGGACGGGCTCACGGTGGACGCCGCGCGCGCCAAGATCCGCGGGCCCAAGGGCACCGTCGTGACCCTGACCGTCCGGCGTGGGACGGCCACGGCCTTCGACCTAAAGATCACCCGCGACGTCATCCAGCAGAAAGAAGTGGATTCGAAGGTCCTGGCCGGCGGCAAGGTGGGCTACGTCCGGATGGCCGGCTTCTCGGACACGGCCGCGATCGGGGTCCGCGACGCGCTCAAGGCGCACGTCGACGCCGGGCGGACGAAGCTGATCCTGGACCTGCGCGGGAATCCGGGCGGGTTCGTGACCGCGGCACGGTCCGTGGCCAGCGACTTCATGTCCGACGGCGTCGTCTTCTGGGAGCAGGATGCGAACGGGAAGCAGGAGGCCACGACGGTCCAGTCGGGCGGGGTCGCGACGGATCCGAAGCTGACCATCGTCTGCCTGATCGACGGTGGCAGCGCGTCCGCGAGCGAGATCGTCGCCGGGGCACTCCAGGACAGCAAACGGGCGACCCTCATCGGCCAGCAGTCGTTCGGCAAGGGCACCGTCCAGCAGTGGCAGGAGCTCGGTGACGGCAGCGCATTCAAGCTGACGATCGCGCGCTGGCTGACACCGGACAAGCGCTGGATCCACAAAGTCGGCCTGACCCCGGACGTGGTCGTCACGATCCCGGCGGGGACCCCGGCGGGCCAGGACCTGACTTTGGACAAGGCGATCGAGGTGCTCGGCGGGTCCGGGACGGTCGGCTGGCTCGCCGCCGCCTGAACGTGGCACGCACCCGCCCGAACGAAGCCTCTTGCGCCCGCTTTCCGGTTCGGGTACGGTTTGCGAGAACGAAAGGAGGTGATGTGCAGTGATCGACAGTACGCGTAGCTGCACCACCTCGCAGGAGATGGCCGTTTAGTCGGACACCCCTGTGGGTGGTAAGCAACTCGAGCGCCGGTCCGCCAGGACCGGCGTTCGTGCGCCCGGGCCCACGCCCCGTCGGACGCGCTTCCACGAACCCGAGGAGACCGACATGCGCGACGAACACACCGTCGCCCTCAACCGAAGAGCCCGCCACGACTTCACGATCGACGAGACCTTCGAGGCCGGCATCGTCCTGTACGGGACGGAGATCAAGTCCATCCGCCTGGGCAAGGCCAACCTGTCCGACGCCTACGCGCGCGTCGAGAAGGACGAGGCCTGGCTGATCGGGCTGCACATCGCGCCGTTCGAGCAGGCGAATCGGTACAACCACGAGCCCAAGCGGACCCGCAAGCTACTGCTCCATCGGTCCGAGATCGATGAGCTGCTCGGTCGCGCCAAGGCCAAGGGCCAGACGATCGTGCCGCTCCGGATGTACATCACGTCGAAGGGCAAGGCCAAGGTGGAACTGGGGCTGGCGCGCGGCAAGCAACTCCATGACCGCCGCCGGGACATCGCGGACCGCGACGCCCGCCGAGACGTGGATCGCGAGATGGCCGACGCCCAGCGCGGCCGATAGCGTCGCGGTGGAAGTGACCTCGGTCCGTCAGTGGGTGGGTTTCGCCGCCCTCAGCCTCGGCCTGGTCGCAGGGATCGTCATGGCCGGTGCCTGGCTGCTGATGACGTTCGTGATGAAGTCCTGCGGCTGTTGAGGGTCCGCGACGTGAGCGCGATCCCGGAACGCTTTCGTGTGGGCCCGGTCATCCGGGCCGTGGATGCTCACGCGGCGGGGGAGCCGGGCCGGGTGATCGTGGGCGGCGTGGGTGACGTGCCGGGCACCACGATGTTCGACAAGATGTCGTGGCTCCAGGCGAACCGGGACGACCTGCGCCAGCGGATGCTGCGCGAGCCGCGCGGCTACCCGGCGGCCAACTGCAACCTGATCCTGCCGTCGAACCACCCGGAGGCCGACGCCGGCTACGTGATCATGGAACAGGTCGAATACCCGGGGATGTCCGGCACCAACACGATGTGCGTGGTGACGGTCCTGCTCGAGACCGGGATGCTGCCCATGGTCGAGCCGGTGACGGAACTGACCCTCGAGGCGCCGGCTGGCCTGATCCGCGTCACCGCGGCGTGCCGTGACGGCAAGGTCACCGGCGTGACATTCCGGAACGTGCCCGCGTTCGCGACGCATCTCGATGTGCCCGTGGAGGTGCCGCAGCTGGGCACGGTCACGGTGGATGTCGCCTACGGCGGGATGTTCTACGTCATCGCGGACGCCGGGCCGTTCGGGCTGCGCCTCACGCCGGACGAAGGCGCCGACATCACGCGGATCACCGAGATGATCAAGGCGGCGGCCGCGGAACAGCTGCCGGTCGTGCACCCGGACCAGCCCGGGTTCGCGAGCATCACGATCGGGCAACTCTCAGGGTCGGCGCACGACCCGGCGAACAGCCGGCGCAACGTGGTGACGGTGTCCACCGGCGCGCTGGACTGGGAGCGGCCGGCGACCTGGACAGGCGCCATCGACCGATCGCCGTGCGGCACCGGGACCTCCGCCAAGATGGCGACCCTCGTCGCCAAGGGTCAGCTCCACGTCGGCGAGGAGTTCCGACACGAGGGCATCCTCGGCACTGTATTCACGGGCAGTGTCCTGAAGGAAACGACGATCGGACCGTACCGGGCGATCGTCCCGAGCATCACGGGCCAGGCCTGGATCACCGGCTTTGCGGACTACGTGGTGGACCCCACGGACCCGTTCCCCGACGGCTTCACGATCGGCGACATCTGGGCCTAGGTCAGGTCCCGGGGACGTAACAGCCGTTGAGCAGGCCGCGAGCGGCCAGGTACGGGTCATCGAAGGTGCCGGCGTGCTCCTCCCACCGCACCTGACTGAGCTCTACTTGACCGTTCTCGCGAGCGACGACCACGCTCTTGTCGTCGCGTAGGACTGCGTCCGGCTCGAACCTCACCGTGAAGCCGGCCGGCCAGACGACGGACAGCCGGCGACCATCGCTCGCCACGATCCAGACCGGTTCGAGCGGGTCTGCAGGTTTGCCGTGCAACGTGCCATGCACGGGGTCGACGAGCCCGAACGCTGCACACGCGACCGGCATCCCATCCTTCTCGGTCACCCAGGCGAATGTCCTGAGCTGGCCGGTCGCCCCACCACTCGGGGACGCTGGCTGGGTCGTGGCGCAACTCGCAGCGATCGCCGCGACGGCCAGGAGCGCGAGGACCCGAACGCACCTCACCGCAGGAAGTACCGCCGGTTGAGCGGCAGCTCGACGGCCGCCTCCACCTCGAGTGGCCGACCCGCCATGGTGACCCGGCCCTCACGTGGGTCGATCTCGATGGGCGCCACGGCGCGATTCCGGGCGAGGTCCGCGCGGGTGAGACCACGCGTGCGACTCACCGGGATCACGCGCCGCCCGCCTGCCGACCAGCGCGCGGCGGCCGCCCGATCAGCCCCGCCCTGCGCCGACACGAACGTCGCCGACAGGCTCGCTCCCGCCGAACCGGTCCCACCGAAGTCCGGGCGGTAGCGCGTCGGTTCGGCGCCTTCGACAGTCGCGTCGCCCTCGCCCAGCGGTCCCCAGGCCGGATAGCCGGCCTTCAACACGAACGTCGGCTTGACCCCGAAGTAGGCCGGGCTCCACAGCACGATGTCCGCCAGCCGGCCCACCTGGAACGACCCGACATGCTCGGAGATGCCGTGGGCGATGGCGGGTTCGATGGTGACCTTGGCCAGGTAGCGCAGGACGCGATCCGTCGAATCGAAGGCATCGTCGGGATCGGCCGGCAGGCCGGCGTGACCACGACCGGCGTCGGTCGCGCGCCACGCGCGCATGACGTGTGCCAGCTGCATCGTCCGCCGTACCGTCTCCATCATCCGGCCCATCCCCTGGGAATCGGAGTTCACGATCCCGATCGCCCCGAGTTCATGGAGCGGTCCCTCGGCGGCCATCGTGGCCGGGTGGACCCGTTCCGCCACCAGCGCGAGATCGCCCGGGACGGCAAGCGACGCGCCGTGGTTGAGGGCGATCATCGGGATCTGCTCGGCCGCCGCGTTGACCCCGAATGGCACGGTCGGCGTCGTCGACGAACAGAGGACGTTCGCCTCGCGGACCAGGCCCAGGAGGTCCGGCATGTGGCCGCCGCCGCTGCCCTCCACGTGATAGGCGTGCACGGTCCGGCCGGCGATCGCCGCGATCGTGTCCTCCAGCTCGGCCGACTCGTGCAGGCCGTCCGTGTGAAGCGAAACGGAGACGTCGTGCGCGTCCGCGTAGCGAAGGACGTGGTCGATCATCTCGGGATAGGCACCGTAGTCCTCGTGGATCTTGAATCCGCACGCGCCCGCGTCCAGCAGGGCGTCGAGAGTCCCGTCGTCCTCGGCTCGAGCGCCCGCCTGCAGCCCGATGTTCAGCGGCCAGCCGTCGACACCGGCCAGCGTTCGCTCCATCGCCCAGGTCGGTTCCTCGAAGCCGGCGGTGATGATCGTGGTGACGCCGCCGGACAACGCGGCCGGCAGCAACTGTGGGCTGATCAGGTGGACGTGGCTGTCGACCGCGCCAGGCGTGGCGATCAGTCCGTAGCCCATGTACGGCCGGGTGTGGGGGCCGATCGCGAGCTCGATTCCGTCGCTGATCGCGCCGCTCCCCGCGCGGCCCACGCCGACGATGCGGCCATCCTTGATGCCGATGTCCGCCTTGATACATCCGAGCAAGGGGTCGAGGACGAGGACGCCCGCGACCACGGCGTCCAGCTCCGACGGGCCGGCCGCACCCTGGGTCATGCGGTGCCGGATCGTCTTGGCGTAGCCCCAGATCGGCTCGTCACCGGGCGCCTGACGGTCCTCCGCCACCCGCACCCACAGGTCCGTGTCGCCGAGGCGCACGCGGTCGCCCGTGGACGGTCCGTAGCGGGCGAGGCGCTCGTCCGGGGAGAGGCATCCGGTCATCGGCGACCCTCCTCGCCACCGAATCGGACCAGTCGCACCGTGTGGCGCTCACCCGGCGCCCAGCGCATCGAGGCGCCGGCCGGCAGGTCCAGACGGTAGCCTTCGGCCACCGCGCGGTCGAACGTGAGGCGCGGGTTGACCCGGTGGAATGGGTAGTGCGACGACACCCGGATCACGCGCGTGGACGCGCTGCGGACCTCGATCTCGAAGGACGGTCGGACCGGCACGTCGCCGCCGGACGGTCCGAGCTCGGCCGGTGCCGGTCGGATGGCCCCCGGCCCGTCTGGATCCAGCGGCAGGTCTGGCCGTCCGATGGGGTCTGTCAGGACGACCAGTCGTGTCCCATCCCCGAGGAGTACTTCGAGGCGGACCTCGTCGACCAGCTCGCGGACGCCGGGCAACACGTCCAGGGGATCCACGGCCACCCGACCGGCGTCCTCCACGTCCTCGTAGGCGAGCCCGGCCCGCGCCGCCTCGAACATCGCGTCGCAGATGAGGGCGATCGACTCGGGCGCGTTGAGCGCGAGCCCGGCGTCTCGATGTCGGCGCGCCAGTTCGGCCGCGCTGAAGACGAGGATCCGCTCTTCTTCCCAGGCGGTCAGTCGCATGTCCGCATCGTAGCGGCAGTGTCAGGCGGCGATAGAGCTCGAGGGCGCCGGGGCCGGCGTCACCTTTGTCGCGGCGGCATTCGCCACGATCGCCGAGACGTCCGTGCGGGCGTACAGGACGACGCCGATCCCCGTCACGATCGAGCACACGATCAGGCCACCGGTGACGTCCAGGATGCCCAGCTGCAGGAGCGCGCTCATCGTGAATGCGGCGGCGATCCCACGGGCGCCGGTGATGGCATTCATCCCCGCGACGGCCGCCGAGCGCGAGGCCATGGAGGTGTGTTCGCTCACGATGGCCGCCCAGCCGACATCGATCGAAGCGCCGGCGGCGCCACCGGCGATCGCGGCGAGCCACAAGAAGGCGACGTTCGGAGCGATCGCGTAGATGACCAGCGAGGCGAAGCCGAAGACGGCGCCGACGCGCAAGGCCACGATGGATCCCGCCCGATCGACGACCTCGCCCCACAGGAGGAACGAGACGGTCGTCGAGACTGCCGCCAGCACGCCGATGAGGCCCACGTCCCCAAGACTGAGGTCCAGCCGGTCCACGTAGACGAGGGCATAGAGCGGGATGGCCGCCACGAGTCCGCCGCCGTAGAACCCCTGGGCGAGGGTCACTCGGGCGAGGACGGGCCGGTCACGGAGGGCGCGCACGGAGTCCCGTGCCGTGAACCGGGGAGGCCGATCGGCTGACGGCGCACGGATCCCCAGGTAGGCGACGGCGCAGATCGCCCCGACCAGTCCGCCAAGGGCCACGACCGCTGGGCCGCCCACGGCGTCGGCGATGACCCCGCCCGCGAGCGAGGCGACGGCCATCGCTGCGGACCGGCCCATCCCCAGGGACCCGACGATCCGGCCGCGCAGTCGCGCCGGATACATCGCCCCCCACATCCGTAACTGGAATGGGCTGGTCAGCGACAGGCTGATCCAGAAGACGAGACCGGCCGCGACCATGACCGGTGGTGTCGGCAGCAGCAGGAGCGGGAGCAGGGACGCGGCACCGAGCATCCGGACCAGGGCGAGCTGGCGGGTGGAACGTGGACCGACCCGACCGGCGAACGCTCCCAGCAGGTTCGCGACGAAGGGCGCGGCCGCGAGAGCCGCCAGGCCGATGGGTTCCAGCCCGCCGCGCCGCGCGATGGTGGGCAGCAGCGCGACGACCAGGGCCAGGCTGACGCCGACACCGATAGCGCCCACCTGGTCCAGGGCGAGATTCCGCCCGACCTCGCGCCGATGGGCGGACGGACTGAGGGCGGGACTGAGCGTCGGCCTGAACACCACGTACCTCGAAGCGCCCGCGTGGCCTGCGAGGTGAGCTGACGGGCTCGGCGTTGGGTTCGCCGTCGCGCAGATCGCGATTCGCCCCAGAAGTGGGTCCCCCGTCCTCCGATCAGGAGGTTCGGCCAGACACAACCTTACCAGCGATCAAGGTTGCGGACCCATGGCCCGTTGGTCCTAGTCGTCCCTCGAGGCACATCCAGCGCACGCGCCCGTGATCGTGATGTGCGAGCGGTCCACGGCGAACGAGCGGCCGTCGGCGAACAGCGCGGCGATGGCATCCGCCTCGCCCACCCCGATCTCCCAGGAGCCACCGCAGGTGTGGCAATGGAGGTGGCCGTGCTCGTCCTTGGGCAGGACATGATATTCCTCGCGGCCGTCGATCCCGTGGTGATGACTCACGTACCCGAGCTCTTCGAGGACGTCCAGCGTGCGGTAGACGGTCGAGGGTGTCGTGGTCGGATCGAGCGCCCGGCATCGTTCGACGACCTCGGCTCCGGTAACGTGCCCGTCGGTCCGACTCAGGACCTGGACGAGCGTCCGTCGTTGCGGCGTCCAGCGCAGACCCTGCGCGTGCAGCCGGTCGCGGACCAGGTCCCAGGCCGCGGGAGCGACGACGTCGGATGCCATCGGTCCTCGG
>Ga0075026_100001399_pt1 | contig 10148 bp, 10 predicted proteins | sample Str012_2_FD_71392 | JGI IMG/M metagenome (GOLD analysis project Ga0075026, IMG submission 71392) | Freshwater sediment microbial communities in response to fracking from Pennsylvania, USA - Straight Creek_MetaG_SC_2012 | ecosystem: Environmental > Aquatic > Freshwater > Creek > Sediment...
GCCCAGGTGATGGCGCTCACCGGTGGGATCGGCGCCGACTACACGTTCGAGGTCATCGGGCTCCCGGAGACCGTCGTGCAGGCCTACACGATGGCGCGGCGCGGCGGCACCGCGGTCGTGGTGGGCATGCCGAAGTGGGACGCGCAGGTGACGTTGCCCGGCTTCCCCCTCTTCTTCGACGAGAAGAAGCTGTTGGGCTGTGTGTACGGATCGTCCCAGGTGCGTTCCGACTTCCAGCGCTTCGTCGCGCTGGTCGAGACCGGCCGCCTGGATCTCGGTGCGATGGTGTCGTCCCAGATCGGGCTCGACGACGTGAACGAGGCCTTCCGCGCCATGATGGCGGGCGAAGTCATCCGTTCGGTCATCACCCACTTCTGAGCGGGCGTCGCGCGGACAGACCGCGGAGGTCGCCGTCGGCGTCGGTCCACGGCGCCACGGCAACGAACCCGAGGCCGCGAGCGACCGACGTGAGTGGCGCGGCCTGATCACCACCTACCTCGACCAGCAGCGCACCCCCGGGACCGAGCCGCTGCGCCGCGACCTCGACGACGCGCCGCGCCACGTCGAGCCCGTCGACACCCCCGTCGAGCGCGACCTCTGGTTCATGGCGCTGTACGTCAATGGGAAGGAAATCGATCGCCGCCGTCGGCACGTACGGTGGCACCGCGGTCACGACGTCGAACCTGATGCCGGCGCGTAGCGGGTCGGCCAGGTCTCCGACGACGGCGTGCACACCGTTCCGGCGGGCGGACTCGGCGGCGCGCTCGTCGCAGTCGATGCCGATCACCGTCGCGGTCGGCACCCTCGCGCGGAGATGCGCGGCGATCGCGCCGACGCCGGTGCAGAGATCGAGTGCGGACCCGCCAGGCGGGAGGAGCGCGGCCGCACGTTCGGCGAGCCGTTCGGTGTGCGGGCGCGGGACGTAGACGCCGGGCGCGATGTGAAGTCGCAGTCCGCCGAAGTCGACGACCCCGACGATCCACTCGTGCGGCTCACCGTGCTCGCGCCGACCGATCCACCGATTGAGCGTCACGGCATCCGGCGCCGCCCCGAGGAAGGCACGCGCTTCGCCCGCCGCGTCGACACACCCGGCCGCCCGCAGCCGCCCCTCGACCTCGTCGAACGTCAGACCCGCACCCACCACCGAACCCGACTAGGACGTCACGTCCTTGCGGTGGAACCACCAGAAGGCGATGCCGACGAAGACGATCACGTACGGGACCTGGGCGAAGATGCTGCGCCACATGTCATCGGTCATGCTCCCGACCCGGAACAGATCGGACCACGAGTCCAGGTAGTAGGTGGGCATCCCGAACCGGATCGAACCGATCGAGTCGATCGCGCCGAGGATCGACGTGACGAGGTACAGCCCGACCGCGCCGAAGATGGCGCCGGCGGAGGAATCCGTCATCGTCGAGACCATGAACCCGAAGGCGGCCACACCCGAAAGGCCCCACGTGATGAGCAGCACCGACAGTGCGAGGTGACCGAGTAACGCCCCGGTCGACTGGGTTACGCCGAGCTGCGGGATGGTTTGATTCCCGAAACCGAACAACGCGCCGCCGACGAGCAGACCGGCCAGGGCAACGAGCAAGGTCGCAATCAAGCCGAACAGGGCGGCAACGCCGAGCTTCGCGACGAGCAGCCGGCCCCGGGCAATCGGACGCGTGAGCAGGAACCGGAGGTTGCCCCAGCCGGCCTCGCTGGCGATCGCGTCCCCGGCGAACAGGCAGATGACCACCACGAGGAAGAACTGACTCATGATCCGCAATGCCGCGATCGGCATGTACAGACCGCTCTGGGTGGCGGCCACCAGGTAGACCCGGCCACCGCCCGGTCCACCCCGACCACCTTCGAGGGTCGGCGGGCTGGCCTTGATCGCGATGGCGATGATGATCGGGACGAGGGTCACGAACCCCAGCGCGATCCAGGTACGTGGCCGCCGCAGAGTCTTGACGATCTCGGTACGCAGGAGGCGCAGCATCAGGCCCCCTTGCCGATGTGACGTTCGGTCTCTTCGCCGACCAGACCGAGGAAGGCCTCTTCGAGAGCATGGCGAGAGGTGACGGTCTGGACCCCGATCCCGGCGGCCACCAGCGCGGCGACCAACTGCGGGCGTGTGGCACCGTCGAGCTCGACCACGCACCCCGGCGACTCGTCCCGCACCCCGGCGACTCCGGGGACGGCACCGAGCACCGCTCGACTGCGTTCCGCGTCATCGGTCTCGATGTACGCGGAGGCACCGGAGGCGATGAGCTCGGCCACCGTGCCCGTCGCGACGAGCTTGCCGCGGTCCATCACCACCGCGTGGGTACAGATCTGTTCGATCTCCGAGAGGATGTGACTGGAGAGCAATACGGTCTTGCCCTCGTCGCCCACCCGGCGCAGCAACGCCCGCACCGCGCGCATCTCCTGCGGGTCGAGACCGTTCGTGGGCTCGTCGAACACAAGGAGTTCCGGCCGACCGAGGAGCGACCGAGCGATCCCCAGCCGTTGCCTCATGCCTTGCGAGTACGTCTTGACCTTGCGGTTGATGGCATCGCCGAGCCCGGCCACCGCCAGTGAACCGTCGACATCGGCGTCCTCGAATCGATCGCCGCCGGCCTCCCAGTAGTACCGGAGGTTCGCGATCCCGGTGAGATGCGGGACGAACGACGCGTGCTCGATCATCGTGCCGACCCGGCGCAGCTCGGGACAACCCGGTTGCACGGTGGTGCCGAAGAGCTGTGTGTTCCCTGCGGTCGGATGCGCCAGACCCACGAGCATCCGCAGCGCGGTGGTCTTGCCGGCCCCGTTCGGACCCAACAGACCGCAGACCTGACCGGCCCCGACGGTGAACGAGAGATCGTTCACCGCTTTGACGGTGCCGTAGTGCTTCGTGAGGCCGCGCACGGCCACGGGAGTTTCTGACATGGCGACGACCCTAGGACCGTGGCGACCCCGGACCGGTCAACGACCTATGAGGGCGCTGTGAAGAATCACATAGGGTCCGACCATGAGCGACGACAGCCCCCGGTTCAAGGCGTGGATGCAGTCGGGCACCGCCGATGGTGAGAACCCGACCATCCCCGCGGCAACGGTGATCCTGCTGCGCGACGGCGAGACCGGACTCGAGACACTGATGTTGCGCCGCAACTCCAAGCTCGCGTTCGGCGGCATGTGGGTGTTCCCCGGTGGGCGCGTCGACGATGCCGATCACACCGACACCACGGATGCGTTCGACGCGGCCCGGCGCGCCGCGGTGCGCGAGGCGATGGAGGAATCCAACCTCGCGGTCGTGCTCGACGATCTCGTCGCGCTGTCGCACTGGACGCCGCCGATCGAGACGCCGAAGCGCTTCGCCACCTGGTTCTTCGTGGCGCCCGCGCCCGCCGGTGCGGTGACCATCGACGACGGTGAGATCCACGAACACCGCTGGGTCTCCCCCACCGACGCGCTCGCCCAGCGCGACGCCGGAGAGATCGAGCTCGCGCCTCCCACCGTCGTCACGTTGCACACGCTCGTGGGGACCGCCACCGTCGCCGACGCGCTCGCCGCCACGGCCCAACGCACCCCCGACGTATTCGTCACCCGTATCGCGGTGACCGACGAGGGCCTGGTCACGATGTGGGAAGGCGACGCGGGGTACGAGACGAGCGACGCGACCGCGGCCGGGCCGCGGCACCGCCTGGTGATGGCCGACGGCGCGTGGAGGTACGAACGTCATGACGGATGATCGCCAACTGACCGAGCTCGGCTTCTACGTGTTGCCGGGCCACACCGACACGCCCGCCGACGCGATCACCGAGGCGCTCGCCGGTGAGGCCCTCGGCCTCGGCGCCGCGTTCATCTCCGAGCGGTTCAACGTGAAGGACGCCGGCGTGCTCTCCGGCGCGGTCGGGGCCGTGACCGAGCACCTCGGCATCGCCACCGCGGCCACCAACCACAACACGCGCCACCTCCTCGCCACTGCCACCATGAGCACGACGATGCACCGGCTCACCGGCGGTCGCTTCGCGCTCGGCCTCGGCCGCGGCTTCGACTTCATGTTCGACGTCATCGGACTCCCCCGCATCACCAACGCGCAGATCGAAGATGCGGTCGGCATCTACCGGCGGCTGTGGCACGGCGATGTCGTCATGGGTCATGACGGTCCGGCGGGCGCGTACTCCGTCCTGCACCAGGACGCGAAGTTCTCCGAGGACATCCCCGTGATCCTCTGCGCGCTCGCGGAGCAGACCCTCGAACGCGCCGGTGGCTACGTCGACGGCGTCGTGCTGCACACCTACTTCACCGACGACACGTTGGCGCGTTGCGTGGCCGCGGTCCGACGCGGCGCCGAGCGGGCGGGTCGGGATCCCGCGAGCGTGCGGGTGTGGAGCGTGCTGGCGACCGTCGGCGACCACATCCCGCACGAGCAGCAGCTGCGCAAGACGGTTGGCCGCCTCGCCACCTACCTCCAGGGGTACGGCGATCTGCTGGTGCGGGTGAACGGGTGGGATCCCGCGGTACTCGAGCGGTTCCGCGCCGACGACGTGGTGGCGTCCATCCCCGGCGCGATCGACGCGATCGGCACGCCCGCGCAGTGGGAGCACATCGCCGGGATCTTCCCCGCCGAGTGGCTCGCGGCCGCGGCCGTCGGCTCGCCGGCCCAGTGCGTCGCGCGCGTCTGCGATCAGTTCGCGGCGGGAGCCGACAGCGTGATCCTGCACGGCGCGACCCCGGCCGAGTTGGCCCCGATCGTCGCCGAGTACCGCGCCACCGCCACCGGCATGCCGACGACCTTGCCGGCCAACCCGGGTTGGATGCCGCGACCCGCCTAGGCCGGACGCGCCCCGGGCCTCAGCCGCGGGCGGCGACCATGCGGCGCAGACCGTCGCGCCAGTCGACCTGGGTGGGGCCGACGAGCTCGACCATCTTGGTGGTGTTGATCGTCACGCCACCGATGGTGCCGGCGGTCTCGACGAACGTGGCTTCCTTGCCCACCAGCTCGCCGAGAAACTCGCACCACTGCTCGAGGTCGACGGCCTCGACACCACCCCAATTCACGATGGTCGCCGGCACCGTCGCAGCGTCCAGCAGGCCGGGGATCATCCGGATGATGTCCTCTTCGTGGATCGGGTTGAACCGGTTCGGCCGGTCCGGATGCACCGGCACCGGCTGACCGGCCTCGATCATCATCAGGTGGAACGCGGGCCAGCCGCCGTTGTCACCGTACGGGACGTTGAGGCGGGCGATCGTGGTGGGGATGTCGAACATCCGCGCCGCGGTGCGCACCACGACCTCGGCCGCGATCTTGGAGATGGAGTACGTCTCCATCATCACGCGGTGGTTGTCGCCGAGCGCGTCGGTCTCCGCGAGTTCGTGGCGGCCGGCGGGTTCGTAGACGCCCGTCGACGAGCAGTGGAGCATCGCCTTCATCCCCTGGCAGTGCTGCATGAGCAGGCCCACGGCCTCCGCGTTCGCCGCGAGATCGACCGCCCACTTGTTGGACTTCACGACCGCGAGGTTGAGGACGTAGTCGACGTCGGCCGGAACCTGGGAGAAGTCGCCGGCGGCGAGGTTCGCCTCGATGCAGGTGACGCCCGCGGCCTCCAGCTGCGCCCGCGCCGCGGGGTCGGAGAAGCGGGCGAGCCCGAAGACCTCATTGTGTTCGGCCAGCGCGAGCGTGGTCGGGAGTGCGACCTGGCCGGTGGGACCGGTGATGAGAATGCGAGCGTCGTTGAGCATGTCCCGACGGTAGGGGTCAGCCGACGCAGGTGTCGATCGCGGTGATGAGGTCCGCGTCGAGCGGGCCGCGATCCGCGGCGGCCACGCACTCGGCCAGCTCGGTCCGGTTCTTCACGCCGAGCACCACGGAGTCGATGCCGGGCATGGTCAGCGCGTATCGATGCGCGAGCGCGGCGGCTGACTCGCCGACCTCGTGTGCCAGCGCCCGGAACGGCGCGGTCCGTTCGAAGTCGCGTCGGTCCCCGTCATCGGGGGGCAGGTCCCGGTCCATCGCGTCGGTCAAGGCCCCGGCCTGCACCGCCCGGATACCCAGCACCCCACATCCCCGTTCCGACGCGGCCGCGATGGTCTCGCGTGGCGACAACGGTTCGTCGTGCACGTAGATCGCGCCGGTGGAATCCAACAGGTTGGCAATGCACTGCACCGCCGCCGGGGCAGGATCGTCGGCGATCGCGGCCCGGATGGTCGAGGGCAACGCCACGCCGGTGATGCCCCACGCGCCGACCCGCCCGTCGGCGACGAGTGCGGCGAACGCAGGCCGCACCTCCTCGACGTAGCGGGACCACGGCGTACCGATCCGCGGTGCAGCTTCGGGATGACGCGGGAACACGTAGTCGTCCGGGACGATGTTCGAATGCAGCCAGAGCAGGTCGACCCGATCGAGTTGGAGCGTGGCCAACGAACGCATCACCGACCGCTCGATCTTCTCCGCCATCGCACCCTCGGGATTGCCGAGCATCACCTTGGTGCCGATGCGTACCCCGTCGGGGAGCCGACCGGCGAACGCGGCACCGATCACGGCCTCGGCCTCACCGCGGCCGTACATCGGCGCGACGTCGAGCAGGGTGATGCCGGCGTCGATCGCGGCGTGGACCGTGGCGACGGCCTCATCCCGCGTGGTCTCGCCCCAGACCTGACCGAGTCCGCCGCCGCCGAGCGTGAGCGCGCTGACCGAACCGAGGCGGCCGAAGCTCCGTTGTTCCATCGTCACATCCCGAACTGTTCGAGGATCGCGTCGGCCTGGGAGTTCGGCAGGTACGAGCCGCCGTCGACCACGAGGTTGTGCCCGGTGACGTACGACGCGAGCGGCGACGCGAGGAACACGACTGCGTTCGCCACCTCGGTCGCGTCACCCACCCGACGCATCGGCGTCTTGGCCTCGACCGCGGCCTTGAGGTTCGGGTCACCGAGCACGCCGGCGGTGAGCGCGGTGGCGATGAGGCCGGGCGAGACGCAGTTCACGCGGATGCGGGGCGCGTACTCCAGCGCCGCCTCCATCGTGAGCGAGATGACGCCGGCTTTGGCCGCGGAGTACGGGCCCTCGAACCGCGTGGGTCGGATGCCCGAGACCGACGCGTGGTTCACGATGCACCCGCCGTCGGCCATGAGTCCGACCGCGGCGCGGATGCCGTGGAAGGTGCCCGCCAGGTTGACGTTGACGATCTTCGTCCAGGCCCGGTCGGAGTAGTCGTGCAACGGCCGGGCCGCGCCGATCCCGGCGTTGTTGAACAAGATGGTCAGACCGCCGAGGCGTTCGGCCGCGGTGCCGATCGCGGCGGCGCAGGAGTCCGGGTCGGCGACATCACCCACGACGACGATGGCTCCGGTCTCGGCCGCGACGACCGCCGCGCGGGCCTCGTCGACGTCGACGATGGCGACCTGGGCACCTTCTTCCACGAAACGCCGCACCGTGGCCGCGCCGATCCCGGATGCGCCACCGGTGATGACGGCCTGTTGTCCTGCGAGCAGTCCCATGGCGTCGGATAGTACGGACTCGGAACGGGCCACCCCGTGGGTGCACGGCCCGGGACGCGAAACGGGAGGCCCGTAGGCCCCCCGTTTTCACGTTGTTCGGTTGTTCGTCGGATTACTTCCCGGCGAGCACCGCGTCCTTGAATGCCTTCAACGGCGTGATGCGGGCCTTCTTCGACGCCGCGATCTTGATGGCCTCACCCGTTGCGGGGTTGCGACCCATGCGAGCAGCACGCTCGACCCGGGCGAACTTGGCAAAACCGGAGATGGCAACCGGCTCCCCCTTGGCGACCGTCTCGGTGACGACGTCGGTGAAGGCCGAAAGAAAGGCGTCCGTCGCCTTCTTCTCAGCTCCGGTGCGCTCAGCGAGCGCGGCGACGAGTTCTCTGCGGTTCAACTGCCTACTCCTCCAGTTGGCATTGGTACGACGCCGTCACCATGTCATGCGCCGCTCCGGAAATGGCGGATTTCCGGGCACTTTCGCGTGTACACCCCGGAATCTTGGTCGGTTCGCGGCATATATCCACCGCCGCGACCGCCATCCGGCTCGGAAACGCCCGCCGAATGAGTACATGAGCCGGGCCTGAGGCCCACCTGACGGCTTGGCCGATTCTTTGCCCGGTGAAACCGCACCGCGGGGTTCGTGGGTCCCTACCGTCCTCGCCCATGGACATCAAGACGCTCTTCGGCCTCCCTGCGCACCCGTTGCTGGTGCACATCCCCGTCGTGCTCATCCCGCTCGCGGCGTTCGGCGCCCTGGGCCTGTGGTGGAAACCGTGGCGGGACCGGTTCGGGATCGCGACCGCCGTCATCCTGATCGTGGCCGGCATCTTCACCCAGCTCGCGATCAGCAGCGGGCAGACGCTGCGTCATCAGCTCGACAACAACAGTGCACTCGTGCGGGCCCACGTCGCCATCGCCGAGGACATCCGTCCCTGGCTCCTCCTGTTCTTCGTGGCGCTCGCGGCATTCCTCTGGTTCGAGCGCAAGCAGGCCGCCGCCGGACCCGTCAGCATGCGCAATCCGGTGCTCGCCGGCACCCTCGTGGCGACGATCGTCTTCGCCGGGATCTCGGTCTACTGGGTCCAGCGGATCGGCCACACCGGAGCGAAGGCCGTGTGGCAGCCGAAGATGGATCAGGCCCAGAAGCACGAACAGACCGACAACGGCGACGCCAAGGGCGGCGGCTGACCGACCCGCACTCGGCCGCCGGTGGCGCCGTTCCGACGCGCCGAAGTGTCACAGTCTTGCGATGGCGGAATGGGACGACGTGTTGGCGCGCGCGGTGCGCGCCCTCGGCGGTGACGAGCGTCCCGGACAACGGGCGCTCGCCGAGGCCGTGCACCACGCCCTCGCCGACGGTCACCATCTCGTCGCCGAGGCACCCACCGGATCAGGCAAGAGCCTGGCCTACCTCGCGCCGGCGATCGCGTCCGGCAAGAAGGTCGTGGTGGCCACCGCGACCCTGACCCTCCAGGATCAGCTCTGGCACAAGGACCTCCCCCACCTGCGCGAGCACGGCGGCGTGGAGTTCACGGCGGCAGTGCTCAAGGGTCGGAGCCAGTACGTGTGTCACGCCAAACTCGACCGCGCCCGCGGAGGTGAGGCGATGTTCGACGAACGACCGGGGCCCACCTTCGACCGGGACGTCGAGTCACTCGTGAAGTTCGCACTCCGGTCGACCACCGGTGACTTCGCCGAGGTCGACGTGGCCGATGCGTCGCGCCGCGCCGCGAGTTGTGCACCGATGGAGTGTCCCGGCGCCGGCAAGTGCGCCGACGGTGAGCGCTGCTTCGCCGAACTCGCCCGCAAGCGCGCCACCGAAGCCAACGTGCTCGTGGTGAACCACGCGCTCTACTGCATCCACCTCGAATCGAGCGGCGCGGTCCTGCCCGAGCACGACCTGGTGATCTTCGACGAAGCGCACGGGCTCGCCGATGTCGCCACCAACGCCTTCGGCATCGACGTCACGCCGATGGGTCTGCGCCAACTCGCGGGGCGGCTGCGCACCGTCGGCGTCGGCAAGGGCGACAGCGACGCCGTGGCCGCGGCGGCCGATGCGCTCGATCTCGCGGTCGGCAACACCGAGGGCCGGATCGATCCGACTGCCGGCGCGGTGGCCGATGCGCTCGGGGGTGCGGCCGAGCGACTCGCGAGCGCGCTCCCCGGCGTCGACGCGAGTGGCGATCCCACCGCGGCGGCACAGGCCACCCAGCTCGGCGCGGCCCGCCTCGCGGCACTGCGCCGGATGCGCGACCCCGCCACCGACGAAGTGGTGTGGATCGAACGCGGCGCGCTGCATCTCGCGCCCGTCGACGTCTCGCGTGCGCTGGCCCGACGGCTCTTCGAACTCACGCCCGCAGTGCTGACCTCCGCGACCCTCGGCGGCGGCGACCGGTTCGCGACCTTCGCCCGTCGGCTGGGACTCGATCCCGACGCCGAGCTCGGACCGCACACGATCACCGACGCGCAGGACGAGACGATGGAGGTTCCGGGCCTCGGCTATCAGGATCTCGCGGTCGAGTCACCGTTCGACTTCCGCGAACAGTCGATGTTGTACGTCCCGCGTCATCTGCCCGAACCGCGCGACCCGAAGTGGGCGGAGGCCGCGACCACCGAGACCACGCGGTTGGTGGAGGCCGCCGGTGGTCGGGCGCTGATCCTCTGCACGTCCCGCGCGGCCGTCG
>Ga0075026_100001400_pt1 | contig 10147 bp, 9 predicted proteins | sample Str012_2_FD_71392 | JGI IMG/M metagenome (GOLD analysis project Ga0075026, IMG submission 71392) | Freshwater sediment microbial communities in response to fracking from Pennsylvania, USA - Straight Creek_MetaG_SC_2012 | ecosystem: Environmental > Aquatic > Freshwater > Creek > Sediment...
GCCCGCATCTCGTCGGTCGGCGCCACCGGCACGAGGTCGGGCTCAGGGAAGTAGCGGTAGTCGGACGATCCCTCCTTCGTGCGCATCGAATGGGTCCGGCCGTCGGCTTCGTCCCAGTGACGCGTCTCCTGCACGATTCGCTCATTGGATCCGCAGGCCGCGATCTGACGCTCGATTTCGTACTCGATCGCTCGACCCAACGAACGCAGCGAGTTCATGTTCTTCACTTCGACCTTGGTACCGAGCTCCGTCGATCCCAGCGGGCGCACCGATACGTTGGCATCGACCCGCATCGAGCCTTCTTCCATCTTCACGTCGGAGACACCGATGGCCTGGAGCACCGAACGCAGCTCCGACACGTACGAGCGCGCCTGCTCGGCACTGCGGATGTCGGGTCGGCTGACGATCTCCATCAGCGGCACACCGGCGCGGTTGTAGTCGACGAGCGAGTGGTCGGCTTCGTGGATGCGGCCACCGCCACCGATGTGCGCGGTCTTGCCGGTGTCTTCTTCGAGGTGCGCCCGTTCGATCCCGACGCGAACGCCGTCGATGTCGATCCAGCCGTCGATGGTGATGGGCTCGTCGTACTGCGAGACCTGATAGTCCTTGGGCATGTCGGGGTAGAAGTAGTTCTTGCGCGAGAACGTCGACTGCTCGGGCACGCGCAGGTTCACTGCCTCGGCGAACCGCAACGCGAACTCGACTGTCTGCTCGTTGAGCACCGGAAGCGAGCCGGGCAACCCGAGACACACCGGGCACACGTGGGTGTTGGGCTCGGCGCCGAACTCGTTCGCACAACCGCAGAACAACTTGGTCGCGGTGGCGAGCTCGCAGTGCACCTCGAGTCCGATGACCGGTTCGTAGTCGGTGGCGATCACAAAGAATCCTCCAACACGCGCGCGACCCGGAACATGACCGCCTCACCGAGCGCGGGCGCGAGCACCTGCACACCGATCGGCAAGCCGCCCTCGCCGGCCCCATAGGGCACGCTGATCGCGGCGTGGCCGGCCAGGTTGGTGGGGATGGTGCACACGTCGGACAGGTACATCGCCAGCGGATCGCTCGACTTCGCACCCAACTCGAACGCGACGGTGGGTGAAGTGGGTGAGAGCAACGCGTCGTACTGCTCGTAGGCGCGGGCGAAGTCGCGGATGATCAACGTGCGTACCCGCTGTGCCTGGCCGTAGAACGCGTCGTAGTACCCCGCCGACAATGCGTAGGTGCCCAACATGATCCGGCGTTTGACCTCGGGACCGAAGCCGGCGTCGCGGGTGCGGGCGTTCATGGTGGCGACGTCGTCGCCGTCGACCCGCAGGCCGTAGCGCACGCCGTCGTAGCGAGCGAGGTTCGACGACGCTTCGGCCGGCGCGATCACGTAGTACGCCGACAACCCGTAGCGCGCGCTCGGCACGCTGACGCGGTCGACGGTCGCGCCCGCCTTCTCGAGCGCACGCGCCGCCTGGTCGACGGCCGCGAGCACTGCGGGTTGGAAGCCGTCGCCGTCGACCAGTTCGTCGACCATCGCGATCCGCAGGCCGTTGACGCCGCGCTCGACGACCGGCAGCACCGGCTCGGAGCGCGCCGCGATCGACGTGGAGTCGAGCGGATCGTGTCCGGCGATCACGTCGAGGAGCAGGGCTGCATCGGACACCGAGTTGGCGAAGGGACCGATCTGGTCGAGCGAGCTGGCGAATGCCACCAACCCGTAGCGCGAGACCAGCCCGTACGTGGGCTTCACGCCGACGACACCGCACAGCGCGGCAGGTTGGCGGATCGACCCGCCGGTGTCAGACCCGAGTCCGATCGGCGCGTACCCAGCCGCGACCGCGGCGGCCGAGCCCCCGCTCGAACCGCCCGGGACCCGGGTCGGATCGTGCGGATTCCGGGTCGGCCCGAACGCGGAATTCTCGGTCGAGGAACCCATCGCAAACTCGTCGAGGTTAGTCTTGGCGATCGGGATCGCCCCGGCGGCCAGCACGCGCTCGACCGCCGTCGCGGTGTAGGGGGGTCGCCAGCCGTCGAGGATCTTCGACGAGCAGGTGGTGGGCACGCCGCGCGTACACAGGTTGTCCTTCAGGACGATGGGGACACCGGCAAGGGGGCCGAGCTGGTCACCGCGCTGGAGCGCGGCGTCGACGGCGTCGGCGGCTGCGAGCGCGGCGTCGGCGGTGACGAGGTTGCACGCGTGCAACTCGGTTTCGCGAGTGTCGACGACGGCCAGATGCTCCTCGACCGTGGCACGCGCCGAGCGCGAACCGGCGCGGATAGCCGCGGCCAGCTCGATCGCGGTCAGCTCGATCGCGGTCACGGCGCGTCGAGGATTCGCGGCACGCGGAAGCGATCGTCCTCGGTGGCCGGCGCCATCGCGAGCACCTCGTCGCGCGGGAGGCTCGGGCGAACGACATCGGCCCGGAACACGTTGACCAGCGGCAGCGGATGGGCCGTGGCCGGCACGTCGCGCGTGTCGAGCGCCGCGATCTGGGCCGCGTGCTCCAGGATCACCTCGAGCTGGCCCGTGAAGTGCTCGATCTCTTCGTCGGTCAACGCGAGGCGGGCAAGCTGCGCGACGTGTTCGACATCGGCGCGAGTGAGACGGGACACGACAGCGAGTCTAGAAGTCGGGACCCCTTCGCTACGATGCCGCTCGTGGCGACCTACCCGTTCCTCTCCGATGACTGGTTCACCGCGGTGCGCGACATCGTCGACGCCCGCAACGTGGAGATCCTGCCCCACGCGGAGCTCACCATGAACCTGGTGGTCACCGAGACGCCGTTCGGCGAGGACCGCATGTTGCACATCGGCGCCAAGGACGGCCACGCCGATTGGGGTGCGGGCCACGCCAACGACGCCGACCTCACGCTGACCACCGACTACGCGACCGCACGCAACATCTTCATGAGCGGCGACCCTCAGGCCGGGATGCAGGCCTTCATGGAGGGCAAGGTGAAGGTCCAGGGCGATCTCACCAAGCTGATGGCCGCCCAAGTGGCGGGCACCGGCCCGGGGGCTCCCGGCCTCGCCGACGCCCTCTCCGAGATCACGGAGTGATGCGGGCGGCGGCCTCGGTCTCCGCCGAACCGATCAGCCCGGTCGGGCTCGGCGCCCCGAACGCCGCCGGGTCCAGCACGTCGATCAGCGGCTCGCGGCCCACCGGGCCTCCGCGTCGGGGTCCTGGACGCCCGAGCGCGCGGCCGTAGCCATTCGCGGGGCGGGTTGGCCCCGGCCTCGATGTCGCACCGTGCGCGGGTCGCCACATCGGATCCTCCCTCGGTCGTCGTCGATCGGGAAGGCCCATCGCCTCCCGCCCAGGGAGTAGACGCCGGAGTCGGCCGCGCGTCACGCCCGGGGCGCGCCGTACTGCGGGTAGCCCAGCCATCCCGGTCCGACCGACAGCCGTGGCGAGAGCTCCTGGGCACGCGCGGCCAGACCTTCGATCGTCCACCGGTCGTCCTGCTCGACCGCCTCGGCGAGCGTCCACGTCTGGACCCGTTGCACCACACCGCCGCGCACGACGAACGTCTCGCCGGTGATGGTGCAGTCGGCGGTGCAGAGATACGCGACCATCGGTGACACGTTGGCCGGGTCGTATTCGTCGAACACGCCGGGATCCTCGGGCGGCGCCATCACCTCACCGATCCCCGGTGTCGACAACGTGAGACGCGTGCGCGCCGTCGGCGCGATGGCGTTCGCGCGCACGCCGTAGCGCACGAGCTCCTTGGCGAGCAGTTGCGTCAACGTGGCGATGCCCGACTTCGCCGCGTCGTAGTTGGCCTGACCCGGGTTGGCGAAGAGTCCCGAGGTCGACGTGGTGTTCACGATCGCCGCGTTGACGTCTTTCCCCGCCTTCGTCTGCGCGCGCCAGTGACTCGCGGCGAAGTGCGACGGCGCGAAGTGCCCCTTGAGGTGCACGTCGACGACAACGTCCCACTCCTCCTCGGTCATGTTCACGACCACCCGGTCGCGCAAGATGCCGGCGTTGTTCACCAGGATGTGTAGATCACCGAACGTGTCGACGGCCTGCGCGACGAGCCGCTCGGCACCCTCCCAGTCGGAGACGCTGTCGCCGTTGACCACGGCCTCGCCGCCCATCGACTTGATGTCCTCGACCGTCTGCTGCGCCGGCGTGAGGTCGGCCCCACCGCCGCCCTGGTCGCCGCCGAGGTCGTTGACCACGACTTTCGCCCCTTCGCGCGCGAACAGCAGCGCGTGCTCGCGGCCCAGGCCGCGACCGGCCCCCGTGATGATGGCCACGCGACCGTCGAGTGCACCCATTGGTTGATCCCCCTCGTCGTGAACGGGGGGAAACTACTCCGTGGGCCGCTCTCTAGAAGAAGAGCGTGATCTTGGTTCCCTTGTTGACGGTCGTGCCCGCCGCGGGGTCTTGGGCGCGGACCACCCGACCGGGCAAGTAGCTCTGGGTGTCGACCACGAAGCCGGCGGCCTGCAACTGCGCGGTGGCGGCGTCGAGGGACTGTCCAACCAGGTTGGGCACCTTGACCGTCTCCGGGCCCTTGCTCACGTGGACGGTGATCTGCGACGCGCGCGGCGCGGCCTGGCCGCTCGCGGGGTCGGTGCCGATCACCTTGCCCGACGCCACGGTGGCGTTGAAGTCGTCGGCGCGCGCCACGGTGAAACCAAGCGCGGTCAGTGCGGCCGACGCGTCGTCGAACGACTTGCCGCTCTGATCCGGCACCGCAACCGGTGCGGGTCCGTCGCTCACGAGCAGCTGGAGGGTGGAGTCGCGCGGTGCCTTCCCGCCGCCGGCCGGATCGGTGCCGATCACGCCGTCGACCGGCACGGTCTCGTCGAACTGGCGCTTGACGTTGACCGCGAAGCCGGCGCGCTCGAGCGCGGCCTGCGCATCGGCCGGCGACTGACTCTTGACGTCGGGGACCGCGACCGGTGGCGGCCCGCGCGAGACGACGAGAGCGATCGACCCGCTGTCACCCGTGAACGAACCCGGCGCGGGGTCCTGGGCGATGACGGTGTCTTTCGGGTCGTCGGCCGTCCGCTGGCTGATCCGCCACGTCAAACCGGCTTTGGCGACGACGTCGGTCGCCGTCTTGGTGGTGAGCCCGACCAGTGACGGCACCGCGACCGTGCCCCCGGAGGTACCGGCGGCGAGGGCCACCCCGCCGCCGATCAGCGCGAGCAGGATGGCCACCAGCACGGCCACCGAGATCCAGCGGACGGTTCCGGGCGTGCGCCGCCGCCGCGGCTTGGCGGGCTTGGCCGCATCGTCGAGCACCACGGGTGGTGCGAGCGGTGCATCCTGGTCGAAGAAGTTCGACGCGCGGCCGATCTGCGTCGGCTCGCCGCCGTCGATCTCGCCGCCGAGGCCGGCAAGCGGGAGCGGCTGAGGTGGAGGGAGAACGCGCGCGGCGTCGGAGAGAGCCGCGCGCATGGTGGCGGCGTCGGGATAGCGGTCGGCGGGATCCGGACGTCCGGCGCGTTCGACGACCGGGCCGAGGCGTCCGAGTGCGAGCGGCGCGACGAGCGGCGTGTGCGTGCGTGCCGCGAGGGTCCCGATCGCGGTGTCGGCAACCGCGGGGACGGTACCGGTGACCGACTCGATGAGCACGACGGCGAGCGAATAGAGGTCGGCGCGCCCGTCGAGCGGTGCTCCCGTCGCCTGTTCCGGCGCGGCGTAGCGCGCGGTCCCCACGACCGCGCCCGCGGGTTCGGTCCAGCTCGCCTCGGCCAACGCGCGCGCAAGGCCGAAGTCGGCGACGCGCACGATGCCGTGTTCGTCGAACAGCAGGTTGGCGGGCTTGATGTCGCGGTGCACGACACCGCGCGCGTGCGCGTACTCCAGCGCGCTCGTGACCTGGCGCCCGACGTGCGCGGCCTGCGACGGGCTCAGACGCGCCTCACCGTCGAGCAACCCGCGCAGGCTGCCGCCGGTCAACAACTCGAGCACCATGAACGGCACGTCGTCTTCGCCCCAGTCGAAGACGGCCATGACGTTCGGGTGGTTGAGCGACGCCGCGACCTGTGCCTCCGCTCGGAAACGGCGCAGGAAACCGGCGTCTTCCGCCAACGCGAGGTGGAGAACCTTCACCCCCACTCGTCGCTTCAGGCGGACGTCGTCGGCCACGTAGACGCGACCGCTCGCGCCAGCGCCGATCGGCGCGAGGAGGCGGTAGCGCCCTGCGAGGACACGGCCGGTGAGGTCGGCGACGCCACTGATCGCCATCGGGTCAAGGTACCGGCCGCATCCCGCGGATCCGCGGCACCCCGGGGCGATGGACGCAAACGTCCGGTCCGGCGTTACATTCGGACCGATGGTCGACACCCGGGGCGCGCCGACGAGCTCGGTACCCCCACGCACGCAACCGACGTCCGGCCGCCCGCTGTTCCGACACCCGGGCCGGGTCGCGATCGTCGTCGTCGCGCTTTTGGTCGTCCTCAACCTCGGGGTCATCCTGCTGCGCAGTTCCGACACCAGCCCGGGCGGTCGCGCGCCACTGCCGATCGCGGTCGAATCGGTGGAACCGCTCCCGGGATCGATCGCTGGTCCGATCGACACGGTCAGCGTCGACCTCGACAACAGCCTCACCGGCGTGTTGTTGATCAAGCAGAGCGGGCGCTACGTGGAGATCCCCGAAGACCAGCTCGACCGCGTCGTGGAACTGGGCCAGATCAGCTTCCGGCCCGGCCCCGACAAGGAGATCACAAAGTTCGCGGCCGGAACGAACGACGTCCTCGTCTACTACTGGTCGAGGACGCGTGTGGGCGGTCGACCGAAGCATCCGGCCAGCTACGCGTGGAGCTTCCAGGTGAAGGCCTGATCGTCGGCTCGCGTCAGCTCACACGACGACGAAGGTCGCCTCGCCTTTGATCGCGGCACCACCCGACTCGACGCGCGTGCACAACAGTTCGACGTCGACCTTTCGCTCGCCGGCATCTTCATAGCGACGCGTCACCGCAGCCGAACAGACGACACGGTCGCCGGGCCACACCTGCTCGCGGAACTGCACCGAGTAACGCCGCACGTTGGCCGCGCCGAGCCAGTCGGTTGCGAACCCGGCCAGGATCCCGGCCTGGAGCATGCCGACCGAGAAGACCGACGGGTACCCCGCCGACTTGGCGAATTCCTCGTCGTGATGGATCGGGTTGAAGTCGCCCGACGCGCCCTGGTACTTCACCATGTCGGTCCGGGTGATCGGCCCGTACTCCCGCGGCTCGGGAGCGGCGCCTTCGTTCAGTTCGTCCCAACTCGGCATCACGATCCCTCCGTGGGCGCCTTGCCCGTCTCGATCATCGTTGTGCGCGACTCGGCTACCACCGCGCCGTTCTCGTCGCGGTACTCCGTGACCATCTCCGCGAAGCGCATGGTGCCGCCGCGCTTACCTTCCTTCTCGTACACGCTGTCGATCCACGACTCCGTCGTGAGCTTGGCGCCGACGCGGGGCGGCGGACCGAAGAACGTGAACTCCTGGCCACCGTGCAGCAGCCGGGCCAGGCTGATGTTGAGCGACGCCACCGGGTTCTCGAGGTCGTCCGGGGCCCAGAATCCCGACGCGATCAACCACGTCGGTGGGATCACCGCGGCGGGATCATCGAGATAGTCGGGGTTGCGCGACATCGTGGCGCGGGCGAACTCCCGCACCTTCCCCCGCTCGATCGGGAACTCGTAGCCGGGAAATCGCTTCCCGATCACAGAGTCGTCAGCCATGGAACCTCTCCCCTCCGGTGGCGCCTCACGGCGGACGCGCCGAGTGGCGGCGAGGCTACGCGGCACGCGGCGGTTGATCCAAGCCCGCGTCAGGCCGGTCCCTGTTCGAGGAGGCGACGCAGCGCTTCTTCGTCGACGAGCGTGACCCCGAGCTGCTCGGCCTTGGCCAACTTCGAACCGGGACTGTCGCCCACGATCACGTAGCTCGTCTTCTTCGACACACTGCCGGTGACCTTGCCACCCCGCGCTTCGATCTGCGCCTGCGCGTCTTCGCGGGTCATCGTGGGCAGCGTGCCGGTGAGCACGAACGTGAGCCCGTCGAGCGACGGACCATCGACCGGTGCCACGATCTTCTCCGGACCGCGGAAGTTGACCCCGGCCGCGCGCAACTTCTCGACGAGCGCGCGGTTGCGTTCGTTGGCGAAGAACGCACCGACGCTTTCGGCGATCACACCGCCGACGCCGGGTACCACCGACAATTCCTCGACGGTCGCCGACGCGATCGAGTCGAGATCGCCGAGCTCGCGTGCCAACGCGATCGCGGCGCTGGGGCCGACGTGACGGATGCCGAGACCGACGAGCAGCTTCGCCAACGGTCGCGCCCGCGAGGCGTCGATGGCGGCGATCAGCAATTGTGCGGATCGCTCACCGATCCGTTCGAGTGGAACCAGTTGCTCGACGGTCAAGGAGTAGATGTCGGCCGCGTCAGCCAGGAGGCCGGCATCAACGAACTGCGAGACGCGTTCTTCGCCGAGGCCCTCGACATCCATGGCCGAGCGACCGGCGAAGAACACGATCCGTTGCACGCGCTGCGCCGGGCAGTCGACGTTGACGCAGCGGGTATCCGCCTCACCGTCGGGCCGCACCAGCGGCTGCGCGCACGCGGGGCAGTGCGTGGGGAACTTCCACTTGCGTGCGCCGCGCTTGCGCTTCGACAAGACCGGCCCGACGACCTCCGGGATGACGTCACCCGCCTTGCGCACGATGACGGTGTCGCCGACCCGCACGTCTTTGCGCGCCACCTCGTCTTGATTGTGAAGGGTTGCGAGCCCGACGGTCGAGCCGCCGACGAAGACGGGCTCGAGCTGTGCGAACGGCGTGGCCCGACCGGTGCGGCCGATGCTCACCATGATGCCGAGCAAGCGGGTCGTCTTCTCCTCGGGTGGAAACTTGAACGCGATCGCCCACCGGGGCGCCCGGCTCGTGAAGCCGAGCTCGTTGCGCTGCGCGAGGTCGTCGACCTTCACGACCGCGCCGTCGATGTCGTAGCCGAAGGAATGGCGGCTGGCTTCGATGCGCTCGCAGAATCCGTACACCGCGTCGATCGTGGCCAGCTCTTCGATGTGCTCGTTCACCGGCAGACCGAGATCGCGCAACCACGCGAGGGTCTCGTGATGTGATCGCAGCTTGGGACCACCGTCTTGCACGCCGAGCTGGTAGGCGTCGAACGCCAGGTCGCGCGAGGCGGTGACGCGCGGATCCTTCTGCCGCAGGCTCCCGGCCGCCGCGTTGCGCGGGTTCGCGAACAGCCGCTCGCCGGCGTCGCCCTGACGCCGGTTGAGCTCCTCGAACGATGCCAGCGGCATGAACACCTCGCCGCGCACTTCCAAGCGCTCGGGTGCTGAATCGCCTCGCAGCACCGCGGGGATCGCGGCGATGGTGGCGACGTTGGCGGTGACGTCTTCACCCGTCTCGCCGTCGCCGCGAGTTGCGGCGCGCACGAGCCGACCGTCTTCGTAGAGGAGGGAGAGCGCGAGCCCGTCGAGCTTGGGTTCCCCGACGAACGTGACCGGATCGGTGATCACGCGCTCGATGCGAACGTGCCACGCCAGGAGCTCGGCGCGGTCGAACGCGTTGTCGAGCGAGAGCATCGGCACGACGTGTCGTACCGAGGCGAACGTCGCCGACGGCGGCGGGCCCACTTCGGCGAGCGGCGAGTCGATCTCCGCCAGCGCCGGGTACTTCTCGGCGAGCGCGGTGAGCTCGCGCAATAGCTCGTCGAACTCGGCGTCGGAGACCTCAGGCTCGTCGTCGAGGTAATAGCGATCCCGGTGGTATCGGATCTGCGCCGTGAGCTCGGTCGCGCGCGCGTTGACCGCGGTAGGGACTGCTCTGGAAGCGCGGGCCATCACCCGCAATCTACCGACCCGGTGTGACGGCTATGTCGTGGGCGGTGGCGCGATCGTCGTTGGCGCGGTCGTCGGCGGCGTGGTGGTCGTCGGCGGCGCCGTGGTCGAGGTGGACGTCGTCGTCGAGCTCGTGGTCGTGCTCGAAGAGGAGGTGGTCGTGACGGCCGGCTTGTCGCTCGAGTCGTCGTTCGAGACGATGAGCGCCACGATCACACCGATGAGCACCACCGCCAGGATCACCAGCGCGGCGATGAGCCACCGCTGCCCCGACGGCATCCCTTCGTCGTCGTCGTCGGGAGGCGGTGCACCGCCTCCCGACGACGACGACGAAGGGATGCCG
>Ga0075026_100001401_pt1 | contig 10144 bp, 9 predicted proteins | sample Str012_2_FD_71392 | JGI IMG/M metagenome (GOLD analysis project Ga0075026, IMG submission 71392) | Freshwater sediment microbial communities in response to fracking from Pennsylvania, USA - Straight Creek_MetaG_SC_2012 | ecosystem: Environmental > Aquatic > Freshwater > Creek > Sediment...
GATCACAGAACCGGTTCCCAATGCGATCACTGAAATCGAACCCTTGAGTAGATAGATCACCGAGAGCGAAAACAATGCGCCAAAGATCACCGGCAGCAAGATGAGTAGCGGCGCTCTTTTCTTTCTGAAATACCATTCCAGAAAAACGACGAGGAATGCCAATGTGAGGCCGAGTGTAAAGAATGAATCTTTTCTCAATTGCCTCGCGTTGCCTGCTGAAACGGCCGCAGCGCCAAAATAGGAAACGTCAATATCCTCAAACCCTTTCTGTTTTGTTTGCCGTATTGCACTGTCAAGTCCATTCAACAGCTCCGCATTCTTTCCTGTATTGGCGGGAGGATAAGCCGGGGTGATGAATAAAAGGAGGTGTTTATTGTCTTTTGTAAGAATGGCATTGTCGTAGAGCTGGAAATTTTCGTCGTATTGTAACTGTTGCAGTTTCTTCAACGCGAGAAATGAGATGCCCACGGGATCGCCTGCGATGGCATTCTTAAGCGCCAGCCCGGAAGGAGTGCTTAGTGTGCGGATATCCTGTTCCAGTGATTGGCGGATGATTTCCGGCCGGATCAGGCTGTCAATCGCGGTGTAATCCTTTTCTGTTAGATAGACGGGTAAATGCTCCTGTATTGTGCGAAACGCGTCCAATGCCGCCGTATCATTTGTTTTATAATTTATTTTACGGATGAATGTCTTTAGTTTCTCTCCTTCGATGTTTTTCACCAACAAGTCTGCAAAAGCAGTCAGGCTATCAGGTTCAATCACGGAACTGTCTTTCATAAAGACCGTGATCACCAGTTTGTCGACAAATTTTGAATTTTGAAAAACCTGATTGAGCTGATCAATTTTTTTTTCCCTCGGCAAGATCTTTGAAATGTCTTCTTCCAACCTGATCCTGCTTGCCCAAAATATAACCGTACCCATAGAGAGGAAAAAAAGAACGAAAAATAGGATTCGTCGTTTTCCCAGGTAATGATATATGCCAAGAAGAATTTTTTCCATTACAGGACGGCTAGGAAGCCGCGTTTGTTTTGCTTTTTAAAAATGCAGGCGGCTTGTCGCTGGAATCAGTTCCCTGTTTATTCAGGAACCTGCGCGTGTTTTTTTTTTGAAAAAGAATTCTGAAGAAATTCCTGGGTTTGATATACAGAAAAGTGACTGCCACGAGCACCGTATTTAAAATACTGATCCTGGTAAAGTCTTTAAAAGGTCTGAAATGCGTGATCCTTTCTCTCGGTGGTGGATAGTAAACGTTGATGGGAACGGAATCGATTTGCATTCCTTTCCATGCTGATCTCACGAGTACCTCAATCTCGAATTCGTACTTGCGCGTAAAAAAATGCATTCCTTTAAATTTTGACACAGGGTAAAGACGAAATCCCGATTGCGTATCCGGAGCATCGATGCCTGTTTCAACCCGATACCAAAAGTTAGAAAATTTATGGCCAAAACTACTTTTCCCGGGAACTGAATCCTGGTTCATATTCCTGGCACCGATGATAAGAATATTTCCATCAGAAGAACTCAGTTTCTCGAGAAAAGCAGGAAGGTCTTTCGCAAAATGCTGACCATCGGAGTCGATTGTTATGGCGTAGTCATAACCCAGATCAATGGCCAAACTAAATCCTTTACGCATCGCCCATCCCTTGCCTTTGTTCACCGGATAAGAAATCGTTTTAAGAAAAGGGAAAGATGACAGCACTTTCTGCGTGTTGTCTGTTGAACCATCGTTCACGACAATAATATTCTCTGTATAGGTCAACACGTCTTTTATAACAGTTCCCACCGTCGTTGAGTTGTTGTAAGTGGGAATGAGTACGCAGGTTCGAAGTTCCCTAAATCTATTATTCCAGTTTACTGAATCGTTCATTGGTCTTTTTTAGGTATATCGAATCGTAACTTCGAATTTGATCGGTACACCATTGTTAAAGTGTAAAATTAAGGGTAAATTGAAAACGTCAGCGTGATTGCGCTAGCCCAAAAACCTGGGCGAAATTGGTAGCTTACCAATCCTTTCCCAGTAGACTCATTTATTAATTAAGCCTTCGACTATGTTAAAGCGGCCACTCAAGTCTGATTATGATGTCGCAATTATTGGTGCTGGAGTGGGTGGCTTAACGGCTGCGGCGTTGCTGGGAAAATTTGGGCTTTCCGTCTGTGTTGTGGAAAAGGAACCACATGTGGGAGGATATCTTGCAGGTTTTCGCAGGCGCGGGTTCAAATTCGATACGGCCATCCATTGGTTAAATCAATGCGGGCCAGGAGGCCTGGTTCACAGACTGTTTGAAGTATTGGGAAAAAATCAGCCGGTGGCAGTTCCTCAAAAAAGGATCAGGAGATATCTTGGTAACGGATTCGACTTTCTACTGACGAACAATCCTGAAGAAATGAAACGCAAGCTGATCGAAACATATCCCCATGAAGAAGAGGGAATCGATCGGTTTTTTCGGGATGCAAAGAAAATCGGGCGCTCACTGAATAATTTTGCGCAAATATTTCGCTCAGAGGAAACCATGTCGATGTATGAGAAGGCGAAACACAAATTGAAGCTGCTGCAATTCGCTATTCCTTTTATTCCATTTATATCTTACAGTGGTCCCAAGGGATTTCCCCGCGGACTGAAAAAATATTTCAAGGACGAGTCCATTCATAAACTCTTTGCTTCAGAAACAGAAATCATCTCCTGCCTGGTTCCGATCGGGTGGGCCTATTTTGGCGATTTTCAAAGTCCGCCAAAAGGCGGCGGTCAAATGATCCCTGAATGGTTGGAACAGGTGGTGGAATCATCTCATGGTGATATTTTTTGTTCGGCCCGCGTGGACAGGGTGCTGGTCGAAGAAAAGACCTGCAAGGGAATCGTCTTCGAACAAAGAGGCATTCAATACCAGATCAACAGCAAGTATGTTATTGCGGCTTCGGATGTGGAAACCTTGTATGAAAAAATGCTTCCATCACATGCTGTGCCTGTCAAACTCAAAAGCAAATTGAAGGAGGCGGAACTATATGACTCCTCGTTGACGGTTTCCATTGCCCTTGACTGCACTACAGAGTCGCTCGGGTTCAATGAGGAGTTGATCCATATAGCCGGTGGGGAATTTCCTTTTTCACAGTCTGCCATCGGTGATCCGTCAACCACAGAGATCAGTGTGCTGGCGCCTTCAGGCAGAGACAAGACTATGGCGCCTCCCGGCCAGGGAACGCTAACCCTGTATATGCCGGCATCAATGAACTATCGGGAGGATTGGTGCACGGAAAAAGATGCAAAAGGAAATTATGTGCGGGGTGAAGCCTACAAAAAACTTAAAACAGAGGTTGCTGAAATCATTATCGGCCGTGTGGAAGAAAAAATTGCTCCCGGACTCAGGTCACATATTATCTTCTACGAAGTATCTACGCCCGTTACGCACTGGCGCTACACGGGTAACAAAAACGGAAGCATTATGGGTGCCAAACCCGGGAGAAAAAATATGACGAATAAAGTGGCACACTATCAAACGCCGGTCAGGAACCTTATCCTCGGTGGCCATTGGGCCGAGCTCGGTGGAGGTGTACCCATTGCCGTGAAAGCGGCATCGAATGCTTCCCTTATCATTCTTAAAAAAGAAAATAAGCCGGCCTTTCAGGCCCTGGTTGCCTATATGGAGAATAAGATCAGTCTCGAAAAATTTCTGGCAGATAAGTGCTTTTTAAAAAATCGCTGAACCTTTCAGCGTTTAATTCAAAGTATACCTGGCCGATAAACCAAACCCGGCAAAGCGGAAATTGTCATAATAATCGTAGGGTTTGATAAGCTGGATAGTAGGACGAAAATCCAATGAAAGATTCAGGGGAATTTCTGAAAATTTATAATCCAGTCCTCCCGTTGGAAAAATACTTAGTCCAAATCCTGAATAGGCTCCATTACCAGAAAAAGAATTGTATGCCTGCAAACCACCACCGATAAACCATTTCAATCCAGGTGCTGGCTGGATATCGAAATGATATTGATAGGAAACTGCCGCTGAAAAATTCACCCAACTATACGCCAGGTTATAAGGCTTGAACCCCACATTAAATTCAAGCGCTTCCGGTGAATCGCCGATAAAGATTTTGTAGGAAGCAGAAAACAAATCGAAGTATCCTGAGCTCAGTCTCCCACCGATAGCGCTTTTATAGGTGCTTTGCGCAAAACCCGATACAATGATGCCCACTGCTAAGCCTAAAGACAATGTGATTTTTTTCATGGTTTCTTTTTTCGTGTGCAAAAATAATATTCGAACGGTGGTTCTCTGAAAAAATTGAACAGAGCTGTTTTTTTAAAGAAATATTAAGAAATGGGATAGTTTTTTTAGAAACAGGTACGATTTTTCTGAATAGATCTGTCGGCATTCTATCGATTTGATTAACACCTGGTCCCGTTGCCTGATAATACATTATTCATATATTTGAAACCCGATGGGTATGAAAACCATTTTAGTGGCGCTATGCTTTTTTTTCGCGACGGGTTTTACAATGGAAGCGGGTGCGCAGGAGAAAGCCGTATTTGATAAATCGGCTTTTTACAAATCGATGGCGTCCGGTCTATCGAAAGCTGTTGAGGTAGAGTTGAATTCATTGTCGACACTTGAATTTCCTGACAAAGATGCTTATGTCGGTACACTCACTATGAAAAAAGCATCCTTTGGTGGTTCGCCCGGAAAAAAGCTGAATTTGTTTAAAGCAGGTCATAAACAGTTGGAAGCAGCGATTAACCGTGAAAAGGACAATGCGGAATTCCGTTTCCTGCGATTAATGATCCAGGAAAATGCACCAGGGGTGCTTGGATATAAAACCGACATTAAAAGCGACAGTGACTTTGTGCGCAAGTCATATAAAGACCTTGACAAGCCGGTTCAGGATGCGATTGCCGCCTACAGTAAAAAGTCAAAAGTGCTAAAACCAGAAGATTTTTAACTTTGTGATAGAATGAGTAAAAAAGTACTAGCCATTTATTACACGCAATCCGGCCAGTTAGAAGAAATTATTGATCAACTTACTGCACCTCTTGTTGAGTCTGGCGTTACTGTTGAAAAATTACGCGTTCAAACAAAGATCCAGTTCCCCTTACCGTGGACAGGTTCAGAATTCTTCGCCGTAATGCCGGATTGTGTAACCGGGATTCCTACAGAACTCGAACCCTTTCAACCTAAAGAATCAAAATACGATCTGATTATTTTGGGATACCAGGCGTGGTTTCTCTCTCCCAGTCTGCCTTCGAACGCAATCATGAAGTCGCCGGCTTTTAAAGCAGTTTGTAAGGATACGCCGGTTATTACCATCACCGGAGCAAGGAATATGTGGATCAGCGCAATGGAAAAAGTGAAGCCAACATTAAAGGAGGGTGACGCGAAACTCGTTGGTAATATCGCTCTTGTAGACAATCACCCGAACCTGATTAGTTTTATCACTATTTTTCACTGGATGTTTACAGGAAAAAAAGATCGCTACCTGAACATTTTTCCAAAACCGGGTGTAGCTGATGATGACATAACACACTGTAAGACCTATGGTATTACCATCCAAAATCATCTCAACAAAGGCGAATGGAGCGGTTTACAGGATGAGCTGGTGCAACAAAAGGCGGTTGTGGTGAAATACAACCTCATGTTTATTGAGTCGAAAGCCAGAAAGATTTTTGCGATATGGGCCCGCATCATCAGTAAAAAGAAAAAAAGAACAGCGTGGCTTGTCGCATTCAAATATTATCTTTTAATTGCGCTTTTTATCGCGGCCCCGATTATTTTAACCGTGGATGCTATTTTTTTCAAACCGTTTCTGTCGGCCCGTATTAAGAGACAAAAACAATATTATTCAGGAGTGAATTAACCTATGCAGCAGATGTCGTTTAATGAGGTTTATATCATCAATACCGCCACTTTTTTTCCGAATGAACCGGTTTCGAATGATGAAATGGAGGAGTACCTGGGTTATATTAACGAAAATCCATCCAAGTCGAGAAGAATTGTGCTCAGGAACAATGGGATCAAACGAAGATTTTATGCGTTGACTAAACAAGGAAAACCTACTCACACGAATGCAGAAATGACGGCTCAGGCCATCAGAAAGCTGGTCGACAATGATACTTCGAAACTAAAATCCATTGACCTGTTGGCCTGTGGTACTTCCACCCCGGACCAAATGATGCCTTCGCATGGTGTAATGGTACATGGCGAATTGCCCGAAACAAGGTCTATTGAAGTTGTTTCTCCTGCGGGCGTTTGTTGTGCAGGTATGCATGCCTTTAAATATGCTTACATGGCGGTAAAGACAGGCGATGTAAAGCAAGCAGTGGCAACCGGCTCCGAGCGTTTTTCGGCTTCATTGCGTTCGCAGGTATTCGAAGATGAAGCAAAGAAACTGAAACAGCTGGAAGAAAATCCCTATATAGGATTTGAAAAGGAATTTCTTCGTTGGATGCTTTCCGATGGAGCTTCTGCCTTTTTATTGGCAGGGAAGAAAAACGATGTGGGTTTCAGTTTACGGGTTGACTGGATTGAAGGTGTTTCCTTTGCCAATGAGATGGCGTCCTGTATGTACCAGGGTGGCGAAAAACAGGCCGATGGTAGTTTAAAAAGCTATATGGACTATTCTCCTGACGAGATATTGTCCAATTCTCTGCTCAGCATAAAACAAGATGTCAAAATGCTCAGTGAATATATCGTGCCACTGGGTGGGGTAAGGCTAAAAAGTTTATTTGAAGAGAAGGGACTAACTACCGACGATATTGATTATTTTCTTCCCCATATGTCGAGCGAGTTCTTTAAAAGTAAAATATACGATCAGCTTATTAAAAACGGGATGCCGATCCCGTATGAGAAATGGGTTGTGAACCTGGATAGCCTTGGGAATGTGGGAGCTGGCTCGGTTTATTTTATGGTGGATGAACTTTTTCACAGCGGCCGGCTGAAAAAAGGGCAAAAGATCCTGATGCTGGTACCGGAAAGCGCAAGGTTCTCCTATATGTACAGCCTGCTCACCGTTTGCTAAAACGGTTCTGAACACACTGTAAACGCAGGTGTTATTTTAAAACGATTTACCCATACATTCGCAGGTAGATATCTTCGGCAAAGGCTCAGCCTGCGCAGTTGTTTCATTTATGGCTTCAATCATTGGTTATGAAAAAAGACGATGTTCCGCAGGATCTTGGTGCATTGGGCAAAATCACCAAGGAAGTTTGTTACGTAGTAGATGATTCCGGAAATTATGGCACGGATCTTAGCAATGGCTGGGAAGTGAAAACGAAAGCGCTCGACGCTGCCTGGGAAGACATTGCAGAACGTGTGAAGTCAGCCCGCGAGAAAGTGAAGAAACAGGAAGCGAGTCCGCTGTTGCTTTTCATGGAAATCAAACTCATGGATGTTCCGATTGTGGCGGCCTATACCGGATTTTGGAAATGGCAGGTAAAAAGACATTTGAAACCTGCAGTGTTCAATAAACTCTCTGATCGCAAACTTCAGAAATACGCGGATATTTTTGAAGTGAGCGTGGCAGATCTTAAAACCATGAAATTACATGAAGCTTAACTTCGAGCACCTGCAGGCAGCACATTGCGAGAATGGCGTTACAACGAGCTTACTTCGGCACAATGGAGTTTCGAAAATTACAGAGCCGCTTGCTTTTGGGATCGGGTCAGGGCTTTTTTTCGTCTATATTCCCTTTTGGAAAATCAACAATGGCCCCGCCATCGCATTCAGAACCAGGCCGGGATTGATTTTCAAGAGAACCTGCAAATCGCTAGGCATACCCGTTACCCGAAAAAAATTCAGTTCCAAAGAAGAAGCGGCCAAAATATTGGATGAATGTCTTCAGGCTGGTATCCCCGTGGGATGCCAGGTTGGTGTTTATTATCTTACTTATTTTCCCAAAGAATATCGTTTTCATTTTAATGCGCACAACATAATTGTATTTGGAAAAGAAGACGAGCAATATCTCATCAGTGATCCCGTAATGGAAGAGGCTACCAGTTTGAGTAGTTATGAACTGGAACGTGTTCGTTTCGCAAAGGGTCCGCTGGCACCACGAGGGCAGCTCTATTATCCAAAAGATAAGAAGGATGTAACGGATGATCAGATCCGTGCGGCGATCATTACCGGCATTAAGAGAAATGTGCGCGACATGATACGCATTCCCGGAAATATTGCAGGAGTGAAAGGTATTCACTTCATGGGCAATCGCATCAGGAAATGGAAGGATAAAATGGGTTTGCACCAGGCGGGTCTTTATCTCGCACAGCTCGTTCGCATGCAGGAGGAGATCGGAACCGGGGGAGGAGGATTTAGATTTATATATGGTGCCTTTCTCCAGCAGGCGCATACCTATCATCCGATCGATGAACTTATGGATGTCTCTAAGAAATTCACACAGTCCGGAGATCTTTGGCGCGCTGCCGCGGTTCAGGCTGCAGGTATTTACAAAGGGCGACTCACCAGTCAACAGGATTTTAATATCATTGGCGACTACCTGGCGGAAATTTCAGAACTTGAGCGCGATGCTTTCGAATCACTGTCTAAAATTAAATGGGGCTGATGAGTGATCCGGCCATTCATATTGAGCACCTCGCATTCCAATACCCGGGGCAACCAAACCTTTTTTTTTCTGATCTCAACCTGGAAGTGCCTGCCGGCTCAAGGTTCGGGTTATTCGGTCCGAACGGTGCCGGTAAAACTACCCTGATGAGCCTGATGACTGGATTGTTTCCTTACCATCAGGGGGCTATCCGCTTGCTCGGTAAAACACTAATTCAGCACGATAGAACTATTCAGCCATTATTCGGGTATGTTCCACAGGATTTTTCTTTCTACCAGGAATTGTCGCCTGCCGAAAACCTGGAATTTTTTGGTGCCTGGTCGGGATTGCAACGATCTGCGATCAAAAAAAGAACCATCGAATTGTTAGATATCCTTGGCCTTTCGGATGTTCACAACAAACCCGTTCATCTTTTTTCGGGTGGAATGAAACGAAGAGTGAACCTGGCCATTGCCGTGATACATAACCCGCGTATTTTATTTCTGGATGAACCAACGGTGGGAGTGGATGTACAGAGCCGCCATGCGATCATTCATTATTTGAAATCTCTCAATGAAAACGGTACTACACTGGTATATACTTCTCATCAGCTCAGTGAAGCGGAAGAGCTTTGCGAACAAATTGCATTGATTGATGAGGGAAAAATCATCGCTTGTGATGGGCTCAGCCCCCTACTACAAGCGCATCGCCAGGAAGGTTTGGAAGGATTGTTTTTAAGTTTAACCGGGAGGGCCTATCGCGATTGATATGTTCAAACTCTGGAGCAGCATACAAAAAGATTTTAGAATCCTGACCCGCGACCGGGTCGGGCTCATCCTGATGTTTGCTATGCCGATTTTGCTGGTCATCGTGATCACCAGTGTACAGAACAGCACTTTTGAACTGGTGAATGATAACAAAATTAAAGTCCTGGTATATGATAAGGACAACGGAGAAGACAGTAAACAATTCATTCATTCGCTGGAAAAGATCGGTATGTTTTCCATTTCGTATCTGCAGGGCCAGCAAACGGAACAACAGATAACAGTCGCCATGCACGAGCACAATGCATTGGTTGCTGTGGTAGTGCCTTCGGGGTTTTCTGCACAGGTAAAAGGGAAAGCAAAAAATATCGCTGCAAAGTCTTTGAAAGAGGTATCGGTTCAGGATGATTCAACAATGCCGCCACCGGTTGTGGTGGATGCCGTTGTCATGTACTATCATCCTGTGATGCAGGCGTCATTCCGGAAATCTGTTGAAGGTGCGATTGGAAGTGTATTGCAAATCCAGCAAAGCAAGGAAATTGTGAATGCGTTGTATTTCTCCATTCACGAAAAAGAAATACCCGATCCGTTGGAAAATGAGATCGTGAGTAACCAGGTTCCGATCAAAGATATCCCGGTGTCCAGAAATGGTGCACGAAATATACCAAACGCAACCCAACACAATATTCCGGCATGGACCATTTTCGCGATGTTTTTTATTGTGATCTCTCTTTCCGGCAGTGTTGTCAGGGAAAAATTGAGCGGTAGTTTTATCCGGTTGAAAACATTGCCGACGAATTTCTATCTCGCACTTTTGTCCAAGCAAATCACATACCTGTTATTGACATTGGTGCAGGCTG
>Ga0075026_100001402_pt1 | contig 10132 bp, 10 predicted proteins | sample Str012_2_FD_71392 | JGI IMG/M metagenome (GOLD analysis project Ga0075026, IMG submission 71392) | Freshwater sediment microbial communities in response to fracking from Pennsylvania, USA - Straight Creek_MetaG_SC_2012 | ecosystem: Environmental > Aquatic > Freshwater > Creek > Sediment...
CAGCGCTGCACAATATCGCTGAGGGCGTAGCAGAACTGATTCCGGTGTTGAATTGATCGAGGATCGAGGATCGAGGATCAACAGCCGCAGTTGGCAGTCAGCATCAATTGTAATTGCGAACGCCTTTTCCTGGCAACCAATATAAAAGCCCGTTATCGTGAGATAGCGGGCTTGCTATTAATTACGCAGTCTTGATCAAGGCTGTTGATTCTCGATCCTCGATTCTCGATCCGTGATCTATTTCACCTCCAGCGCGAACATACTGGCATCTTCAATGAATCCTTCGAACTCGTCGCCGACGACACACTCTCCCACACCCGGAGGAGTGCCCGTGAAGACCAGGTCGCCAATGTTCAGGGAGAAATAATTGGAGATGTGTGCGATGATGGAGTCGAAACTGAACAGCATGTTGGCAGTATTGCCCTGCTGGACCAGCTCCTTGTTCTTGTATAGGCAGAAGTTCGTTTCCTTCTTGCCCATATCCGGCGTAACATCGATCCATTTGCCGATGACCGCAGAGTTGTCCCAGGCCTTGGCCTTTTCCCAAGGGAGGCCTTTGGACTTCAGGTCATCCTGCAGATCGCGGGCGGTGAAGTCGATACCAACGGTGATGCCGTTGTAATATTTACTGGCGTATTTCTCCTGGATGTATTTGCCGTTCTTGCAGATGCGCAGGACCAGTTCACATTCATAGTGCAGCTCGTTGGTGAACTCGGGGTAATAGAACGGAGTGTGGGCCTGGAGCAGGGCGCTTTTGGGCTTCATGAAGATGATCGGTTCGTCGGGAACCTCGTTACCCAGTTCCTTGGCATGGGCGGCATAGTTGCGACCTATGCAGAAGATTTTCATATTCAATAAGGTTTTTAGATCATGCCCGTGCAGGTCCGGGGCGCGGTGTTGTTAGATAGATCGGATCGTTCAAAGGAGATTGGGGACCCGTCGGGTCCATGGCTAAAGTATCAAAACAATTCGATATTTCATCCCCCGAAGACCAAATTATTTGCCTTGTTCATCGTCCTTTCGAGTCCCATAAAGACAAAATCCTCAATCAGTTCGGAGCATTTCAGGATCTTTTGGAGCACTTGTTCGCGCTCTTCGGGGAACCATTTGCCGAGCACATAATCGACCTGCATCCCTTTCGGGAAATTATTACCGATGCCGAATCGAAGCCGGGGGTAAGTGGTCGTTCCGAGGGATTCCTGGATGCTGGACAGCCCGTTGTGCCCGCCATCGCTTCCGGCCGCCTTCAGGCGGATCTTCTCCAGGGGCAGGGCTATATCATCCGTAATGACCAGCAGGTGCGCGGAATCAACCCCTTCCTTGTCCAGCCAATACTTCACGGCCTTCCCGGAGAGGTTCATATAGGTGGTCGGCTTGATGCAGATCACCTTGCGACCCTTGATACGTACTTCGGCCTTGTCCGCCAGCCTGGCCGTCTCGAAACTTCCGCCATGCTTGATGACAAAGGCATCAAGCACGTCGAAACCGACATTGTGCCGGGTATTGACGTACTCGGCACCGATATTGCCCAATCCGGCCACCAGGAATGTGGTCATGAGGGGAGGTTATGGTATAAGAAAATGCCCGGCCGGGGCCGGGCATCGAAGATAGAGCGTTTGAACTTATTTCTTGGCGGCCGGTGCTGCTTTGGCCGGTGCTGCTGCAGCCTTGGGGGCAGCGGCTGCGGCCTTAGGCGCAGTTGCCTCTTCCTGCTTCAGCTGGCGGGTCATGGTGACGGAAGCGATGGGAATTCTGGGGGAATTCAGGATCTCCACATTCTCGACCTTGACGTCCTGTACCCTGATGTTGCCGTTGAGTTCGAGGTTGGTGATGTCCACCTCGATGTTCTCGCGGAGATACTTGGGCAGGGTTTTGATCTTGAGGGACTTGATCTTCACGACCAGCTTACCACCAGCCTTGACACCTTCAGAGATACCCACGATCTTGATGGGAACAGTGGCAGAGACCTTCTTGTCTTCGACCAGTTCCATCAGGTCCACGTGAGCCAGGGTGTCCTTCACCTTGTCGAACTGGAGGTCCTTCAGGATGCACCTGTAGGATTTGCCCTCCACCTGTACATCGGCGAACTGGAAGTCCGGCGTGTACACCAGCGGCTTGAATTCGGCCGCGGTGGCGGAGAAATTCACCTCCTGTGCACCCCCGTAGATTACACCAGGTACGAGTCCCTGAGAGCGCAGTTGGCGGGTGGCTGACTTGCCCCTTGCGGTCCTCAGTTGTCCTTTGATTGTAACGGTTTTCATTTTATGTTGTTTGAATGATGACGCTTTCCTTTGAACGCGGCATCACTTGTTCCTCAGCTGTGAATGGATGAAGAGGCTCGTGATGCTCTGGTTCTCGTATGCGTGCCGGATGGCCGTTGCGAAAAGATCCGCCACGGTCAGGACCTTGATCTTCGTGCTCTGGCCCTTCAGGGGAATGGTATCGCAGACCACCAGCTCTTCAAGCACGCTGTTCTCCACGTTGGCATAGGCGTTACCGCTCAATACCGGGTGTGTGCACAGCGCCCGAACGCTCCTGGCCCCTTTGTCCTTCAGCAGCTTGGCCGCCTTGGTGAGGGTGCCTGCCGTGTCGCAGATATCATCTATCAGCACCACGTCCCTGTCCGTCACATCCCCGATGACCACCATGCTGGCGATCTCGTTGGCCCTTTTTCTGTGCTTGTCACAGATGACCATCTCCGCGTTGAAGTAGCTGGCGATCTCGCGGATGCGGTTCGCAGAACCCACGTCGGGGGCGGCAAAGGTAAGGTTTTCCACCTTAAGATTCTCGATATAGGGGATAAAAACGGCCGAGCTGTCCAGGTGATCCACCGGGATGTCGAAGTACCCTTGGATCTGGGCGGCGTGCAAGTCCATGGTAATCACGCGGTCAGCGCCGGCGGCGGTCAGCAGGTTGGCCACCAGCTTGGCCCCGATGGCCACCCGCGGCTTGTCTTTCCGGTCCTGCCGGGCGTAACCGTAGTACGGGATGACGGCAATGATCTTATAGGCGGAAGCGCGCTTCACTGCGTCGATCATCAACAGTAATTCCAGGAGATTATCACTGGGCGAGAACGTGCTTTGCACGAGGAAAACATAATCGCCGCGTATACTTTCGAGGAACACGGGCTGGATCTCCCCGTCACTGAAACGTTGGATGTTCAGTTTGCCCAGGCCGGGGCCATAGCGGGAAGCGATCTTTTCAGCCAGGTAATGGGAATTTGTCCCGGAAAAGATCTTGACGGAGGGGCCGACTCGTTCCATAAAGAAAGGGGGATGTTTGGCCGCGAAGATAGCCAAAACAGCCCCCATTACCCCACCCGGATATGAGTGGGAGCAAAGAAGATATGCCCGTTCCGGAAAGGATCGGGTGGAAAAGTCCCTTTACAGGGCTCAGGTCATTTGAATGCTGTCACCATCGCGGTAGTCCCACCGGCCAGTTGCCTTTCAGGGGCCTTCTGGAGCGTCAGGGAGCCCCTGGAGGATCCATGGGTGGCGCGATAAATGCTGGAACAGATGAAAACGGAGAAGATGAGGACGACGAAATACATGCCTACACAAAAAAGGAAGGGTTGCAGGGAACCCACAATCAGTTGGCGCGACGTTCTTTTCATAGAATAGGTTTTTCGAACGTGGACAGGATATTGGATGTACCGATAACGTCCGATGCGTCCAAAAAATTATGCTCTGACATGAAAATGACCATGAAAGACTATCCCGACCATGACCGTCCCCGGGAAAAGCTGCTTACCAAGGGACCTACCGCCTTGACGGACACGGAGTTATTGGCCATATTGGTGCAGAACGGGCATGCCGGCGGCAGCGCTCTGGACCTGGCCCGCGAGCTGCTCTCCACAGGCAACGGACAACTCGCCGATCTGGCTCGCCAGAATATCCGGGAGATCATGAGGATCAAGGGCTTGGGACGGGCCAAAGCCAGCCTATTGGTGGCCGCCTGGGAATTGGGGCGCCGCCGCCATGCGGCAGAGTCACTGGAGAAGCCCCAGGTGCGCGATAGTGCTGGTGTTGCCAGCTTTCTCCGCGCCCATTTCCAGGATCTGCGTCACGAGGTCTTCGCCGTCGTCTACCTCAACCGCGCCAACCGCATCCTGCACTGGGAGGTCGTCAGCTCCGGCGGCATCACAGGCACCGTTGCCGACCCACGCATCATCCTGCGCCGCGCCCTCGAGTCCGGCGCCGTCGGCCTCATCCTCTGCCACAACCATCCCTCCGGCTCCCTCCGCCCCTCCCTCGCCGATCAGGACCTCACGAACAAGATCCGGGAGGCAGCGCGGTTTTTGGACATCAAGGTGCTGGACCACGTGATCGTGTCCAATGAAGGATACTTTTCATTTGCCGACGAAGGACTCATTTAACTATCGCAAAGTTTCAAGTTTCAAGTTTCAAGGCCCTTAAATCAACTCGCCGACTATGGCAACCTTCCAGAAATTCGAAGACCTCATCGCATGGCAAAAAGCACGCGAGATCAACAAGCTCATTCATACCATCACTTGCCGCTCAAATTTCTCCAGAGAATTCAAGTTCAAAGACCAGATCAACCGTTCATCCGGCTCAGTAATGGACAATATTGCTGAAGGTTTTGGGAGAAAGGGAAACTCCGAATTCAGGAACTTCCTTACGATAGCCAATGGTTCATTGATGGAACTCAAATCGCAGATGTACAGGGCAAATGACATGGGGCTGATCAGTCCGGAAGAACTGACCGAGTTGGTCGAAATGATCTCAGAAGTCGCACGTATCATTCACGGCTTGATCCTCCACCTGAACAGGACTGGACACAATGGGCTCAAGTTCAAATGACCACTTGAAACTTGAAACTTGAAACTACCCTACGCTTGGCCAACAGGCCCGACGAACGGCATCGGAATGCCAGTATCTTCAAGATCCTTGATGATGCCATTGGCGGCTTCAAAACGCTGAACGTTCTCAGTCAGTGCTTTCATGAGTCGCTTGGCGTGCTGGGGCGTGAGGATGATGCGTGATTTGACCTTGCTTTTCGGCGTGCCGGGCATCACATTCACGAAGTCCACGATGAACTCCGCATGGCTGTGGGTGATGATGGCAAGGTTGGCGTATTGCCCTTCGGCGACTTCTTCTGAGATCTCGATGTTGAGCTGATTTTGGATCTGGGGTTCCTCTGCCATAGTGCTTTTTTTATCCCCCGTGCGACCGGGTATGCGAATGTCCGACATTCCGAACAAAAAAAGAGGGCCCCCTTTTCGGGCGACCCTCTGGAATGTGAATTTTCTGCTCGATCAACGAGCGCCCTTGTAGGTCAGGGTGTCGTAGAAGAACTGGTCGGGCCTGCCGTTCTGTGACATGATGAAGGCCAGGTAAGCCTTCTTCGTGGCCGGATCCCAGCGGCTGTCGGTGATGGCCGGATTGATCTTCAGCATACGGTTCCTCGAATCCGGAGGAATGATGTTCGAAACGGACACCAGTTTGTTGGTGGCACCATCGAACACGAACTGCGGAGAAGTGGCGCCGAAAGCAGTATAGCTGGCCTGACCGGTCGTCGCGGCCGGCAACAGGTTGTCACCACGATAGGTCGTCAGTGTCTTCAGCGAAGTCGCGCCAGAAGAGATCAGGAGATAGTTGCCGGGATAGTTACCGGTCTCATCGTCGGCAATGCCGTATGCAGCCCAACCCACCGTACGTATACGCAGGGCGTAGACACCGTCATATTTGTTCTTGGCAGCAACCTCGATGAGTGCTGCGTTCAGATCAACACTGATGGGGGAGGTTCCCGCGTCAGCCACCTTGAAGGCGAGACCATTGCGCTTGCTGAAGTCCAGCGTGCTCGGGTCCAGGCTGATGTTGATGTACTTCACGAAGTCCCCGGGACCGAAGGTCACCACCCAGTTCGCTCCGTCGTATGGCGTGGAGGGATCCAGCGTATAGTTCGTGAAGGTGGACAAATTAGCGCTATGGGCGGCATTGTATGCCGTGATGGCGTCCGGGTTCGGGGCGATCTTCACGATCTGGGTCGTGTTGAGGTCTGCCTCACTGATCACATCGCGGCGTACCTCCAGCACCGGGATGGTGATGGTGCCAGGGGCGGCGTTCAGCGAAATGATGTTGATCTCGTTGGCGGCCTGCGGCAACTTGACGATGGTCTTCTCGTTGTTGGTGATGCCCTGGTTGATGTCCACCTTGTTGCAGGCAGTGAAGGTCAGGGCCCCTGCCGTCGCGATAAGGAGAGCTATATTTTTTGTTTGCATATTGATCTCGTTTTACGAATTGAAGGGTTATGGTGCCTTATTGCTTGTCCCACCACATGCGGGCATACTGTGAGTTCACGCCATCAGTGCCGGTGTACTTGGCAGCGGCGGGCTCATAGTTGGCGGGGTTGAGCTGCGGCTCGTTCACGCCGTAAGAGAGTCTGCGGGGGATATTGGCCAGGCCGGGAGCCGGGTTAAGGGCCGGAAAGCCGGTCTTCCTCCACACGCTCCAACCCTGCCAGCCATTGGGGTACCAGGCGATCCACTGCTGAGTCGCGATCTTGCGGGCTGCTTCGCCACCGCTGAGATCCACGTCAGAGTTGCTCAGGTAACCGGTCAGAGCAGCAGCATCAGAGATGCCCCACTCAGCCCAGCTGGAGCTGATGCCATTGTTGTACATCGTGGTGACATTCTCGCTGGACCAACCCAGGTTGGCACCTTCTGCACGGGCCAGGAAGACATGGGCTGCGGTCACCACCGGGATGGCGGAAGTGGCCGTGGAGGCGCTCTTGGCCATCAGGCGGGCATAGCTCGTGTTGGAGTTGGCGAAGGCAACGGCCTGGTCACGGGTGAGACCGTAAGGGAAGCCGACCGTGCTCGTAGCGAAGATCGTGTTCCTCATGTCACCTTTGGCGTTCAGGTAGTCCAGCAGTGTCTTGGCCACGGAATAGTCATCGCGCTTGGTAACATTGTAATAATTGTAGAAGGTATTCAGGTAGTTGCCACCGGGATAAACCAGGGTAGCGTTATCTGAATTCGAGCTGATGACACCACCGGCATCGGCCAGCGCTGCGGAGTACTCGGTCTTGCCCAGGGTCGGGTTGACTTTGGAAAGACGCAGGGAGATCAGCAGGCGCAGGGAGTTGCCGAACTTCTTCCACTTGGTGACGTCACCATTGTAGAGGATATCGCCCTTGGGACCCAGACCACCGTCGAAACCGGCAACGGCATTCTTCAATTGGGTCAGTATACCGGTGTATACGGACTCCTGGGAGTCGTAGGGGATCACACCGTTGCCCTGGAGGGCCTGGGAGTAAGGCAGGTCACCCCAGGTATCGGTCAGCAGCCAGTAGTGATACTGGAGCAGGATCGTGGCCACGGCGATCTGGTTCGCGTTGGAACCGTTCGCGGCAGCCTTGGCTTTGGTGGCGTCGTTGCTGTTGTAGTTGATGATGTTCTGAAGGTCATACATCACGCCGGAGTAGAATCCGTCCCAGTTGTTGGTCGTGCGCGTATAGCGGGATACGTCCGTATACTGGGTTTCGGAGTAATACTGGCAGTACAGGCCTTCGATCGTGGTGATGCCGCCGGCATCCCAGGTCCTGTTGCCGATGGCGGACAGGGCATTGGTCAGCAGGGCCGACGTGATCGGTTCCGTGGTCTGGTTCGGGTTGTTGTTCAACGAGCCGAAATCCACCTTCTTACAGGAGGGACCCAGGACCAGCGCGCCCAGGAGGAGGGCTGCGGCGAACTTATATTTAAATATATGTTTCATGTTCTCTGGTTTGAATGGATTAGAAGTTCAGTTTCAGGTTTGCGCCGAGACCGCGGGTGCCGGGGAACTGTCCATCCTCACCGAAGTTGTTGACGACTTCAGTCGGGTCGAAGTTCTTGGAAGCGGACCAGATCAGCAGCGGGTTGCGGGCGATGATGCTCACCTGAGCACCCTGGATCCACTTGCTGTTCTTCACGGGAAGGCGATACCCCAGGCTGACCTCACGCAGCTTGACATAGCTGAGGGAGTGTACATAGGGTTCAGCGACCTGCTGGTCATAGAAACCATGGAAATAGGTCTGTGCGTCAACGTACATGTCAACCTTCGACTTCTCATCCACGGAGCTGACACCCGTCACATGCACACCACCGCCATCGGCGACCGGGGTGCGGACGTTGATGCCCTTGTCATTGAGAGCAGCTGTTGCTTCCATCAGACCGGAATAGTGGCCCCACATTTCAGACAGCGAGAAGAACTTGCCGCCGATCTGGTAGTCCAGTGAAAATCCGAGTGTGAATTGCTTGTAGCTGAGGTTGGTCAGGAAACCGCCGTTGACCTTAGGTACGATGGAACCCCAGTTCTTGGTTGCGTCACCGACATAAAGACCGGTGGAGGGATTGATGATGGGCTGGCCATCAGCATTGCGCTTGATGCCACCGCCGAGCAGCTGGCCCCAATCCTTGCCCACGACCTGGAAGGCACGGGCGAAACGGGTACCGAAGGCACCGGCAGAAGCGAAGACGTTGCCGCCAACGGGGATCTGGGTCTGACCTTCAACGATCTGCTTGACCGGGTTCTTGATCAGGTAAGAGAACGTGGTGCTCAGGTCCAGATTCCAGTTCTTGGAACTCACGGCGCGGCCGTTGAGGACGAGCTCGATACCCTGCCTTTCCACCACAGCTGCATTCACGGTGGTGGTGCCGAAACCGGAAACACCGGAAACAGTCACGTCAACCGGGATCTTGTCGGCCTGCTCCCAGAAGTAAACGGCGTTGAAACCGAGACGGTTCCTGAGGAACTTCAGGTCAAGACCGGCCTCGATCGTGGTGATCAGGGCACCCTGGAGGTTCGGATTGGGGTAGCGGTCAGGCGTACTCATCAGGAAGTTGCCATTCCACTGGAACTGATTCACACCGTAAGTGAAGTTGGTGGCATAGAGACCCAGAGGAACAGGCTTCTTGCCCCAGCTGCCGAACACCTTGCCGAAGGTCAGCCAACCGGGGGCCGAGTTCGGGTTGTTGTTGAACAGCTCGGTGAACACAAAGCTTGCACCAGCTGAAGGATAAAGCAAGCTCGGCTTGCCCAGGGAATAAGTGGAGCCCCAGTCGTTACGGACAGCGAAGGTCACGCTGGCGAGCTTGCGCCATTCCAGGTCGGCAGAGCCAAACACGGAACGCACTTCCTGCTGCTGGCGATTGTTGCCAATGGAAGCAGCGGACTTCGAGTTGCTCAGGGCATAGAGCTCAGGGACGTTCAGGCCCTGGTTCGTATTGGCCGTGACATCATAATACTTGGAAGTGTATATGTTGCCGCCGGCGGTGGCGCTCAGGTTGAAGTCACCAAAGTTCTGGTTGTAGAAGGCGATCGCTTCGTAGTTCATCTCGTTCGCGGTGGTGAGACCGGTCGCGTAAGATGCGAGTTCACCGGTCTGAAGACCGGAATTCTCAAGCTGCGAGGTCACGATGTTCTCGTAGTTCAGGCCCAGCTGGTTCTTGCGAACGGTACCGCGGACTTTGAAATGGTTGTTCAACTTCCAGGTGACACCGACATCGCCCCAGAATTTGTTGCGGGTCTGGCTGTTCTGGATATTGTTGAAGAAAGAATAATAGTTGTACCAGTAGTTGCCCTTGTAGAAATCTCCAGGAGCAGCGGGGTTGTAACCATCCGGATTGTACCGGAGGTTCCAGGTGGCCATCGTTCCGTAGGGAGACAATACATTCTGGTATTTCCTCATCAGGTTCATGTCCAGGTCCCTGTGGTACCACTGGTTGAAGGAACCGGAGCTCTGGTTGGCGTAGCCATCCACGAATTGACCCTTGATGACATTGCCGGAGAAGTTCAGGTTGGTGGCGATGGTCCAGTGGCTGCTCAGGTCGTAGCTGCCATTGATGGACATCGTGTTCCGGGTGGAGCTGGAACCGGGCAGGATGCCCTTGATGTACTGGTTGGTGTAGGAAGCACGGAAATTATATCCGTTGCCAGCCTTGCCAAACGCGATGTTGTTCGTGCTCGTGATACCAGTATTCCAGAAATCGCGGGCATTGCTTGGCTGGGCGGTCAGCTTGGCGGTCTTGAACGACTTGTCATGACCGGGATACCATGCATACCAGGGAATGTATTCCTGCCCTGCGATTCGGGGACCCCAACTGGCGTCGTCCGTATAGTCATGATAGAAC
>Ga0075026_100001403_pt1 | contig 10132 bp, 6 predicted proteins | sample Str012_2_FD_71392 | JGI IMG/M metagenome (GOLD analysis project Ga0075026, IMG submission 71392) | Freshwater sediment microbial communities in response to fracking from Pennsylvania, USA - Straight Creek_MetaG_SC_2012 | ecosystem: Environmental > Aquatic > Freshwater > Creek > Sediment...
CCACTGTTCCCGCACCCAACACCACCGCCAGCGCGCCAGTCCAAGGGCCGCCGGGTGCGCCCCTGGTCTTTGACGCCGCCGTGCTGGTGGTCGATGGGTCCCCCTATGTCATTGCCTTGCCGCCGCAGCCGAATGCCACTGGGGCAGGCGCGCCGGCGGCCGAAGTGGCCTTGATCCCGGTGCCGCCGCCGCTGGCCGCCGCCAGACCTGCGGCGGCACCGGGGGCTCCAACAGCCGGCAGCGCGATTGCTGGCGCTCCGGCCATCTCCGCGCCGTCGCTGACCATTGATCCTATCGCGGGCGCCATGTTTGCCGTTCCCGCGATCGTTCAGGCCAGCCCGCGAGGCGTTGCCAGCATCGCCGGGGTGGCCCTCGCCGTGCCGCCGCCCGCCGCTGCGCCAGTTGTGCCGGTTCCGAGGCCGCCCAGCGCAGCCGCCGCCCCGCCATCCGTGCTTATTTCGAGCGTGCTTGTGACGGCGGCCAACACCGGCGGCGTCCCAACCAATTTCGCGGTTTCCGTCACCATCCGCAGCACGCGCTGAGCGGCCCCGGGCCAGGCCAGCTCATGGCCCCCGGCGCGCTTGCGGCTACCGCGCGAGTTCCACCGGCATCCCGGCGCCCCGGATGCCATTGGGCACCGGAACATCGGTCAGAGTGTAGTTCGTGTTCAGCACAATGGTCGGGCCCGCATCGGCCGTCAGCTTGCGCGCGACAATCGCCGTGTACGCAGACTGATCCGCCACCGGCGCATTGGCATTGATGGTCAGCTGCCCTTCCGGCAGATAGATGGTGCCGAGCAGCTGGCGCGCATTGTTGCTCGAGATCAGGAATTGAAGGTTGGCCTGCGAGCGGGAGGCAAAGAACAGCAGCCCCGCCATCTGGCCGGATTTGGGGGCAATGAGATTGACCGAGGCGCCGGCGGTGAAGGTGAAACTGGCCTTGGCGCCGTTGAAGAAGAAGCCGGCGTTCACCGCGGCGATGCTGGCTGTGTCCTGCACCAGCAATGGCCCGTTCTCGATGGTGTAGATGCCCGGGCCGAAGGTCACATTGGCGGCGCCCTTGATGGTGATGCCGCCGCAATAGACGCCGGCGTTGAGCGTTGCCGTCACGTTGGCGATGACCAGCGGCGGGCTGACGGCGGGGCAGCCGCCGGGCGCAGGTTCCGGAACGCCGGCCAGCGGGTCATCGAACTGTGGACAGTCAGTCAGCGGATCGGGGGTGAAGTTGCCCTTGCTTCCCGCCTTGCCGCCCGCCGAGCAGATGACCGACGCGGTCAGCATCGAGCTGTTGAACGCCTTGATGCCGTTTGGGTGGGTTGAATTTGAGTACACGCCGCAGTTCTGGCCGGCGACCTTGGCGCTCTTTTGCAGATAGATCGTGCCCATTGCCGACGGATCAAGCGCCAGCACGCATACATTCGGCTTGCCAACGACGGTCGCAACCGACTCAACCGCGATCTTGGTGGGGCCAAGCCCGAGCCCCGATCCGAACGGTCCCTTCGAAATGGCAGTGAGCTTCACATCGACCTGCAAGGGGGCGTTGGCAACATCAATGATGTTGGTCGAGACATCGTAGCCGCGCACCGCTCCTGGCGCGATGTTGGCCCCGAGGAAGCTGTCCACCACCGCCTGGACCACCGAGGGAACATTCACCCGGTTGGAGTCGGCAAGGCTGAGCTCCTTGGCGCCCGCCAGGGCGGCGGCATCGGCAGCCCCCTGCAACTCGCCCTTCGCCGTTGTGGCCACGGCATAGTTTGCCGCCACGCCGGCGGCCATCAGCAGCGCGGTCAAGGCAAACATGAAGGCAATGGCGATGTTGCCCGAGCGGTCGAGCGAAAAATTGCGCGCAGCCCGGATCATCCGCCGGGGCATGGCCGGGCTGCCGCGATCAATGTTTGCAACGACTATCAATTCGGGAACCCCAAGGCACTAGCAGCAGGTGGCAGGCAGCAGGCAACCGGCGGCAGGCCGTGCCCACGGACATTTCAGGCAGCGGCATCGCGGGTGGTCACACGGCAGGATGGAAGCGACAGGCGGGTTGTCCGGCCGCTATCAATGGCGTCGCTGAACAGCAGCGTGCCGCCCATCGCTTCGATAGTGGCGCGGGCAAGCAGCGGACCGATCGCAGGCCCGGCGTTGCGCCCCTGTGGCGGCGGCGCGGCCATCTGACCACTGAGGTCGTGCCCTTCAACCACACCCGCCGCCGCGATCTCGACAAGCAGCGACCGGTTGGCGGCAAATCTTGCATCGAGGCTGACCTCGCTCCCCCGGTCAGCGTGGCTCACCGCGTCCCGCAACAGGTATCGCAGGGCCGCGACCAGCGAACCGGGCTCGCAAGCCACCAGGACCGGTGTGTTGGGCAGGGAAATCCGCAGTTTGACGCCTGCTGACGACGCGCCGGCTGACACCAGTTGGTGTGCCTCCGCCACCACGGCCCCAAAGCCGGTAAGCTGCGCGGCAAGTCCTGGCGGCTCCGGCAGAACAGGAACCTGGGCCGCCGCACGGCTGGCGCGCAACCCGAGCGATTTCATGGTCCCGGCAAGCTGCTCAATGCGCCGGCCCATATCCCGCGTTGCGCCGCCGGCCTCGATGCCGCGGCGTATGGCCTGCAACTCATCGCTGGCCGCGCGCGTTGCCGAGACAATCTCCTCAGTCAGCGCTGTGAATGTTCCGGCCAAATCCTGGAAGGCCGTGACGGCGCCATTGCCCGCTTCCCGCGCCTCGTCAGCCGAGCGCACAAGGTGCATCAGAGAACTGAGATGGTGCTCGAAGGTCGCCCAGGCGATCGGCTTGACGAGAAACGACGAGGCGCCCGCGTGCAGCGCAGCGTCCATCGCCGCCCGGTCGCTTCGCGATGTGACGACGACGATGGGCAGATGCCGCGTCCGGGGATGCCCGCGCATACACTGGATCAGCCCGAAGCCGTCGAGATCCGGCATCGCCAGATCGACGATGGCGAGATCGAATTGCCCGGTTTGCAGAACCGACCAGGCCGCCAATCCGTCTTCGGCCTCGCACACCTCGGCCTGCATGCCGACGAGACGGGCAGCGACCAGGTTGCGCTGGATCGGATCATCATCCGCCACCAACACCCGCAGGGTCTTGCGGTCCGTCCCCCGTTCGATGCCTGCCATAGCCAATCGTGCCCGCGCCTGGTTCCGCTCTCCAAATCCCTTTCTGCACGCATGGTTTGAACAAGTGATGTTCAACTAGGATAAAATTGTGCGTAATTAAGCGTTTACGGGCATCTGGTATCGTCAACGGAAACTTGGCTTCCCCGGACAATCCCTCTTGCGCTCGATCCGCTCCAAGCTGGCGCTGCTTGTCGTCAGCACGGTCGTCAGCGCCGTGCTGGTGATGTGCGTCGCCGCGACCTGGCACGATGCGGTGCGGCAATTTTCGCTGAAGCAGGCCGAGTTGCGCGGAATTGCCGCCGTCATCGCCGCCTCGGTGGCAGTGCCAATGGCTACGGACGACCACCCCAATGTCGCAAGGACCCTCAGCGCCGCCGGACGCATACCGGGCCTGACCTTTGCCGGCGTGACCGATCTCAACGATCAACCCGTCCAGCAGTTCGGCTTCGGCGTGGTGGTGGGGCGCGAAACCGGCAGGCTTGAGGCAAATCCGCAGATCGGCCCGTTCTCCGGGTTCTATCTTGCGACCTATCCCGTTGCGGTGCCCATCATTTCCGGCGGCAAGCCGATCGGCACTCTTAGGTTGATCGCGGACCTGTCCATGCTCCGCAGTGCGTTGCTCGAGAGCTTTGTGGTGGCGCTGCTGGCTGGCGCGGTTGCCGTCGCCGTCGGCCTGGCGCTGGCTCAGCGCTTGCAGGCGGGGATCGTCCGTCCCGTTACCGATCTGACGGCCGCAATCGTGGAGCTTGGCCGCAATCGCGACTTCACCCGGCAGGTGAAAAAATCGAGCAACGACGAGGTCGGCTTCCTGGTGGGGGCGTTCAACGGCATGATCGGGGAGGTGCGCACGCGCGACGAGGCCCTGGTGCGCCACCGCGACCGGCTCGAGATCGAGGTCAAGGAGCGCACGGCGGAATTGTCCGGCGCCAAGCTGATGGCGGAATCCGCCAATGCGGCGAAGTCGGAATTTCTCGCCACCATGAGCCATGAAATCCGCACCCCCTTGAACGGGATGCTGGTGATGGCCGAATTGATGGCTTCGGGCAACCTGGCGCCACGGTTCCAGCGCTATGCCGACGTGCTGCTGTCGTCAGGCCAGACGCTGCTGGCCATCATCAACGACGTGCTGGATCTGTCGAAGATCGAGGCGGGCAAGCTGGAGCTGGAGAGTGTTCCAGTCCATGTCGCGGGCATCGTCGACAACGCGCTGGCGCTGTACGGCGAGAGGGCCAGGGCCAAGGGGTTGGACCTCGCCGGTTATGTCGAGCCAAATGTCGCAGCAGCCATCGCGGCCGATCCGGTGCGCCTGTCGCAGATCGTATCCAACCTGGTCAACAACGCCCTCAAGTTCACCGAAAAGGGATCGGTCAGCATCCGCGTGTCGGCTGGCGCGGATTCGGCGGCGGGCGCACAACTGCTGCGGTTCGAGGTCATTGACACCGGCATCGGCATTGCCGCGGACAAGCTCGGGAGCATATTTGACTCCTTCTCGCAGGCCGACCAATCGACGACCCGCCGGTTTGGCGGCACCGGAATTGGTCTGACCATCTGCCAGCGCCTCGTCAAGGCGATGGGCGGCGGCATCAGCGTAGCGTCGCGGCCCGGCGAAGGTTCGGTGTTTCGCGTCGAGCTCGAGGCAGCCGTGCTGGAGGCCGCGCGGGCCATTCCCCAGGCTCCCCCGGGTGAGCCGTCAACTGTTGTGATTGCCTTGCAGGCGTCGCCCACTTGCGAGCGCCTTTGCGGATATGCACGCACGCGCGGTTTGACACCTGTGGTCTGTGCCCCTGCCCAACTGGCGGCGATGAACATGGGCGGCGTTCGTGCGATCATTGCCTCGCCGCTGCATCTAAGAACTCTGGCCGGGTCTCGCGGTGTTGCACACGAGCGGCCACTTCAAGAGCCTCTGCTGATCGGAATCGCCGGGCTGGGCGACAATGACGGATCCGGGGCGCTGGATGGGTTGCTCGAGCTGCCCCTTGGCTGCGATGCCGCGGCGGCGTGCTTTGACGGCATCGTCCGTGGCCGCGCAGCTGGCTCCGCTGGCGTGGCGGCTGAAGTGCCCAGCGGCGCGCTCCCCCTGCCGCCGTCAAGCATTGCCGGCGCCCGCGTTCTTGCTGCGGATGACAGCGCGGTTAACCGCGAGGTGCTGATCGAGGTGCTTCGGCAACTTGATGTCCAGGTCATCTGTGCCGAAGACGGGGCGGCAGCCGTGGAACTGGTCAAGACCCAGCGGTTCGACCTGGTGCTGATGGATTGCAGTATGCCGGTCATGGATGGCTTTGCCGCCACGCGGGCCATCCGGGAGTTCGAACGCGCCACGGGCGGCACGGCCTTGCCGGTCATCGCGCTGACCGCGCATGTGCTTGGCGGCGCGGCCGATGCCTGGCGCGACGCAGGCATGTCGGGCTACCTGACCAAGCCCTTCACGCTCAAGTCGTTGCGGCTTTGCCTGGAGCAGGCCCTGCATGGCCGGGAAGGCGCTGGATCAAGTCCGGCGGCGGAGGCATCGAACGGCGATGGAGCCCGCGGTGGTCTTCCCGGCTGGCCGCTGCTTGACCCCGAAGTGCTCACGTCCATTGCCTCCATGCAAAGGCCGGGCGATGACCTTGTGGCAAGGATCGTGAAACTTTATGACGTCCACTCCCCTAAGGCGCTGGCCAGGGTGCTGGAGGCCAGGCTTGGCGGAGCACCGCAGCAACTGGCAGATGCGGCGCATGCATTGCGTTCGATGAGCCGGAATGTCGGCGCCGTGCGCGTGGCGGAATTGTGCGGCATGGTCGAGGAGGCGGCAAGGCGTGGCGATCCAGCCCTGCCCGAAGAGACCTTCGAGGACATTGCGCTGTCGTTGTCGAGAACCTCAGAAGCCCTGGAGGCCAGCCTGGCGAAGGAGCGTGAGCAGCGCGTTTCGCAACCGTTCGCACGCTCGGCAAACGCCTGACGGACGGCATGGGCACGCTCGTGGTTGCCCACGCCGTGCCTGGAATTGCTGCCCAAACTTGCGACCAGGCAGAGCGGCAGCCGCTATCCCGCCAACCAAAAGCTGGCGCGCCATATCGACATGGCCGCCAAAACTGTGTTTGGTGGCTGTGGAGGCGCCAATGAGCGGCAAAGCAATAGAGCGGGTAGCGATCACCGGAACCGGCGTCATCGGCGCAAGCTGGGCGACGGCGTTTCTTGGCCATGGCCTGCATGTTACAGCCAGCGACCCGGCGCAGGGAGCCGAGGAGCGGCTCCGCCGGACTGTGGCGGCCCAATGGCCGGCGATGGAGGCGTTGGGGTTGGCCCCAGGCGCAACCATCGACCGATTGCAATTTGCCGCATCGCCAGAGGCGGCGGTTGCGGACGCGCAGTTCGTGCAGGAATGCGGGCCGGAACGCCTGGATCTGAAGCGCGAGCTGTTCGCCCGCCTCGATGACGCCGCGCCGGCGGACGCGATCCTTGCCACCAGTTCCTCCACCATCACCGTCAGCGAGTTCCAGGACGCCTGTGCAAGGCATCCCGGGCGCGTCGTGCTCGGCCACCCGTTCAATCCACCTCATCTCATTCCGCTGGTCGAGGTGGCGGGCGGGCGCGCGACATCGGCCGGGGCCATCGAGCGGGCGCTCGGCTTCTACCGCTCCATCGGCAAGCATCCCATTCACCTCAAAAAGGAAATTCGCGGCCACGTCGCCAACCGCTTACAGGCCGCGCTGTGGCAGGAGGCGTTCCATCTGGTCGCCACAGGTGTCGCCAGTGTCGCCGATGTGGATGCCGCGATTGCGCATGGTCCCGGCCTTCGCTGGGCGCTGCTGGGGCCGTTCGTGAACTTGCATCTTGGCGGCGGCGAAGGCGGCATCAGCGCACTGTTCGGCAAGCCGCTGTGGCAGGCGACCGAAAGCATGTGGCGCGACCTCGGCACGGCCACCGTGGACGCCGCTTTGGGCCGCCGCGTGGCCGATGGCGTGGCTGAAGAGCTCGCCGGGCGCGAACAGGCCGGCGTGGTTGCCGGGCGGGACAAGGCTTTGATCAAGCTGCTACAGCTTAAGGCGGCGGCGGATCAGCTACCGTGAGCCGCATAGGACATTAGGCCGTGCCCATCGAACTCCCCTCGTCACTGACATTCGAAGCCCTCGGTTCCGTTGGCGTGCTGCGCCTGTCGCGGGCCGCCAAGCGCAACGCGCTCGATGACGAGACGGTCAATGGCCTCGGCCATTTCTTCCGGCAGGTGCCTGATGGCATTGGCGCAATTGTGCTCGCGGGCGACGGCCCGCATTTCTGCGCCGGGCTCGATCTTGCCGGAGCCTCAGCGACGCCGGACCTGCTGCACGGCATCCTGCATTCGCGGCTCTGGCACCGCGCGTTCCACGACATCCAGTTCGGCCGCGTTCCCGCCGTCTGCGTGCTGCACGGCGCGGTGGTTGGCGGCGGGCTGGAGCTGGCGGCGGCAACCCATGTCCGCGTGGCCGAGCCGTCGGCCTACTACGCGCTGCCCGAGGGCCAGCGCGGCCTGTTCCTCGGTGGCGGCGGCTCGGTCCGCATCCCGCGCCTGATCGGCACCCAGATGGTCATGGACATGATGCTGACGGGGCGCACGCTGTCGGCAGAACAGGGCCAGACCGCCGGCATCAGCCAATATCTGACGCCAGAGGGCGGTGGCCTCGCCAAAGGCATTGAGCTGGCGCGCCAGATCGCGGCCAACGCGCCAATGAGCAATTTTGCCATCATTCAAGCCCTGCCGCGCAATGCGGAAGGTGATCCGGGGACGGGGTATTTCACCGAGGCGCTGATGGCTGGTGCGGCCGAGACTTCGCCGGAAGCCAAGCAGCGGCTTGCCGATTTTCTCGCCAAGAAGGCGGGCAAGGTGACCAACACATGACGCATGAGACGGTAAGCAGCAAACGGCAGGTCCGGCTGGGCTCGCTCGGGGTGGCGCTCGAAAAGCGGGCGGATGGCAGCATGTTGCTGCGCTCGACGGTGCCTGTGCCGCCGCATCCAGGCAGAATGACAGACCTGCTGGAGCACTGGGCGCGCCATGCGCCGGACCGCACCTTCCTGGCCAAGCGGGAGAACAGCGGCGACTGGCGGCGGATCACCTACGCCGAGACGTTTACCGCCGCTCGCCGCGTTGCCTCGGCCCTGCTGGCGCGCGGGCTCATCCCCGAACGGCCCATCATGTTGCTGTCGGGCAACGACATCGAGCACGCACTTCTGTCGCTCGGCGCGATGCTTGCGGGCATCCCTTTTGCGCCTATCTCGCCTGCCTATTCGCTGCTGTCGTCCGACTACGGCAAGTTGAAACACATCGCCGGATTGCTCAATCCGCAGATGGTTTTCACCGCCGATGCCGCCAAGTTCGGCAAGGCCATCGCGGCCTGCTGCCCGCCCGGCGCCGAAATTGTCGCCACACGGGGCGAAGCGTCCGGACACCGGACCACGCCCTTCGCGCAACTTATCGAAGCGCCCGAGCACGCGGGCGTGGATGCCGCGCACGCAAGCGTCAGACCAGAGAGCATCGCCAAGGTGCTGTTCACCTCCGGCTCCACCGGCGTGCCCAAGGGCGTCATCACCACGCACCAGATGCTCACCTCCAACCAGGCCCTGATGCGCCATTGGCTCGCCTTCGTCGCCGACGAGCCGCCGCTGCTGCTCGATTGGCTGCCCTGGAACCACACCTTTGGCGGCAGCCACAATTTCGGGTTGGTGCTGTATAATGGCGGCACGCTCTATATCGACGACGGCAAGCCGACGCCTGCCGGCTTTGCCGAGTCGCTGCGGAACCTGCGCGAGGTGACGCCGAGCATCTATTTCAACGTGCCCAAGGGCTACGAGGAATTGATCGCGGCCTTGCGCCAGGATAAGGGCCTGCGCGAGAGGTTCTTCAACGGCCTCAAGCTCACATTCTACGCCGCCGCGCCGCTGCCCCGGCACATGGCGCAGGAACTCGACCAGCTAGCCGTCGAGACCATTGGCGAAAGGGTGCCGATGATCAGCGCTTTTGGCTCCACCGAAACCGCGCCAAATGCGCTCAGCGCCACGCTGGAGACGCCCGGCGCAGGCAATCTCGGCGTGCCGCTGCCGGGCGTAACCCTCAAGCTGCTGCCAACGGGCGGCAAGCTGGAAGCCCGTGTGCGGTCGCCCTCGGTCACGCCGGGCTATTGGAAAGACCCGCTCAACACGGCCAAGGCGTTCGACGATGAAGGCTTTTACATCTTCGGCGATGCCCTGCGGTTCGCCGATCCAGACGATCCGTCCAAGGGCCTTTTCTTCGATGGCCGGCTCACCGAGGATTTCAAGCTGCTCACGGGCACCTGGGTCAGCACCGGCCCATTGCGCGCGCGCGTCATCGCCGGCCTTGCGCCGTTGGCGAGGGACGTGGTGATCACGGGTCATGAAAGGAGCGAGGTCGGCGCGTTGGTGTTCCCGGATATGGATGGTTGCCGCGCGCTGCTGCCCAAGGCGGGCGATGGACTGGCCGATGCGCAGGTGCTCGCAAGCCAGGAGGTGCGCGCCGCAGTCAAGGCGCGGCTCCACGAGATGGCCAGCGCGAGCGCCGGTTCCTCCACCAGGATCACGCGGGCAATGCTGCTCGATGAGCCTGCCTCGATCGACGCCAACGAGATCACCGACAAGGGCTCGATCAATCAGCGGGCAGTGCTCGACCGGCGCGCCGCGCTGGTCGAGGACCTCTACGCCGCCAAGCCGCCCGCGCGCGTCATCCTGTGAGATCGCCCATGAAACTCGACGAGCTGATCGCCATCGACGTCCACACCCACGCCGAAGTGTCCTGCCGCAACCCGGCGGACGCACTCTGGCAGCCCTACGAGGACGCCGCCAGCAGCTATTTCAAAGTTGGCAAGCGGCCCACCATCGCCGAAACCATCGCCTACTACCGGGAGCGGAAAATCGGCCTCGTCATGTTCACCGTCGACAGCGAGCACCAGATCGGCAACCGGCGCATTCCCAACGAGGAGGTGGCCGAGGCGGCGGCGGCCAACAGCGACATGATGATCGCTTTTGCCT
>Ga0075026_100001404_pt1 | contig 10127 bp, 9 predicted proteins | sample Str012_2_FD_71392 | JGI IMG/M metagenome (GOLD analysis project Ga0075026, IMG submission 71392) | Freshwater sediment microbial communities in response to fracking from Pennsylvania, USA - Straight Creek_MetaG_SC_2012 | ecosystem: Environmental > Aquatic > Freshwater > Creek > Sediment...
GTGGACCTGGCGCGCCTTCACGATCGCGGCGTTGGCGGGCGGGGCGACCGCGACCATGGACCGCGTCACCCGCGCGCTCGACCGGATCGGCGCGCGTTGAGCGCCTCGGTCTCGGAGCCGACGACGGGGATGACGACGCGTCGGCGGGGTGGCCTCGGCATGCTCGCCTTGATGTCGATCAACGTGGCCGCGATCGTCAGTGCGCGCAACCTGCCGATGATGGCCGAGTACGGCTGGTCGATGCTGGCGCTCTTCGCCATCGCGATCGTCGCGTTCCTCATCCCCATCGCGATGGTCGCGGCCGAGTTGGGCACGACCTGGCCGGAGGACGGCGGCATCTACGCCTGGGTCCGCCAGGCGTTCGGTCGCCCGACCGGATTCCTCGCGGTGTGGTGTGACTACGCGGAGAACATCCCGTGGTTCCCGACGGTGCTCTCGTTCATGGCCGCGTCGCTCGCGTACGTGGTGGATCCGAAGCTCGCCAGCAACTCCGTGTATCTCGTGGTCACGATGCTCGGACTGTTCTGGGCGGCCACCTTGCTGAACCTCCGTGGTGTCGAGGCCTCCGCGTGGTTCGGAGGCGTCGGCACCGTCCTCGGCTCGATCCTGCCCGCGGTCCTCGTGGTGGGACTGGGCATCGCCTGGCTGGTGTCCGGCGACGGTTCCGAAATCCCGTTCTCCGGGCACGCCCTCGTCCCCGATGTGTCATTCGGGAACCTCGCGTTCCTGGGCGGGATCATTCTCCTGTTCACCGGGATGGAGATGGCGGGGTTCCACGCGCGCGAGACCGAGAACCCCGGCCGCGACGTGCCGCGTGCGATCGCATGGTCGGTGCTGATCATCGTCGCGTTCTCGGTCATCGGCTCGCTGTTCCTGGCCTTCGTCGTCCCGCAGCACGAACTGAGCCTTGTCTCGGGGACCATGGAGCTCTTCCAGCGCGCGCTCGACCGGCTCGGGATGGGTTGGGCGCTCCGACCGTTGGCGCTCCTCGTCGGGCTCGGCGGTCTCGCGCACCTGAGTCCGTGGATCCTCGGACCGGCGAAGGGGATGTCCGCGGTAGCCGCCGACGGCGGCGCGCCCGCGTCGCTCGGTCGATTGAATACGCGTGGTGTCCCGATCCGGCTCGTCGTCGCGCAAGGAATCGGCGGCACGGTGTTCGCGCTGCTGTTCCTGTTCGTGCCCAACGCGTCGACGAGTTACTGGATGCTCTCGGCCGTCACGGCGCAGATCATCGCGATCATGTACGCCCTCGTGTTCGTCGCGTTCCTGCGGCTGCGCCGTACTCAGCCGGATCGGGATCGGCCCTACCGCGTTCCGGGCGGACCGATCGGCGCGTGGCTCATCGGCGGGATGGGATTCATCGGATGCGTCGCGTCGCTCGGGCTCGGCTTCATCCCGCCGGATCAACTCAAGACGGGGAGTCCGATCGTCTACGTCACCTTGCTGGCAGGGGCGACGGTGGTGCTGTGTCTTCCGCCGTTTGCGTTGGCGTGGTGGGAACGCCGACGCGCGCGAGGGCGATCGTCCCGCTGATCATCACGCCGGCGCTCACTGCGATGAGGGCCCATTCGAGGCCGTCGGCGCGGAGGCGTTCGTCGAGCGCCAGGATGCCGACGACGACGCTGACCACGGGGTCGAGGACCGCCGCGGCCGGCATCGAGATCTCCAGTGAACCGGACTGGAACGCCAACTGTTGGCAGACGAGGCCGACCACCCCGACCCCGACGAGCGTGTAGGTCTCCCACGATCCGAGCAGCGGACCGAGGCCGCGACCGAGAAGGTGCATCACCGACTTGGTGAGGGCGGAGGCGAAGCCGAAGAGGGTGCCGGCGACGATGGCCAGGCCGAGGCTGCGGAAGCGTGGACTGCTCCCGGCCGCGAGGGCGAACCCGGCCGCAACGACCACCCCGACGCCGATCATCGACGGCACCCAGGCGGAGATGTGCTGACGCGAGTGCCCACCCGCGGGATTGCCGACGACCAGGAAGATCCCGAGTGCCACCGCGAGGGCGAGGGCCCAACCGATCTCGCGTCGGTGGATGCGGCGGGCGTTCCAGCGCGCGCTGAGCGGCAGCGCGAACACCAACGACATGATGAGCAACGGTTGCACGACGAGGATCGATCCGACCGCGAGCCCGGCAGCCTGGAACCCGTAACCGACGGCGTCGCCGAAGGTGGCCGCCCACCAGCGCGGGCTGCGGATCAGGTCACGGACGAAACCCGCGCCCGCTGCGCTGCTGCTCGACGCGACCTGCTGTTGCGCGACCGCGCCGACCGAGAAGATCGCCGCGGATGTGAGGCCGAGGAGAACCGCGAGCCAAGGCATACCGAACAGTACGCTCCGGTTCGGTGCTCGCTGATTTTTCGATCGTCAGCATCTCCTTCCTCATCGGACTGGCGCTGCTCAGCGCGGCCGTGGTGATCGCACTCGTCGTCGTGCGCAGCCGCATGGGTTGGGTGCTGAAGTCCCTCGCGGTCGTCCTGGTCCTCGCCCTCGTCGCGTTGAACGCCGGCGGTTGGGTGAACCGACACTTCGACTATCTCCCCACCTGGGACGAGCTGCTCGGCAAGCGGGCCGCTGATGCCGCATCGGTACAGGATGTCGACCGACAACAGACGGTGCCCGAGCACGGCAAGGTCATCGCCATCGACATCCCCGCGACGACCTCGCACTTCTCGGCGCGGACCGCGCAGATCTATTTCCCGCCCGCCTACTTCGCCAAGCCACGCCCGACCCTCGGTGTGGTCGTCCTGTTGGCGGGGGAGCCGGGTACCCCCGAGGACTGGACGCACGGCGGGAACGCGGACGTCGCGAGCGACGCCTACGCCGACCGACACGGCGGCCGGGCACCGATCCTGGTGATGGCCGACCAGAACGGTTCCATCACCGCCGACACCGAGTGTGTCGGTGCGTCGGAGCAGTACCTCACGGTCGACGTCCCCAGGTTCATGGCGAAGCGGTTCAAGATCGCCACCGACCCCGGCCAATGGGCGATCGGCGGTCTGTCCGAAGGTGGGATGTGCGGGATCATGTTGGCGTTGCGCCATCCCGACGTCTTCCAGACGTTCCTCGACTTCTCCGGCCTGTCAGGACCTCGATCGGGCGACGACAACCGCGTCGGGAACACGGTGCAGTCCTACTTCGGCGGGAACCAGGCGGCGTTCGACGCCCACGAACCGCTCGACATCATGAGACGGCAGACGTTCCCCGGGATGGGCGGATGGTTCGAGGTCGGCACCGACGACAGCGCGCCACTCGAGGCCCAGCGGGAGCTGGTGCCGGCGGCGAAGCACGCCGGGATCGAGACCTGCGCAGTGGAGATCTCCGGCGGTGAACACACCTTCCAGGTCTGGGCCGTGGCGTTCGAGAAGTCATTGCCGTGGTTGGCGGCCCGACTCCAGGGGCTCCCCGCCGTTCCCTGCCCGCACTGAGCGCACCGGTCGGTCGGCGCGCTCGGAGTTCGTGACCCCGACCGCCGGGATGGCCACGATGCCGGTCGGGGCGGCGGCCCGGGCCAGCGCCACGGTGCCGATGACGAGAACCGCGGCCGACGTCGCGATGAGCAACCACGCGCCGGTCGACGCGTCGATCCGTTCGCCGAGTGCATCGACGCCGACGAAGACTGCGATCACCGGATCCAGAATCATCGTCGCGGGGAACGAGATCTCGAGTGAACCGGCCTGGAACGCCAGTTGCTGGGTGACGACGCCGAGCGCGCCGCTGGCGACGAGCGCGTAGAACTCCCAGTGGGTGAGTACGAGCAGCGCGCGGTGTCCCAGCAGGTGTACGACCGACTTGGTGAGGGCCGAGGCGAATCCGACGCACGTGCCCGCCACGATCGCGAACCCCAGAGCCCGGCCGCGCCCCGACGCGAACCTGGCCGCCGATCCGACCACGATCACGATCCCGCCGCAGACGAAGATCGCGGTCCACCAGTCGCGGAGCGGCGCGGTGTCGAGACCGCCGTCGGCATCGCTGGCGAGGATGAAGACTGCGAGCGCGAGGCAGAGTGCGACGGCCCACAGGACTTGGGTGCGGCTGATCGGACGATTGTTCCAGCGCGCGCCGAGTGGCAGCGCGAAGACGAGTGACGTCACCAGGACCGGCTGCACGACGAGCAGCGATCCGGCGGCGAGGGCAACGGCCTGGAATGCGTAGCCGAGCACGTTGCCGAAGGTCGCGGCGAGCCAGCGCGGGGTGCGGAGCAACCGGAACATGAGGCGGATGCCGCCGGCGTCGACGTTCGTTGCCGCAGCTTGTTGTTGCGCGACCGCGCCGACTGCGAAGAGCGCGGCCGCGGCCAACGCGAGAGAGCCGGCGAGCCAGGGCATGGCCTGACGGTACGCTCCCGCGCCCATGGTCGACCGGGTTTCTCTCTCCGTGACGATTTCGGGCCTGTCCCGCCTCTTCGGCGACGACCTGGGCGCGATCGTCGACATCGCCCGCTTGGCCGACGAACTCGGCGTCGATCAGCTGGTCCTGCCTGACCATGTGGCGATCGGACCCCGCCTCGACCGCTATCCCTACGCGGCCGAATTCCCGTATCCGCCGACCGAACCGTGGCTCGAACCCCTCACCGCGCTCGCCGCGATCGCGGGCGCGACCCGGCGGGTACGGCTCGGCACCGGCGTGTTGATCGCGCCACTCCGGCCGGTCCTGCTGCTGGCCAAGACCATCGCGACCCTCGACGTGTTGTCACGCGGCCGCGTCGACCTCGGCATCGGTACCGGCTGGCAACGCGAGGAGTTCGTCGAACCCGGGATGGACTTCGTCGGTCGCACCCAGCGCATGGACGATGCGGTGGCCGCGTGCCGTGCAGTGTGGGAGACCGAGCCGCCGGTGTCGTTCACCGCGGCGACCATCGCTTTCGATCAGCTCTGGTTGGAACCGCGCCCCGTGCAGCAGCGCCTGCCGATCTGGTACGGCGGCGCGCTCACTCCGCCGATGGTGCGGCGCATCGCGTCGCTCGGCGACGGCTGGCTGCCGCTCGGTCCGACGATCGTCGAGATCGGCCAGGGGATCGAAACGCTGCGCGCGGCCTTCATCGCGTTCGAGCGGGACCCCGATGCGCTCGGAGTGCGCGTCGGGCTCCCCGTGGTGACCGACGCCGCGGGCCGCGTCGACGCCGCCGCGACGGTGGCGACCGCGTCCGACCTGGCGGCGATCGGGGTCACGTCGGTGTCGGTCGCGCTCGGTCGGTTCATGCGCGACCGCGACGACATCGAGCCGTTCATCCGCGAGATGGTGGACGTGCTCAACAGCTGAGCGATGTCCGGCCTGTCGATGTCCACCGGTGTGCTCCCCGGTCGGTACGCTGGTGGCGGGACAGGGGCAAGGAGGGCGGGCAGGTGTGGTGGATTGCTGCCGTCGTGGTGGCGTCGGGGTATGTGATCGGAGCCGTGGTTCTGCGCGCCGTGCTGCGCGACCTCCGTCGGATCCACCCGCATCTCTGGACGGGATTCGGGGAGCCGACGCCGTGGCAGCGGCGGGCCTGGATCGCGTTCGCGTGCGGCGGCTGGCCGGTGATCGTGGTGGCCCTCGCGTGGTGGGGAAGCCAGGCCCGGGCGCAGATGCGGTCGGTGCTGCGCCGGGACCTGCGCCGCCGCCGCTCCGACTCGTCGTTCGGCTTCGAGACCGAGTTCGAGGCGGAGAACTGACGCGGCGGGGGCCGGCTCCGTAGGCTCCGCGCCATGACTCACGATCTCGTCATTCGCGGTGGCCTCGTCGTCGACGGAACCGGTGCCGAACCGGTGCCCGCCGACGTGGCGATCGACGGCGATCGCATCACCACGATCGGAGTCGTCCGAGATTCCGGGGTGCGGGAGATCGACGCGACGGGTCGTTTCGTCACGCCCGGTTTCGTCGACATCCACACCCATCTCGACGCGCAGATCGCCTGGGATCCGATCGGTTCGTCATCGTGTTGGCACGGCGTGACCTCGGTGGTGCTCGGCAACTGCGGGGTGACGTTCGCGCCGTGCAAGCCCGAGGACCGCGAGGTCCTCGCGGAGATGATGGAGTCGGTCGAGGACATTCCCGCGCACGCGATCATGAGCGGACTGCCGTGGGACTGGCAGACCTACGGCGAGTATCTCGATTCGATCGACCGCATGCCCAAGGGCGTGAACGCGGGCGGAATGGTCGGCCACTGCGCGGTGCGCATCCACGCGATGGGCGAGCGCGCGATGGACGACGCGCCGGCGACCGACGAGGACATCGCGGCGATGTGCGAACTCGTCGGCGAGGCGATCGACGCCGGGGCGTTGGGTTTCTCCACCTCGCGCACCGCGCTGCATCGCGTGCCGGACGGTCGGGTCGTGCCGGGGACGCGGGCCGACGCGCACGAGCTGATCGAGATCGGGCGCGTGCTCGGCGACCGGCGCCGCGGCGTGTTCGAGTCGGCCCCGGCGCTCGGCGAGCGCGACGCCGAAGGACAACGGAGGACGCGGCCCGAGGTCGCGCTGCTCGGCGAGATCTCACGCCTGACCGGACGCCCCGCCACCTTCGGACTCAGCCAGACCAAGAAGGTGCCGGGGATCGAGATCGACGCGCTCGCCGAGGTCGAGGAGCAGAACGCCTCGGGCGCGCGGCTGCGGCCCCAGACCACCGCCCGCGGGATCGGTCTGTTGTTCGGTCTCCAGTTCCGCACGCCGTTCGACTCGGCCGCACCGTGGAAGGCGCTGCGGGACATCCCGTTCGCGGACCGTCTCGACCGCCTGCGCGACCCCGTCGGGCGGGCCGAGTTGATCGCGGCCGCCGAGGGCACGCCCACGATCCCGATGACCGAGATGTACGTCCTGCCCGAGGGTGACGCCCGCTACGACCTCGGCGCCGACGACACGCTCGCGGCCCACGCGGCGCGCCGCGGCGTGGGCGTGGCCGAGGCGTTCCTCGAACTGTGCGACGAACGCGACGGCATGGTGCTCGTCAACTGGCCGTTCCTCAACGACGACCTCGGTGCGGTCGAAGCCATGTTGCGGCACCCCGACAGCATCCTCGGTCTCGCCGATGCGGGTGCCCACGTCGGCATGATCATGGACTCGAGTCAGCCGACGTTCTTTCTCACGTACTGGGTCCGCGACCGGCAGTTGATGCCCATCGGTGAGGCGATCCGACGACTCACGTCGGACACCGCCGACCTGTTCGGCATTGCGGGCCGCGGTGTATTGCGCGCGGGTGCCTTCGCCGATGTGAACGTGATCGACCTGGAGGGCATGCGCCTCCCGCAGCCTCACTACGTGCACGACTTCCCGAACGGTGCGGGCCGCTACATCCAGACCGCGACCGGGTACGACGCGACCATCGTGAACGGTCAGGTCTTCATGGAGCACGGCGAGCACACGGGCGCTCTCGCCGGCGTGCTCCTGCGGTCCACCCCCGACGCGTAGGCCCACGTCACGCCGATGTTTGCGGCTCGGATCACGTATGGCGTGATCCGGACCTCAGACGCGAATGCGCGGCGCCGTACACTCCACCGCCATGACGATGTTGGGAATTCCGAAGGCACTGCACCGCGGCGAAGCCGAGCACCCGTTCGTCGCGTTGGGCGACGGTACGCACCTCCAACTGCTGCAGGTGGACGTCGAAGCCGGATTGTGGGTGATCCGCACCAAGTTCGAGCCGGGCGTCACCGTCCCCACCCACAAACACACCGGCGAGGTCTTCGCGTTCACGATCAGTGGATCGTGGAAGTACGTCGAATACCCCGAGGTGAACGTCGCCGGTTCGTACCTCTACGAGCCCGCGGGATCGGTGCACACGCTCACGGTGCCGGCGGACAACGACGGCATGACCGACGTGTGGTTCGCGATCTACGGCGCCAACCTCAACCTCGACGCGGAGGGCAACGTCGAATCCGTGGTCGACGCGGGTCTGGTGCGCGATTCGTACTTCGCGTTGTGTGAGGCGAACGGTCACCCGCGACCCGACGTCATCGGCGCGTAGTTGCGGCCCGCGTCATCGGTGCCGGCTCACGCCGTGCGGGCGTGGTCGCGTGCCCAGGCGCGCAATGAGGCGATCTCGTCGGGTCGAGAAGTGGCGAGCGGCACCGTCCGGTGGAACTCCTGGTCGAGCGACGCCTCGGTCAACGGTCCGGCGTAGGTCGCGGCGGCGACGGCCGCGGCGATCTCCGCACCCGAGAAGCCGTCGGTCGCGACCACCAGTCGGTCGATGCCGGTCGGGCGGTCCACGCCGCGCCGGTGCAGCTCGCCCGTGAGGATCGTGGCCCGGGCCGCCGGGTCGGGGAGATCGACGAAGAACAGTTCGTCGAAGCGACCCTTACGGGTCAGCTCCGGCGGCAGGCGGGTCACGTCGTTCGCGGTCGCGACCACGAACACGGCGCCGTCCCGATCCTGCAGCCAGCGGAGGAACGTCCCGAGGACGCGGTCGGTCACGCCGCCGTCCTCGCCGCCGGTGGCGAAGCCCTTCTCGATCTCGTCGATCCAGAGCACCGCCGGAGCCATCGCCTCCGCCGTCCCGAGCGCGGCCTCGAACCGCTCTTCGGATTCGCCGACGTACTTGCGGTAGATGCGGCCGGGATCGAGGAGCACGAGTGGCACCTCCCACTCTTCGGCGACTGCATGCGCGACGGCCGACTTCCCGCAACCCGGGACTCCGGTGAGGAGGACGCCGCGTACGGGCTCGTGCCCCGCGCCGAGTGGTGTCCGCAGCCGTGCGTTCATCCATTCCTTGAATGCGGTGAGTCCGCCGAGATCGGCGAGGCGCCGCCCTTCACCGTCGACGACTTCGAGAATGCCGTCGTGGTTGAGCAGTGCGGCCTTGTGGTCGCGGGCGGTCAGGACATCGGCGGGTTCGAGGACACCGTCGCCGGCGGCCAGCGTCATCACCTCCCGTTCCGCGTCGAGCAGGGTCAACCCGCGCAGTGCGCGCGCCAGCTCGACGCGACTCACATCGTCGAGCTTCGAGACGATGCCGCGTTGGCCGATGCGGATCTCGACCCGCTCGACGAGGGCGAGCAGTTCCGCGGTGTCGGGCAGGGGGAGTTGCCAACGGTGGGCGACCCCTTCGAGATCGGTCGGCGCCGTGAGTCGGTTGCCGACGAGGAGGATGGACTGGTTCGGCGTCGTGCGTTGGCCGAACTCCTTCAGCCGGCGGACGGCCGTCGGGTCGGCGAAGAGCGGCGCGGGGTCGCAGAGGACGACGACGAAGGGACCCGAGAGCGCCTCGAGGTTGTCGAGCATCTGATCGGGTGCGGTGGTGCCGTACACCGGGTCGCGACCGTCGCGACGGAGTCCGCTCGCCGCCGACCATTGCCACATCGGGGTGGCTCCCGCAGCCGCGCGCACGAGCGCGAGCAACCGCGACTCCTCGGGCGTCTCGACCGTCACCAAGCACGTTCCGGACGCGAGCAGCAGGCGGAGATCGCCGACAGGATCCATGACGTCCGGTTGTCGGCCGGTTCGTGCCCGGTCTGGAGGGGCGGAGCGGGCGGGCGGACAGATCACGCCAGATCTGCTGGTCTCCGTTCGCCCGGAGCCCGAACGGACCGTTGCCGGAAGCGCCAGGAGCGGGAAATCAGTCGGCGGAGAAGAAGACGTTCTTGACCTCGGTGTAGCTCGCCATGGCGTGCATACCGAGTTCCCGGCCGAGACCCGATTGCTTGAAACCGCCGAAGGGCGCTTCGGTGCGAACTGAGCGATTCGTGTTGACCGAGAGCACACCGGTGCGAATCGCCTTGGCCATCCGCATCGCCCGCCCGAGGTCACGGGTCCAGAGCGAGCCGGACAGGCCGTAGGGCGTGTCGTTCGCGATCCGCACGGCGTCCGCCTCGTCGCGGAACGGGATGATCGACGCCACCGGCCCGAAGATCTCCTCCTGCGCGACCCGCATCGAGTTGTCGACGCCGGCGAGGACTGCCGGTGAGAGGTAGTACCCCTCGCGGTCGGGGGCGACCCCGCCGGTGACCCGTTCGGCGCCGGCCTCGACGCCGAGGTCGATGTAGTCGAGCGAGATCTGGCGTTGCGCAGCCGAGATCATCGGTCCCATCTCGGTGGTCTCCTCGAGCGGGGAACCGATGGCGATGGCTTCGGTGGCGCGGGTGAAGGCGGCGACGAAGTCGTCGTAGACGGATTGCTCGACGACGATGCGCGACCGCGCGCAGCAGTCC
>Ga0075026_100001405_pt1 | contig 10124 bp, 8 predicted proteins | sample Str012_2_FD_71392 | JGI IMG/M metagenome (GOLD analysis project Ga0075026, IMG submission 71392) | Freshwater sediment microbial communities in response to fracking from Pennsylvania, USA - Straight Creek_MetaG_SC_2012 | ecosystem: Environmental > Aquatic > Freshwater > Creek > Sediment...
GTAGAAATAGAACTGGACCCCAATGAAACGGCCATTGCAGAAAGCGGCGCCTTTATGATGATGGACGACAACATTATTATGCAAAGCATTTTTGGCGATGGCTCCAAACAACAGAATGGCGGCCTGCTGGATAAATTGTTTTCGGCCGGCAAGCGCATACTGGTAGGCGAGAGCCTGTTTATGACCGCATTTACCAATACCGGCGTGGGCAAGCGCAAAGTTAGTTTTGCGGCACCTTATACCGGCAAAGTAATACCGCTCGACCTGCAGCAGCTGGGCGGCACTATCATTGCTCAAAAAGATGCATTTCTATGCGCGGCAAAAGGTGTCAGCATTGGCATTGCTTTTCAGCGCAGGCTGGGTACCGGCATTTTTGGCGGCGAAGGTTTTATTATGGAAAAGCTGGAAGGCGATGGAATGGCATTTGTACATGCCGGTGGCTATGTAGTAGAAAAAACATTACAGGCCGGTGAGTTGCTGCGCGTAGATACCGGTTGCGTAGTGGCGTATACCGGCGGAATTGATTTTGATATTGAACTGGTGCGCGGTGTGCGCAACTGGATCTTTGGAGGCGAGGGCCTGTTTTTTGCTGTGTTGCGCGGACCAGGCAAAGTTTGGTTGCAATCATTGCCCATCAGCCGCCTGGCCAGTAAGATCATTTCTTACAGCCCGCAGTTTGGCCGCAGAAAAGAAGAAGGCAGTATACTGGGCGGACTCGGTAATTTACTGGATGGAGACGGATTTTAAGTGGTAAATGATAGGTTGTAAGTATTCAGTGGCAGGCTCTAAGTTCCCTGATTTCTATTAAAAATAAAGTGGTAAGTCCTTTGACTGAGCAAAAGGACTTACCACTTATAACGTATTACTTTCAACTTAATTTCTGCTGTTCAGCTTTGAAAGCAAGCGCAGGATCTCCAGGTATAACCAAACAATTGTCACCAGCAGTCCAAAAGCACCATACCACTCCATGTACTTGGGCGCACCCATTGCAGCACCCTGCTCAATCCTGTCAAAATCAAGAATCAGGTTTAATGCGGCAATACACACTACTACCAGCGAAAAAACAATACCGATAGTGCCACTTGAATGAATCAGCGGCATATCAACATGAAACATACGCAATACAATTGCCAACAGGTAAAAAACCGCAATACCAGCAGTAGCAACGATGATAACAGATTTAAATTTCTCAGTCGCCTTAATTATACGGAAGCGGTACAATGCAAACATTGCAAGCACCACAGCGAAAGTTAATCCTACTGCCTGCATCACAATACCGCCAGATGTGCCGGCAGCCGCGCCTTTAAACGCAAAATTATAAGTAGCAGAAATGCCTCCTATAAAAGCGCCTTCAAACAAAGCATAAATGGGTGCCAGAAAAGTAGCCCACACCGGTTTAAAAATAAGTACCAGCGCAGTAATGAATCCGCCAATCAGGCCAATCCACAACCAGGATGTAACGTCTTTGCCCTGGTTGAATGCATTCCAGGTTACAGAAGCAGTACCCATTACCAGTAAAAACAAAAGGAAGAATTTATTGAGTGTGCCTCTTTCGGTCATTACCTCCGACTGGTTGACTACAATACTTTGCTGAAATGTTTTGTCATTGAATGCAGGATTACCAGATTTAAAAATAGCCATAGATAGAGTTTTAGAACAGGCAATTTACGCAATGATTTCATCAGGTGGTAGTTAAAATTTATTGTGCCTCCTGCTCCAAAAAGGGAAGATTTTTGCATCATTTATTTGATCGGGCTATAAAATTGTATTCCGTTTTTTATGGTAAAATGCAACTGCCCGATTTATTTCTATTCTATCATTTTGCTTTTCCCCGGTTAAAAAACAGAATAATGACGCTGCTCCATTCATTTTCAAAAGATCAAATCTCCCTTTTATGGGTTAGGGGGTATCTTTGCCGCCATGCAATTCAGGGATATCATTGCGCAGGATGCGGCAAAACAACAGCTGGCCGAATTGGTACAGCACAACCGGCTAAGTCATGCATTATTATTTTTGGGGAAAGAAGGCGGCGGGGCACTTTCGCTGGCACTGGCTTTTGCCCAATACATTGTTTGCGAAACTGTGAATGGCAAGGGCGCTGCTGCTGCAGCTTCCCTGTTTGGCGACGCCCCTGCCAGCCCTTTGGCGCTTGCCACGAACGATTCCTGCGGCGCCTGCCCTTCCTGCAGCAAGGCACAAAAATACATTCACCCCGATATTCATTTCTCTTACCCCGTGGTGCCAAGAAAAAGTGGCGATAAACCGCTGAGCACCGACTACATCAGCGAATGGCGGGAGTTTATACAGCAATCTCCCTATGGCAATGTGTTTGACTGGCTGCAGTTTATTGGCGCAGAAAACAAACAAGGCAATATAACGGTGCACGAATGCAACGACATCATTCATAAACTAAGCCTCAAAAGTTTTGAAAGTGGCTATAAAATATTGCTGATGTGGATGCCCGAATACCTGGGTAATGCCGGCAACAAACTGCTAAAACTGATTGAAGAACCGCCGCCCGATACGCTGTTTATCCTGGTGGCCGAAAATGAATCGCAGATACTGCCCACTATTTTATCCCGGTGCCAGCTGGTAAAAATTCCGGCACTGGGTACGGGCCAGATAGCATCGGCTTTAATTGAGAGGGCTCATATCAGTGCAGACCAGGCCAGGCAGGTGGCCATCATCAGCGAGGGCAATTACCGGGAAGCCCTGCAACTGGTACAACATGCCGAAGAAGACTGGCAAGACCTGCTGCGCGAATGGCTGAATGCCACCCTCAAAGGAGGCCCCATGGCCCAGGTAAAATGGATAGAAGAAATCGGGAAACTGGGCCGCGAAAAGCAAAAGCAGTTTTTACGCTATTTTAACCACCTGCTGGAACAGAGTGTGCGCCTGAAAAGTATGGGACCCGACAGCGTACACGCCCACAATATGCCCGAAAAAGAGCGGGATTTTGCCATCAGGCTCAATAAACTGGCCGATATCAACCAGCAACAGGCCATTATTGAGGAACTGGACAAAGCCGCTTACTTCATAGAGCGTAATGCCCATGGCAAAATGCTCTTCCATGCCCTCACCATTAAACTGTACCACATCATTGCCAATAAATCATTACTTTTGGTTAATTGAGCTGAAAGGTGGATAAAGTGTGCATGAATTGGTGAGCGTATGAGCAGTGGAAATTTTTGCAGAACATTTGTTGCAATTGCCTTTATACATATTGGGTTGTTGATTTTCAAGGCAGTTATAGTTATATGTTGGAATTGCTGATGTACAAAAATGTGCGATGCCGCCAGCAAGAACCACCAGGCCTGTAGCGGCACAGGCGCAACAATGTTCTGCCAAAGAATTGCCACCCGGCCCATAACATTTCTCCACCACAGCGTTTATACATAGTTACCGGCTGGCTGTTTTTATTGAAAACAGTTTACAGTCTGTAGCATTTATTCATTTTTAACTGATTATCTATATGGGCTGTGGAAGTTGTGGTACAGGTACCCCCAATGGTTGTAAAAGCAATGGAGGCTGCAGCACCGGTGGCTGTAACCGTTTAAATGTACATGATTGGCTGGCAAACCTGCCTTTTGCCGATCCGGAAAGTGCCTGCAAAGTGGTGGAAATTAGTTTTAACAATGGCAGCCGCAAAGATTTTTTCCGCAACCCATCGCTCCAGTATTTTGAAAAAGGAGAACTGGTGAGCGTTGAAGGCGTTAGTGGTTTTGACGTAGGCGAAGTGAACCTGACCGGCGAAATGGTGCGCCTGCAAATCAAGAAAAAAGGGGGTGATGAATTTAACCCCGAAATGAAAAAAATATTGCGCCGCGCCAGCGACCGCGACATTGATACCTGGAAGCAAAACAAGGCCCGCGAAAGAGATGCCCTGATTAGAAGCCGCGCCATTTCAAAACAGCTGAAACTAAACATGAAGCTGACAGAAGTGGAAATGCAGGCCGATGGACGCAAAGCCACTTTCTTCTACATAGCCGATGACCGCGTTGACTTTCGTGAACTGATACGCGTTTTTGCCAGCGAGTTTAAGGTAAAAGTAGAAATGCGGCAGATAGGTGCCCGGCAGGAAGCCGCCAAAGTAGGTGGCATTGGCAGTTGCGGCCGCGAACTTTGCTGCAGCACCTGGCTGAGTGATTTTAAAAGTGTGAATACAACGGCAGCCCGGTACCAGAACCTGTCTATCAATCAAACCAAATTAAGCGGCCAGTGCGGCAGGCTAAAATGCTGTTTGAATTATGAACTGGATACCTACCTGGATGCCCTGCAGCATTTTCCGGACAATGCAGATACCCTGCAGGTGGCCCGTGGCAATGCCTTCCTGGTTAAAAAAGACATTTTCAAAAACCTGATGTGGTATACCCTGCCCGACAGCAACAAGCAATACCCGGTAGCCATTGAACGCGTACGGAAAATAAAACAACTGAATGCACAGGGTGTAATACCAGAAGAACTGGAAGCTGTAGACGTTACCACCAATAAACCAAAAGAAAACGAAAGTGGTTTTGTGGAGCTGGTTGGACAAATCAGTCTAAATACCCTGGAAAAAGCAGATCGCAGAAATCGCCCGCAGCAGTCGCGCCAGGGCGGCGCTGGCAATAACCAGTCGCGCAACAACGGTCCGCAATCACGCCAAAGCGGAGGCAATAACAACCCCAATCAACAAAGACCTAACAGCAATCCAAATAACCCGCCACAACAGCCCCGCCAAAGCGGAAGTGGCAATAGCCCGCAACAACAGCGGGGGCCAAACAACCCGCAACGTGGTGGAAATAACCCGCAGCAAAGAAATGGCCCGCCGCAGCAATCCCGCCCAAGCGGGAGTGGCAATCAGCGTCCACCACAAAACAACGGGGGGCAGCAACCGCCCCGGACAGATAACAATCCCAATAGGGAAAAGCCAGGACCGCCGATTAAAAAGAAACCATAATAAATTGCAGTAGATTTTTGCCGCCGGTTCACAGATAAAATTTTGCCGCCGCATTGAGCGGCGGCTTTTACACCGTGCACCCTTTGTGAAAAGACCACTTTTTTCTCTGTGGCAAAAAAGTAACCTGCAAACCTGCGGCCATTAATTTTCTGCTGAGGAAGGAAACCATTCACCGCCTGTTCATCGTAACCTGTATAAAGATGAAACGCTTTCTTATGAAGACATTTATGATTGTTGGCATCGTATTGATACTATGGCTCGTTATGGCGCAAAGTTGTATGCGCTTCAGGATGAGTGATACCGATGCGCAGGAAAAATTTAAGGCGAAAGGTGTTGAACTGGTCATCAATACCATCACCGTAAACAATCGCCACCTGCATTATTTAAAAACCGGTAGCGACAGCCTGCCCACCATCGTGTTTGTACACGGCACACCCGGCAGCTGGGATGCATTTGAACAATACCTGCAAGACAAAGAACTGCTGCAAAAATTCAGGATGATTTCTATTGACCGGCCGGGTTTTGGCCACAGTGATTTCGGCAAGCCACTGAACCTGGCACAACAGTCGGTTGTTATCAGTCCCTTATTCAGCCATATACAAAACGGGAAGCCGGTTTACCTGGTAGGCCATTCGCTGGGCGGTCCGATGGTAGTGAAATTAACGGCCGACAACCCTGGGCGTATTGCCGCAGTAATTTTACTGGCAGGCTCCAACGACCCTGCCCAGGAAGCGCCGGAAAAATGGCGGCCGGTATTGTACAAAACACCGCTTACGTATCTTGTACCAGGTGCCTTGCGGCCCTCCAACGAAGAACTATGGTATTTAAAGAAAGACCTGGTTTACCTGAAGGATGATTTTCCAAAAATTACCTGCCCGGTGTATATTGTACATGGATTAAAAGACAATATGGTACCACCTGCCAATATAGCCTACGATAAAAAAATGCTCACCCATGCACCGGCCATCCACGAATTAATTTTTCCGGATGCCAATCATTTTATACCCTGGACCCGCTACCAGCCCATAAAAGATCTGTTGCTGAAATTGTATTAACAACATCAATTATCAGGTAAGCAATTGAAAAGTATCTATCCAATGCCAACAACACTCAGATATGCGGTATTCGGGTGTTTTAAAATTTACCAGGCTGAATAATATTTTAGATTTCTTGCTATCTGGTATTCTCCACCAGTATAAAACTGTGCTGGCGGCCCTTGTGGTTGTTGCTGATTAAAATGCGCTGGTAGGCGGAGGGTTTCGCATCCTTCTTAATCATGTGTAGCGGAACGGTTTGATTTTTTAGAACAGACACGGCCAGCCAGACTGCAGCAGCAGTAACGGTAGCGTATTCACCCATCATATGCTTAAAGCGGGCAACGGCGGCATGATTGTCCAGTACAGATTCAACGGCATCGTAGAATTTATTGAGCCTGTTGTCTCCATCTTCCCCGGATAACAACAAATCTATCTGTTCTCCTGCAGGCAAATGTTTTTTCAAAAAAAGTTCCAACTGTGCTGCCAGCAGGGTTTCATCTCCGGTATGTAAGAGACAAAGCCCGGCTACCCTTGCAGCAGCCCCTTCCGGTTTATTGTTTACCAAAAACATAGTGGCACCTTCGCCAGCCATACTGCCCGCCGTATTGCTGCTGTACAAATCTTTTGCGGCAAGCGGCTGCTTTTTAAACCAGCCATCGAGGTAATCTATATTGTAATTATAAGCGGAGATCTCATCTACACCACCTACCAGGTAACTGGCGGCAGCATTCTCTTTTAGCAGCATGGCCGCATCCAGTAAAGCATTTTCAAATGCCAGGCCGCGCTGTACATGCGTGGCATTGTATCCTTTGTTGACGCTCAGCAGCCCTATCTGTGCAGCAATGGCATTGGTGGTACTTTGCACAAAATTGGTGGGCGTCAGCATGCCTTCATCATATTCAATAATCTGGTTCAGGAATTTGATGCAGTCCTCCATTCCTCCGTTTGCTGTGCCAATGATAATGCCATCAATGGCAACACTGCCTTTTATTAACGGCAATGCAGCTCCTACTCCCATTCTTATGGCCTTGCCCATCCTGCGGAGGATGCCGGTTGGTATGCCTTCATACGAAGGCTCTATCACCTGCAACCTATTGTTTACGGCATCCTGCAAAGAAGCAATGGCAGCGGTACCAAAAGTTTGCTGTGCTGAAATGCAGGATGACTGATGTATATAAAACATAGAAAAAAATTCTTGGTTCGGTTGTTCTTGGTTCGGTTAGCAAGTTGCTTTTATTTTATCAGGAATAATTGCCTGAGAAATTCAGCACTATGAACTATTGATCTGCTTTAGAGAATATCAATGATGCACAATTACCACCAAAGCCAAATGAATTAGACATAACATGCTTTAGCGGCATTTGCTTTTGTGATTGTACCGGTTGCAGACCGGTTGCTGCAATGGCCTGGTTAAAATGCAGCGATGCATACACTTCCTGGTGCACCAGGTTCAGGATGCTGTACACCGCCTCAATAGCGCCTGCTGCACCGAGCGTATGACCGGTATTGGCCTTGGTAGAGGCAAACGCAGGAACGGTTTCAAACAAACGCAGCATGGCCCTGCTTTCTGACAGATCATTGTTTTCTGTGCCGGTACCATGCGCATTGATAAAACTGATATCGGCAGGTGAAAGACCGGCCTGTGCCAGCGCTCCTTCCATAGCAAGAAAGGGACCATCCCCTTCGTTGGACAAAGAAGAAGCGTGGTAAGCATCATTTGTATTGCAATAGCCGGTTAGTTCGGCATATCGCTTTTTACCGGCAATATTTTCTTCTTTTTCCAGCACCAGGAATGCGGCCCCTTCGCCCAGGTTGAGGCCTTTGCGCTGTTCATCAAAAGGCGTGCATTTATCGGGCGAAAGAATATGCAATGAATTAAACCCGTTGATGGTAAATTTTGCAAGGCTGTCAACCCCGCCTACAATGGCTCTTTCGGCAAAGCCATTTTTTATGAGCCTTGCGCCGTACAAAATAGCATTGGCAGAAGAAGAGCAGGCGGTATTAAAAGTATTAACGATGCCGTTGATGCCATAGCGCTTTTGCAAGTACAGGTTAACGGATGCACAATCATAAGAAGCAAGAAATTCGGATCCATCTTCTGTTTTGTTGGCATCATGGTAGAGCTGATCGGTCAGGCACATGCCGCCAACGGTTGTGGCGCCTATCAAAGCCGTTTCAAATTCTTGTACCTGGAGGGGTGATAACCGCGCATCAGCAATGGCTTCATCAAAAGCATGCAAAGCCAGCAGCGTAGTGCGGGTAAGACCAGGCTCATGTGCTTTCAATTGTTCCTGTAAAAAAGTATTGGTGGATTTTATTTCTCCAAAAGGTAGTAATGATGCGTACCTGGTAGCAAACAGTTCAAGCGGCCCGATGCCACATTTGTCCTGCATCAACGCCATACGGTTTTCTGTTACACTACTTCCAATAGCGCTGATAGCCCCCATGCCTGTAACAAAAATCCTGCTCAATGAAAATATATTTACTTCGTCCTGTGTTTTTCAATATAGTCTGCCATGGTATTGATGTCAACCAATATTTTGCGGCCTTCTTTGGGGTCCTGTATGGTAATACCGTATTCCCTGTTCAGTAAAACAATCAATTCAATAGAATCAATAGAATCCAAACCAAGCCCGGTGCCAAACAAAGGCTCATCGTCTTTGATGTCTTCGGGTTTTACATTGATCAGGTTCAGAAATTCGACGATCTGCTTTTTTAGCTGTTGTTTTAATTGTACTGTTTCCATTGTAAATAGTTCAGATCAGGTTTTTGCGTTTTAAGGTATACAGTGTAATGATTTGTATCAGCAAAGTAATACCTAATAAAGGTAAAATATTCAGTAAAACATCTTTTAGTTTTCCGCCTTCTAAAAATAAACCATAAAAAGCCTCCAGGCACCAGTGCAGGGGCGACAATTTCATTATACCCTGGAAGGATGCCGGCATGGCAAAACTGGGTACCAGTATGCCGCCAATAGCCGCCAGCAATACGATGGACACCGCGCCAAAGCCATTGGCCTGTTCCTGTGTTTGTGCAAAAACACCAATGCAAATAGCATAGCTTACCGCACACCAGCCGCAAACAACGGTTACTACCAGCAAACCCAGTTTATCGGCTGGAATGTTTAATGCCGGCAAACCCATCAGCGGAAATAACCAAACACCAATGGAAAAAATAGCGGCGGTTTGCAATAGTGTAACCGCCATATAAGCCATTTGTTTCGATAGCAGGGCTACCAGGTAGCTGGTTGGCAACGTTTTTAAGCGCACAAAACTGCCATTGAGTTTTTCTCTTACTACACTACTGCCCAAAGAAATGACGATAAAAAACATGGCGAAAATAGTCCAGGCTGGAATATTGTGCTGTGTGGCGTTGGGAATATTTCTGCTGCCATTGCGCGATATGGGGATTTCATTGATTCCGGCCTGGTTGTACAGCATTTCTTTTTCAAACGAGGCCGGCAATTCTTTTTCGTTCAAAGAAAAATAGAGGCTCTTTAAAATCTGTTTGTTTTCTACAATCTGTAAAGCACTGTGCAAGGCGCCTTGTATAGAAGCCCTGAAAGATTGCTGCAATACAGGGTGATAATACAATACAACAGGTTCAATGCCCGCATTCGTTTGCTTTACGCTGTCGTTTTGAACACCAAATTCGTTTAATGCCTTGCCGGCAATAATCTTTGCTTTTGTATTGATGCTGGCAGAAAAATGCTGTGGCACAACAATGGCCACCAGTGCATCTTTTGCATGCATGCGGTCGGTTATTTGTTTTTCCGTCTCATCTTTTGTTACCTGTTTTACATCGAACATGCCAATTTTTTCAATGGCCTGCACCAGTTGCCTGCTGGCATCACCGGTATCTCTGTTGCAAAGCAGCAGGGGCACTTTGTTATCATTCACCAGTTCAAACGTACTGTTTTGTATGGCCGTAATTACAATGGCCAGCACTACGGGCATTACAAACATGAGCGTAAGCCCCACTTTGTCCCGGGTTAAAATGCGGATGTCTTTTACTATCGTGGCCCAAAGTTTGAACAAGATGCAATTAAGTTTACATTAAAGATTAAAAAAACAAAAATTTTAAGCCGCAATTTTTTCCCGGCTACCTGCTTTTCGCAAAAAAGATGATTTTCACTTTTGCATTTTTGA
>Ga0075026_100001407_pt1 | contig 10104 bp, 8 predicted proteins | sample Str012_2_FD_71392 | JGI IMG/M metagenome (GOLD analysis project Ga0075026, IMG submission 71392) | Freshwater sediment microbial communities in response to fracking from Pennsylvania, USA - Straight Creek_MetaG_SC_2012 | ecosystem: Environmental > Aquatic > Freshwater > Creek > Sediment...
TCGCGAACGCGTCGCCGCCCTGGCGCATGCCTTCCTTCGCGGTGGCGTACATCATGTCCTGCACGGCAGGGTGGGCCATCGTGGCCCGGTCCACGTCGGGCATCTCGTCCGCCGTCATCAACGCGTGCAGTTCGGCGGGGTCGTTGGCACCCGTGATGCCCGCGGCCATCATGTCGGCGATGTCGTGCACCGTCTTCGGGTCGGTGCGGCTGAGCTGATTGAGCATGGCGTTGGACGGCTTCATCCCCGCATCGGACGCCGGGTCGTCCAGCGGGCCGACGCCGCACACCACGCCGACGCGGCGCACTCGCTCGGGCATCAACGCGCCGCACGCGAGCGCGTGCGGGCCGCCGCCGGAGATGCCGAGCACGTGGAACGTGTCGATTCCGAGCGCGTCGGCGACCGCGGCGACGTCGCCCGGCCAGTCCACGAGGCGCCGATCGGGCTGCGGGTCGGACTCGCCGTAGCCGGGCCGGTCGATGGTGATGATGCGCGCTGGCGTCGGCCGGTCGTAGGGGTCGTGGTCCAAGCGGGAGCCGGGCGTGCCATGGAACATGAACAGCGGCGGGCCGTCGGGGTCGCCGTGTTCGGTGAAGCAGATGGTGCGACCGTCGGGAGCGGTGGTGTGGCGCGGCTCGAACACGACGCCGATCATGCCAGGCGCGTCGAGGGGCGTCGGCACGCGTCGAGCGTCGGGCGGAAGTGCTCGAAACCCGGCACCACCTGGCCCGGCAGCTTGCCGGTGTCGTCCCATCGCCGCACGGCCACGGCGTCGAGCGCGAACGGTGTCGCGGCGAACCCGAAAGCTTCGGCCGGGCTGTATGGGCCACCCTGGAGCCCAAGGCTGTGGATCGACGCGGGGGAGAGCTGAGCGAGGTAGCCGGCATCCGTCGCACAGAGGTAGCGCTTCGCAGCGACGTGCAGGCGTATCGGCTCGGTGACCTCCGGCCCGAAGTACGGCGCGAGCCAGTGGGCGCCCGCCTCCTCGTGCACGGTGTCGATGCCGTGGTCCGCCGCGTCGTCCGCCATGCCGTGCACGAGGTGGCCGAGATCGTGCAGCAGCGCGGCCACGACGAGTGCAGGCGGCGCGCCGTCCAACTCGGCGACGTGCGCGGACTGGAGCATGTGTTCGCTGATCGACACCGGCTCGCCGAGGTAGGCCTGGCTGCCCTGTTCGGCGAACAGCCTTGCGATGCGGTCGACGATGTCGGAGCCGTCGTCGATGTCGGAGCCGCCGTCGCGGTCGTTGCTCATGCCCCGCCGTCTCGTTCGAGGATGGCGAGCGTGCTGCGCAGGCCGTCGATGTCGGCGTAGCAGCCCTGCAGGTGTCGGGCTCCTGAGGAGCCGTCGGCGTTGGACGCATAGGCCGTGCGCCCGTGGAGCACGCGCCGGTTGTCGACGATGAAGAGGTCGCCGGGCTCCAGGTGAAGGAGGATCTGGTTCGCGGGGTCGGCCAGCAGCCGGGCGAACAGCGTGTACCCCCGGTACCAGGCCATCGAACGGTCGGCCGGGAGGTGGGGAGGTTGCATGGAGCGGGCGTTGAAGCGCACGCCGCGCACGGCCCAGTCGGTGCGGTCGTCGTCGAGTTCGAGGATCGGCAACGTGGCGCTGACGTCGGCCCCCTCGTCGCGGTATCGGAAGGTCACGGCAGTGGAGGCGAGCATCGCGAACCCCTCTCGGTCGGCGGCGCGTACCTGGGCAGCCACGTGCCAACCGTCGACCAGCACGTTGTCGCCGCCCGACGCGCTGGACTGGAGGCAGTGGAGCAGCTGCAGCGTGGGCACGGGGTCGCGATAGGGATTGTCGGTGTGCGCGGGCAGACCGAGCGACGTGTCGGCGAGATTCGTGGGGTCGACGACCGCGCGCACGTCGAACCAACGCCCGTAGTTGGTGACGCGGACATGGCTGAACAGCTCCGCCACAGCTGCCACCGCACCGTCCTCCACCGGCACGCCGCGGAGCAACCCACAGCCCATGCGATCGACACCCCGCAGCCAGTCGCGCATCGTGGCGCGTCCCGCGGGCCCGGCTGCGGTGACCGCGGCGTACGTGGCCATGGGCAGGTTCGGTGCAGCGCTGCCGTCCCACAGGTCGAACGTTCGCCGTGGCGGTTCGTGGAGCAACAGGCTCAGGTCGTACTCGCTTCGGTGGCCATCGGGTGCCCACTCCACGTGGAGCACGCCGTGCTCGGCACGCCAGACCCGCACGGCGAGGTCGAGGGGGATCTGCGCCGGGTCCAGCAGGCGTTGACCGCTCGGGTGGATGCACTCGGCGCATGGGCACATGTCGCGCAGCCACGCGAGGGGCAGCACGTGCCCGTCGTCGAGCGAGAGGACGTCGGCCATTGCGCCGACCGTAGCGCGCCCGAAACCGCCGACTCACGCCCGCTTCGATGTCCAACCGGCCAACGAAATAGGTTCTGTGTCGCCGACGAACTCGAGGAGACGACGTGACCGACGTGACCACCCAGATTCCGATGGTCGACTACTTGGTGCTCGACCCCCAGCCGCATCTCGTGGCCAACCAGTGCACCTCGTGCGGTGCCCGCTACTTCGATCGTCGCAACGCGTGCGCCGGTTGCTTCGGCACCTCCTTCACGAAGGCCGACGTGCCCACCGACGGCGAGGTGCGCTCGTTCACCATCGTCACCTTCGCCGCACCTGGGGTTCCGGTGCCGTTCGTGTCGGCCATCGTCGACTGCCACGGCACCAGCGTTCGGGGCAACCTCATCAATGTCGAGCCCGACCCTGCCACGGTCTCGCTGGGCATGAAGGTGCGCCTCGCCACCTATTCGCTCGGCGTCGACGACACCGGCGCCGAGGCCATCGGCTTCGGTTTCGAACCGGCCTGACCGCGCCGAATCCCCCTCACCCCATCTCCATTCGCCCGTCCACTCACACCAGCGCACCCACGATCCGCAAAGGAGCCCACCATGGCTGACGACGTGTTCATCCTCGGCATCACGATGACGAAGTTCGGCAAGCACCCCGACAAGGACGCCATCGACCTGGCGTCGGAGGCCGCCATGGCCGCCATCGCCGACGGTGGTGTGTCCATGCGCGACATGGGCATCCTCGCCTTCGGCAATCTCATCGGGAACGCCACCGGCCAGGCCCTGCAGAAGCAGATCGGCCAGACCGGCATCCCCGTCTACAACGTGGCCAATGCCTGCGCCACTGGCGCCACCGCACTGCGCACCGTCGTCATGGCCATCAAGGCCGGCGAGGTGGACATGGGCCTCGCCGTGGGCGTGGAGAAGCTGGCCGGTGCCGGCCTCCTCGGCGCTCGCGACCGCAAGCCCGACGGCAACACCTGGACCCCGGCCGGCCGCTTCGGTGCGGTCACCGGCACTGATGGCCGCATCGGCACCGAGACCATGCCCGGCGTGTTCGCCCAGGTGGGCATGGAGTACGGCCACAAGTACGGCGGCGCCACGTTCGAGCTGTTCGCCAAGATCTCCGAGAAGAACCACGCGCACTCGACGCTCAACCCGCTGGCGGCGTACACGAAGCGGATGACGCTCGACGAGATCATGAACGACCTGATGATCTCGTACCCGAACACGCGACCGATGTGTTCGGCGAACTGCGACGGCGCGGCCGCCGCGGTGCTCGTGTCCGGCACGAAGCTGAAGACGCTGTCGCTGGAGCAGCAGCGCCGTGCGGTGAAGATCTCCGCCTCGGTGCTCACCTCCGACCCCTGGCAGGAGGCCTGCCAGGTGCTGCCCGACGTGAACACGCTCACCAAGGCCGCGGCGAAGAAGGCCTACGAGCAGGCTGGCGTCGGCCCGAGCGACCTCAACCTCGTCGAGCTCCACGACTGCTTCGCCACCGCCGAACTGGTGCACTACGACAACCTCGGTCTCTGCGAGGAGGGTGGCGCGGTGGACTTCTTCAACTCCGGCGCCACCTGGCGCGACGGCTCCACGCCGGTGAACGTGTCGGGCGGCCTGGAGAGCAAGGGTCACCCGATCGCCGCGACCGGCATCGCCAACGTGTGGGAGGTGTGCCATCACCTTCGTGGTGAGGCCGGCCCGCGCCAGATCGAGGGGGCGAAGGTGGGCCTCGCCCACGTCATCGGCCTCGGCTCCGCCTGCGGCATCCACATCCTGGAGAAGTCCGCCGTCTGACTCGCAAAGCGGTCAGCGGCGTACGTCGACGACGGTGCGGCCGGTGACCGAACCGGTGAGGATGCCCGACAGCACGTCGTCGAGTTCGTCGAGCGACACGTCGTGGCCGATGCGGTCCAGCGCGGCCGGGCGCAGGTCGGCGCCGATGCGCGCCCACACGTTCCGACGGTGGTCGATGGGTGTCATCACCGAGTCGATGCCCAGCAACGACACGCCACGAAGGATGAACGGCAGCACCGTGGCCGGCAGGTCCGCGCCGCCGGTGAGGCCGCTCGCTGCCACGGCACCGCCGTAGTGGATCTTCTTCAGCACGTTGGCGAGCGTGACGCCGCCCACGCAGTCCACCGCACCCGCGTACACCGTGGTCTCCAGCGGACGCTTGCCCGGCTCGGAGAGCTCGTGGCGGTCGATGATCGACGTCGCGCCGAGGTCGGTGAGGTAGCCCGCACCCTCCGGCTTGCCGGTGCTGGCGACCACCTCGTACCCCTGGGTGGCGAGCATCGCGACGGCCGCGCTGCCGACGCCGCCCGTGGCGCCGGTGACCAGCACCGGCCCGCGCTCGGGCGTGACGCCTGCGTTGTGCAGCGCGATGACCGAGAGTGCGGCCGTGAACCCCGCTGTGCCGATGACCATGGCGTCGCGGGTGGTGAGGCCGTGGGGGAGTGCCACCAGCCACTCGGCCGGCACGCGCGCGTATTCGGCGAACCCGCCGTGCCGCGCGACGCCGATGTCGTACCCGTGGGCGATCACCTCGGTGCCTGCGGGGAAGCCGGGGGCATCCTCGAGCAGTACGCCGGCGATGTCGATGCCGGGCACCATCGGGGAGATGCGCGCCACCTTGCCGCTCGGGGTGGAGGCGAGACCGTCCTTGTAGTTGACGCTGGAGTAGTGCACACCCACGAGCACGCCGTCGTCGGGAAGGTCGGCGGCGGTCAGCGCGACCACGCCTCGCTCGATGGTGTCGCCGCCGGTGGCGGCCCGGAACGCACGGAAGGTCGCAGGAGTCATGGGCGCACGCTAGCCAGTCGCCACCGCGGCGGTAAGGTCCGCCCGTGCTCCGTGTCGAACCGCTGACGGTCACCATCGGTGCCGAACTGACCGGCCTCGACGTTCGCTCGCTCGACGGCCCGCTGGCCGACCGCCTCTACGAACTCCTGCTCGATCGCGCCGTCCTGGTGCTCCGCGACCAGCACCTGACGCCCGCTGCACACGTCGCTCTCGCTGAGTCCTTCGGGCCCCTCACCGATCGTCATCCGCTGTACCCGCACGTGGAGGGCTTCCCGATCACCCGCATCGTCACGGATGCCGCGCATCCGCCGGAGTCCGAGGTGTGGCACAGCGACCTGAGCTGTCGCCCGCATCCGCCGTTCGTGTCGGTGCTTCGAGCCGCCGAGCTGCCGCCCGTGGGCGGCGACACGCTGTGGGCGGACCTCCGCGCCGTGCACGATGCGCTCCCCACCGACCTGCGCGCGGAACTGGCGCTGCTCGAGGCGGAGCACACCTTGGAGCACGGCTTCCGGTTCCTCGAGGCGTACGGGCAGGCGGATCGGTCGGATGCCCTGGCGCGAACCGATCGATCGGAGAACGCCGCCGTTCATCCGGTGATCGTGCGCCACCCCGCGACCGGTCGATCCATCGTGTACGTGAACGACTCGTTCACCACCCGGCTGCTCGGCGGGGACGCCTCGCGGTCCACTCGCCTGCTCGCGGACCTCGTCGAGATGGTGCGCAATCCACGCTTCCAGGTGCGCGTGCGATGGCGGCCCGGAACTGTCGTCATCTGGGACAACTGGGCCACCCAGCACTTCGCCGTCGGCGACTACTTTCCCGACCATGCGCGTGAGGTGCAGCGCGTCACGGTGGCCGCCGACCGTCGGTCGCGGCCGTTCGGTGGAACGGTCGAGGCGCTGTCGCACTGAGCGCACTGTGGCGGAGGTGTGTCGTCTCGCCTCACTCGTCGCGGTGGAGCGAATTCCGCACGTCGACATGTCGGGGTGTCGACCGCGAGCTCGTGCCCGAGGGACCGCGATCAAGGTCGGAAGTCCCTAGGCCCGCCCCGTCGATGAGCGTGGAGTTGGTGCAGGTTCGTGGTCGCGCTCGCGGGAGAGCGATCTGGGAGACGGGCCTTCGTTCCAGTTGTCACGCCTGGCGTGAGCGATCGAAGGAGATTCACGATGAACACTCGATGGAAGTTGCTGTCCGCTTGCGCCCTGGTGCTCGGTGTGGCCGCTGTGGGCGGCGCGCCCAGTGCCACTGCGGCTCGTCCGCAGGTGCTCTACGGCACCACCGGTGCCTGCAACAACGCCGTGCCCGGCGGGCCGTGCACGCAGACGAGCGAGCTGGTGCAGCTCGACCCGCGCACGGGTGCGGTGCTGCGCGACATCGGCCCCGTGGGCTTCACGGTGAACGGGCTTGCATGGGACCGCGGATCGCGTCGCCTCTATGCCTCCACTGCAATCGGTGACGTCGCGTTCCACGGGCTGATCACGATCAACACGCGCACCGGTGCCGGCACGCCGGTGGACGCGTCGGTGCACAACTTCGGCCTGTCCGGTGCGGACTCGCCGATCCACTCGATCGCCATCGACCGCCGCGGCCACATGGTGGCGTGGTACGACGAGAAGCCGGCCCCGGGGGTCACCGACACGTTCGTGACCATCGACCAGCACACGGGTGTCGCCACCGAGTTCCCGAACACGGGCATCGACACCGCCCAGAACGGCATCGCGTTCGACGAGGACGGTCGCCTGTGGAACATCGACACGTCGCGTCGGCTCACTCTCAGCGGGCCACTCGTGCAGTCGGCGTTCCGCATCGACCCGTCGACGGGTGTGCCGATCAAGTCCGTCGCACTCACACCGCCCACGCCGGCTGCCCTCGGCGACTTCAACCCGGAGAACGACCGCTACTACGGCCTGAACTTCACGTCGTTCAGCCCCGGCACACCCACGTTCGTCGTGGTCGTGAACGTGCGCACGGGTGCAGTGGTCACGCTGGGCCAGACGCTGGACAACCTGCACACCCTCGCCTTTGTGAAGTGACCGCACGCGACGTTCGGGTACGTTCGCGCTGATGAGTCAGCCGAACGCACCCGTGTCGTCCGAGACTCGCCGAGTCGGCGAGGAGTACGTCGTCACCGACGACCACCGTCGACAGTTCGCCGAGCAGGGCTTCGTGCACCTGCCCGGCCTGCTGTCGGCCGAGGAGGTCGCGTGCATCGCCGTCGACTACGACCGTTTCCTGCGCCGCGAGATCCATGTCGAAGGTAAGGACTACTGCGACATGGCCGGCGACTACGGGCGCGACCCGAAGGACTTCTCGATCGTCAACGTGATGCTCCCGCGTCGCTACTTCCCGGCGTGGGTCGACAACGTGGTGGAGCGGCGCGCCGCGTCGGTGGCGCGCCAGCTCTGCGGGCCGGACATGCAGCTGGACTACGACCAGTTGCTCGCCAAGCAGCCGTTCAAGGACGACGCGGTCTTCGCGTGGCACCAGGACATGGCGTACTGGCCGGACACCCCCGACACGCGCACTGCGACCATCTGGTTGGCCATCGACGACTCGACGGTGGAGAACGGGTGCATGCGGTTCGTGCCGGCCACCGCACACGAACCATCCCTGCGCCAGCATGCGCCGGTGTTCGGTGGGCGCGGCACGTCGCACGCGCTCGGTACCGAGCTGCACGAGGACGACGTGGTGGTACCGATGCCCATTCGCAGCGGCGACTGCACGGTGCACAACGAGCGCGTGCTGCACGGCTCGGGCGGCAACTTCACCGCCGGGTTCCGACGTGCCTACATCATCGCCTTCCGCAGCGAGGCCACGGTGAAGACCGAACGCGAGTTGGGTTTCACCCACAGCCACAACGATTCGCCCGACGTGCTGGACACCGTGGGCGTCGACGGTGAGTCCAGGGGTGGCTGACCCCGCGGACCGGTAACAATGGTCTCCATGCCCGTGCTGGAGGTCGCGACACCGACGTTCTCGGTGTCCGAGCCGGAGTACAAGCGCTACGTGCGCTCGCCGGTCACGGCAGCTCGCCTGGGAATCGCGGCACTGCTCACGCTGCTGATGTACATCCCGTTGCGCGGCGCCGCCAAGGGCGAGTTCGCGACGCTGTTCGGCGACCTGCTGGGCGGTGCGCCGCGCTGGCTCATCTCCGGCGTGGTGTCGGTGTGTCAGCTCGGTTTCCTCGTTCCGGCGGTCCTCGGGCTCCTCGGGCAATTGGTGCAGCGCCACTTCGTTCGGGTGGGTCGGCTGTTGCTCGCGTCCGTCGTCTGTGCGCTCGCGCTCGCGGCGATGTCCCACTGGGTGGGCGGCACCGTGTTCCACCTGTTCCGCACGGGCCGCGGTCGAGGCCCCGACGGGCTGGGCCGTCACGCCGAGCTCTACGGACTCGGGCCGCGATTCCCGACCGCGCTGGACTTCGGTGTGATCGCGACCTGGATCTTCATGGACGCGAACCAGTGGTCACCTCGCTGGCGGCGACTCGGTGCTGCCGTGCTCGTACTCGGCGTTGCCGCCCGCCTCGGTGTAGGCCTGGCCGACCCGGCGGTGATCATCGCGACGATCATCATCGCGGTGGCTTCGGCGCAGCTCGTCCAGCTCCTGTTCGGCGTCCACAACACGCGGGCCCGGGCACGCGATGTCGGTGACGCGATGGTGCGGATGGGCTACGACATCACGGCGGTGCACCGCCAGGGTGGCGTGCGGGCGTTCGAGGGGTTCCGTGTCGAGCGTTCCGACGGTGGCGTGTTCTACGTGAAGATCGTCAGCCGCGAGTCCTGGCTCACGATGCTGCCCGTGCGGCTCTACAAGGCGGCCCGATTCCGCGAGGCGGGCGAGCAGGGCCCGTTCCGATCGCTCCGGTCGAGCGTGGAGCACGAGTCGCTCAGCGCGCTGAAGGTCTACTCCGACGGTGTGCCCACGCCGAGGTTGGAGGTGGTCACCGAGTTCCGACCCGGCGCGATGCTGATGGCCTTCGACGCGCCGAGGGCGCGTCCGCTGTCGCGAGTCGATCCGCAGGACCGTCCGCCGAACCTGCTGCAATCGGTGTGGGCCATCGTCGCGACGTTGCGTCGGAACCACTCGGTGCACCACCACTTGAACCTCGACAGCCTGCTGGTCGACGACCACGGTGGCGTGTGGCTCATCGAGTTCGGTGCCACGTCGCTCGGCGTCACCGGCCCCGGCCTCTCGGTGGACGTCGCTGAGGTGCTGGCCGGCACGTCGGCGCGTCTCGGGGTGGAGCGCGCCGTGCGCGCCGCAGTCGACGGTGTCGGTGCCGCGGCCGTCGCCGAAGCATTGCCGCGGCTGCAGCCCCTCGCGCTCACGCGCCCGACGCGTGCCGCGCTCAAAGCGTCGGGGTGCCTCGACGACCTGCGCGAGGAAGTGCAGCGCGTGACGGGCGCGGAGCCCGTGCCGATCGCCCAGCTGGAGCGCATCACCATGCGGTCGCTCGTGACCGTCGTGATCTCGGCGGTGGCGCTGTGGACCCTCGTACCGCAGTTCCTCGGCTTCAGCGCCGTGTGGGACAAGCTGGGCGACGCCAACTGGTGGTGGGTCGCGCTAGCCCTCGTGCTGTCGGCGCTCACCTACGTCGGCGCGGCCATCGCGCTGGATGGCTCGATCGCCGAGCGGCTGCCGATGGGTCCGAACCTCGGGGTGCAGGTGGCCACGTCGTTCGTCGGCGTCGCTGCGCCAGGTGGCTCGCTGGCGCTCACCGTGCGGTTCCTGCAGCAGCGTGGCATCGAGGCCGCAGCTGCCGCAGCCGCGGTCGGTGTGGACACGATGGCCGGTGTCGTGGTGCACCTCACGCTGCTCGGGCTCTTCGTGTCGTTCGCCGGTACATCGGGCCTGAAGGCCTTCCACCTCCCGTCTCTCGGCATCATCGGGCTGATCGCGTTGGCGGTCGTCGTCATCGGTGCGCTCGGCTTCGCGGTGCCGTGGAGCCGCTCGCTCGTCACCACACATCT
>Ga0075026_100001409_pt1 | contig 10097 bp, 7 predicted proteins | sample Str012_2_FD_71392 | JGI IMG/M metagenome (GOLD analysis project Ga0075026, IMG submission 71392) | Freshwater sediment microbial communities in response to fracking from Pennsylvania, USA - Straight Creek_MetaG_SC_2012 | ecosystem: Environmental > Aquatic > Freshwater > Creek > Sediment...
GGGCACGGACGAGCGTACGGATCTCGCGCTTCTGAAGATCGAGCCGAAGAAGCCGCTACCCACCGTCAAGTTCGCGGAGAAGACCCCGCGCGTCGGTGACTGGGTGCTGGCCGTCGGCAATCCGTTCGGCCTCGGCGGCACGGTCACGGCCGGCATCGTCTCCGCGCTCGCCCGCAACATCGGCGGCCCCTACGACTACATGCAGATCGACGCGGCCGTGAACCACGGCAACTCCGGCGGTCCCTCCATCAACCTGGAAGGCGACGTGGTCGGCGTGAATACGGCGATCTACAGCCCCACGGGCGGCAACGTCGGCATCGCGTTCGCGGTGCCGTCCGACACCGTCAAGCGGGTTATCGAGCAGCTCGAGAAGGGCGGCGCTGTGAGCCGCGGCTGGCTCGGCGTGAAGATCCAGGACGTCGACAAGGACCTCGCCGGCAACCTCGGCCTCAAGGAGCCGCACGGCGCCATCATCAGCGAGGTGCTGACCGACGGCCCGGCTGCCGCCGCAGGCCTCAAGGTCGAAGACGCGATCGTGCAGATCGACTCCAAGAAGATCGACGACAGCCGCGATCTCGCGCGCACCATCGCCGACCTTCCCGCGAAGTCGACGGTCGACGTCAAGATCTGGCGGAACAAGAACGAGCAGACCTTGAAGGTCAAGCTCGGCACCTATCCCAACAAGGATGAGGTCGCCGACAAGGACAACGACCAGGAGGACAAGCCCGAGGACACCAGCTCGACGGTTGACCTGAAGCAGCTCGGCATCACGCTGAAGCCGGCGACGGGTACCACCAAGGAGGGCGTCGTCATCTCTGAGGTCGATCCGAACTCGGACGCCGCCACGAAGGGCCTGCGCGAGGGTGACGTCATCCTCAAGGCCGCCGGCGAGAACGTGACCTCGCCCCAGGACGTGGTCAAGGCGGTGAAGAAGACCAAGGACGAGGGTCTCTCTGCGGTGATGTTCCACATCAAGAAGGGCGGCGACCAGACTGTGCTGGTGGCGGTTCCGATCGGCAAGGGCTGAGCCTCAACGGCCAGCTAGGTGACTTGAAGCGGCTCGCCTCTCTGAGAGATGGCGGGCCGCCTCGACGTTCGGGGCCGGCGCGGGCACAATGGGGTTCGAGCCCCGAGGCGCCGATACAAGGCAAGCGGTGAAGCGATGCGCGTGCTGGTGGTCGAGGACGACAGAGAAACCGCGCACTTCCTGCAGAAGGCGCTGAAGGAGAGCGGCCATGCCGCCGATCTCGCCGAGGACGGCGAGACGGGTCTGTCGCTCGCGGAAGGCGCCGTCTACGACGTCCTCATCGTCGACCGCATGCTGCCGCGCCTCGACGGCCTCTCGATGATCAAGGAGCTGCGCGGCAAGGGTCTGCGCACCCCGGTGCTTATCCTCTCGGCGCTGGGCGAGGTCGACGACCGCGTAAAGGGCCTGCGCGCCGGCGGCGATGACTACCTGACGAAGCCCTACGCCTATTCGGAGCTGCTGGCGCGGGTCGAAGCGCTCGCCCGCCGCGCGGTGCCCGAGGAGCAGGAGACACGCTATTCGGTCGGCGGCCTCGTGCTCGACCGCCTCTCCCACCGTGTGACGCGCGACGGCGAGCCGATCCAATTGCAGCCGCGCGAGTACCGGCTGCTCGAATATCTGATGAAGCACGCCGGTCAGGTCGTAACGCGCACCATGCTCCTGGAGCACGTCTGGGACTACCACTTCGATCCCCAGACCAACGTCATCGACGTGCACGTCTCGCGCCTGCGCGCCAAGATCGACAAAAACTTCGACAAGCCTCTTCTGCACACCGTGCGTGGGGCCGGCTACACGATCCGAGATGGACCTGGTTAGCCTCATCCGCCGCGCAGTCTCGACCAGCGCCTTCCGCACGGCCGCGGTCGCTGTAGCGGCCTATCTCGTCTGCGCGGGCGCGGTGGTGGGGCTGCTAGTGTGGCAAACGAACCGCATCCTCACCGACCAGGTGCTGGTAACGCTCGGCGCGGAGGCCGAGCTCTTGCGAGCTGAGGCGCGTACCGGCGGCGATCCCGCGCTCGTGCGTGCGGTCGAGGCGCGCAGCCTTCCCGGTAGTGCGGGCCTCTACTTCCTCGCCGACGCAGCGGGCAACAAGGTTGCCGGCAATCTCAACCAGCTGCCGCCCGAGATCGGCGCCGCCGGCGGCGTATTCCGTTATGCCCCCGATGGCGCGACACAGTCGCACCTCGGGGTGGCCATCCCCGTCGAGCTCGGCTCCGGCCTGCATCTCATCGTTGGGCGCGACGTGGAGCAGCAGCGCCGCTTCGCCGACCAGATGCGCGACGCCTACTTCATCGCGCTCGGGTTTCTGTCGCTGACGGGCCTGCTTGTCGGGCTCGTCATGAGCCGGCTCGCCCTGCGGCGCATCGAGACGATCAACGTCGCCACGCGCTCGATCATGGATGGCGACTTGTCGCAGCGCATTGGCATCGTCGGGACGGGCGATGAGTTCGACGTGCTGTCGGCGAACCTCAACGCCATGCTCGACCGCATCGAGGCCTTGATGAACGGCCTGCGCGAGGTCTCCGACAACATTGCGCACGACCTGAAGACGCCGCTCTCGCGCCTGCGCATCTCGGCGGAGTCCGCACTCATGGACCCGCGCGGGACGGACGCCTACCGCGAGGGGCTCGAGCATACGATCGAGAAAGCGGACGAGCTTATCAAGACCTTCAACGCTCTTTTGCTCGTTGCCCGCCTCGAAGCCGGCGTGCTGGAGGAGAACGCCGAGCAGTTCGATCCGGGCGAACTCGTACGCGACTTCGCCGAGCTCTACGAGCCCGTCGCGGAGGAGCGTGGGCTGAAGCTTGCCCTCGACATTGCCGAAGGTAGCCGCCTCACGGCCAACCGCCAGCTCGTGGGGCAGGCGGTCGCCAACCTCATCGACAACGCCATTAAGTATTCGGCGAAGGCCAAGGACCCGACCATCGCGATCGAGCTGCATGCGGACGAGGACGGAGTTGAGATCGCGGTCGCCGACCACGGCCCCGGCATTGCGGCAGGCGATCGTGAGCGCGTCCTGAAGCGTTTCGTGCGCCTGGAGAAGAGCCGCACCGAGCCCGGCACCGGCCTCGGTTTGAGCCTTGTGCAGGCGGTCGCGCGCCTGCATGGTGGGGCCGTGCGGCTCGAGGACAACGCGCCCGGTTTGCGGGTCATCCTGCGCATACCCAGGCGGCCGGCCGACCGCTGACCCCAGCGAGGAGGCGGCGCCCTGGGCGATGGCGATTGAGGCAGGCATCACCGGACCGCTGGGCGCGCGCATTATAGAGGCGCCGGCTTCGCGCCCCGACGAGCGGGTGGCTACCGCGCTCGCCCAATTGCGTGAGCAGGCGAGCGCTGCACCCGGGCTGGCGCCGCTGGGAAAGCTCCTCGACGAGTCGCGCGTCGCCGATCTCATTGGCGGCATCCTCGCCGGCTCGCCCTATCTGGGCGGCCTCATCGAGCGCGATCCTGCCCGGCTGCAGCGAATACTGACGCGGGCTCCCGAAATACGTTTGGCGGAACTCAGCGCCGAGCTTACGGCCGAGCTGCAGGCCACGCTGGATCGCCCAGCGGCCATGCGCGCGCTCCGCGCGTTCAAGACGGAGGTGGCGCTGCTCACGGCGCTCGCCGACCTCGGCGGGGTGTGGCCGGCGATGACCGTCACTGCGGCGCTGAGCGAATGCGCTGACGCCGCGCTCACGGGTGCCGTCGATTTCCTCTTCCGCGAAGCGGCGGCGCGTGGGCAGTGGTCGGCCCAAGGCGACGGTCGCGTCTCCCCCGCCGGCTACATCGTCCTCGCCATGGGCAAGTTCGGCGCGGGCGAGCTCAACTATTCGAGCGACGTCGACCTCATCGTCTTCTACGATCCCGATCGTATCGCGCTCGCGCCCGAACAGGAGCCGGCGAAGTTCTTCGTGCGCCTGACGCGCGACCTCGTGCAGCTTCTGGAGGAGCGCACGGGCGATGGTTACGTCTTCCGCACGGATCTGCGCCTGCGCCCCGATCCGGGCGCCACCCAGCTCGCGCTCTCGACCGGCGCCGCTCTCGTCTACTACGAGAGCTTCGGCCAGAACTGGGAGCGTGCCGCCCTCATCAAGGCACGGCCCTGCGCCGGCGATCTCGACGCCGGACACCAGCTCCTCGACGAGCTTGCGCCCTTCATCTGGCGCAAGTACCTCGACTTCGCGGCCATCGCCGACATTCACGCCATGAAGCGGCAGATCCACGCCTATCGCGGCTTCGGCACGATCGCGGTCGCCGGCCACAACATCAAGCTCGGCCGCGGCGGCATCCGCGAGATCGAGTTCTTCGTGCAGACGCAGCAGTTGATTGCCGGCGGGCGCCAGCCGGACCTGCGCGTGCCGCAGACGCTGGAGGCGCTGCGCCGGCTCGCCGCGCGGGGGTGGATCAAAAGTGAGGTCGCGCGCGATCTCACCGAAGCCTATGTCTTCCTGCGCCGCATCGAGCACCGGCTGCAGATGGTGGCCGACGAGCAGACGCACGAGATTCCCGACGATCCGGCGCGGCTCGCGAGCTTCGCCCTGTTCTGCGGCTACCCGGACGTCGACGCATTTTCGAATGAGCTGACGCGGCGGCTGGAGACGGTGCAACGCCACTATGCGGCGCTTTTCGAGGACAGCCCCGCGCTGACGCCTGGCGGCGTCAACATGGTCTTTGCCGGCGAGAAGGACGATCCTGCCACCGTCGCCGCTCTGAAAGAGATGGGATACGCGCGGCCCGAGCAGGTGCTCGAGACGGTGCGTGGCTGGCACCATGGTCGCTACGCGGCAGTGCGCTCGCCTCGTGCGCGCGAACGCCTGACGGAGGTGCAGCCGCTGCTCATCGCCGCGCTCGCCGATACGACCGATCCTGACCGGGCGCTGGCGAGCTTCGACCGCTTCATGGCCGAGTTGCCGACGGGGGTGCAGCTTTTCTCGCTGTTGCGGGCCAATCCAAGCCTGTTGCGGTTGCTCGCCAACATCATGGGCACGGCGCCGCGGCTGGCGCAGATCCTCTCACGCCGGCGCCGGCTGCTCGATGCCGTGCTCGACCCGCGCGTGTTGGGTGACCTGCCGACGGCCGAAGAGCTCGATACGATCATCGCGGGCGAGATCGGCTCGGGCAACGACATGCAGTACGTGCTCGACCGCGCGCGTGTCATCGGCAGCGAGCAGCAGTTCCTCCTCGGCGTTCGCGTGCTATCGGGCGCCATCAAGGCCAGCCAGGCAGGCGGAGCCTATGCGCTTTTGGCCGAGCGCTTGATCGACCACCTCGAGGCGGCGTCGGAGGACGAACTCGAGCGTACGCACGGGCGCGTTGCAGGCGGCGGGGCGGCGGTGATCGCCATGGGCAAGCTTGGCGGACGCGAGATGACGGCGGCCTCCGATCTCGACTTGATCCTCGTCTACGATTTCGATGCGGCGGCGACCCAGTCGGACGGCGACCGCCCTCTGGCGCCGACGCACTACTACGCGCGGCTGACGCAACGCCTCATCAGCGCGCTGTCGTCGGCGACCGCCGAGGGCACACTCTACGAGGTCGACCTGCGCTTGCGGCCCTCCGGGCAGAAGGGCCCCGTCGCCACGCAGCTTTCGAGCTTCATCGACTACCAGGCCAAGGAGGCCTGGACCTGGGAGCACCTTGCGTTGACGCGCGCACGCGTGATCTCCGGTCCGCCTGAGCTGCGCGGTCGCGTCGAGGCAGCGATCCGCCAGGCACTGCTGAAGCCGCGGGATGCCGGCAAGCTTACCGCCGACGTGCGCGAGATGCGTGAGCGCATCGCCAAGGAAAAGGGCACAGAAGACGTCTGGGACCTGAAGCAGGTGCGCGGGGGCCTCGTCGACCTCGAGTTCATCGCCCAGTACCTGCAACTCAGATACGCGGCGGCGCACCCCGAGGTGCTGGACCAGAACACGGTCGAAGCCTTCCGTAAGCTGAGGGATGCCGGCGTCTTGGCGGCCGAGCACGCGGACGTGCTCATCCCGGCGACCCGGCTTCTACACGATCTGACGCAAATCCTGCGCCTGTGCCTGGAGGGGCGCTTCGAGCCCGCCACGGCGCCGTCCGGGCTCAAAGAGCTGCTTGCAAACGCGGGCGATGCGCCGAGCTTTGCCGAGCTGGAAGAGCGGCTGCGGTTGACGCTCATCAAGGTTGCCGGGCTTTTCAACCAGATAATCGCGTGAGGGGCGACAAAGCTCGCCGACGGATTTAACGGCGAAGCGCCGTTTTCTCGGTAAATCGGAGCTGGAAGGCCTCCCATCGGAGCCCAAGGCCGCCGTCAAGGCTCGCAGAATGGCCACATCCCACGCTAGAGTGGAAAGCGGAAGCGATTGATGGCCATGTCGAGGCTGACGGTGGCGGCGAAAAGAGTGGTTCCAGGCCCGCCGGGAGGCTCCCCGGGGTCTGAGACGAGGCAGGACGCCTCGCTGGTAGCGGCCGCCGCCAACGGCGACGCGGCGGCGTTCCGATCGCTTGTCGATAGGCACCTTTCCGGCGTCTTGGCCGTCGCGCGACGCATGCTGCGCGACGACGCGGAGGCTGAGGACGTGGCCCAGGAAGCGCTGCTGCGACTGTGGCGTTCTGCCGACGGTTTGGAGGTCGGCCCGCAGGGCTTGCGGCCGTGGTTGCGACGGGTCGTTTCGAACCTGTGCGTTGATCGGATGCGGTCCGGGCGCCGGCTCATGGTGGTGGAGGAGGTTCCCGACCGTGCGGAGCCCGCCACCCAATTGACGCAGATGGAGGCCCGCGACGTAAGCCAGCGAGTCGATGCGGCATTGAAGGAGCTGCCCGATCGGCAACGCATGGCGCTGACCCTGTTCCACTACGAGGGCCTGAGCCAAGTGGAGGTCGGACGCATCATGGGGATCTCGGACGAGGCGGTGGAATCGCTGCTCGCCCGCGCCCGCAGGAATTTGAAGGGAGCCTTGCGCGAGGAATGGCGCGAGCTGCTCGCCGAGGACGAACAGATGTGAAGCGGCCGGAGGCCGGACAACGAGACGAGCGAGATTGGCGACTGGAACGAGAAAAAGACGATGACGACAAAAGAAAAAAGGGCAGAGGACAGGCAGGCGCTCGAGCACCTGCTGGAAGTCTATGGCGCCGATCGGACGCGGTGGCCGGCACGTGAGCGGCTGAGGTTTGCAAGCCTCGTTGCCGAGGATGATGGGGCACGGCGTCTCGTGTCGGAGGCAAGCGCGCTCGATTCCCTCTTGGATCTCGCCCCCAAGGCGAGTGCGGCGCGTGAGCATGTCCTGAAGGAACGCATCGTCGCCGCCGCGCTGCGACAGACAGAGCCTAGGTTCGCGGTGGTGGCACGCTCGGCCAAGCCCGCCCGCGCCGGATGGCGCGCCTGGACCGGACGTGCATCGGCGTTGCGTGCCCCGGCGAGCGGCGGCTGGGCTGCGGGCGGGTTGCTCGCCGCCTCGCTCGTCGTCGGCGTGCTCCTGGGCTCGGCCGGGACCTTCGATACCGCCGTGCAGCAGGTGGCCGAGGCGACCGGCTATTCCGTGACCGATACATCCTCGCACCTGGCGCTCGGTGACGAGATGGTTTCCGCCTCCGACGAGGAAGTTCTATGACGAACGGCACGACCGGCGGATCGGGCCGCAACCTGCGCTCCGCGCTGATGGCGTCCCTCGCCTTCAACGTCCTGATCGTTGGCGCGGTCGCCGCGGCGCTGCTGCTGCCGTTTCTGCACGGCGGCAAGCGGCATGGCCCCCCTCCGCCGACCGGGCTTGCCGGCTTCGCCGAGACGCTGCCCGCCGACCGCGCTGCATTTGTGCGCGGGAAAGTGGATGGCCAGAAGGCCGCCTTCGAGGCGATCTTCAAGGAGGAGCGCGAGTCGCGTCAGGCTGCACGCGCGGTCCTCATGGAGGAGCCGTTCGACGTTGCCAAGTTCAAGGCCGCACTCGACCGCGTCGCCCAGGCCTACGACAAGGAGGCGCGGACGCGCATGACGCTCGTCGCCGATACGGCGGCCGAGCTCACGCCCGAGGAGCGCAAGCAGCTTCACGCCTATTTCGAGAAGCATCGGGCGCGCAAGCGGCACAGCAAGGCGCCGCCCGACGACCCCAATCCGAACTAGCGGCCTCTTGATCCGCCTCGGCGTCTAGCCGACGAGCGCGGGTACGCCGAGCCGCGGCTTGCCGCCTTCCGTGTCGATGAAGAAGTCGGGCTGCGCCGCGCGGTCGAGAACCGTGACGGCGCGCCAGCCCTGGTTGGCGCCCTCTACCTCAATCAGCGTCGTGCCGTGCATCTCGAGCAGCGTGCGCGCCAGGCAGAGCGCGAGCGATCCCCCCGTGCGCCCGGTTCTCGCGCGCTCCCGCGATACTGAGACCGCGATCTCGATGAGCTCGCCGTCCGCGATCGCCGCAACGACGACGCGCTCGCCGTGGGCGGCGCGGGAGACCGCCTCCGCCAGCAGGTTGACCATGACCTGGCGCAGCGCGCGGGGCTCGCCCAGCACCTCGAGCTCGGACGGGATGAAAGCGCCGAAGTCGATCGCGCGGCCCTCGGCCGTGCGTGCGACGAAGGCCCAGGCGTCGGTGGCCAGAAGCTCGAGGTTACAGGCGCAGGCGGTGTCGCGGCGGTTGGGCGAGGCCATGAGCGCGGTTAGTGCCATGGTGTCCTCGGCGGATTTCAGCAGTTCGGCGGCGCTGTCGCGGATGTGGTGGACGTAGTCCTGGTAGCGCTCGTCTCCGAGCGGACCGAACAGCTCCAGCGCCATCATCTCCGAGAAGCCCATGACGGCATTGAGCGGCGTGCGCAGGTCGTGGCTGACGCGGGCCATGAGGTCGGCCCAAGTCCGGTCCTTCTGTTCGAAGGTGACGCGCAGGCGGCGGACGGGGAGGCTGCGGGCGATCTGGCGCTGGGTCTCGCGCTCGAGATCGATCTCAGAGGCACTGGCCGGGAGCGGAACGTGCGGAAGGCCGGCCGCGACGAGCGAACGGGCGACGCGCAAGTCCGGCTTCGGGGCGAGGACGCGGAGGGCGAGCTCGGGTAGCGGGATGATGGCGAAGAGCGCACAGGTGGCCGCGGCGGTGGTCAGCAGCATGGCGGTGAGCCCGGGCGGCAGGAGCGGCGTCAGGAAGCCGAAGACGGCAAGGGGGGCAGCAAGGGCGAAGCCGGGGTGCAGGCGTGGAGCGCTCGCCCGCAGCACGTATTTGAGGACCAGGAATTTGAGGAGAAGGGCCGCCTTCGCTTGGGCGGCTCCCAGCTCCACCAGGATCGGCCGCGCGCGCAAGTAGGCCGACGTTGTCCACGCCATCCGTCATCCCCCGAATTGTGATCTTGAATGACTCGCGGATCCCCGCCGAACCCGCTACCCGAATCACACGTAATACTTCACACGATTGCGAATCGGCTGTCGAGGTCCAATAAGCCCATCAATGTAATAAATTTTCTGCAGTTACCCTTCGAGCATCTTGGAGACGATTTCGTGCACGTCGGAGGATAAGGATTTGGCCCTCGCCAGGCGCTGCAGGGCCTTGCGGGCGAGCCCCCGGCGGCCCGTTTCCAGGGTGCGCCAGCTGCGGAAGGCGCCAAGCATGCGCGCGGCGATCTGCGGGTTGATGCGGTCGAGCGCCAGAACCTGGTCGACGTGGAAGGCGTAGCCGGCCCCGTCGGGGCGGTTGAACTGCACCGGGTTGCCGGCGGCGAAGGTGCCGATGAGCGCGCGCACCTTATTGGGGGCCGTGAGCGCGAACAACGGATGGCGCATCAGCGCCTCGACCCGTTTGAGGGTGCCGGCGCGCGGCGACTGAGCCTGGGCGGCAAACCAGGTGTCGATGACGACGTTGTCGTGCATCCAAGTGTCGCGGAAATCATCGAGGGCGCGCTCGGCGGCCGGCCCTCCCTCGGCCGCGAGCAGGAAGAGGGCGTGCGCGCGGTCGGTCATGTTGGTGGCTTGCGCGTAGTGCCGCGACAGGCGGGCCGCATCGGCCTTGCCGCCGCGGGCCGAGAGCAGCGTCAGCGCGGCATTGCGCAGCGCGCGCTTGCCTGCGCTGGCGGCGTCGGGAGAGAAGGGGCCATCCGCGGCCATCTCCGCGTAGAGGTCCTCGAGCGTCGGCCCCAGCGTGCGCCCGATCAGCCG
>Ga0075026_100001410_pt1 | contig 10094 bp, 7 predicted proteins | sample Str012_2_FD_71392 | JGI IMG/M metagenome (GOLD analysis project Ga0075026, IMG submission 71392) | Freshwater sediment microbial communities in response to fracking from Pennsylvania, USA - Straight Creek_MetaG_SC_2012 | ecosystem: Environmental > Aquatic > Freshwater > Creek > Sediment...
CGCGCTCCGTCGCCTGCAGCATCGCCTCGAATGGTCGTGGCTCGGCTCTGGCGCCTACTTCCTGCGCACCGTGTGGTGGCAGAAGATGTGGCGCTACAACGCGCCGGGTAAGCGCCGCAACGCCATTTTGAAGGACAAGAGCACGCTCACGGTGGCCATGTCGATCGTGGTCGCCGGCACGGTGGTCATCGGTGCGTTCACCGGCGGCTGGGTCACGGCCATCTGGCTGCCCGTCAAGTTGTTCGTCATCCCGTTCCTGCTCTTCGTGCACATCATCGGCTGGACCGTCTACGTGCACCATGTGGCGCCCGACATCCGGTGGTGGGAACGCAAGGAGTGGAGCCAGTTCCGCGGCCAGATGGAATCCACCACCATCTTGCGAGTGCCCGCAGTGGTCAACCGCCTGTGGTTCCACAACATCTTCGTGCACGTGCCGCACCACGTCGACGCCCGCCTGCCGTTCCACCAGTTGCCCAAGGCAGCGGCAGCCATTCAGGCCGCCTACCCCGACACCGTTCGTTCGGGCAAGCTGTCGATGCGCGACTACCTGCGCACCACCCGCGCCTGCAAGCTCTACGACTTCCACGCTGGCCGGTGGCTCTCCTATCGCGCTGCGCGCACCCCGCAACCCTGACACCGCGGGCCGGTCGGTGGCGCGACGCCGAACGGCTCGTCGAGTTGGCTTGGTGAGCAACTCGGACGTTCTGTGTTCGTTCGCGATCGGAATGCCCCTGTCCGCTTCGAGGCGGTCTGCGCGGTCCCGGCCGACCGTTGTGTCCGACGAAGCCACCGTGACGACCATCCGCTGGTACCGTCGGGATCACCCACCGAATGTCACTTCGCGTCGTAGCGAGCCGCCCGTGCCATCCACCCTTGTTGGTCGGAGTCGAGCCATGACGAATCTCGGGAGTGTCCCGACGAGTGCACCGCACGATGGTGTCACGTCGCCGCGTCACCTCGCGGTCGCCTTCGCCCGCGAGGCCGGTCGGTTCTCGCGCACCGGCTGGTGTGTGGTGTGCAAGGACGTGCTGGGGGTCTCGGGGGCCGGCATCTCGCTCGTCGGTGGCGAGCAACTGGGCACGCTCGGAGTCTCCGACCGGAGGGTTGCGGCGTTGGAAGACCTGCAGTTCGCCGTCGGTGTCGGCCCGTCGCTCGACGCATTCGACGCTCGGCGTGGGGTCGAGGTGTCGGCGTTCGACGCCGTGGCCTCCACGGCCTGGCCGATGTTCGTCGACCTCGCCCTGACCGAGGGATTCGCGGCTGCGTTCGCGTTCCCGATCGAGTCCGAGGCCGGACGCGTCGGCGTGCTGTCGCTGTACAACGATCGACCCGGCGAGCTCAGCGCCAGCCAACGAATCGACGCGTTGGCGATGTGCGAACTGCTGGCATCGACGGTCAACAGCGTCGATACGAACGACGGTGGCGTACGCCCGGTCGATCTCGATCTCGCCATCGCCTACCGCGCCGAGATCTACCAGGCCTCGGGCATGGTGGCGGTGCAGCTGTCGATCCCCGTCGACGCCGCCCTCGTGCGCGTTCGAGCGCACGCGTTCTCGACCGGTCGATCGGTGGCGGCGGTGGCGGCCGACATCGTGGCGCGACGACTTCGTCTCGACGACGACGGATCCTCGGAAGGGAAGTAGGACATGTCCGAAGCCAATGCCCAGAAGGTGATGCAGCGAGACGTGCGTACGGCGCACGCCTTCGTCGAGATCGTCGACACACTGGTCGACGACTTCGACGTGATCGAGCTGCTCACCAACCTCGCTCATCGCACCGTGGAGCTCCTCGAGGCGGCCGCGGTCGGCATCCTGCTGGCCGACGAGAGCGGACAGCTGCGTGTGATGGCGGCGTCCAACGAGCGGGTACAGCTGCTCGAGCTGTTCCAGATCCAGAACGAAGAAGGTCCACGCTTCGACAGCTTCCGCACCGGCGAGGTGGTGTTCAGCTCCGAGCTGCCGAACTCGCTGTGGCCGAGGTTCGGTGTGGAGAGTGCCGAGGCCGGCTACCGGACGGTGTGCGCGGTGCCCCTCCGACTGCGCGATGCCGTGCTCGGATGCCTCAATCTGTTCATCGAGGGCGCTCAGCCCCTGTCGGCCGACGAGGTCGCGCTGGCCCAGGCGCTGGCCGACGTGGCCAGCATCGCCATCGTGCAGGATCAACTCACCCGCCAGGCCGCCATCCGTGAGGGTCAGCTGCAGCACGCACTGACCAGCCGCATCGCGATCGAGCAGGCGAAGGGAATGATCGCCGAGCGATCGGGCATCGACATGAACGAGTCGTTCGATCGGCTTCGCAACTATGCGCGCGGCACCAACCGTGGCCTCACGGAAGTGGCCGAGTCGATGGTGGCCGGGACACTCGGCATCGACACGGTGGTACGTGGCCGCTGAGGCTCGCCCTCATACGCCACGGACGCGGTGCCGATGATGGAGTGTGGCGATCGATCCCAACAGCCCGCGCAGCCGCAGTAGAGCGGCCGAACGGAGCTGGAAGCGTGGGCTGCTGCACCAGAGGTGGTTGGTGAAACTGACCTTCCTGGTGTCGTTCGTCGTCTTCATCGTGCTGGCCGTGAAGCCGCAGTTCGACGAGTGGGCCGTGCCGGGGATGCCCGTCGAGTTCATGAGCTACACGTTCGGAGTGCTGATCGTCGTGAGCGCACTGTCGGCGTATCTGTCACTGGGCGCCGCCAAGTTGATGAGCATCCTCGTCGACATGTGGTTCGATCGCCACAACGAACCGGCGCGCCTCGCGAGCGCGCGGTTCGCACGCGACGATGCGGCGGCGACCGCGGCCGGGCGGACGCCACGACCACCCTTCAGTCGTTGATCAGCAGTTGATCAGCCGTACGGTGCCCAACTGTTCGCGCTCACCGGCCGTTGACCGCGAACCAGGCGCCGTTGCCCGCGGGCAGCCCGTTGGCGATGAACGCCACCGGCGCGAGGCACGGTGCGGCGAGTGTCACCATGCCGTCGATCTCGGCGTCACCCGTCGCAGTCGCAGGCGCCGGTGCGGTCGACGCGTTCACGGTGGTCGGTGCTCCTGCGGCGTCGGTCGACAGACAACTGACGGTCACCTTGAACTGCGGGATCGGATTGGTGCCGGCGACCTTCGGATTCGACGCAGCAGGGTCGATGATCAACCCTCGCACTCGTGCGTGCACCTCACCGTTGGCCAGCACGATGATCTCGCCGCGGGTGATCACCCATGGCAGCCCGCCGCCCGGAACGCCCCGAATGGCGTTCGCTGCGCCGGTGTACGGTGCGGTCACGGGTGCGAGGTGTTCGGAATGCAGCATCACGGCCGCACCGTGCGCTCCTGCGAACGATCCGATCGTGGTGGTGATCAGGAACATCATGGCCAGGGTGATGCCGGTGGCAGCGACTCGAACGGCGTGCATGTGAACTCCTCGGCTCGGGAGTTCCATCGTCGACCGACTCCGAACCCGAGGCCATCGGCCGATGGTCCTACGACTCCAGGGTCGGCGTGTCGCCGTTGGTGTCGAGTCGCGGGAGGTTGCGCACGCACCACACCGCGGCCTGTGTGCGGTCGCGCACGCCGATGCGATCGAAGATGTGACCGAAGTGCGTCTTCACCGTCTTCTCGCTGATACCGAGCTTGCGTGCGATCTGCTTGTTGGCCAACCCGTCGGCAGCGAGTCGAAGGATCTCCTCCTCGCGCGTGGTCAGCACGTTGGCGCTGGGATCCATTCGTCCGCGCACCACGTGTGCGGCGACCGTGGGGCTCAGTGGTACGCCTCCGGAGGGTGCCGAGCGGATGGCCGAGATCAGGCCGGCCGGGTCGACGTCCTTGAGCAGATAGCCCGAGGCCCCAGCACGAAGGGCCGCGTCGATCCGCTCGGGATCGTCGAACGTCGTGAGTGCGATCACTCGACAGTCAGCGAGCGCAGTGTGGATGCGGGCGATCGCGTGGATGCCGTCGAGCATCGGCATGCTCAGGTCCATCAACACGACGTCGGGTTGCAGCTCGAGCGCCAAGCGGACGGCCTCTTCGCCGTGCTCGGCCGCACCCACCAACTCCATGTCGTCGGTCACGCGGATCAGTTCCACGAGCCCGGCCCGCACCATCGCATGGTCGTCGGCGATGAGCACGCGGATCATGTCGTCACCGGGGTGTCGAGGTGCACGGTGGTGCCGATGCCGGTGGTGGAGTCGACGCGGAGCGACGCGCCGCGGTCGCGCGCGATGTCGTGGAGGATCTGTAGGCCCAGGTGGCCGTCGTCGCGCCGCTCGGCGCCGTGTTCGGGTGTGAACCCTCGGCCGTCATCGGTGATGTCCAACACCCATCGGTCGTGTTCCTGGCGAACCCACACCACCACCCGACTGGCAGCCGCGTGGGTGCCGACGTTGCGGAGGGCTTCGCGAGCGGTGCGCAACGTGAGGAGCTGATCCACCGGCGGCATGCCATCGTCATCGATGTCGACGGTGACCGACACTCCGGTGCTGCGCAAGTGGTTCACGAGGTCGTCGAGTCCGGCGGCGATGCCGGCCGACGGAACCTCGACCGGGTACATGCTGGTGAGGAGGCTGCGGATGGACCGGATGATGCGGCGAGTGTCGGCGGCGATGACCCGCAGGTTGTCCTTCAGCGGCGACGTCGTCACTTCCGACGCTGCGGCGACACGCAACGACACGCCGATGAGCTCTTGCACGGCTCCGTCGTGCACCTCGCCGATCACGCGGCGCCGCTCGTTGGTGGAGGCCTGGAAGACCTGCTCGAGCAGCTGCTCGCGCTCGCGTTCGCGTCGCACCAGTCGCCGGGCGAGTCGGAGCGTGAGCGGCACCTGCACCATGGCCAACAGGCCCAGCGCCAGGATCATCGGTGGGAGGAATCGGGTGCGCAGCTGCGACGCTCGCGACTCGATCAACTCGTACGGGTAGTACGTCTCCACCAGCACCGGGGTGCCCGAGGTCGTGCGCGTGCCGAAGTACACCTCCAGCAGTCGATGCGACGGACCCCCGATGTCGAGGGCGTTCTCCGTCTTGTCGAGCGTGCTCACGTCGTAGCGAACACGCTGGGTGTCGAACAGCGCTGCTTCCTCCTCGTCGAGCGGGAACACCCGGCCGACGAGCCGCGGGTCGTCGGCGTACACCACGCGACCGTCGCGTGCCCACACCTTCACGCGCACGGCCGGTCCGCTGGCCATGAACCGAGCGGCGGCGACGCCGATGTCGGCCATTGCGTTCGGCGAGCCGGTGAACAAGGCGTCGACGAGATATGGAGCGAGTGCGACGCGGCCGGCCTCCTCGCCGAAACGCTCCGTCTCCTCTTCGGCCTCCCGCCGACCGAGTGCGTTGACCGCTGTCGTGGCGCCGATCGTGAGGACCGCGAAGGCGACGAACGAACCGAGCGCAGATGCGATCGCGGCGCGTTGGAACCAGCGCTTGCGCAGCAGAGAACCCTCGGTACTCGGATCATCGAACATGGCTGGCCTCCCGTGCCATACCAAGAAAACCATTCGGTTTCGTGGTCAATGTCGCAGGTCGAGGCCACCGACGCAAGCGTTTGGGCGAATGGGTGGTCCTAGGACCTCCGGCCGATGGGCGCTCCTCGCGTGGTCCCTCGAGGGTGCGTACTGCGGCGGATTGTGGCTGCCGAACGTCACTGTCACGCTTCGACGCGGGCGGTCCAGACGGGAGCGTCCGTGATGAGAACGGATGGACGGGACGCAATGAGCAGAACGTGGAGTGTGGAGGATCCTCCGGCGGCAGTTCGCCGATCTGGGGGAACTCGAAGGATGAAGGTGGGCATCATGGCCGTACTGGCCGTGGCGGTCACGTCGTATGCGGTGCCCAGCACGCGAGCAGCGTTGAACCAGGTGTCGGGATCGCTGTTGGCGGGTGCGGTGAACAGTGCCCAGGGAACCGCAGGCACGTCGCCGACGTTGCCGCGTGGCGTCGTGTGGGTGACCGACACGTCCGCTGCCGGCGGTCATTGGTGGGTGGGAGACCAGCTCAACGGACTGTGTCGGCTCGATCCCGCCGCCAACACCGTCAACAACGGCCCGTTCGTCCTCAGCGTGTGCAGCGCCGCGGCGAAGTCGGGCGGCCAAGTGGTGTCGGGGCCGGTTCCGGGTGACGCCACGGCGCGGTACCTGTACGTGCCCGACGCCTCGTCGAAGAGCACCAAGGTCGTGCGGTATCGCATCAACGGCATCAACACTGCATCGCCCACGTTCGGTGCGACGCTGATCATGAACGTGCCCAACATCACCCAGAAGGGCGGCGGGCTCGCCGGTGGTCGGCCCGTCGCGGCCGTGCTCGTCGACGCTCCCGGAGCGCCTGGTCAGCAGGACCTGCTGGTCGGCTATGTGAAGTCGGGCGACATCATGCGTGTGTCGGGCGTGAACACCACCAACTCGGCCACGCCGCCGGTGGCCCAGATCGGGTCGACCAGCGACGGCATCGGCGTGAACAGCTTCGCCAAGGTGGGCAACGACCTGTACGTCGCCGAGATCGGTGGGCTCGGGGGCGTGGCGCGCATCGCCGATCCGCTCGGCGCCGGCGGACGGCCCGCCTGCACGTCGGCCTCGATCTGCACGGCGGTGCCCACGGGGCTCTCGGTGGGTTTCCCCGGAGGTCTCGCATACGACGGGTCGCGGTATCTCTACGTCGCCGACACCCGAACCGGCGGCGCCAGCAACTTCGTGTACCGCGTCGACATGACGGCACCGACCTTGTCGACCGAGCTCGTGTCGAACGCCGTGCCGGCCTTCTCGGCGAAGGACAGCAGCCAGGTGCAGACGACCTTCACGTCGTACACCTTCCCGCTGGCCCTCGGGTACCGCTCGAACGGTGATCTGCTCGTGGGCGGTGATCCGCAGTTCCTGGCCGCCGTGGTGACCAATCAGCAGGGCCATCTGTGGAAGATCACGGCGCCTCCGGCGCCTCCGGCGGTCGCATCGATCGCCCCCTCGAGCGGCAGTGCTGGTGGTGGCACGGCCGTGACCATCACCGGCGCGCTGTTCAGCACCGCGCCCGGCGCAACGACCGTCACGTTCGGGACGTCACCGCCGGTCGCCGCAGTGTGTGCCTCGACGACCTCGTGCACGGTGACGTCGCCTGCCGGCAGCGCTCCGGTGGACGTCGTCGTGACGGTGGGCGGACAGTCGAGCGCCACGTCGGCCGCCGACATCTTCACGTATCTCGCACCGGTCGGTCCTTCGGTCACGAGCGTCGCACCAGCCTTCGGTGATGCCACCGGCGGCACTGTCGTGACGGTGTCCGGTGTCAATTTCGCCACCGACGGATCCACGTCGATCGCGTTCCAGACGGCGGCCGGCTCGGTGCCGGCGACCTCGGTGTCGTGCTCGAGCGCCGCACAATGCACGGCCACCAGCCCTGCCGGTGTGGGGCTCGCCGACGTGATCGTCACGACCGGGGCGGGAGTTTCGTCAGCGGTCACCGGCGATCAGTTCGCCTACACGCCGGTGGTCACCTCGGTGGCGCCGAACACCGGCAACGACGGCGGTGGTGACGTCGTCACCATCACCGGAAATGGTTTCGCTCCAGGGGCGACGGTGCAGTTCGGAACTGCCGCCGCCGGTGCCGTGTCGTGCCCGTCCGCAACGACATGCACCGCCACCAGCCCCGGGGGCGCCGGCGTCGTGGACGTCGCCGTCACTGTCGGTACCCGCACCGGCACCCTGACGGCGGCGTTCACGTACGTCGCTGCACCCGCTGGACCGCACATCTCGTCGATCGCTCCGTCGTCAGGTGCGACGGCGGGTGGCACGGTGGTGACCCTCACGGGGACGAACTTCCCGACCGATGGGACGGCCACCGTGGCGTTCGGCACCGTGCCGGCCTCGTTCGTGCAGTGTTCGAGCGCCACGACCTGCACGGTTGACAGCCCCGTCGCCTCCACGGCAGGTGTGGTGAACATCGTGCTCACCGATCCGGCAACGGCCGCGAGCAATGCGGCGCAGTACACCTATGCCCAGGCCAAGGCCTCGTTCTACGCCTGGGGCATCACGGCCCCGAAGGGCGGCGCGGTGTGGCTGCCGGGTGCCCTCGGCGGACACTGGTGGTCGTCGGATCATGCGCAGGGGTTCTGCCGCCAGGATCCGCTGGGCAACGGTCAGTTCGCGCTGAACTACGCCGTGTGCGGTGACGACCTCGTCGGTTCGGCCGGTCAGGGGGTGTACGACCCGCGGCCGGCGCTCGGCCACGCAAACCTGCACTACGTGTACGTGCCCGACAATGCCGTGCGGAGCGTGGCGGTGTGGCGACTCACCTTCGACTCGAACACCGAGACGATGGTGCCCGATCCGCTCGACGGCGTGACGATGGCGACGGGGATGGCCCCGCTGTCGGACGTCCGCACGCTGAAGCCCAACGGCATGGCGCTCGGACCGCTCGATTCGAACGGTGTGTTCTGCGGTCTGGCCGCGGCGGCATGCACGCCGACACAGACGCACGTGATCGGTCTGTACGTCACCGACCTCACTGACAAGTACGTCAGGGTGGTCACATCACCCGATGGCGATCCGCGGAACCAGACCATCGGTCTGGTCGCGGCCACTGGTGACGGTCGAGGAGCGAACGGCACGGCCGGATTCATCGGCAACAACCTGTACGTCTCGGGCAACAGAGCGACCCAGTTCTTCGATGTGACGCTCTGCCCGCCGACGTTCGGTGTGGCACCGCCACCGGCTCCGGTGTGCGGGATGGCCTCCGTGCCGTCGCCGACGGGTGTGTTCGTCGCCGGCACAGCGACCGATCCGGTGCGCAAACTGGTGTACCAGTCGAACTCGCCGGGCGGTGCAGCGGCATCCCTCCTGCGGTACGACGCGAGCCACGACGTGTACGTGCCGTTCGCCGACGGTGCATGGAACAACCCGGCGTCGGGCATCTCCGTCGACCTCAACGGGGTGGTGCACTGCGAGGCGGGCGGCTTCAACAACAACGCCGGCAACGGCTGTGCGGTGGGTCAGAAGGCGGGCAACCTGCTCGACGGTGGCACGCTGCCCGGCAAGGTGGGCGACAACGTCGTGGTGGCGACGGGTCCGCCCGGCGTCGGTGCGGTGCGGCCGTGGGACACCGCCAACCGTCCCACGACGGCGACCCGCTTCTCGTTCGCCTTCGGTCTGCAGGTGGGCCCGGCGGGTGAACTGATCGTCACCGAGGACCCCTCGGCCGGCGCTCGCAGCGCCAGAGGCACGATGTGGCAGGTGCCCTTCACGGGCTGAGCTCCCGCTCCCGAGAGCCCCGCGATCGAGTGGTCGGTCGCGGGGCTCTTGCGCGTTCGACACCCCGACGCCCATCGACCGGAACGCATGCTCCGGCGGAAAAGGTTTGGTCGTCCTGGTCGTACGACCGATGCCCGATACCTGTTCGTGCGTCGTTGATGGATGATCGCCCGAGCGATTCCGCTCCCCGATGAAAGCGAGTCAGTGCCATGCGCGTCCGACCCATGATTCCCGTCCTCGGTCTGCTGTGTGCAGCCGCACTCTCCGCTCCGGTCATGGCCGCGGGCGGCACTGGCGGGGGAGGCGCAGGAGGCAGCGGAGGTGCGACCACGACGATCGGCGGACAGTGCGTGAAGGTGAATGCCTTGGCCGTGTCGGCCGATCAGAGCATCGTCACGAGCGCCGCACGATTGCTGGCGTCGTACAGCGTCACGAGGTGCGGCGGCAACGTTCCCACGTACACCTTGCGAATCTCGGCAGCGACGCTCGCCGGCTCCGTCGTGTGGTCGACCACCGATGCGTGGACGCCCATCAAGAACCTGCCGTACGCCGCGTCGCGTGCCACTGATGCTGCGCTGTTCGCCACCACGTACGCGGTGCGGTTCGATGTCATCAACCCGTCCACCGGTGCGGTGGTTGCCGGGTCCACGGCCGCGGTCTCGACCCCGTTGGTCCGCATCGCCCCGTGTGCGGCCGTGGTGGGCCTCAACGCATCGGTGGGCTACGCCCCCGGCACCACGACGGTGGGCGCGGTGTGGTCGTCGTACACGGTGAAGAACTGCGGTGGGTCGGAGTGGCTCGACATCGACATCACGGAGACGAACGTGTCGACCCATGCGATCGAGTGGCGTGTGCCGTGGTCGGGTGGCGTGGCGGGCAGCGC
>Ga0075026_100001411_pt1 | contig 10089 bp, 5 predicted proteins | sample Str012_2_FD_71392 | JGI IMG/M metagenome (GOLD analysis project Ga0075026, IMG submission 71392) | Freshwater sediment microbial communities in response to fracking from Pennsylvania, USA - Straight Creek_MetaG_SC_2012 | ecosystem: Environmental > Aquatic > Freshwater > Creek > Sediment...
GTACCGTCCCGGAATGGGACGCCGATCTGCGCGATCGATATCTAGAAATGCTCGAACCCGACCTGCGGATTGTGGAAAAACTCGTGGAACGAGACCTCCCGACCTGGCGTCGCCCCTCGCCTCTGCGGTAGCGGGCGGCCGGCATTCGGCCGCCATGCCCATCGCCCCAACTGTCGAGACGGTGCTCAGGGTGCGCGCCCTTCGACCGTCAGCTCAGCCGCACTGGCTCTCCTTGCGGCGCTGAGCCCTTAGCGGTGATCTGGCCAGAATGAGTAGGACCGAGGTAGTCAACCGCGGATCAGTGCAGCAAGGGAACGGAGGGGTCTGCTCATCCGCCAGGAGGCCGATCGATGGAGTTCGTCCAGTGCACGCTCCTTCTCTGCCAGTTGCGTTTCGAGACCCTTCCGTTCCACTTCGAGTCTGTTCAACTCGCGAGTCCGGCTTCCGCGATGGGAAGCTAGGAGAGCGGTGGTCCATCCGGATTCGTGCGCGAGCGGTGTAGGACCCAGCGGTCGGTGTCCACCTGCGAGCTCCGATAGTCGGTCGATCAACTCCCGCTGCTGTTCGAGGATCAGTTCGTCGTCGGACTGGGAGTCGGCCCGGAGGGGCCGACTTGTAGGTTCCGTGATCATTGAAGCGGCGTCCCCTAAATTCCACGACCCTGCCTGAGCTTCGAATTGTGGGAGGAAGCTGAGCCATTCTGCGATGGTGGCGAATTCTGCGTGTGGATCGTCGAGGACCTTGTCGTAGTCGCAGACATAGGTATCCACACCGACCAGATGTTCCAATGCGGACCGGTTATAGCGTTCCCACAAGGCAACCCCGTTGGCAAGTGGCATCCCTTCCCGTTTGTGGAGGGACCTGGCAACGGCAAGTGGAGACCGCCACATCAAGACGGCAGCGAGAGGTGGAGGCAGGACTCGTCGCCAGTAGGGGAGCAGCAGGCAAAGGCGCGGATCCTTCCATACGATCGGCCCGGGATCGCGATATGTCCTTTCGACAATTGCGACTAGATCGGACACCTTGTCGACCTCCGTGTCCATCTCCCAACCCACTGGCAGATCGGGAGGTGCCTCCCAACTGCCTCCCATCCGAGACAACAGACCCTCGTCAAATCGATTGATGGACACGCTCTCCCAGTGGTCGGGATTGCTTTCGTTCCATCCCATGCGGTCGTCTTGATGAGGTGTGGCGAAACCCATCGCACCCAGCGCACCCGTGACAGCCGAAGTGCCACTCCTGTGCATCCCGACCACCATCAGCCAAGGTCCCGGAGGCATGGCGGAGGTACCGCTGTTCGCATCGCGGTCGATCGTCGATCCGTGCATTGGCCTGACTCCCCTGAAGCCGATCTGGCATCGTAGCAAGCGCGCTCGTCCGGGCCGGACCGGCGACGGTTCCTCGGATCCGGCACGGAGATCGGACACGTATCGCCCAAAGTGAGCGACTATCCGATGGGGGCAAGGTGGGGCTATTGTGGATGTGATGCTTGGGGGCGTGGTTGAGGCTGGGCCGCGGCCCGAGGAGACAGGCCTCGTAGAGGCCACCTCCGTCCTTCCGAATGCCCCGGATCGCGGTCGCCGACGATTCACCTACTCCGCCTTGATCGGCACGGTCGTCGCCAGCGTTCCGTTCCTCTGGATCCTGACAAACGATTGGACCGGCAAGTTCAGTCTGCTGCGTTCCAACGCGGGACCGGACTACTACTACGACCTTCAAGCCCAGTCGATGATCCATGGCCACCTCTGGGTTCCCACCGGAAGCCTCGGAATCGAGGGCTTCTTACATGGAGGCAGGACGTACACGTATTTCGGGCTCCTCCTCTCTCTCTTGCGGATCCCCATAGTCCTGGTCGCTCCAAACTCGATGGGCCATCTCACGGGCCCTTCGATCCTGGTGGCCTGGCTGCTGACCGGACTGTTCTCCGCGTTGCTCATCTGGCGGGTCCGGATCTTGCTTCGAGGATCGACAGCCCTCGGTTGGGCCGAGGCGGTGTCGTTCGGGGTGCTGATGGCCACGATCATGGGCGGGTCGGTACTCTTGTATCTGGCCTCGGCACCAACGGTCTTGGACGAGGACTTTGCCTGGACTGTTCCGATCACTGTCGCCACTCTGTTCGTGTTCTGCGGAATACTCGACCGACCGTTCACGGGCCGGGTGGTGGCGGCCGGCGCCTTGGTCCTGGCCGGCGCTCTCGAGCGCCCACCGGGGGCTCTGGCGTGCATCGTGGGCGCCTTTCTCATTGCCGGGTGGTTCTTCTTCGGCCATGGTGGCGCAGCGAACAAGCGCTGGACCCTGCCGATGGTGGCGGTCGGGCTGGTCCCGGCGGCGGCAATGAGTATTGTGAATTGGCTGAAGTTCGGTGACTTCCTGAACGGAGTCCCGCTGGCCGATCAGATCTGGACCAGCGTGAACGCTCACCGGCACGCCTTCTTGGCCGCCACCGGAGGTAAGGGCGTCAGCCCCCATTTCCTACCGACCATGTCGTGGGCATACCTGCAGCCGTTCGGACTGCGGGCCCAGTCGACCTTCCCGTTCCTTTCCCTCCCCGTTCATCCGCCCCACATATTCGGTGGCTATATCGTCGACACCCTTTACCCCACGGCCAGCGTGCCGGCATCGATGCCCCTGTTCTTCCTCCTCAGCTGCTTTGCCCTTGTCGTGTGCTTCCGACCGGGGGCCGACCGCCGGGCGAGACTGCTGCGTATCCCACTCATCGCAGCCGCAGGGGCGACCGCCGTCGACTTCGTATACGGCTACATCGCGCCACGGTACCTGGGTGATTTTCTCCCGTTCCTGGTGCTGGGCTCGGCCGTCGGAATGGTAGCGCTCTGGCGGCTGTGTGAGTTTCGACGTAGAGCCGTGAAGGTGGCTGCAGTCGCTGCCGTCGTCGCTCTCGGCGTGTTCAGCATGATGGCGAATATCGGACTCGCCTCTACTCCGACGAACCGCTGGACCCGTCAGCAGGCGACCAACTACCTCCAGGCGGCGAAGGCGATCTCCGATGTCACCGGACACCCGTTGCGCAGGCAGATCCAACGAGGATGGGTGCTCCCGTATTGGGCCCCGGCGAACCAGATATTCGTAGCCGGAAATTGTGCAGGGCTCTACCTTTCCAGCGGAAAACGTGTCGAGACCTTCATCTTTCCTCAGCTGCAGCACCGCACGTGGGTGCCGGTCGAGCAGGGTTCGGGCATCGATACCACGCTCAAGATCACCTTCAACTCGCCTCCGTCGAAACTTGGCGTCGGTGTCCCACTTCTCACCATCGGTCAGGACACCATCGTCGTTCGACCGGCCCGCGATGGAGGAGTCAAGTTCGTTCTTCGCGACCGGCAGTACCCGGCCATCGGATCGAGTTTCACGCCAATGCTCGGAGTCCCCTATGAAGTGCACCTGCGCACTGATCCATTCCTGCAACGCGTATCCATCCACACGGGGCCGACCACTCTGCTCACGGGTGTCCTCTTCAGCGTGAATCCCCGCGACGCACAGGTGGTGGTTCACACCATGGCTCCAGCTGTTTCGGGTCCCCTGACCCCACTTACGGTCGTGAACGAACCAATGCCGAAACCGAACATGTCCCTATGTCGGAGTCTGTTGAACGATCGCTGAGCGTCGATGCCTCGACGGCAGCACCAAACGGTGATAGCCAATTTCAGCCAGGTCACCGGAGTGCCGGCGCTGGAACTAACCGCCCGATTGTGGGGCCTCTCCGGGCATCGGAGACGGAGGACGTATTTTCTCCAATGACGCCGCCAACGCACGCACGGGCTTGGTCACTTTCCAGCTCGTCGATGCATGGAGGTCATCGATTCGTTGGTTTGCGTAGTCGAGTTCAAACTGGAGTCCGGCCACGGTGCTCTTCGAACTCTCCAATTCTGATCGCACGATCCGCAGAGTCTCCTTGGTGGCCTTCAGTTCCCTGTCCGAAGCGCCGAGCAGGGCACGCGTTCGGAGCGCTGAAGCGGTCCAAGCCGATTCCGCCGACGACAGCTCCGCTTGCAACGATCGGTGACCTCCGGAGATTTCCGAAAGGCTACGGAGCAACGCCAACTGTTCGGTCTGCAGGATCACGTGGTCGTCCTGCAGTTGTGGACCTGGGGGATGGTGCAGTTCGCTTGCGATAGCCGCCGTCGCCAAGTCGACATCCCACTCGGCGGAACTCTCCCGAAATTGTTCGAGCGAACTCAGCCAGGTGATCATCTCCGTCAGGTATCGACCGGGTTCTTCGACGACAGACTCGTAGTTGATGACAAACGTCTCGACGCCCTGGAGTCCCTCGATTGCTGAACGGTTGTATCGCTCCCACAAGGCAATCCCCTCGACGATGGTCAAGTCGTCACGTCGCCTCAGCGAATGGGCGACCGCAACTGGCGGCCGCCAAATGAATACGGCCGCGATCGGATTCGGAAGCCTGTCGCGCCAGTACGGAAGGAGGAGACAGAGGCGCGGGTCCTTCCAGACCGTGGGGCCGGCTTCCGGGAACGCCGCCGCAATCAGTACACCTGGATCGCCAGCATCTTGGATCTGTGGGCTGTGCTCCCATCCATCATCGAATTCAGGAGGTCCGTCCCAGCATCCTCCCGACCGGTTGAGGAGATCTTCGTTGTGAAGACCAAGTGAAAGGCTTTCCCAATGCTCGGGATTGCTTTCCGGCCAATCCATTCGATCTTCGGAGTGGACGACATTGAGACCCATCGCACCCAACGCGCCCGTCACAGCCGAAGTTCCACTCCGATGCATCCCGACTACCAGGACCCAGGGTCCGGCAGTACCTGCAGTCACTGTCGCCTCGACGCCGCCGACCGAGCCTTCTTGAGTGCGGCTGTCGTACGGGGTGATCGACTCAACGTTTGGACGAGCGACTGCCTCGCTCGCTGGGCCAGACGCGGATGAGGCGACCGGAGTTCCATTGCCGCCCTTCGGTTGGTCTCGCTGGCCAGGAGGCCGACGGACTCCAGATAGCTTCCGACCATCACTTCGGCGTTCGAATGGGAAATCGGAGCATGGATTCCGTCAGAGTCGCCTACCGCTTCGATATATGTTTCGGGGAGAGCGTTGATCGGCAATGGCTTCAGTGCCCACACGAATTGCTGGACAGCTGCGTGCGGGTTGTAGGCCTCAGAAAGCACGCGGAGTGCGCCGATCATCTCGGTGGGCAGCCCGTCGTTGAGGTCCGGATCATACTGATCTGACCTGGCAGCATTGAAGTTGTTGCGGGCGACCACCATCCAGCCACTTCGTTCGAACATCCGTTGGAGGGTCGTCTCGGTGAAGAAGCGGAGGTGGGTGCTGTCGAGCAGACCTGTCTCCGTCGGGTTCCACTGACCGCAGAGCAATCGCAGACCGAGATCGAAGTGAGCCACGTTCGGCACGGAAACGACCAATGCCGGCTCCCCGTGCTTGAGTGACCATGCGGACAGTCCGCTGAGGAGTTGTTGCGGTTGGACGAGGTGTTCGATGACGTCCAGCATCATGAGGACGCCCACATCGTCGAGCTTGTCGAGGACGGACACGACTTCCTCGATATCGCTGAGGTCACATCTGGTGGCCTCGATGCCCGCTTTGTGCATCAGGTCCACGGCTACCGGATGGATCTCGAGCCCGTGGTAGGCGAGCCCCGTCTCACGCAACGCGTAGCTGACCACCGCGGTGCCGGCGCCCAGGTCGGCGACGGTACTGCCTTGGTTGAGTTCGAGGTCACGCACCAATTCTGCGGCCTTGGCGACTGTGCTGTCATGTTGGAATGAATAGGTGTAGTCATATTTGGATTCACGTGACGAGTTCACCTTCGAGCCGTCCGTCGCTACATCCAAGTGGCCGCGAAGGTCGGTGGCGTCGCCGTTCGAACCCAGCATCACCGCCCTCGTAGCCTCGAGGAATGCCCGACCGTAGCGCCGGTCGGGTTCGAGGTGATTGCCTTCCGCCCATTCATTCCAAGCCAGGATGAACAGGTAGTTCTCTTCGTCACGAACTTTCGCTACAGATTTTACCGTCTCGCGCAGCCAGCCCTCGTAAGCGTCCGGGGTCACCCCGGCGAAGATGGTGGCGGCGTGTGGGCGCCGAGCCGTGTTGTCCCATTCGACCATGACCGAAGGGAATCGTTTCCAAGGCACCGGAGTCTGCCTCAATGCGGCCGTATACGCCGAGTTGTAGTCCATGATGCGATGTCCGCGGGTTCCCTCCTGCGGCGTGAAAATCCGTTCACCACTCGGGGGCATGAATGCCACCGAGGCGTCCATGCCGAACGCTTCGGGCCCCCCAGGAGGTGGACCGTGACTCTCGACCCAACAAAGGTAGAGGTCGGGAAAACCGAGCTTCTGTGCTTCTGTTCGCCAGATCTCCGCCGTCCGCTTCGGATCGGGGAGCTGTGCGGCGCGGTAGATGAGCATCAGGGGCCGACCGTCGATCTTGATGTATCGATCGTCGGAAAATGCGGTGATGAGCCAGCGGATGTGCTCCAGGTCGTCTTCTTCGCTGTAGTGCTGGGGAATCAGGACCTGTCCGGTATGGGCATCCCAGTTTCGGGTCCACTCCTCGTTTGCCCAGCACAGTGCGAACGGGAAGTCGGGGGAACCCGAATCCAGTACTTCTTGGAACGGGCGCTCAAGCATCTGCTTGCCGTGGAACCAGTAGTGGTAGTAGACGAAGCCCGAAATGCCGTGCTCAGCAGCCAGTGCAGCCTGTGCTTCGCGGACCTCGGGCACGCGTAGGTCGTAGAAGCCGAGCTCACTTGGTACGTGTGGCTGATAGTGCCCGGGAAAGAGTGGCTGGGCCCGGGTGACATTGGTCCACTCGGTAAATCCCTTGCCCCACCACTCGTCGTTTTCCGGTATGGGATGAAATTGTGGAAGGTAGAACGCAAGGGCGCGAGGCATACCCTGCTTGACCGGGGCCGCGCGATCGATCGGTGTCATGGCGTCGATGATACGACATAGGGGTTGCGTTAACGCAATGGGTTTCCCATGTCGATCGCAGGGGTCCTGGTCGACGATGCGCGTTTCAGCGGTACCTCCGGCGGAATCCCTTGCTCCGAACTTCCTGGGCGGTTAACTCCCCGCTGGATGCAATCGAAGCCCCGGACAGCTTCGTGGGATGGGAGAACCACCCCATGACACGATTGGCCAGGCTCAGGTTCAACCGATCCGGCGACGGATCTCGCCAAAGGCTGACGCTGCACGAGGATGGGCATTGACGTAACGAAGGATTGCACGTTGCCAACGTGGACGGGGCGCGTGACGGAACGAACTTGCCCTCCGTCGTGATTCACTGGCGAGGAGTCCCACCGACGCCAGGTAGCTCTCGACTGCGGTCCGCTGGCTATCGGTGAAGTTGCGTTGCCTGCCGTCAACCGGTGCAGCCCCCGTACCGTTGCCGGACAGCGGTGCAAGGTCGGTCTCGACCGGACGGAGTGCCCACACGAATTGCTCGATGGACCACCCCGGGTTGTACGTTTCCGATACCACGCGCAGCGCTCCGATCATCTCTTCGGGAAGGCAGTCGTGCAGCTCTGGATCGTACGATTCGGACCGGACCCTGCGGAAGTCCTCTCGGGCCATCAACCTCCAGCCAGACCGTTCCATGAGTTGGTTGAGTGTCGTCTCGGTGAAGTGATGACGGGGCTCACTCGAAGTAGACCTTCCGTCCAATGGATTCCACTCTCCGAAGAGAAGGCTCAGTCCAAGGTCGAAGTGGCCCTCGTTGGGAACCGATATGTAGAGCAGTGCATCGTTGTGCGCTGTCGACCAAGCGGAAAGTTCGGTGAGAATTTCCTCCGGATGTCGGAGTCTGTCGATGACGTCGAGCAGGAGAAGTGCGCTGACATCACCGACCTGTTCCAGGGTGCGATGCAGCGCGTCTGCGTCCGTCACGTCAAACTTCACCATGTCCGTGGTCGCCACCTCGATGCGGCGAACCGACTCTGGATGAACCCCGAGTGCCTCCGAGGCGATGTCGTCCGAAAGGTGGGCGTCCCTCGCCACATCGCCGGCCATGCAGAGGTTCACGATCAACCGATCCGGATCGTTGCTGTACTTGGCTATCAGACTGGCGACGTTGGCGACGACACCGTCATGGCCGAGTCTGCCATCCGCTTGGGTCGGGGTCGACGCCCCCCGAGGCGAGAGGTGCGCCCGGGAGTCGTCGGGGGATCTACGAAGCAGGACGGATCGGGTCGCCTCCAAGTAGGCTCGTCCGTATCGTCGATCCGGTTCGAGGTGATTGCCTTCTGCCCACTCGTTCCACGCCAGGATGAAAAGGTAGTTCTCCTCGTCGGTTACGTCGGCGAGCGATGCCACGGTGCGCTCGAGCCACCGTCCGTACAGCTCAGGTGTGGCTCCTTCGTAGATGGTGGCGGACCGTGAATATCTGGCCGTGTTGTCCCAGCCGACCATGACCGACGGAAAGTGCTTCCACGGCGGAGGTGACTCGTTCAGTCGGGCCTCAAAGGTTGATTGGTAGTCGAGGATGCGGTGGGGTCGCATGCTCTCGACCGGAGTGAACATGCGCTCGCCATTCCACGGCATGAAGCCGACGGTGGCATCGAAACCGAGCGATTGAGGATCTTTCGGGGGACGGCCCCAGCCGTCGACCCAGCACAGGTAGAGGTCGGGAAGGCCCAATCGCTGGGCTTCGTTTCTCCACGTGTCCGTCATCCGCTTCGGGTCCGGCAGCACTCCGGGGCGGTAGACGAGCATCAGCGGCTTGCCGTCGATGGTGATGTACCGACTGTCGGCGAAGGCCGTGGCCAGCCAGCGGATGTGAGCCAAGTCATCGGCGTCGCTGTATTCCTGACGGATGAGGACCCGGCCGCTCTGGCCGTCCCAGTTGCGGGTCCATTCTTCGTTGGCCCAGCAGAGGGCGAAGGGAAAATCGGGTGAACCTGAAGCCAGCACCTCGTCGAACGGCCGGTTGAGGAGCCTCTTCCCGTGGAACCAGTAGTGGTAGTAGACGAACCCGGAAATGCCGTGATCGCGTGCCAGTTCCGCTTGTGCCTCGCGCACCTCGGGGACCCGCAGGTCGTAGTAGCCCAATTCACCCGGAAGATGAGGCTGGTAGTGGCCGGGGTAGAGCGGCTGGGCCTTGGCGACGTTTGCCCATTCGGTGAATCCCTTGCCCCACCATTCGTCGTTCTCGGGGATCGGATGGTACTGGGGAAGGTAGAACGCCAATGCCTTGGCTATCGAAGCAGGATGTGCAGAGCGCTGTCCCGGTGGTGACATGGTCACGAGACTAGGACAGAACCATGTTCGCACTCGGACGAGCACGGAGGAGATGGACCCCGGGCGTCCTACCGGTTCCGGATCGTGTGCACGATGCGTTCAATGTCCGAATCCGTAAGTGACGATCCGCTGGGCAGACAGAGCCCCTGGTCGAAAATGCCGGCGGAAACGGAACCACCCACCACTTGCGCGTCGGCGAAGACCGGTTGGAGGTGGAGTGGCTTCCAGGTGGGCCGCGATTCGATGTTCTCCGCCTCGAGCGCCAGGCGAATCACCTCGCGGTCGGCACCGAACTCCGCAGGGTCGATCAAGATGCAGGTCAACCAGTAATTGGGCTCCCCGTAGTCGGCGACGGGCATGAAACCAATACCGGGAACCTCGCTCAACGCTGCTCGATAGGAGCTGTTGATTCTCTTTCGTCGGACGATGCGGCTGTCGAGGCCCCGCAGTTGTGCGCGACCCAGTGCTGCCAACAGGTTGCTGAGGCGGTAGTTGTAGCCGATCGTCGAGTGTTCGTAGTGGGGGAACGGGTCACGAGCTTGGGTGGCCAGGTATCGCGCCCGGTCCGCCAACTCCGCCGAAGTGGTCACCAACATGCCGCCCCCGCTGGTGGTGATGATCTTGTTGCCATTGAACGAGAAGACGGCAGCCGTCCCGAAGGAACCGGCAGCCTTCTTGCGATAGGTGCCGCCGAGGGCTTCGGCGGCATCTTCCACCAGTGGAATCCCATACTTCTCACAGAGTGCCGATAGTCGGTCGTAGTCCGCCGACTGACCGTAGAGGTCGACGGTGACAACGGCGCTAGGGAGGTGACCCTGCCGCGCCCGCTCCTCGAGTTCGGTAGCGACGAGGTCGGGGTCGATAC
>Ga0075026_100001412_pt1 | contig 10078 bp, 7 predicted proteins | sample Str012_2_FD_71392 | JGI IMG/M metagenome (GOLD analysis project Ga0075026, IMG submission 71392) | Freshwater sediment microbial communities in response to fracking from Pennsylvania, USA - Straight Creek_MetaG_SC_2012 | ecosystem: Environmental > Aquatic > Freshwater > Creek > Sediment...
GCCCGACGCTCGGATGCTGATGCTGCAGCCCAAGGGCGCCACCGGCGAGTTCAAGGTGGCGTGGTCCGACACGCTGCATCGGGCCGTGCTCATCGGCGAGGGACTCGAGCCGGCGCCGGCGGGCAAGGCCTACGAGTTGTGGCTCGTCACGCCGAAGCAGTCGATGGCGATGTACGTGCTCGATCGGGCCGCCGACGGCCAGGTGCACCGCTCGCTCGACGCTCCGGCAACACCGTCGGCGTGGGCCGTGACGCTCGAGCCGGCATCGGGCTCGGCGGTCGCCACCGGCGACATCATGTTCGTCGCGCAGGCGTAGGCGGCGAGCGGCTGCCCGCCCCCGATCGGGGATGCCACCCTTCGCCGGGCGTGCAGACCTACGCTGATGGGTTGATGGCCATCTCGTTGTCCCGTCCCGATCCCTCGTCGCCGTCGTCGGTGTCGACCGCAACGTTCGCCCCGGCGCGCAAGGGCTTCGACCCCGGCGAGGTGCGCGAGTTCCTGCGCATGGTGGCTGCCGAACTCGCGCGTCTGCAAGATCGAGAGAAGCATCTCGAGCGCGAGCTGCGTTCGGCACAGCGGGGCACCACCAACCCGGCGGTGGCGCTCGACGAGGAAGTGGTCACGCGCCTGCTGGGCGAAGAGGCCGCTCGCATCCTGTCCACCGCACGCGAGGCCGCGTCGCAGATCAAGGTGCGCGCCGAGGAGGCAGCCTCGCGGGTGCTGCGCGAGGCCACCGACGAGGCGCAGCGAGTGCGCGAAGAGGCCGAGATCGAGGCGGCGCGCCGTCGGCAGGACGCATCGTCCGACGCCGAGGCCGAGCTGCAGATGGCCAAACAGCAGGGTCGCGACATGGTCAACGAGGCGCGCGCGTATCGCGAGCGGGTGTTGGGCGAGCTCGCCCGCCGACGCGAGATGGCGCGCCAGCAGATCGAACAGCTCGTGCACGGCCGCGATCGGTTGCTGCAGGCATTCGAGCGCGCCCGCCTTGCTGCGGTCGACGTGATGGCCGAGATGACCCCGCTGGGTCAACCCAGCGAGTACGTCAACCTGGCACCCACCACGGGTCCGGTGCCGCTGATGGTGGCCGCTCGCGACATGCCCCCGTTCGATCAGGCCAGCGAGTCGCCCGTCGACGAGGCCCCGGCAGTCGACGAACTCGTCGCCGACATCGCCGACACGGTCGACGAGATGCCCGTCGACGAGATGCCAGTCGACGAGATGCCGCACGACGACCTCGCCGAGGCCGACCTCGCCGGGGTCGACGAGCCGGTCGCCGCCGACGAACCGGTGCAGCACCTCGCCTCCGTGGTGTCGTTGTTCGCCGGTGAGGTCGACCTGCCCGCCGAGCCTGGTGAGGGCACCCCTGTCGACGTCACGGCCGAATCGGCACCAAAGGCCTCCGTCGACGACCTGTTCGCCAAGCTCCGCGCCTCGCGCACCGCAGCAGTGGCGAATCGCGCCACCGATGACACGGCGAGTCGCGCCACCGATGACACGGCGAATCGCGCCACCGATGACACGGCGAATCGCGCCACCGATGACACGGTCGCGCTCTCACTGGTGCCTGAACCCGACGAGGTGAAGCCCGTCGACGCCACCGAGGAATTGTCGGTGTTCGATCCGTCGCCCGAGGCGCCGGTGGTGGCCGACGAGTACGACGACACCCCCTACGGCCGTCGCGATGCCGAGCTCACACCGCTCATCGTCGCTGCGGCGCGCAAGATGAAGCGGGTGTTGGCCGACGAGCAGAACGACGTGCTGCATTCGCTGCGCGGCCAGAAGAAGGTCACGTTCGCCACGTTGCTGCCGACCGAACACGAGCACGTGCGTCGCTACGCCGACAGCATCGACTCCGAGCTGCGTGCCGCCGCGATCGCCGGGGCGGCCAGCATCGACACCCGCAGCGACGCCACTCACCTGAAGGCCGTCAACAAGGCAGCGGCGCTGCAGCCCGCCATCGACGCGCTCGGTTCGTCGGTGGTGTTGCCGCTGCGTGAGCGTCTCGAACGTGCCGTGGTCGACACCGACGGTGATCCCGACGACCTCGTCGCCGCGGCGCGGGCCATCTATCGCGAGTGGAAGACCCAGCGCATCGACGAGCATCTCGACGATGTCGCGCTCGCCGCGTTCGGCCACGGCCAGCTGGCGGCCCTGAAGCCGGGCACACCGGTGTGCTGGGGCGTCGACCCCAACGGACCCCCGTGCCCCGACGCCGAAGACAATGCTCTGGGCGGTGTGGTGCCGGCCGGCGAACCGTTCCCCACCGATCACACGTGCGCACCCGCCCATCCCGGGTGCCGCTGCATGCTGCTCCCGGCACCCCTGTAACCTTCGCCGCGTGCGGAACCCGCCAGAATCCCCCTCGCCTCGGCCGCGACGCGTCAGCGACCGTGGCCGGGCCTTCGTCATCGTCGGCGCCGTCGTCATCGTCGGCCTGCTGCTCTCGGCTCGCCTGCTGTCGTCGTTCTACGTCGACTATCTCTGGCATCAGTCGATCGGTCGTACCGACGTCTACTGGGGGGTGCTTGGCGCCAAGGCCACGATGTTCGGCATGTTCGCGCTGGCGTTCATCGCGCTGGCGTTCCTCAATCTCGTCATCGCCGACCGACTCGCACCGGCGGCGTTCTCGGCCAACACCCACCCGATGGTCGAGCGATTTCACGAGTTCTTCGGTCACCGCCTGCGTCTGATGCGTTTCGTGGTGGCCGGCCTGTTCGGTCTGCTCTTCGCGGCGCCCGCCATCGGGCAGTGGCAGAACTGGTTGATGTTCCGCAACAGCAAGTCGTTCGGTATCAACGACGCCCAGTTCGGCAACGACGTCGGCTTCTACATGTTCAAGCTGCCGTTCGTGTCGTTCGTGCTCAGCTGGTTGTTCTTGGCGGTGGGGTTCATCACCATCATCGTCATCGCCACTCACGTGCTGTCGGGTGGCATCATGCTGCAGCCGCCGCGTCCCAAGGTGCGCAAGGCCACCAAGGCTCACGTCGCGGTGCTGCTGGCCGTCATGGCGCTGCTGAAGGCGGGCGACTACTGGCTCACCCGTTACGAGCTCACCACCGCCAACCGTGGTTCGTTCACCGGCCCCAACTACACGGTGGTCAACGCACAGCTGCCTGGCCTGGTGTTGCTGGGGCTCATCGCCGTGTTCACCGCCGGCTTGTTCTTCAGCACGCTGAAGACCGGCAACTGGCGCCCCGCCGTCATCGCCTCGGGTCTGTGGGCGGTGCTCGCGCTGGTGGGTGGCGTGATCTACCCGGCAGCCGTGCAGTCGTTGGTGGTCAACCCCAACAAGAAGGACAAGGAAGCCACCTACATCGCGCACAACATCACGGCCACGCGTCATGCCCTGGGCATCGATCAGGTCGATGTGCAACAGGTGTCGTTCAACCCGGTCAACGTCACCACCGTGAAGAACAACGTGGCAGCGCTGCAGGACGTGCGCTACGTGAAGCCCGACGCACTGATGGAATCGCGTTTCCGCAACGACCGCGGCAAGCCGGGCCAGAGCATCAACGACCTCGACCCCGATCGCTACATGGTCGACGGCAAGCTGCGCCAGGTCATCGTGGGTGCCCCCGAGCTCGACCTGTCGCAGGTGGGCAACAAGTCGTGGCAGGGCACGCACCTCATCAACACCCACGGGTGCGGACTGGCCATGGCGCCGAGCAACCAGATCAAGCCCAACGGCGACATCGTGTACCGCGACGACATCGCCAAGATCAGCCGGCCCGAGCTGTACTTCAGCCCCACCCTCAGCGGGTATGCCATCGTCGACTCGTCGGTGGCCGAGCAGCCGTGCGACGGCCAGACAGCGTCGCCCTACAAGGGCACGGCTGGTGTGGAACTCAACTCGGGTCTGCGCAAGCTGGCGTTCGCCCTCGACGAGTTCGACTACAACCTGTTCGGTTCCAGCGCCATCACTCGCACGTCGCGGGTGCTCAACGTGCGCAACGTGCGCGATCGGGTCGCCACCATCGCACCGTTCCTGTCGCTCGACGGCGATCCCTATCCGGTGGTGCTCGACGGTCGCATCCTGTGGGTCATCGACGCCTACACCACCAGCAGCCGTTACCCCTACAGCCAGTACGCCGACCTCAGCCAACTGCTGCCCAACAGTGGTCTCAACCACGCGTTCAACTACGTGCGCAACAGCGTGAAGGCCACCGTCGACGCCTACGACGGCACCGTGCACCTCTACTCCATCGACGACACCGACCCGGTGCTGCAGGTGTGGCGTTCGGCGTTTCCGAAGCTGATCGAGCCGAAGTCGGCGATGCCGGCGGGTCTGCCCGATCACCTGCGCTATCCCGAGGAACTGTTCCGCATCCAGACCTCGGCGTACTCGAAGTATCGCCTCGATGCCACCGACTTCTTCGACCGCAACGGCGCCTGGTCGGTGGCGCTGGCGGCGCCCGAGATCGGCGACACCGGTATCACCAACCAGTCCAACACGGTGTCCACCCTCAACACCACGGGCGCCGCGCAGACCGGTGGCCAGGCCAGCGACTTCGCCGTCGAGTCGAACGCGGCTCGCTTCGAGCCGTACTACACGATGTTCCACCCCAAGGGCACCGACGTCGCCACCTTCGAGCTGTATCGACCGTTCCAGCCGTTCAGCACCACCGACCAGCGCAAGGAGCTGGTGGCCTACATGACCGCCAGCAGCGACCCGGCCACGCTCGGCAAGCTCACCGCCTACGTGGTGGCCGCCGACCCATCGGCGGTCGGTCCGTTCACGATCGGTTCGGCGATGGTGGCCGACCCCAACGTGTCGAAGGACGTCACCATCTTCAACCAGCAGGGTTCGCGCGTGAACTTCGGCGACCTGCAGATGCTGCCGTTGGCCGACGGTGTGATGTGGGTGCGGCCGATGTACGTGCAATCCGAGTCGTCGGGCCTGCCGCAGGTGAAGCGCATCATCGTCAACTACCGCGGCGAGATCGGCCTGGGCGCCTCGCTCGAGGAAGCGCTGGCCGCGATCTTCCCGGGCTTCGACGCGACGGTGGGCGACGTGGCCGGCACGGTCACCACGCAACCGGGTGGCGGCACGAAGCCGCCCACCCAATCGGCCACGGCGACCGATCTGCTGGCCCAGGCCGAGCAGTTGTTCGCCGATGCCGATGCCGCGTTGAAGAAGGGCGACCTGGGTACCTACGCGGCCAAGGTCAACGCGGCACGCGACCTGGTGCAGCAGGCCATCGACCTCATCGACAAGCAGTCGAGCACGTCGGGAACCACCACCACGACCGCGCCGAGCAGCTCGACGGGCGGCACCGCCCCGGCCACCACGACACCGGCCACGACCGCACCGGCCACGACCGCACCGACTACGTCGTCGGCGACCACCACCACGACCAAGCCCTGACCCAACGTTCTCGAGGGTTTCGAGCGCCCCCGGGGTGCCTCGAAACCCTCGAGAACGACGCTCGACCGCGTGCGTGGCCGCATGCCGCGCCACCCATCCGTGCCACCCATCCGCCCGCACGTGGCAGAGTTGCTCGAGTGGGTGCACCGCTCGACGTCCGGAACCTCACGAGCGACGAGTTCTCGCGCGTCGGCGAGATCGACCGCACGGAGCAGATCGATGTGCTCTTCGAGCAACGTGGCACCGAACTCGTGTCGCGAACGGGCACCTGGGATTCCCCTGGCTGGGATCCGAACGGAGGCGGCGAACACTCCGTCGATGCCCAGCGTCGCGCCCTCGAGCGCGCTGCCGACGCCGGTGGCATCGTGCGGGGTGCGTTCCTCGACGGACGCCTGGTCGGCATCGGAGCGGTCGTGCCGCACATCCGGCCAGCGGTGGCACAGCTCGCCTACCTCCACGTGAGCCATGGGTGTCGTTCTGCTGGTATCGGTGGCCGGCTCTGTGCTGATCTGGAACTGATCGCGCGTGACATGGGCGACCGCCGGATCGTCGTCAGCGCGACACCGTCGGCACACACGGTGCACTTCTATCTCGGTCGCGGCTTTCGGCCGATGGCGGAGCCGCTGCCCGAACTCCTGGAACTGGAGCCCGACGACATCCACATGTCGAAACCGATCTGAGCGCTCGCCAGGTCAGCGGCGCTGTTGGCGCAGGTGCTCGGCGAGGTTCGCCAGGTCTTGGCGGAAGGCGATCTCGTAGCGGGCCTGCTCGTTGGCCAGGCGTACCTGGCTGGTGCGCAGTGCCTCGATCACATCGTCGCTGACGGTGCTGGTGACCGTCTCGTTCTGGTGCGCCGCGAGTCCGTCGATGTCGCGGCCGAGCTCGCTGATCTGGTTGGTGAGTTCGGTGGCGACGGCCTGCACGCGCTGGTCGAGCAGCGACACCTGCTCGGCGGTCTGCCGTGCCGACGCATCGGTGGTGGTGAGTCGCTCGGCGAGTTGCCCCATCTGGCTCGACAAGGCCTCGGTGGCGGTGAGCCGATCGGCCAGGGCGTTCACCCGGTCGCGCAGTTCGGCGTCGGCGGTGGCGGCCACTGCGGCCGCGGCCAGCGAGTGCTGACGCTCGTCGGTGGCCGACTGGATCTCGGAGATGCGGTCGCGCAGCGAGCTGAGCTGTGCGCCGAACTCGGCCTGACCGGCCACGCGGGCCGACAGCTGGGTGATCTGCGCGGAGAGCGTGTCGAGGGCGCCCAACCGCTGATCGAGTTCGTCGAGGCGACGCACGGTGTCGGCGTCGGGTGCGGCGTCGGCGCGGTTGGCCGGATCGGCCACCACGGCCAGACGCACCTCGAGGTCGTTGAGACGTCCGGAGAGGTCGGGCGTGAGTGCAACTCGTCCGGCGAGCTCGTCGACACGCTGCGCCAGCTCGGGGTCGGTGGTGCCGACGCGTGTGGCGAGTTCGTCGACCCGTCGCGCCAGGTCGGCGTCGCCTGCCGCATTGGCGCCGACGTGGTCGATGCGTGCGGCGAGTTCGTCGATGCGCGCCAGGAGCAGAGGATCCGGGCCGTGGGGCACTGGGTCGGGCAGTGCGGGCGGCTCGGCATTGGCGGCCTGCGTGGCGCGTTCGTTGACCTCGTGGAGCTGGGCCTCGAGCTGCGCGATGCGGGCGTGGAGGTCGTCGCTGCCCATGCCCACCCGATCGGTGGCCATGGCGGTGGTGGTGGCGTCGAGCGCGGCGAGGCGCGACTCGACGATGGCCTTGGCCTGCTCGGAAGCGTCGAGGCGGGCACGCACGTCGAACAGCTCGGCGCGCAGGGCATTGAACTCGTTGGGGTCGACCGAGCCCTTCTTCGGCGGCTTCGGCGGCTTGCCGCTGTTGCCCGACGATACGGGCGACGACGTGGGGATACCGGCCGGTGTGTCGTCGGTGGGCGAAGGCTTGGGCTTCTTGCTGAACAGTCCCATGCGGGACACCGTACCCGGCGGGCGTCACGAGCGGGGCACACCGTGACGACCTGACGCCTGCTGATCGGTAACTTGTGTGGGATGTGGGCGCGACGGTCGGGTGACGGATTCCTGCGCTGCTCCGACGGGCACCATCGGTGGGGTGTGTTCGGCGCGGCCGGGGTGCTGTTCGTGGTGCGTCCGGCGCTGCAGGAGCCACTGGTGATGCTGCAGAAGCGTTCGCCGATGGCGCACGAGGGCGGCACCTGGAGCTGCGCCGGCGGGGCGATGGACGAAGGCGAATCCGTGTACGAAGCGGCGATGCGCGAGGCCAGCGAGGAAGTGGGCGAGATCCCCGAGCGGCACCATGTGCTCGGCCAGTACGTCTTCCAACCGGCCGACGACTGGTCGTACACCACGCTGGTGGTCGAGGTCGACCGCCACTTCGGTGTGTCGATGAACTTCGAGACCGACGCCGTGGTGTGGGTGCCCCTCGACCTGGTGGAGCGGCGACCGTTGCATCCCGGCTTCGCTGCCGCCTGGCCGCACCTGCGCGCGCTGGCCGAACAGGCCACCGGTGTGCCCGACGACCACGCCATCGACGGATAACCACCCGCAGCCCGGGTACCCCTCGGGGTAGCCTGGTGCTTGTTGTGAGCAACCACCCCTTCGTCCCGCTGCGCCACCGAGAAGTGCGCCTGTTGTGGTCGGCTGCGGTCATCTCCGACATCGGCACCTGGGTGCAACTCATCGTCGTTGGCAGCCTGGTGGCTGCCCACACGGGTTCCGCGGTGCAGACCGGTCTGGTGGCCTTGGCCACGTTCATGCCCCAGGGCATCGCGTCGCCGGTGGGTGGTCTGCTGGCCGACCGGTACGACCGTCGCAAGGTGTTCGCCTGGGCGCTGCTGGCGCAAGCGGTCGCCACCACCGGTCTGGCCGTGGCGCTGGGCATGGGTGTGCGCACGCCGGCGGTGCTCACGGCGTTCATCCTGGTGGCCAGCGCGGCGGGTGCCACGGGTGCCCCCTCGTACGCCGCCATGCAACCCGATCTGGTGCCGCCCGACGAGCTGATGGCCATGGTGTCGCTGGGTGTCTACTCGTGGAACAGTGGTCGCATCGTCGGCCCCATTCTGGGCACGCTGTTGGCGCTGTGGGTGGGTCCGGCCTGGACCGTGGGATTCAATGCCGCCACGTTCGTGGTGATGGCCGTCGCGGTCACGTTCGTGCGCCGGCCGTTCCTTCCGCACGGCGACGCCGATCCCGATGGCTCCATCCGCGTTCGACTCGTCGAGGGCTGGCGGGCGCTGCGCGCCACCCCCGGTTGCTTCCACGGGGTTGCGCTGCTGGTGCTGTTCAACCTCACCATCGTGCCCTTCATGGGGCTCATCCCCATCTACGTGCGCGCCGCCTACGGTGGCGGCACCGGCATGGCGGGCACGGTCGCGTCGGCGCAGGGCGTCGGCGCCATCGTCGGTGGCATCGTCGTCACGGTGCTCGCCGCCCGCTACAGCCGCTCCACGGTCATGAGCTGGTTGGTGTTCGTGCTGCCGGCCATGCTCGTCGCCTACGCGGTCGCCCCGACGGTGAGCTGGCTGATTCCGGCTTCGTTCGTGCTCGGCGGCTGCTCGTCGAGCATGTTCATCTCGGCCTCGGCCATCGTGCAGCGCGACGCTCCGCCGGCCAGTCGTGGTCGCATCGTGTCCATCATGCAGGCGGCGATGGGTGTGTGTTACGGCATCGGGTTGTTGTTCATCGGCAGCATCGGCGACCTCACCAGCTTGCACATCGCGTTCGCCGTCGGCGCGGGCCTGATGCTCGTCGGCTTCGCCGCCCTCACGCTGCGCTCGCGTCACTGGCGTCGTGCCATCGACGGCACGCCCGCATCGGTGCCGGCCGAGCAACTCTGCCCGGCGTAGCCCCACCGCCGCGGTGTCGCTCGTCGGCGTCGGCTGTGCCGATCAGGCGAGGACCGCGCCCAGCCACTGGGTCAGTCCGTCGACGATGGCCGGCGACAGCGTGTGCCCCACCTCGTCGCGCAGTGCCGTCGTGGTGGCCCCGGCATCGCCGGTGAGGTACGCCCACGTGCGGTCGAGCAGCTCGCGCGGAATCACCGCGTCGAGGTCGCCCTGCGCCACGAACATCGATCGTCCGGCGAGACGGCCGGGCGTGGTGGGCACCCCCGCATCGAACGGCATCGTGCCGGCGATGATGGCGGCGCCGAGGTAGCGCTCGGGATCGGCCAGCACGAGGCCGCCGGCGAAGGCTGCGCCGCCGCTGAACCCGACCAGGACCACCGGGCGTCCCACGGGGGCCACGGTGTCGAGCCACGGGCGGAACCAGTCCATCGTCGAGCGGAGCGACTCGGCCACCGGGCGGCCGATGCCGCGGTTGGCGAACCAGGCGAAGCCGCCGCCGAGGTCGATCGGGGCACGGACCGCGGCGTAGGCGAACGAGTCCGGGAGGTACGCCGCGAGCCCCAGGATCTCGCCCTCGTGGGAGCCGCGGCCGTGCAGGAGCACCACGAGCGGTGCGGACGGATCGGGGTTCCCGGCGGTGACGACGACGGCGGGGGAGAACTCGTTCACGCGGTGGGCCAGACCGGACGCAGCTCGTCGGCCGTGCGGACGCCGGCCCAGCGCACGAGGTCGCCGGAGAGGTCGAGCCGCTCGATCGGCGCGGCGTTCTCGAACGCACCCCACTCCGCCTTCGGCAGCATCCACTGCACCTCGAACTCGTTCCCGTCCGGGTCCTGGCCGTAGAGGCTCTTGGT
>Ga0075026_100001413_pt1 | contig 10073 bp, 11 predicted proteins | sample Str012_2_FD_71392 | JGI IMG/M metagenome (GOLD analysis project Ga0075026, IMG submission 71392) | Freshwater sediment microbial communities in response to fracking from Pennsylvania, USA - Straight Creek_MetaG_SC_2012 | ecosystem: Environmental > Aquatic > Freshwater > Creek > Sediment...
GCCCCGTGTCGGTGCCATCAGAGGGCGAAGGACCAGGCTCATCGGCTTCGGCCACGAACACCTCCTCCGGCCCGGAACTCGCAGCCGATCCTCACCGCCCAGAACTCCCCCGACGCGGTGAAACGAACCCGTCGCGCCCTATCGTCCCACCGATCTGGGACAAGCACACAATGCCGCATCGCGCTCGGCGCACCATCACCCCGACCCAAACGTCACGCGCACCGCACGGCCTATGCAACGGAGGCCTATGTGCTGAGGCTGTCCGGGTCGTCGGGTCCGAGTACGGATTGCCGGGCTGGATTGCTTGGTCAGGTGGCGGTCACAGGGAGGTGGCTGTCCAGGTTCAGTCCCATACCCACTGCGGACCGTGTTCAGCTCGCTTGGGGCGCCAGACCAGATATCGCGCGGTGCATAACAAGATGAGATCGGGAAGCGCGACCGCGGTGTCGTAGGTCTCGAAACGCGACGACGCGAGCGTGTAGTCGGGGCCGAGGGTGAACCAATGACGGATCGCGGGTCGTCCGTCGACGAGGAGATCCCAGACGGATCCGTCCGGCACTGGGGCACCGTCGGTCGGGTTCGGCGCGTCCGATGCTGTGACCGGCTCGAAAGTCATCGTTCCGAGCTCGGGCTCGTGAACGTCGACGATGAACAACTGCTGGAGCGGTTCCTTGTGAACTGTGGCTGGACGCAGCGTGCGCCCGTCGGCCGCGCTCTTCATTCGACACAGGTCGACGATCCGGCCCGCGAACAGGTTCCCGATTGTCGGCGGCCGGAGGTACCAGCCGACCTTGCCTCGACCGTCGAGGACCGCTTCGCAACCGTGGAGCCTGAGAAAAACTGAACCCGCGTCGTCGACGAGTACCGCGTCGCGACCATGCTTGCCACTGGTGTGATCGACGGAATAGACGGGCATCGCCAGTACCTACTTCGCTACCACACGAGAGCTACCGGGAGAGCCCATCACCCGCGTGAACAACGTCACCGCCCTGTCTCGTCTTAGAAGTTCGTGTAGTTGAAACTGACCGTGACCGTGGTCGTACCGCCGGGTCCATGTGCCGAAAGCTGGAAACTGGTTGGGGCTTGCACACCGCACTGGTAGCCGTTTGGGTTCGTAACCGTGTCATTCGGTGGGAGCACAATCGAACTGCTGCCGCCATAGGTGTAGCTCACGCCCGTTGCGTTGACGGTCGTCCATGTGAGCGACAGTGCGACGTACTGGCCTGTGGACGAGCATGTCACCAAGCCCGGCGATACTGCGGCGCTGGTGAACGCGGGTTTCGGCAACGTCGTAGTGGACGGTGCGGGCGCGGTGCTCGCCGTCGAAGCAGTCGCGTTGCCACTACCCGCCTTCGTCGTCACGGGCACACCGCCAGACGCCGTCGTCGCAACCGTCGTGACCGGGACAACCGACGGCGCAGCTTGCTTCGTTGTCGTCGAGGACCCCGCGGCCTGCTTCGTTGAGGAGTCGCTCCCGCCACCGGCGACAAGAACACCGACCCCGACCCCGAGCAGCACCAGAAGCAACGCCGCGAGCGCCCACACCAGACCCCGCCGTGAGCGGGATCGACCCGGTTGCCCCGTGTCGGTGCCATCAGGGGGCGGAAGACCAGGCTCATCGGCTTCGGCCATGCTCGCCTCCCCTGGCCCGGTCCCCGCAGCCGATCCTCACCCGCCCAACGCGGTGAAGTGAACCCGTAGACCCATATCCTCCCACCGATCCAAGACCAGCGCACAGATTGCCCTGGATGAGCGCTCGTTCTGCCACGACTTGACGCCGTACAGAACGTCGGGCTCGGAAGCTTCCCGGGCGAAGACAGAACCGGCGATCTGGAGCCGACCGAGGCTGCGCTGACGCGGTCGTTCAGAGCGTGTCGTGCCCGTCACCGATGGCGCAAAGTAATGTCGAGACCTCTTGTCGAGGGTTTGAAAGATGTTCCATCAGGAGTACAAGACGAAGCTCAGGGCGACGCTGGCTGCGTGATCGGCAGCCGATCGGCGACGACCGTACCGGCGAAGAAGTCGGGGTTCACGCGGGTGAGCATCTCGACCGGGTTGTCGAACACGACCTGACGCCATTGCTCGTTGGTGAGGAACCCCTCGTCGACGAGCTCGTGCGCCTCGGCGACCACGCCGGCGATGTCGGTGACGTCCCAGTGCCCGATGTCGGAACCGAGCACCGCGCGCAACCTCGCACCTCCGGGGTTCGACGGCAGGAACGCGGTGACCATCCCCCGATCGTCGGCCTCGCACCCGAAGTAGAAGGAGTCGGCGAACAACCGCACGATGTCGGCCTTGGTCGACACGCCCATCGCCGCGAACTCGTCGGGCTCGTCGGGCACGTTCCCGGCGATGGGAAAGCGCGACACCAGGTCGAAGAGATCGCCTTCCACGAGATCGCCGAGCCGCCCGGGATAGCGCTCGAAGTAGTCGGCGAGCTCGTCGCGGTCGAGACGAGCGGGATTGAGCATCTCGAGCGCGTCGACGTTGCGCTTCTCCCAATGCTCGATCGCGTCGACGAGGAGCTGCATACCCCACGACACTCCGCACTCCTGGAGCACGAAGGGGACGTCGGGGAAGCGCCGCGTGACACCACCGAAGAGCAACGACTTCGCGAGCGGGTACATCGACATCGCGAACTGGCCGACGTGGTTCGCGACGTAGCTGCTGATCGACCAGTTGATCCCCGGGCGGACCGTCATCCCGCCGTGGAACGTGGCTGCGTACCCGAGCGCCTGGCACTTCGCCCAGACCGGGTCGTAGTCGTAGAGGCTGTCGAGGCCGAACGAGTCGAACCACTGCGCCTGGCCCTGGAAGAGGAACGGGTTGCAGTCGGGGCCGGCCGGCTCGGTGAGCGCTCGCGCCACTCCCTCGGGGAAGCACACCACCTTGATACCGAGGTCGTTGCAGTGCTCGAGCTCCGCGATCGCCTCTTCGGGCGTGTGCATCGGGATCAGCGCGGCCATCGTCATCTGCGACGCGTACGGACCGTAGATATCGGCGAAGAAGGAGTTGAACCCCGCGCACAGCCCCTGGCGCAGGTCAGGATCCTCCTCGGCGCAGGTGAGCAGCGTGTTCGTCGGGTACAGCACGAAGTAGTCGATCCCGATCTCCGCGCTGCGCTCGGCGAGCAGCGCGGGGAGCGTCGCGGTCGCGCGGTCGCGCACGTTGACGGTCTGGGTCCCCCACCACGCGCCCTGCGGTGTGCGCGTGCGCAGCCGATCTTCGGTCGTGCGTGGTCGTTGCGCGAGTCGCGCGATCGGACCGCGGGCGCGCCACTCCTCGAAGCGCGTCGCGCCGAGCGAGTCACGGAGATGTGGGTACGTCGCTTCGAGCACTTCGAGGACGTGACCGTCGGCGTCGATGATCGGGTGACCGACCTCGTCGTGGATCTGCTCGCTCGTGCTCATTGCTCTCCCATCATCGAAGTCGGCAACGGTTGCCACTGCTCCTCGGGCCGGACGCCGACAGTGTTCGCGACCATCGAGAGCATCGTGTAGTGCCCGCATACGAACACGACCTCGAGCAACGCGTCGGGCATGAAGTGCTCGCCGAGCTCCTGCCACGTGGCGTCGGTGATCGTGTGCTCGTCGTGGAGCTCGTCGGCCGCGCGCAGCAGCGCCGCATCACGCGACGACCAGTCCGGCGCCTCGGGGCCGGCCGCGACCTGCGCCACCTCGTCGGCGCTGAGCCCGGCCCGCAACACCGCGGTCTCGGCGTGCACCCCCCATTCGAACTCGGAGCCGCAGCGGAACCCGGTGCGCAGCGCGAGGAGGGCGTTGTCCCGTCGCTCCAGGACACCGCTCAGCGCGACGGCCTTGGCCCAGGTCATGTACGGCGGGAGGAAGGTCGGGTGGTTGGCGATCACCGACGGCAGGTGGAGCCGGTGACGAGCCGCCTCGTCGACCTCGGCGAACTCGGCGCGCGTCGACTCGCTCCACTCGTCGGGAGCCTGACCTGCGATGCGAACCGTGCGTGACATGCGGTCTCCTCGACCCCTGGGCCGACACCTTTGGCTGGCGTGGACGTAGCTTGGTACAAACCTGTCGCCCGCACGACAACCTGAACGGCGACCTGAGGAGACCATCGCCCTCCGTCGCCTCGAACAACACGTCGACATCTGACGAAACGTTCCCGGCTAGCCCTGCACGTCGAGCGTGTCGAGCGCGCGCTGCGCGACGGCGCGGTTCGAGAGCTCGGCCCGGGCGCGCGCGAGGTCGTCGGGATCGATGTGCGACGGAGCCGAGCGCACCGCCGCCGCAAGCGATGCCGCGTCTCCCGCCTCGAAGATCGCGCCGAGCCGGTACTCGCGCACGACCTCCGCGGGCGCGCACTGGTCGGAGCACACGACCGGGATCCCCCAGGCGATCGCGTCCATCAGCGTGCCCGAGTTCGAGAAGAACCCGCTCCCGAAGCTGATCACGACGAGATCCGCGGCACTGTACGCGAGCGCGCGTACGCCGTCATCGACGAAGCCGGGGCGCGTCAGCACACACGACGACGGGGGCGCGGCGTCGGCGACTGTGCCGACGGCCATGAGCCTCCATCCCGCGGGCGCGTCGCCGGAATCGGGGGCGAAGGCGCGGAACACCACGTCGGAGTCCTTGGTCGAGTAGGTCGCGCCGAACAACAGCGCGACCCGATCCGTGCCGACAAGACCGAGTTGCTGCCGCGCGTCGGGGACCACGCGTGCGGCGCTCACACCCGCCACCGGCATGACCACGACTTCCAATCCGGGCACGGATGCCGCCCACGCAACGCGCGGCACATCGGCCGACGTGGCGATGATGCAACACCCGCCCCGCGCACGGCGGACGCGCTCGGCGCGTGCGGCGACGCGATGGATCAGACCCACGAACCGCTGCCCAAAGGTCGTCGAGGGCACACTCGGGAGAAAGAACATGTACTTCAGCCAGCGTCCCCGCCCCGCGAGCGCCGCGATCAGCGCCGGGAAATTCGCGAGACTGACGATCACGACCACGGTGTCCTGCCCCATCCGCGCCCGACGGGCGCGCGTCGCGCCGACCATCACGACGACCCGGAGCACGGACGCGCCGCGGTGTACCCACCTGCGCGGCTTCGACGGTAGCGATGCCGCCAGGAAGAAGTCACAGAGCCGGGAGAGGGATCGGGCGATCGGGCCGTAGCGGTGCACTCGAAACGGCACCGCCCGACCCTCGAAGTACCAGCCGCGCGAAGTCAGGACCTCGACATGGTGACCCAGCCCTGCGAAGCCGGCCGCCAACTCGGCGAACCGGACCGGCATGTGCCCGAGCTGAGAATGCGCGCGATCTTCGACGACCAGCACGCTTCGTGGCGATTCCGCCGAGGTGTCGCTCACCCTTCGGTCGCGCGCGTCGAGTTGCGCATGGCCGAGTTCACCGTGAGCACGGCGTCGAGCAGCGGCGTCGGGACGCCGACACTCGACGCGAAGCCCGCGAGCCCCAGTGTGTCCTTCTCGAGACACGCGCCACCGAACGCTTCTCCGCCGCGGATCCCGTACTCCGGGTTGTACGAGCCCTCCGCGGCGCGGGCGACGGCCGCGGACACGAAACCCGCATCGACCTCGAGCGCGCACGCGAGCAGCCACGCTTCGTTCCAGAAGCTGATCTTGGTCGCGTTCCACGCGTTCTGTGTGCACTTCACCAGCTCAGCCGCGGTCGGGTCGTCGACGACCATGACCTCGCCACCGAGGGGCGCGAGCAGCGCGACCAACACATCGACCGCCCGAGGATGGCGAGAGCCGATCACCGTGACGCGCGGCGCCGAGAAGTCGTCGAGGGCGGCCGCCTGACGGAGGAACTCCGGGCACGAGGCGACCAGAAACCCAACTCCGCCGCGACGCCCGCTCGCGGCCTCGACCAGGGGCTGCACCACCGCATCGCACGTTCCCGGAGGGACAGTGGAACGCACCACCAGCGTGTGGACGGTGTCGGGATCGGCGTCGCGCAACGCGGCACCGAACGCGCGCGCGGCCGCTTCGATCGCACCCAGGTCGTACACGCCGTCGCGAAGAGGCGTGGGGACGCAGACGAGCACCACCGCTGGGCCACCCGCCAGATCAAGGTCGACGTGCGCGTCGAAACCGCTGGCAAGCAGCTGGTTGACCCGCTCGGGGCTCGCGTCGACATAGCTCACCGCGTGGCCGTGACGCGTCAAACCGACGCCGGCGGCCGCGCCGACGATCCCCGCTCCGACCACCACCACCCGCGCCATCGCGAGACGCTCGCGGAGGCGTCCCGCGTCAGGACCCGTCGGTGACCATGCTGTCGGGAGTCGGAGTCGGCACGATGGTGGTGGGCATGTCGCTCGCGCCGCCCCACGCGACCACCGACTTGGAGAAGCCCTGCGCGATCGCCGCGGTGAGGGTGAGCTCCACGAACTCGGCCGGCGTGAAGTCGGCGGCGATCTCCGCGCGTTCCTCGTTCGTGACCGATGCCGGGTAGCCGATCACCGCGTCGGTCCAGCGCACCGCGTCCTTCCACCGTTCTGGCAGATCGGACTTCTCGTAGCCGTCGACGATCTGCTCGACGTACTCCTCGGTGAGGCCCTGCTCGCGTGCGCCGTCGAACCGGAGGTTGCGACAGACGGGGCACCCGGTGACGCGCGCGTTGCGGAGACGCGCGGCTTCCTTCGTGGGCTGGTCGAGCGCGCCGTAGGTCCAGAGATAGCCGTAGAAGCGGTTGAACGTGCCCCACAGCTCGGGATCGTGATCGAACACCGACATCCCGCCTTCGGGTGGAGCGATTCTGGCTGTGCTCATCCCTGTCTCCTCCTTCAGTTGCCGCGCGACGACGCGAGGCCGAGAGCGACGCGCGTGCGCGTCAGCGATTCGAACACTGCAAGCGCGGTCGACAACGCCGCGCAGTCCTTGTCGGTGAGCGACGCCCGCAACCGCGTGGCGTCTTCGTCGGTGAGCTGCTCCGGATCGATCACCCACTGCTCGGCCCACGACAACACCGCCCGCTGGCGCTCGTCGAACTTCGTCGACGTCGGCCAGTTGGAGAGGTCGTCAACCATGGCTTCGTCGAGTCCCGCCGCCACCGCGGCCGGTGAGCGGCGCTCGAACTCGACGGGCGCGTCGAGAATCTGCGCGATCCGGAGCCGCACCAGCTCGAGCAGCGGCGCCTCGATGGCATCGGCCCACAACTGCTCTTCGAGGACCGCGAGGTGCTCGAAGACCTGCGGTTCGAGGCCCGCGTCGGCCAGCCAGTCGAGCGAGCCGGTTCCGTCAGTCATGTGCACCCACGGGTCCGGAGCGTAGTGCAGGCTCAGCTGCCCCCGGCGCGACGTAGCAACCAGACCATGTCGCGGCCGGTGTGCGCGGGCGCAGCCTTCGGTGTGTCGACCGGTGCGTCGACGACCGAGTGGAGCGTGAAGCCCAACGCGCGTGGAATCGCCGCGCTCGCGACGTTCCCCTCGTCGCAGCGGATCACCACGGCTTCGGTACCGGCGAAGCCGAACGCGAGGTCAACCAGCGCGCGTGCCGAACGCGTCGCGAGCCCGCGGCGGCACCAGTCGACGTGGGTCCAGTAGCCGATCTCCCACGCCGGCATCCCGACGCGTTCGACACTTCGACGGATGAGCCCCGCGGAACCCAGCACCCTCGGGTCGCGGCCCTCCCGCACGAGGTACTGGTACTCCTCGCCACGATCCCAGTCGCCGTCCACCCGCGCCATGCGTGACGACTGCGCGTCGAAGGATGTCTGCTCCGGAGTCGCCCACTCCATCCACGGATGCAGGTGGTCGAAGCTTTCCTCCACCGCAGCCGCGATCCAACGCTCGTCGCCCACTCGCGCGCGCGTCAGCACGAACGTCTCGCCGAGGTCGATGACCTCGGGCACCGGCGACGGATCGGGCATGCCCCGATTCTGACCGGTGTAGCGTTCCGACCGGTCGAGTATCTGGGGGACGACCGATGCCGGAGCCCGAAGCACCCGTCGTGATCGTGTCATCCGACACCCACATCGGGCCGCTCCTCCGCACGCAGCTGCGGGGCTACTGCCCGGCTCGGCACCTCGACGCGTTCGACGACCTCGTGGCGAGCCATGATGCGGCGCGCGCTGCTCGGGCCGCGACCGCGACCGGGTTCACCACGCATCCCAACCAACTGACCGCGGGGCACTCCGACATTCACGCGCGGCTCCGCGACATGGACCGTGATGGCATCGCCGCCGAAGTGATCTTCCACGGCAGCCAGAACTTCGAGCCCATCCCGTTCCTCCCGCAACTGCTGGGCAACGACGCGAGCTTCGCCTTCGACCCCGAACTCGCGACCGTGGGAGTACGCATCTACAACGAGTGGCTGGCCGACTGCTGCTCGGTCGAGCCCACGCGCCACGTCGGGCTCGCCCACCTGCCGATGTGGGACCCCGCGGCGGCGACCGCTGAGCTCGCGCGTGTGGCCGACACCGGCCTGCGGGGCGTCAACTTCCCTGCGCTGCGCCACGGCGTGTACCTCGAGTACAACGACCGCGCGTGGGACCCGTTCTGGGCCGAGTGCGAGGCGCGTCGGCTCACACTGTGCACGCACGTGGGCGTCGCGAGCCCCGGGAGAGCATCGGGGCCAGAGTCGCTGGCCCTCACCTCGATCGAAGACGGCGGCTATTTCGCCCGTCGCGCGATCTGGTGGATGACCTTCGGTGGAGTCTTCGAGCGCTTCCCCGGGCTCGCGCTCGTGATCACGGAGTCACCGGGCGACTGGTGGCCGGCGATGGTGCGGGAGCTCGATTCGACGTGGCGCGCGCAGGTCGACTTCAACCCCGCGCTCCGGGATCAGGTGCCCAAGCCGCCCAGCGACTACTGCGCCACCAACGTGTTCGTCGGCGCGAGCTTCCTCGCCCCGTTCGAGGCCGAGCGCGCGGTGCGAGAGGGCTACTCGTCACAACTGCTGTGGGGATCGGACTACCCACACATCGAGAGCACCTGGCAGTACACCGACGATGACACTGCCGTGCCGGTCACGCGACTCGCGCTGCGCAACACGTTCCACACGATCCCCGCGCGTGAGACACGCGCGATGCTCGGCGAGAACGCACTGCGCGTCTTCGGCCTCGACCGCAGCGCGCTCACCGCGGTCGCGGCGCGGATCGGAGCGCCGACACTCGCGGAGATCGCGGTGCCCATCGACGACGTACCCACAGGCGCGAGCCCCGTCGCGTTCCGGACCTTCGGCGCCTGGAGCTGACGGAAGCGACCAGAGATATCGAGCTGACGGAGCCGGGAGTCAGATCGACGCGAAGAGCGCGTACGACGGGTCGTCGCGGTCGCGGCGCGACTGCGCGGCTGCGGCCTCGAGCGAGCTCGCGGGGATTGGCGTCATCGTCATCAGGTCCTGCACGTACAGGCGATGGTCGATCGCCCAGCGACCGTCCTTGCACGACCACCGGTCGAGGTACCGGCCGCGCGAGATGATCTCGGTGGGCGCATCCTCGGGCGGGCTCCACAACGCGACCGTCACGTAGGCCTCGCTCACCGCGCGGTCGGCTTCGACGTCGACCTCCATCAGCACGTTGGTGATCTGGTGCGAGTGGCGGAGCATGCCTTCATGGGCAACCCACACCCAGTCGACGAAGCCCGCGCCGGTGCCTTCGAACATGTCGACGTACTCGCAGGTGCCGCCGGCGTGCCACGTGGCAAGCGCAAGGTCACGGTCCATGCGGTCCATCGACCGGCAGTACGACGCAAGCGCGTCACGGATGGCCTGCTTCGCCGCGACCTCGCGGACTTCTGCCGGGGTCAGCTCATCCATGGTGGTCTCCCTCACTCGCGGGTGTGTGCGCCGACACCGTATGCCGCGCCGAGCCCGCGTCGAAGGAAAGGTCAGTGGCCGCTGCTCGCCTTGGTGAGGGTGAGGGTGGGCACCGGGAAGTCAGGCTCCGGCGCGCCCTTCACGGTCGTCTGGATCCAACGGACGACGTCACCGTCGCTGTAGGTCTGCAACGTGGGGAACGCAACCTGCTTGGTGTTGGTCGGGAGTGGGCCCGCCGACACCGTGAAGAGGTCGAACTCGCCAGGCTTCAGGCCACCCGCGGTCGCGGTCCACGTGATCGTGCTGACCGCCTCGGTGACCT
>Ga0075026_100001414_pt1 | contig 10069 bp, 12 predicted proteins | sample Str012_2_FD_71392 | JGI IMG/M metagenome (GOLD analysis project Ga0075026, IMG submission 71392) | Freshwater sediment microbial communities in response to fracking from Pennsylvania, USA - Straight Creek_MetaG_SC_2012 | ecosystem: Environmental > Aquatic > Freshwater > Creek > Sediment...
GGCAACGCCTTCCGGGTCTCCGACACCCAGGAGCCGCTGGCCTTCTGGCTGGAGGCCAACCGGCGATGAGCGAGCTGGCGATCCCCGTCGTCGACCTCGGGCCGTTCCGCAGGGGTGGCGCGAGCTCGGGGCCCTCACCCTGCAGAGGAGTCGGGCGAGCGGAGGTCCGGCTGCCTGGGTAGCGTGCGCGGCCATGCCGACCGCACACATCAACGGGATCGACGTCTACTACGAAGAGATGGGGGAGGGGCCGAACCTCCTCTTCTTCAACGGGTCGATGTCGACCCTCGACGAGGCCCGGCTGATGGTGCAGGTCTACGCCAACGGCCTGCACGTGGCCGCCCACGACCAGCGCGGGCTCGGGCGCACCTCCGCCCCTCCCGGCCCGTACACGATGGCCGACTACGCGGCCGACGGCATCGCCCTCATCGACCACCTCGGCTGGGACACGTGCCGCGTGGTGGGCACCAGCTTCGGCGGCATGGTCGCCCAGGAGATGGCCGTCACCGTGCCCGACCGCGTCGAGCGGCTCGCCCTGAACTGCACGTCGTCGGGCGGGGCCGGCAGCCCGTCGTACCCGCTGCACGAGCTGCGCGACCTCCCGCCCGCCGAGGCCCGGGCGCTGTCGATGAAGCTCCTGGACAGCCGCTTCGACGAGGAGTGGCTCGCCACCCACGACGTCGACCGGGTGATCGTCGAGGGCATGGCCAGCCGGGCGGTCGCCGAGCCGGGCAGCGAGCGGGCACGCGGCGAGCGCGAGCAGATGGAGGCCCGCAAGGGGCACGACGTGTGGGACCGACTGCCCCGCATCACCTGCCCGACCCTGGTGGCCTCGGGTCGCTACGACGGCATCGCCCCTCCGGCCAACGGGGAGGCCATCGCCTCACAGATCCCGAACGCCGACTTCCGGGTCTACGAGGGCGGCCACGCCTTCTTCGCCCAGGACCCCACGGCGTTCCCCGAGATCCTCGCCTTCCTCATCGGCTGACCCGGGCTAGGCCGGGGGCATCGCCTGGGTCATGAACTGGTTGAGGTCGAAGTACTCGCGCCAGCTCGTGATGAGGTCGCCCTCGAACTCGAAGATGCCCATGACGGGCAGCTCGACGAGACCGCCGTCCTCGCGCTCGAAGATGTCGACGCGCTCGGTGATGACCGTGGGGCCGTCGGAGAGCATCGTGAGGATCTTGAACTCCACGATCTTCAGCCCGGCGGTGAACATCTCGATCATCCCGCGGATGGCCTCGTGGCCGGTCAGGGGATCGACGGGGATGTTGTGGTAGACGCCGTCCTCGGCGAAGAAGCTCACGACCCGGTCGAAGTCGGCGTCGGCCCAGGCCCCGCAGAAGTCCTTCACCAGCTGCTCGTAGTGCGCGCCGTCGGCCACGTCGTTCCCCTTTGGTCGATGGGCACCCCTTGCGCCCGGACGCCCATCCTCGCACCCGTCGCCGGGGCCGTGCCCGTCGTCGCGGCGTTCGCCGGTCGCTCGCCCGCCATCTAGGTTGGCAAGGTCAACGATCTCGTACCGGGGGGCACGACCATGGCCGACTTCAGCATCGATCCGGAGTTCCAGGAGCAGCTGGACTGGATCAGGGAGTTCGTCAAGGAGAACGTCGAGACGCTCGACCTCGCCTTCCAGGGTGAGGAGTCGACCTACAACAAGGGCGGGCTCTTCTACGAGGAGGCGATCCGTCCGCTCCAGCAGAAGGTCAAGGACCGGGGCCTGTGGTCGTGCCACCTCACCCCCGAGTACGGCGGCCAGGGCTACGGCCAGGTGCGCCTCGCCTACATGAACGAGATCCTGGGCCGCTCCCAGTTCGCCCCGACGGTGTTCGGCACCCAGGCCCCCGACTCCGGCAACGCCGAGATCATCGCCCACTACGGCACCGACGAGCAGAAGGCGACGTACCTCCAGCCGCTGCTCGACGGCCACATCTCCTCCTGCTACTCGATGACCGAGCCGCAGGGCGGCGCCGACCCCGGCGTCTTCCGCTGCCGAGCCGTCCGCGACGGCGACGAGTGGGTCATCGACGGCGAGAAGTGGTTCTCGTCGTCGCTCCGCTACGCCTCGTTCCTCGTCGTCATGTGTGTCACCGACCCCGACGTCGCCATCCACAAGGGCGCCTCGATGTTCCTCGTGCCCGCCGACTCGCCTGGCATCGAGGTCGTCCGCAACGTCGGTGTCGGCCAGGAGCCGGAGGGCCACGGCAGCCACGCCTACGTCCGGTACAACTCGGTGCGCGTGCCCGCCGAGAACCTGCTCGGTGGCGAGGGCAACGCCTTCAACGTGGCGCAGACCCGCCTCGGCGGCGGCCGCCTCCACCACGCCATGCGCACCGTCGGCGCCGTCGGCCGCTGCCTCGACATGCTCTGCGAGCGGGCCCTCAGCCGCACCACCCAGGGCGAGCTGCTGGCCAAGAAGCAGATGACCCAGGAGAAGGTCGCCGACTCGTGGATGGAGCTGCACGCCTTCCGGCTGCAGGTGCTCTACGCGGCGTGGAAGGTCGACCAGGTCGGTGGCCACGCCGCGCGGCGCGAGATCGCGGCGGTCAAGGTCGCCACCCCACAGGTGTACCGGGAGGCCGTGTTGCGGACGATGCAGCTCCACGGCGCGCTCGGCACCTCCAACGAGATGCCGCTCGCCAACATGCTGATGGCGTCGGTCACCATGGGCATCGCCGATGGCCCGAGCGAGGTCCACAAGATCACCGTCGCCCGCGACGTGCTCAAGGGCTACTCCGCGGCCGCCGGTGCCTGGCCGAGCGAGCACCTCGTCGAGCGCCGGGCCGAGGCCCGCGCCGAGTGGGCCGACCTGCTCGAGCGCGTCGCCCAGGACCTCTAGCGCCCCACGCCCTCCGGGCGCCGCGCCTCCCGGGCCTCCAGGGGCTCCGACCCGGGGCTAGCCGTTCTTCAGGGTGTCGGCCACGAGCGCGTTGGCGTGCCCGTGGCCGAGGCCGTACTCGTCCTTCAGCATGGTGACGAGCTCCATGTGCTTCATCTCGGGGTGGGCCCGGATGATGTCCTTCCAGTGCGAGATCGGCTCGCCGTAGGTCTTCTCGATCGAGGGGAAGTAGGACGCGGGGCCCTTCACCTTCTCCGCCGGGGCGGCGGCTGCCTTCTTCTCGGCCACGTTCGTCTCCTCGATCGGTGGTCGGGGCTCGGGATGATCCCGACCGCCGATGCTTGCCGATGTCGACCGTCCGGGCCACCGGTGCTCATCGGTGCGGCTACGGTCGCCCTGCGCCCGGCCGGGGGGTCGAGGCGCCAGACGAGGGGGAACCATGGAGGACCTGAACGGTCGCGTCGCGGTCGTCACCGGCGGTGCCAGCGGCGTGGGCAAGGGCGTGGCGAAGGCGCTGCTGGGCGAGGGCTGCACGGTCGTGCTGGCCGACATCGAGCAGGGTGCCCTCGACGCCGCGGTCGCGGAGCTGTCCGCTCTCGGTCCGGTGAGCGGGGTCGTCACCGACGTGTCGGACTTCGACTCGGTCGACGCGCTGGCCGAGCAGGTCTACGCCGAGCACGGCGCCTGCCACCTGCTGTTCAACAACGCGGGCGTCACCTCCGGAGGCGGCGGCAAGCCCTGGGAGCAGGAGCCCAACGACTGGAAGTGGTGCCTCGGCGTCAACGTCTTCGGCGTGGTCAACGGCGTGCTGGCGTTCGTGCCCCGCATGCTCGAGTCGGGGGAGTGGGGCCGGGTGATCAACACGTCGTCCGGCGACGGTGGCTTCGCCCCGGTGCCGCACGCGTCGGTGTACGCCACGTCGAAGGCGGCGGTCTCGTGCTTCACCGAGGCCCTCGCCCAGCAGCTCGTCACCGAGACCGATCAGGTGCGGGCGATCGTCTTCTACCCGTCGGGCGGCCTGCTCGAGACCGGCCTGTGGACCGCGCAGCGCAACCGGCCCGAGGAGCTGGCCCGCCAGAAGCAGCGCGAGGCCGCCCGGGTCACGACCATCGAGGACTTCAAGAAGGCGATGGCCGAGGCCGGCCGCGAGCTGAAGCTCATGGACGTCGACGAGCTCGGCCTCTTCTGCGTCGAGGGCATCAAGGAAGGCCGCTACATCATCAGCCACGACCTCGGCGACGTGTCCGAGATGCTCCACCAGCGCGCCGACGCCATCGGCCGGGCCGAGCTCCCGCCCCTCTTCATGGCCGAGATCAGCTGACCCCTCCCCACCTTCGGTGGGGCGCGCGGGGTCAGGCGCGGGCGAGGGCGGTGCCGAGGAAGGCGAGCTGGGCCGGGGTCTGCCTGCTCCAGAACCGGCCGTCGTGGCATCCGGGCTCGATGCCGCCGGCCGGCACCGGGTCGAGGCTGTCGCGGAACTGCCGCACCCGGGAGGCGAACGGATCGGACTCCCCGCAGTCGATGCGGAGGTCGACGCCGGCGAGCCGGTCCTGCCGGTTCCACAGGCTGTTGGCGGCGAAGTCGCCCTCGTCGTCGTAGGCGCCCGTTTGCCACTCGCCGGGGTTCCTCCAGAGGGCGGGGCTGGAGGCCACGGCGCCGACGGGGGAGAACTGGGGGAGCGTGGCCAGGTAGAGCGCCCCGGTGCCGCCGAGCGACACGCCCCAGAAGGCCGGCCGGTCGACCGCCAGGCCCTGCGCCGCCAGCACCGGGAACAGCTCGTCGGTGAGCATCCGCACCGGGTCCTCGCCGTCGGCGCGGGGGTGCCAGTTCACGGCGTCACCCCCGTCGACCGAGGCGATGGCGAAGGGCGCCACCCCGTCGGCCACGGCGCCGGCGAGGAAGCGCGGGAGCTCCATCGGCCCGGCGGCGTCGGTGTTGCTGCCGCCCCGGCCGTGGAGGAACAGGCACACCGGCAGGGGAGCGCCCTCGACCGACCCGGGCGGGCGGATGACCGTCCAGCCCACCTCGGCCCCGTTGCGGGCGGCGGAGGTGAACGTGCCGGTGGTGACCGGGCCGGGCTCGACGTCGGGCGGCTGGAGGGCGGTGCCGCACCGCCCGATGGCCTCGTCGAGCTTCGACTTCCCGGGGAGCACGCCGTCCTCGACGAGCACGCCGCCGCCCACGACGCCGACCGCGGCCACGCCCACCACGGCCGCCCCGCCGATCAGGAACCCCCGCCTGCTCATCGCCATCGCCGTCCCGCCTTCCTTTCCCATCCCGACGTGGCTCATCTCGAGCCCCCGGAGGGCCGCCGATCGAGCCACGTCGAGGTCCGGCGCTCGAACGTGGCTCACTTCGAGCCCCCGGAAGGGCGCCGATCGAGCCACGTTCGAGAGGGGCCCGTGAGGGCTAGTAGGAGCCGCCGAGCTTGCGGTGGTCCCAGGAGATGACGCGCTCGACGTTCAGCTTCACGACGACCCGCTTGTTGAGCATGAGCTCGACGAACGGCTTCATCTCCTCGGTGTACGGCGCGTTGTAGCGGGAGAACACGCTGACGCCGAGCTCCCAGATGCGGTCCGGATCCTCGACGATCTCGCCCTTGCCGATGAGGGTGACGCCGCGGAGCTCCTCGTAGGTGTCGCCGTCCTCGACGAGCATCGTGAGGTTCGGGTTGCGGCGGAGGTTCACGACCTTCTGGGCCTTGGCCTTGCTCTCGATGGCCACCGCGCCCTCGAGGAAGCCGTACCACATGGCGATCGAGTGGATGCTGCCGTCGGCGGCGATGGTCGACATCGTCATCGAGTGCCGCTCGGCGAGGAAGGCGTCGATCTCCTCCTGCGTCATCACGATCTTGTTGCGCTGCTTGACGCCGGACGGCTTCATCGTCGGCTGGTCCTGGTCGCTCATGGCGTTCCTCCCCCTCTGCGGTTCGGCGAACGGTAACACCGGCATCGCACCCGCTCGTCGGGCCGGGGAGCCTGCTCGTGGTCGAGCGCGTAGGGTGCGCCGAGCACGTCGACACAGGGGGAACCGCTCATGCAGCCGAACGACGCAGCGCGCGCCAGCGCCCAGGCCATCGGAGAGCTCGGCGGGGCCTTCATGCTCGACGGCCCGACCTACGCCCGGGGGGCCGAGATCGGCTTCGGCGGCCTCGACTTCTACGTGCTGGGCCGCGGTGGCGTGCTCGGCGACACCCACGCCGACGTCGTCGCCGCCGCCTTCGTCTTCTGGAACCCCGCGCACGTCGCCGCCATGTGGGAGTCGGGTCGTGCCGTGCTCGGCCCCGACGCCTCCGCCGCCGAGTGGGTGGCGCTGTGCGCCGCGTACGGCGAGGCCCACCTGCCCGACGTCGACGGCCTCGAGCGCTTCAACGAGCTGGCCGGCCGCATCGTCGAGAACGCCTCGCCCTCGGGTGCGCCGCTCTTCGCCGGGTGGCGGGCGCAGACCGGCCCTGGTCCTGATCGCCCGAAGGCCCTGGCGCAGCACCTCCTCATGGCGTTGCGGGAGCTCCGAGGTGCGCTCCACGGCGGCGCCGTGCTGGCCGCCGGGCTCACCGGCCAGGAAGCCCTCGCCTTCCGGGCGCCCCACATGGCCGGCATCTTCGGCTGGGACCCGGAGACCCTCCCCGACGGGGCCTCGGTGAAGGAGCGTTGGAAGATCGCCGAGGCCGGCACCGATGCCGCCTTCGGCCTGGCCCTGGCGTCGCTCGACGACGCCGAGCGGGCCGAGTTCGTCGAGCTGGTGAACGCCGTCCACGCCGGATGGCAGTCGGCCAAGGAGGCCTGATCATGGATGTCCGCGAAGCGCTCTACACGACCCGTGCGATGCGCCGGGTCACGTCCGAGCCCATCCCGCTCGACGCCCAGACCCGCATCCTCGACGCCGCGGTGCGCGCCCCCAGCGGTGGCAACACCCAGAACTGGCGCTTCCTGCTGGTCGACTCGCCCGAGGTGAAGGCCGGCATCGGCCCGCTCTACCGCCAGGCGATCGCCACGCTGTGGGCGAGCTTCTACAAGGAGCGCGTCGACGCCGCCGCCGCCAACCCCGACGACCCCGAGTCGACGTCGTTCCTCGCCGTGCAGAAGTCGGCCCAGTGGCTGGCCGACCACTTCGAGGACGTGCCGCTCTACCTGTTCGGCTTCACCCAGCACGACCCGAGCGGCAGCTCGATCTACCCGGCGCTCTGGAGCGCCATGCTGGCCGCCCGCGCCGAGGGCATCGGCACCTCCCTCACCCAGGCGCTCGCCTTCCACAACGACGAGGCGCTCGCGGTGCTCGGCGTGCCCCAGGGCGAGGGCTGGCTCATGGCCGGCTGCGTGTCGTTCGGCTACCCGACCGGGAAGTGGGGCGTCGCCGCCCGCCAACCGGCCCGCGAGGTGTCGTTCCGCAACCAGTGGGGCGAGCCCGTCGGCTTCGACACCGACGGCCCCCTCTGGCCCTAGGGGAGACCGCCCGTTCCTGACGAACCCGTGGAGGTTCTGCGCCTCATGGGGCGCAGAACCTCCACAGGTTCAGGATCGAGGTGGCTCGGTCCGCCGAGGTCAGTCCTCGGCGCCGGCCCACTGCTGGCGCAGGTCCGAGAGCCACTCCGGGAACTCGAGCGGCGGGTCGGGGAGCGGGGTGACGCCCTGCTCGGCCAACGCCGCCTCGAAGACCTCGGGCTGGTCGCCCCACGAGCGGGGGTCGCCCATCATGACCTCGTAGAGCTTGGCGCCCTCGTCGCCGGCCCTGATCGGCCCGAAGGCCGCACCGAAGGGCAGCTCGATGTGGCTGCCCTTGGGGCACCAGCGGTCGCCGAACCACAGGCCGCCGTCGATGACGAAGACGATGTGCGGGCTGTAGTGGCCGTGGCGGCGCACCATCATCCCGGGGTCGTACTCGGCGTACAGCGAGAGGTACTGCGGGTCGGGGCTGAACGCGAACCACTTCTCGCGCACGAACGACTCGGTGCCGTCGGCGTTGCGCTGGGCACGGCACAGCTGCCACGGCATGTCGGGGTCGTCCATGTGCCGGAAGATGGGCTCGACGCCCTCGACCGGCAGCTCGACCGTGATCGGATCGACCTCAGCGCTCATGCTGTTCCCCCTGGTTTGCCGGTGGCCGGTGCGCGGCTCAGACGAAGTCGAACTCGACCTGGGCCGACTCGATGCCGTTGACGAAGGCGTTGGGCATCCACACCGGCTCGGTGCCGGGGACGACCTTCCAGCCCGAGGTGCGCCGCAGCAGCTCCTCGAAGAACACCTTGATCTCGAGGCGGGCGAGCGAGGCGCCGAGGCAGAAGTGGGTGCCGAACCCGAAGGCGATGTGGTTGTTCGGGTTGCGGGTGACGTCGAAGCGGTCGGGGTCGTCGAAGTGGGCTTCGTCGCGGTTGGCCGACGAGTACATCAGCACGACCTGGTTGCCCTTGGGGATCGTGATCCCGCCGACCTCGGCGTCGACGCTGGCCACCCGGCACATGTTGTGCACCGGCGTGACGTAGCGGATGAACTCCTCGACGGCCACGGTGAGGTCGGCGCCGTTGCGGAGCTTCTCGACCTCGCCCGGGTTGTTCACCAGGTTGAGGATGGTGTGGGCGATCACCGTGCGGGTGGTCTCGGCTCCGCCGTCGAGCAGCAGCAGCGAGTCGGCGATGACGGTGCCCTCGTCCATCGGGCAGCCGTCGACCTCGGCGGTGGTGTAGTGGCTGAGCACGTCGTCGCCGGGGTTCTCGCGCTTGGCGGCGAAGAGGTCGGCGCAGGCCTGGGCGAACTCCATGGCCGAGGTCATGCCGACCTCGTTGAAGTACCGCGGGCCGCCGCCCATGGCGATGGTGGTCTCGGACCAGTGCTTCAGCTTGGGCCACTCCTCCTCGTCGAAGCCGAGGAGCTTGCCGATCATCATCGCCGGCAGGGGAGCGGCCAACTCCTCGACGATGTCGGCGGTGCCGCCCTCGGCCTGCACGGCGTCGAGGAGGCGGGTGACCTTGGCCCGGATGTCGTCCTCCCAGTTGGAGGCGGCACGCGGGGTGAAGCGGCGCGAGACGAGGTTGCGGCGCTTCACGTGCAGCGGGTCGTCGAGCCCGATGATGGCGGGGTCGGCCGGCAGGTTGGGCCGGTACCCGCCCTTCTCGGTGTCGGAGTTGATGAAGGTCGCCTTGTCCTTCTCGATCCGGACCACGTCGTCGTAGCGGGAGATGCCCCAGAGCTCGTTGGCGTCGTCCCAGTAGACGGGCTCGTTGGCGCGCATCCACGCGTAGGTGGCGTGCGGGTCGCCGGCATAGAGCTCCGGTGCCAGCAGGTCGATCGCGAGCCTCTCCACGGTGATGCCTCCCCCGGCCGTTCACTCGACGGACGTGGCGGGGATGGTAGCGCCGGCCTGCAGGCCCGCTTCCAGGCCGGCCGGCGGATCCGGTGGGTCAGACGCCGGCCCGGGGGCGGGGGCGGTTCGGGAGTGGCAGCACCTCCGGCTCGCCGGCGATGGGCCGGCGCGCTGGGGTGCCGGGCTTCACCGAGGCGGCCTTGCCGGGCCCGATGATGCGGTAGACGGTGAAGAACACGATGGCGGCGGTCGAGACGGCGACCGACCAGAGCAGCAGCGTCGAGTGGCGGTCGGTGCCGGCGGTGAGCAGGTGGATCGTGGCCACCACGTAGAGGCCGTAGCTCGACATGTGGATGCCCTTCCACCACTGCTTCGGCATGTGCTTGCGCAGCAGCGAGGTGAGCTCGACGGCGACGAGCAGGTACAGGCCGACGACGCCCCACGCCACGGCGAGCGGGTTCCAGTTCGAGCTGAACGGAACGAGCATCTGCGTCACGCCGATCTGGACCCACGGGTCGAGGGCGAGGCCGACGAGGTGGACGGCGACGAACACGACGGCCAGGCCGCCCATGAACCGATGGAGGTCGAGCAGCCAGTTGGCCTTGGGCCGCTTGCCCAGCGCCCGGGTGGACAGCGCGAGGCCCCACAGCACCGACAGGGCGAGGAGGGCCCAGGCGACGAGCCCGGAGGACCGTGCGATGTACCACCAGAGGGAGGTCATCGGTGGCTCAGCTGGCCTTGGTGCGGGCTGCCGAGGCGGTGGCCTTCTTGGGGGTCGTGGTGGTGGTCGACTTGGTGGCCGTCGAGCTCGTGGCCGCCTTGGCGGTGGTGCTGGTGGTCGCCGGCGCGGACGAGCTGCCGGTGGCCGCCGTGCCGGGGGTGGCCGCCGCGGCGGTCGTGGTGGCGGCGGTGGCCTGCAGGGCCATGCCGAGG
>Ga0075026_100001415_pt1 | contig 10065 bp, 10 predicted proteins | sample Str012_2_FD_71392 | JGI IMG/M metagenome (GOLD analysis project Ga0075026, IMG submission 71392) | Freshwater sediment microbial communities in response to fracking from Pennsylvania, USA - Straight Creek_MetaG_SC_2012 | ecosystem: Environmental > Aquatic > Freshwater > Creek > Sediment...
AGCGCGCGCTCGGCCGCGACCACGCCGCACGCGGTGTGCGGGTCCATGAGGTAGCCGCACTCGTCCCGCAAGCGCCCGATGGCCTCGGCCACATCCTTTTCGCTCGCGGCTTCGGCGGCGAATTCCTGCTGCATCTTGGACTTGAGCGGACCCAGGTCAAAGCGCCCCTCCTGCCGCAAGGCTCCCATCTTGGCGCGGATCAGCGCGGCATCGCGGCCCGAAGCCTCGAACAGATAGCGCTCGAAATTGGAGGAGATCTGGATGTCCATCGACGGCGACGTGGTGGCAACGACCTCGCGCATCTCGTAGGAGCCGGTGGCGAGCGTGCGCGGCAGGATGTCGTTGACGTTCGAGGCGATGACGAGCTTGTCGATGGGCAGGCCCATGCGCTTTGCCGCATAGCCCGCAAAGATGTCGCCGAAGTTGCCGGTCGGCACCGCAAACGACACCGCGCGGTCGGGCGCTCCCAGCGCCGCGGCGGCCGCGAAGTAGTAAGTTATCTGGCCGGCGATGCGTGCCCAGTTGATGGAGTTGACACCCGACAGCGCCGTGCGGTCGCGGAAGGCGTGGTCGTTGAACATGCCTTTGACCAGGGCTTGGCAGTTGTCGAAGGTGCCGCGCACGGCGACCGCGTGCACGTTCTCCTCCGTCGGCGTCGTCATCATGCGCCGCTGCACGTCGGAGACGCGGCCCTCGGGAAAGAGGATCACGACATCGACGCGCGAGGAGCCGCGGAAGGCCTCGATCGCCGCGCCGCCGGTATCGCCGGAGGTAGCGCCGACGATGGTCGCGCGGCGGCCGCGCTTAGCGAGCACGCGATCCATGAGGCGCGCCAAGAGTTGCATCGCCACGTCCTTGAAGGCGAGCGTCGGCCCATGGAACAGCTCGAGGATGAAGCGGTTCGGCGCGATCTGGACGAGCGGCGTGACGGCCGCGTGGCCGAAACGGGCGTAGGAATCTTCCATCATGCCGCGCAGCTCATCACGCGAGAGCGCAGCGCCGACGAACGGGTGGATGACCTCGACCGCAACCTCCGCGAACGGGCGGCCGGCGAGCGCGGCGATGGCGTCGGGCGAAAGCTGCGGCCACGCCTTGGGCACATAGAGCCCGCCGTCGCGCGCCAGGCCCGCCAGCAGCACGTCCTCGAAGCCAAGCGTCGGGGCTTCGCCTCTGGTCGAAATGTAGTCCACGCGCCGCTTATCTCATGCCGATTGCCGCTTCCATTTACGAGCACCCTAGAGGCCCGGGGGAGCCCGAACAAGCGAACGACGGGCTCCGGGGAGCGCCCGCGCACAGATGTGTTAATACCCGGAGATTGCGGGGATATTTCCGGCTCAGCCGCGCGGCTGGCGCCAGCGCGTGACGGCAAACGCGGCGAACACGCCGAGAAGCGCCGCAGCCAGGCCGTACCAGGTCAGCGCGTACTCGAGATGCCGATTCGGCAGTTCGAGGCGGGTCACGCCGCCCCTAGGCCATCCCCCGGATGGACGCGGCTCGAGCTCGGCGTCGATGACGAACGGGGCGACGCGGGCCTTGTCGCCGGGCACAGCGGCCGCGGCCATGGCGGGAATATCGCGCCAGTACCAGACGTTCTTGCCGGCGTCGTTCGCGGGCGTGAAGGCGCCGGGCGTCTCCGGCTTGCGCGCGAGCCCGACGATCTCGACCTCGCCGGCGGGCCGGCCCTCTTGCCGCTTGGCGGGATCCTTCAGCTCGTCCGGCACGAAGCCGCGGTTGACGAACACGATGCTGCCGTCGGCGAGCTGCAGCGGCGTGACGATGTGCCAACCGACGCCGGCCTGCTCGTCGAAGGCGTAGAAGTCGAGCTCGCGGTCGTTGAGGAGCTTGCCCGTCGCCTTGACGCGCAGGTATTCGACGTCGCCGCCGCGCTGCTCGGCATCGGCGAGCGAGGTCGGCGCGGCGTGGGCGCGCTCCGCGATCGCGGCGATGAGCCCCTCCTTCCAGGCAAGCCGCCGCATCTGCCAGTTGCCGAGCGCGGCGAGGAACACGACGCCGATGAGGGTCATCACTGCGGGCCACAGCAGGCCCCTGGCTCGGAGTGCGCTCAGCATCTGCTTGCTCGCGGCATCACGCGCATCAATACACGCATCAATCCTGGGCGAGGCGGCCTTCCTCGGCCTTGTGCTTGTACTGGAGCGCGATCAGCCCGGCCTTCAGGACGCGCAGGAGGACGAGCGCAATGAGCGGCGTCAGCCCGCCCCACAACACGACGTGCACCCATGTCGGCGGCTCGTAGGTGAACTCGACGTAGAGCGCAAGGCCCAGGACGAGAAAGCCCAGGATGAAGATCGCAAACACGGCAGGGCCATCGCCGGTGTCGATGAAGCGGTAGCTCATGCCGCACTTGTCGCAAGCTTCGCGCAGCTCGAGCACGTTGCGAAACAACGGTCCGCGGCCGCAAGCCGGGCAGCGCGCGAGCAGCCAGGCGCGCAGCAGCGAGGTTTTTGGCTCTGGCGGCAAGGCAGCTCCGATCGAAAGGGTTCGCGGTGCGGGTGTGCCCCGCACCGATGGAAGCCTTAGCACACCGGGGACCGCAGCAGACAGCGACACGCTGGCTGCGGCAAACAAAACGGGGCGCCAAGTCGGGCGCCCCGTTTCAGGAATTCGGGTGGACCGATCCGCGCGACTAGCCGACGTGGCCACCGGGGTTGGGCCCAGCGCCCCAGACGTAGATGCAGGCGAAGAGGAACAGCCACACCACGTCGACGAAGTGCCAGTACCAGGCCGCCGCCTCGAAGCCGAAGTGGGCCTTGGGCGTGAAGGCACCTCCGAGCGCACGCAACAGGCACACAGTGAGGAAGATCGTGCCGATGATGACGTGCGCGCCGTGGAAGCCCGTCGCCATGAAGAACGTCGAGCCGTAGATGTGCCCGGCGTAGCTGAAGGCGGCGTGCGCGTACTCGTAGGCCTGGAAGAAGGTGAAGGTGCCGCCCAGCAGCACGGTCAGGATGAGGCCGGTGATCAGGCCGCGGCGGTTGTTGTGCAGCAGCGCGTGGTGCGCCCACGTCACCGTCACGCCCGAGGTCAACAGGATCAGCGTGTTCAGGAGAGGGATGTGCCACGGATCGAAGGTGTGCTCGAACATGCCGGGCGTCGGAGCGCCGCTCGCCGGGATCGTCACGCCGGTGCCGTCGACCGGCTGCGGCGGCCAGTGGCCGCCGGTGAGCTGGTCGCGGGTGACCATGCCGACGACGTCGGTCGAGTTCAGAAGGTCGTGCACGCCGGCGGGGAACAGAGCCGCATCGAAATAGGCCCAGAACCAGGCAACGAAGAACATCACCTCGGATGCAATGAAGAGGATCATGCCGTAGCGGAAATGGAGCTGAACGACAGGAGTGTGGTCCCCCTCCACGCCCTCGCGGATAACGTCGCGCCACCACAAGAAGGCGGTCGTCACCAAGCCGGCGACGCCGACGATGAAGACCCACGGCCCGTGCGCGCCGAAGAGGCCGGCGCCACCGCTCATGGAGCGCATCCAGATGACGAGCCCGATGGCCACGAACAGCACCGAAATGGAGGCGGTGATCGGCCATGGGCTAGGATTGACGAGATGGTAGTCGTGGTGCTTGGCGTGCGTCGCGGCCATTTCCTTAATCTCCCGAAGTCCCCGTTAGTGTTCTTTGTCGCTCGATGTTTCCGTTGCTATGCCGGCTGCCGGACTTTCATCCGCCGGCTCGCGTCCCGCTCCAAGCCGTCTCGCCCGTCTTCTCCTTTGGCTTCTGCACCGGATAGAAGGTGTAGGACAGCGTCAGCTCGGAAACGTCCTTCGTGTCATCGTCCTCGGTCCAATCCGGATCGACGTAAAACGAGACCGCCATGTCGGCCGTCTGGCCAGGATCGAGGCGCTGCTCGGTGAAGCAGAAGCACTGCACCTTGATGAAGTGCAGGCCCGCCGACTCGGGCGCCACGTTGAACACGGCCGTCCCCGTGACCGGCTTGTCGGAGGTGTTGGTCGCGCGGTAGAGGGCGAGCGTGTTCTCGCCGATCTTCACGTCGAGCCTTCGCTGCAGCGGCTCGAACTTCCACGGCAGGTCGGGCGATACGTTGGCGTCAAAGCGGATGGTGACCGTGCGGTCGAGCACGGTATCCGAAGGCTTGGCCGCGCGCTGCGTGGTGCCTTGATAGCCGGTCGCCTGACAGTAGAGGCGATAGAGCGGCACCGCTGCGTAGGACAGGCCGGCCATGGCAGCCACCATGGCGATGCAGGCGACGACGACGGTGCGGTCGCGCCGCTGCGCTCCCACCTTCTCTCCGCCGTTGCCGTTCTCAGCCGTCACTGAGCGTTGCTCCCGGTCACATGCCCTGGTTGAGGGCGTTGCCGCCCATGCGCACGATCGTCGCGATGTAGAACAGTGCCACCAGCGCGCCGAGCGCCAGCGCGATGGCGAGCGAGCGGATCCGCTGCCTTTTCAGCCGCTGCCGCTCCTCGTCCGCGTCGCTGTTCATGACGAGCGCCACCGTTGCGACCTCAAATGAGCCACAGCCGCGCCAGGTGCTCGACGAGCATCACGGCAAACAGCAGGAAAAGATAGAGGATCGAGAAACCGAACAGGTGGCGCGCCGCGGCGTCGGCCTCGCGCCCCTCGGTGATTTTGCGCACGCGCCAGGCGAGGTAGAGGAACATCGCGCCAAGCCCGACTGCCGCGATCAGGTAGGCGACGCCGGCCATGCCGATGAACGAAGGCACCAGCGCCAGCACCACGAGCACCATCGAGTAGAGCCAGATCTGGCGCCGCGTCTCCGCGGGGCCCGCCACCACCGGCAGCATCGGCACGCCGACGCGCTCGTAGTCGCGGCAGCGGTAGAGCGCGAGCGCCCAGAAGTGCGGCGGCGTCCACATGAAGATGATGAGGAACAGCAGCACGCTTTCGATGCTGACCGAACCCGTGACCGCGGCCCAACCGATCATCGGGGGAAAAGCCCCGGCGGCGCCGCCGATGACGATGTTCTGCGGCGTCCGCCGCTTGAGCCACATGGTGTAGACAAAGAGGTAGAAGGCGATGGTGACGGCGAGCAGGATGCCGGCCGTCCAGTTGACGAGCACACCCAGCGTCAGGATGGAGAAGACCGCGAGCACGGCGCCGAAGCTCAAGGCCTCGTCGCGCGTGAGGCGGCCGCGCGGAATGGGGCGGGCCGCGGTGCGAGCCATGCGCGCGTCGATGTCGGCGTCGTACCACATATTAAGGGCGCCCGAGGCGCCCGCACCGATGGTGATCGCGAGCAGCGCGATGATGGCCAGCACCGGATGGATGCTGCCCGGGGCGACGACCATCCCGGTCAACGCTGAGAACACAACGAGCGACATCACGCGCGGCTTCATCAACTGCACGAAGTCGCCGACGCTCGACTCGGCTGGGCCGATGCGGCCGATCTCGGTTTCTACGCCCGTCGCTTGCATCTCTCACCTGCGGCCCCGCGCGCGGGGCCTTATCTGATCGCGCGGCTTTTTTCGCCGCTTCTTGCCGTTTCTATCGCAACGGGCGGAACCGAACCGCCCCGCCCGTCGCCTTTATCGAACCTCGAACCTCGCACGCCCTCAGTGGTGGCCAGCCGCCTCGATACGCGGCAGAGTCTCGTAGGAATGGAACGCGGGCGGCGAAGGCAGCGTCCACTCGAGCGTGGTCGCGCCGATGCCCCACGGGTTGGCGCCGGCGACCTGCTTTCTCGAGAACGCGACCACCACACCGAGCAGGAACACGAGCGTGCCGAGCGAGGTGATGTAGGCGCCGGTCGAGGACACTCCGTTCCAGAACGCGAAGGCGTCCGGATAATCCGCGTAGCGGCGAGGCATGCCGGACAGGCCGAGGAAGTGCTGCGGGAAGAACAGCACGTTGGCGCCGATGAAGGTCAGCCAGAAGTGCAGCTTGCCCAGCGTCTCGTTGTACATGTAGCCCGTCATTTTCGGGAACCAGTAGTACCAGCCGGCGAAGATGGCGAAGACGGCGCCGAGCGACAGCACGTAGTGGAAGTGCGCAACGACGTAGTAGGTGTCGTGCAGGGCGCGGTCGACGCCGGCGTTGGCCAGCATCACGCCGGTGACGCCGCCGACGGTGAACAGGAAGATGAAGCCCAGCGCCCACAGCATGGGAACGCGGAAGCTGATCGACCCGCCCCACATGGTGGCGATCCACGAGAAGATCTTCACGCCTGTCGGCACCGCGATCACCATCGTGGCGAACACGAAGTAGGCCTGCGTGTTCACGCTGATGCCGGCCGCATACATGTGATGGGCCCACACAATGAAGCCGACGAGCCCGATGGCGACCATGGCGTAGGCCATGCCGAGATAGCCGAACACCGGTTTCTTGGAGAACGTCGACACGACGTGGCTGATCATGCCGAAGCCGGGCAGGATCAGGATGTAGACCTCGGGGTGCCCGAAGAACCAGAAAAGGTGCTGGTAGAGGAGAGGATCGCCGCCTCCCTGCGGGTTGAAGAACGAGGTGCCGAAGTTGCGGTCGGTCAGCAGCATCGTGATGGCGCCAGCGAGAACCGGGAGCGACAGCAGCAGCAGGAACGCCGTCACCAGCACGCTCCACACGAACAGGGGCATCTTGTGCAGCGTCATGCCAGGCGCGCGCATGTTGAAGATGGTGGTGATGAAGTTGATGGCGCCGAGGATCGAGGACGCGCCCGCGAGGTGCAGCGCGAGGATAGCGAAGTCCATGGCGGGGCCAGGATGGCCCGTGGTCGAGAGCGGCGCGTAGACCGTCCAACCGGCTCCGACGCCCAAGCCGCCAGCGGGGCCCTCGACGAAGAGCGAGATCAGAAGCAGGGTCAGCGCGACGGGCAGCAGCCAGAACGAGATGTTGTTCATGCGCGGGAAGGCCATGTCCGGAGCGCCGATCATCAGCGGCACGATCCAGTTGCCGAAGCCGCCGATCATCGCCGGCATGACCATGAAGAACACCATGATCAGGCCGTGGCCCGTGACGAACACGTTGTACATGTGGCCGTCGGCGAAATATTGGAGCCCCGGTTCCTGCAGCTCAAGCCGCATCGCGACCGAGAGGGCGCCGCCGATGAGGCCGCCGATGATCGCGAAGATAAGGTACATCGTCCCGATGTCCTTATGGTTCGTCGAGAACAGCCACCGCCCGAGGCCATAGGGCGTGTGCTCGTGAGCGTGATCCGTGTCTGTCGTGCTACCCATTGTTCGTTCGCCTTGTCAGCCAGATTTGGTTTGTCTTGTTGCCGGGTTGGTCCCGGTTGGCGATGTCGCGCGCCCGGCGGGCGATTGCTCGTTGTTTGGGCCCGTTACTGAGCCTTATTACCGTCGGCGGCCGCGACCTTGTGCACGCCGGACTGCTCGAGCGCAGCCTGATGCACGATGCCCTTGGCCTTTTCCTGGAGCTCGCGCTTCAGCTTGAGCTTTTCCTTGCGCTTCTCCTTGTCCTGCTCGGCGGCAGCGTCCTTGCCGGCGGCCTCAGCCGCCTTCATGGCGTCAGACCAGGCAGCGAACGTCTCTTCCTTCACGACGCGCACGGCGATCGGCATGCGCGAGTGATCCTTGCCGCACAGCTCCGAGCACTGGCCGTAGAAGATGCCCTCGATCGTCGGCTTGAACCACGTCGTGGTGATGCGGCCGGGCACGGCATCGACCTTCGAGCCGAAGGAGGGAATGGTCCAGTCGTGGATCACGCCGTCTGGTGCGGAGGTGATCAGCACATTGACGACCTTGTTGACCGGCACGAGCACCTCGTTGTCGACAGCAAGGTTGCGCGGGGCGGGGATGTGCTGGTCGATGAGCGCTTGCCGATCCTCGTCATCGAGGATGCGCGTCTCGAAGGAGAAGCCGAGCTCGGGATAGCCGTGCTCCCAGTACCAAGTGTAGCCGGTAGCTTTGAGTGTGAGATCGGCCTTGGGATAGCTGTACTGCAGATGCAGGAGCCGGAACGACGGAATGGCGATCGCGACGAGAATGAGGATGGGTATGACCGTCCAGGCGACCTCAAGGATGGTGTTGTGGGTGACGCTAGAGGGCGTCGGGTTGGCGCGCTCGTTGAAGCGGAACAGCACGTACACCATCAGCAGAGCTACGAACACCGCGATGGCGACGATGATGATGTTGACGAAATCGTACATCCGGTGGATTTCCTCCGCGACCGGCGTCGCGGCACCTTGGAGACCCATTTCACCCGGTGAAGGTTGGCCCATTCCCGCCCACGCGGCGGAGGTGGCCAAAAACAAAAGCGCAAATGCTCCGGCAGGCGCCGAGCAAAGCAGTCGTCTCAACATTCGTCCGCTCCCAGTACTGCTCGGCTCGTTGGCCGAGACCTCCCCAACCGATGGGCCCGCGCGCTTTTTGTTATTGGCCTATTGGCGGCATCGAGTGCCGTCGCGCGACTTCCCCCTCAACCCTAACGCAAGACGCAGCTTCCCTTAGTGCCTAAGAAGCACAATCGCCTTCCACGGCTCAAGTCAAGCATTATGCGGCATTTCCACGCGTTGTAAGTCAGCGCAAATGCGAGCCCGCATCGGCTCTTGCGCGCTGCCGTTTCCGTACCGACTTTCGCCCGATTCCGGTAAGACCAAGGGGTCACACCGCGAGGACCCTCCAAGCAAGCGTATTCGCGCTCGAGGGTCGCAGCCGCTCGCAACATCAAATCCTCCAGGAGCATGGCGTGCAGATGAGACCTCGAGCCCAGGCAGCACGGCGCGCCTGTTGCGGTGCACACTTCCGACCAGCGCGGGCCGCGCGATCACTGCGGACGCTCCTCCTTCTCTCCGCGCTCTTGCTCGCCGGCTCGGTCGAGCTCTCGAGCGCGCAGGAGGGAACCGTCAAATCCCAGCACGGCGCCTGGCAGGTCGTGTGTAAGGATCCGCCGCCCGGCGCCAAGAACGGCGTCTGCGCGCTCGTGCAGAGCGTCACCGCGGAAGACCGCGACAACATCGGGTTGACCGTCTACTTCCAGCGGTTCTCGAACGGCACGCGCGTGCTGCGCGTCTTCGCTCCGCTCGGCATCCTGCTGCCGCCGGGGCTCGGACTGAAGATCGACGACAAGGATGTGGGGCACGCGCCGTTCCAGCGCTGCCATACGTTCGCATGCTATGCGCAGGTGGTGGTCGACGACCCGCTGGTGGAGCAGCTCAAGACCGGCAAGACGGCGATCTTCATCATTTTCCAGACGGAGGAGGCGGGTATCGGCATTCCGATTTCGCTTGCTGGCTTCAAAGAGGCGCTCGACGACCTCAAATAGGCTTCCTCGCATTGCGCTTTCAGAAGGCCTTCGGCGGGACGCGCATCAAGACGCACAAAGGCGGCGTGCGAAGCGCACGCGCAATTGAAACGGTTCAATCGTTATAGCGGCGGCACCGCGCGGCTCAGGCGGCCTTGCGGTCGCGGTTGCGCGAGCTGCGCTGCTCCTCGGGCTCCGAGAATGAGATGTAGTCGCGTCCGCTCGTCGTATCATCGCCAAACGCGAGGTGAGGAAGCGCAAACGACGACAGCGCTTCGGTGACGCGGCCCATGCTTGCCGTGTAGTCCTCATAGGCTGTGCGCCAGAAGCGTACCTGCTCGTTGACGAGATCCTGCGGCGTGCGGCACTGCGCAAGCCGGTTGGGGATTTCGAGGTAGGCCTGGGCGCGGCGGTTCAGGTGCCCCATGCACTCGAGCTGCGCACGCGCGAAGCCCTTGGTGAAGGGGTCGTAGGCTTGCCCGAAGGCCTCGAGCCCGCTGAAGTACATATTGAAAATGCTATGGATAGGGGTCTTTCCGTTCGCCTGAGCACGTGATGTGGCAGCAACCATCGCACGTCTCCCTAGAGTTGGACGGCCGGTTGCAGCGGCGGGGGAGCCGGGGCTGGGTGGCCGTCTCCGTTGAGGGTATGGAACCCTATGATAAAAATACTAGCACCGGATGCGGACCGAACAATGACGTCGTTGTTCACGAATGCACAACTATATGCGTCCGGACGGCGCTTTTGCGCGTTCCGACGTTGACGGCACGGCCGAATTGGTGGCGGTCCAATGTCGGTTGCAGCTCGGTCAAATTTTCTATCCTAAATGGCGCCATGCGTTGCTGATGCACGTATTTCTTGACTTCGC
>Ga0075026_100001416_pt1 | contig 10061 bp, 11 predicted proteins | sample Str012_2_FD_71392 | JGI IMG/M metagenome (GOLD analysis project Ga0075026, IMG submission 71392) | Freshwater sediment microbial communities in response to fracking from Pennsylvania, USA - Straight Creek_MetaG_SC_2012 | ecosystem: Environmental > Aquatic > Freshwater > Creek > Sediment...
GACCCTCAACTCGTCGCTGAAGTAGTAGGCGCTGCCCGGCGCACCGCCCGACGCCCGCTGTGGGTCAAGCTATCGCCGAATGTGACTGATATTGCCCTAATCGCCCGAGCGGCGGAGGAATCCGGGGCGGACTCGCTAACCGTCGCAAACACATATCAGGCGATGAGCATTGAGATCCAGACCCGGAAATCGAGGCTTGGCAGGGTAACGGGGGGCCTTTCCGGCCCTGCAATCAAACCAATCACCCTTCGACTTGTGTACGAAACCAGCCGCGCGGTAAGAATTCCTGTCGTGGGTCTGGGGGGAATTGAAAAGCCGGAAGACGTATTCGAGTACATGATCGCTGGAGCGCGAGCGGTGCAAATTGGCACCGCCAGCTTTACCCAACCGGACGCGTGTGAGAGGCTGCTGAAGGGGCTGGAAATCGCCTGTGTAAAGTATAAAGTTAATGCTATCAATAGTTTAATTGGATCATTTCAAGCCGAATAGTCTTGAATCGGGCATGCGCGCGTGGTAGGCTTTACGTGCTGCTAGTCCTGAGGGGGACATTATGCGTAGGCGACTTTTCATGATTTGGGCCGCCGTCCGCTGGTTGCCATTGATGTTTCTAATGGCTCAGGGTTTGGAAGCGCCATTGGTTGCGCATACTAGCCAACCCATTAAGCCAATTCGGGTTTGGTCGGGCAAAGCAACCTGGTATGGCGCCAAGTTCCAAGGCCGCAAGACTGCCAGTGGCGAGAAATACGATATGTACGCCTCTACAAGCGCCAGTCCGGACCTTCCATTTGGCTCGTTGATCCGCATTACCAATCCCAGAACGCATGCCGCACAGCTTGTTCGGATCAATGACCGAGGGCCTTTTATCGACGATAGGGATCTGGACGTCTCTTACTTGGTTGCTTGCCGACTGGGCATCCAAAACCGTGGGGTTTCACGTGTGCGAATCGAGCTGCTCGAGGTGCCGAAACGTCCCTGATTGAGCGCTCCCGGCAAAAGCTTATCCTTGCACTCGATTTCCCTTCCTTAGAGCCAGCATTGGAACTCGCGCAATCGCTGGCCCATCTTATCGGCATCTTTAAGATAAATATACACTTATTCACAGCCGCAGGCCCTGCGGCGATTGAAAAACTGCGGCAACTTGGTCCTGAAATTTTTCTCGATTTGAAATTTCACGATATCCCGAATACCGTCAGCGGTGCCGTTTCCAGCGCCCTGGCTTTGCCAGGCTTGCGACTGTTGAACGTGCATGCCCTTGGCGGCCTGGAAATGATGCGTGCCGCTGCCAAAGCACGGGACGAATCCAAACTTCCCAAGGCGCTGCGGCCCAAGGTGCTTGGGGTAACGATTCTTACCAGCATGGATAATAGTGCCCTCAAGAATGTCGGGATTTCAGGCCCGGCTTCCAAACGCGTGGTTAGTCTTGCACGATTGACTAAAAAAGCCGGATTAGACGGCGTTGTCGCCTCTCCGCAAGAGGTTCGAGCGATTCGGCGCGCCTGCGGGAAAGATTTCCTGATTGTCGTTCCCGGCGTGCGGCCGATCTTTGCCGGAGGCGATGGAGCAAAGGGCAAACGCAAAGCCGACGACCAGGCCCGAGTGGCGACCCCGGCCGAGGCGATTCGCGACGGCGCGGATTATCTGGTGGTAGGCAGGCCGATCACGGCGGCGCCTGATCCTGAAGCGGCCGCGCGAGCGATCCTGGATGAAATTGCTTCGGCGTTGCCTTAACAGCCTGCGACAAATGTCCTTTTCGCCGTCATTCCGAGGTCGCCGCAGCGACCTCGGAATGACGGAAATCAGACTTTTTCCGCAACATGTTAAGAATCCATCTTGCTTGCGCCATATTTGCGAAATCGCGGAATTGGCCACCGCGATGTTTTCTGACTTGAGAAACCGAAGTGCGAACGTGATATACTTCGGGCATTGAGTCATTGGGATTAACCGCCCGTTTTTTGAAGTGGGTTCAAGTAGAGCCCACACCCGATAGCGGGATTCGACTCAAAAGGCAGGTACATTATGGGGGAATTCAGCCCATTTCATTGGCTGGTAGTGCTGGCCATCGTGGTGCTTTTGTTTGGCGGCAAAAAGATTCCGGAAGTAATGCGCGGCTTGGGTGAAGGAATCCGCAGCTTCAAGGAAGGCATGCACGGCGCAGGGCAAGGTCCGGCGCAAACAACTCAGGTGTCGCCGCCTGCTGCCGCGCCCACTTCGACTCCGGCGATCGAGGAAAAGAAGTAGGTCGTCAGAACTTTGCGCGGTTAAAAATTTATAAATTAGGGCAGTCCACCGGACTGCCCTTTTTGTTTGCCGATTATCCTTCGTCCGGCCAGCCTAGTTCGCGCAACAGCGAATGAAGCCTGACCAAAGACAGCCCCACCACGTTGAAGTAACATCCTTCAATTCGTGAAATATAGCGGCCCGCCATGCCTTGAATCGCGTATGCCCCGGCTTTGTCCATCGGCTCGCCGCTAGCAACGTAAGCATCTATTTCAGCGCGTGTAAGAGGAGCAAACGTCACGAAAGTCGTTTCAACAGCGGCGCGCGCGGAGCCGTCAGGCAATCGCAATAGAAAGATTCCCGTGAGAACATGGTGCGTGCGCCCGCTGAGTGCGGCTAGCATTTCACGGGCATGAGCGGCGTCGCGCGGCTTGCCAAAAATTTCGCCATCGAGTTCGATGGAAGTGTCGGCGCCAACCACAACGCAGTTTCCCCCACCGCCTGCTAATTGCTTCGCGGCCGCGCGTGCTTTATCCTCCGCAAGCCGCGCCACCATGTCCCGCGCGGACTCCCCCGGAAGCACGCGTTCATCCACGCACAGCGGCGCGCAAATCTCAAACGCAAAGCAGGCATCGCGCAATACCTCCGCGCGGCGAGACGACGACGATGCAAGGATGAGTTTCATGATGCTGTTGCCCACCTCTTCAGAGGCGGGGATTTTCGCGCCAATACGCCGCAAACCTCGCCTCTGAAGAGGCGAGCTACAAAATATGCCGCCCCTGTTTTCCACGTATTTCTCATAGGCTCCTTCGCGCAACTTTTCCGAGGAATTTGAAAACACTCTGAATGCACACGGGCGCAGAAAGCGGCGCGGGCTTCAGCCTGCGGGGTTTGGACTTTCCCAGGCCACAAATCCGCGGGCTGAAGCCCGCGCCACAAAAATCGAGCGACGTCTTTTTACAATAAATCCCGCCATGGATAATGAACCGATTGCCTGCGCAATAAGAAATGCGCATATTTTTGGGCGATTTATTCTTGCGCATGTCGTGTTACAAAACCACTGACTCCGTGTACTCGCCAAAAACGCGCCGCAGCGCGTCGGATATTTCGCCGACCGTGGCGTAGGCCGCCACGGCGTCAGTGATTGCGGGCATTAAATTTTCTCCACTGCGGGCGCGGCGCTCGACTTCAGCGACGGTTGCGGCGGATTTCGTGGCATCGCGGCGGCTGCGCAGCGCGCGCACGCGCTCGATCTGCGCGCGCTCGATATCCGGATCGATTCGCATTGTCGGAATGGGCACTTCTTTTTCCGCAACGAATTGATTCACTCCCACAACCACTTGCTCGCCGCTTTCGATCGAGCGCTGGTATTCGTAGGCGGCTTTCTGGATCTCGCCCTGGACGTATCCGGTTTCAATGGCGCGCAGCATTCCGCCGAGCGCGTCTATTTTTGCGATGTAGCTCTTCGCGCGGGCTTCGAGTTCATTCGTCAGGGATTCGATGGCGTAGGAACCGCCGAGCGGGTCCGGCGTATTCGCGACTCCGGTTTCGTGCGCGATGATCTGCTGCGTGCGCAGCGCCAGCAGTGCGGCGTCTTCGGTGGGCAGCGCCAGCGCTTCGTCCATCGAATTTGTGTGCAGGGATTGGCAGCCGCCCAGCACCGCGCCTAGCGCCTGAATCGCCACGCGCACGATATTATTTTCCGGTTGCTGCGCGGTCAGGGAACTTCCGGCCGTCTGCGCGTGAAAACGGAGCATCAGCGAAGCCGGATTCCGCGCGCCAAACCGCTCGCGCATCAGATGTGCCCACAGGCGCCGCGCGGCGCGGTATTTCGCGATCTCCTCGAGCAAATCGTTGTGCGCATTGAAGAAAAATGAAAGTCGCGGCGCAAATTCATCAACCGCTTGACCGGACGCGATGGCGGCGTCCACATAGGCGATCGCATCGGCCAGCGTGAACGCGATTTCCTGCGCCGCCGTCGAGCCGGCTTCGCGAATGTGATATCCGGAAATCGAAATCGTGTTCCAGGCCGGCAGCTCCGTGCGGCACCAGGAAAATAAATCCGTGACAATCCGCATCGCCGGCCCCGGCGGATAAATATACGTGCCGCGCGCGATGTACTCCTTCAAAATATCGTTCTGCACGGTCCCGGCAAGTTTTTCTAGATTCGCGCCTTGCTGTTTTGCGACGGCCACATATAGCGCCAGCAGAATCGCGGCGGTGGAATTGATGGTCATCGAAGTCGAGACGCACTCGAGCGGAATGCCGTCAAACAAAGTTTGCATGTCCTCGAGAGAATCGATTGCGACGCCGACCTTTCCGACTTCTCCGGCCGAACGCGAGTGGTCTGAATCGAGGCCGATTTGCGTGGGCAGATCGAATGCAACGGACAATCCGGTTTGCCCTTTGGCAAGCAGGTAGCGATAGCGTTCGTTGGATTGCGCCGCCGTGCCAAATCCGGCGTACTGCCGCATGGTCCACAGACGGCCGCGATACATCGTGGGATAAATTCCGCGCGTGTAGGGAAATTCGCCGGGAGTTCCGATCGAGTTTTCCCTTTGGAGTTCCGCGTCTCGGGCTGCGGCATCTTCCTGCGTGTAAAATGTTTTCAGCGGAATGCCGCCGAGCGTGGCGAAATGATTTTTGCGCTCACTGGGCATTGTGGACTTACCCCTCGCTTTTTCGGCCGGAACATCGGGCGGGTTTTTAGAAGATGGGCTCATCGCACGCGCCTGGAATCACGAAAAGACAGGACCCCAAACAGTATCATCAGCAACGCATATCCGGCGCTCATGCCAATGAGCCACTGGCCGGCGCCGCGCTGCCAGGCGCGCCACGCCGATTGGATCGCAGACACGGCGATCAGGAAAAATAGCGCGCCGGTGACCTCATGGAATAATTCGCGCGCGGCGCGCCAGAGGACGCGAAAGGAATGCCGCAGTGTCGCGAAGACTCCGATGGGTTGGACCGCCACGATTGAATTCTAGTACAAAACCGCGTCCTGTTCAGCCGCCAACACGAGCATGGACGGATTGGACACTGACCGCGGGGCACGGGGACTTGTATCCATCGCGCCCGCGCCATACAATCCGAATAGGAGCAGTTTGCCGGAGGGAGGCATCGTGCAACTCGACAATCATTTGAAACAACTGCTGCGCGAGCTTGGCCACGCAATTAACGATACCGTGTCGGACTCTTCGCGCATCACCGAAGCGATTTCGGAAGTGCGCGCGGCCGGATTCGATATCGTGCTGAAGCTGGACGCCACGATCGGCCTGGCGCGGCGCGACGGCGAGGACACGAACATTACTCCCAACGACAAGCGATTCCTGGAATCGCTACACATTCAGGTGGATCAGGAAATCCTGCACGAGGAACGACAGGCGCCAAAATTGGAAATGACGCCGCAGGATCTGCGTTTCCTGAAATCGCTGAAAATTTCGCACGATGAATCAGAGTAAGATATTCGCGCTCCTGCCGGCTGCCGCCCTCGCCGTTTGCGCACTGGCCATGCCCGCGCGCGCGCAGGAAATCAATACGCCGATCATCACCATAAAGTCGGCGCAAAAGCCGGAATCGACGCTGGTCAAGGCGCGCTTTGAAGTTTTGCACATGCTTCCAAATGCCATTCAAGTAAGAAGCCTGGCCAACGGACTTGAAATTCACACGTTCTCCTACTCCGATCAGATCCGCGACAAAATGCAGCTTCTTTTCAATCAAGGCGGATTTCAATACGGAGACAAAGTCACCATCTGGTACCAGGCGGGCACGGAAGTAGCGCTGAAAATTAAGGGCAAACCTTCCAAACCTCTCTGAGCTCAATCCCGGAACCTGAAATGCCTTCATGATCCGTCCACCCGCCGTCGCCGGCCGTTTTTATCCTGACGATCCCGCACGCTTGCTGGAAACGCTCGATTCCTTTCTCGCACAACCCTCCCAGGACAAGAAAGTGGCAGAAAAACTTCCCGCGCGAGGATGCGTGCTGCCGCACGCCGGATACAAATTTTCAGGAAGCGTTGCGGGCGAAGTATTTCGCCGCATGCAAATTCCCCCGCGCGCGATTCTGATTGGCCCCCGGCATTTTCCGCGCGGCGCTGCAGCCGCGATACTTCCCGAGGGAGCCTGGCAAACGCCTCTGGGGTTGGCGCAAATAGATTTCCGCCTCGCGCGGCAAATCGCGCGCGCGTGCCCAGTGCTGCGCGAAGACGAAGTGGCGCACAGTGCCGAGCATTCGCTGGAAGTGCTGCTGCCATTTTTTCAGCGGCTCGTTCCCGGGTTTTCGTTTGTGCCCATCGTGATTGGTCCCGTTTCCTATGAACACCTGGTGGATTTAGGGAATGCCCTTGCCGAGGTTATCGCGGCGGAGCGCGAACCGATTCTGCTGGCAGCAAGCTCGGACATGAATCATTACGAAACCGATGCTGCAACACGCGTGAAAGATCGCAAAGCGATTGACCGCATCCTGGCGCTGGACCCGCAAGGTCTTTTCGACACGGTCCACAAGGAAAACATTTCCATGTGCGGATCCGGTGCCGTTGTTGCGATGCTCACCGCGATGCGCAAATTGGGCGCGACTCGCGGCAAGTTATTGCGTTACGCGACTTCGGGGGAAGTGAATGGCGATTTGCAGGAAGTGGTTGGCTACGCGGGAATTGTGATTACTTGATTTTCTTGCGCCGGAAATCGCCCGAACGGAGAACTCTTAAGTAGGACAGGCTTCAGCCTGTCTTCTTTTGGTTCACTCGAATTCAAATTGTGGTTCACTCAAAGTCAAAACCAGACAGGCTGAAGCCTGTCCTACTTGAGTCGAAATTCGGTTTTACCCACGCGGTACATTTTCAAAGAAATTAGCCGGGGCGGGAAGCGCGGATGCGCTGCGCGAGGGCTCGCGCGCGTGTCCGCGCGATCTCGACAAAGTGCGGATCGGCGGCGATCTGATCGAGAACGGGCAGAAGCCGCTCGGGTTCGGGGAGCACCCGGTGGTCCATGTCCAATTCAAACTGGCGCAGGGCGTCGTTCACTCCCAGCCGGTCGTATTTCACGCTGCGGACGAGCAAGACGAGGTCGCCCTGCTGGCGCGCCAGGCCTTCGAAGATTTGCATCAGCTGATTCGCGGTGGCGTTGAGTGTGTAATTGAAATTCGTCTCATGAACTTCAGCGCCTTGTTCGTAGCGAAATGTTTTTTGGCCCAGGTTGGCGATTTTCTTCTGCATGTCCAGGCCGGCAATATCAAAATTTTTCAACGCAGCGGCAAGCTCAATAATTTTTTGGCGCACCGGCGCGCCGACTTCGAACAGCTGCGGATCGGCGTCTTCCTCCAGCTGGCGAATATCGAACGTGGCTTTGCCGGGCTCGGTAATTTTTATTTCGATAAATTCAGGCGTGCTGCCGTTGAAGACGCGGCGGTAGGTAAGCGTTGCAGCGCCCGTTGCCGCATGGACAGCCGGAACCGACAGCATCGCCCACGACAGCAAGAGCAAGAAACAGGGGTGTAACCGATTCTGCGTCATCGTAAGAGTGAGATGCGCGAAACGGCGGTGCTGCTGCGTGCATTTCGCGGAGTATGCGTGGTGACTTCGTTCATGACGGCGTTGTCGTTCACGCGCTCGTTTAAACGCGCCTCGGCGCAAGTATTGGCGCGAGTATTCCCCCGGGAAGTCCCGGCATCGAGCCGCGCGCGAAATTGCGCGGCTTGCACGTGGCAGAGCGCCACGGCCAGCGCGTCGGCGGCATCGGCAGGCTCGGGAGTTTCGCTCATCTGGAGAAGCGCGCGCACCATCAGCTGCATCTGCTGCTTATCCGCATGGCCGTAACCCGCCACGGAAGCTTTCACCTCGCGCGGCGAATAACTGCACACGGGAATATCCCGCTGCGCGGCAGCAAGCAAAACCACGCCGCGAACCTCGGCCAGCTTGAGCGCCGTCTTCACGTTGAGCGCCGTGAATACCGATTCGACGGCGACGCCGTGCGGTTGAAATTCCTCGATTAATTCGCTGAGCATCGCGTGGATTTCGCGGAGGCGTTCAGGAAAATGTTCCGGCCCTTTGCGCGTGGCACGCAACGCTCCGTAGCGCAGCATCCGACAGCGCCGGCCGTCGCTTTCAATGATTCCATAGCCTGTGGCTCCGGCAGCGGCGGGATCAACGCCAAGCACGCGGAAGAAATTGCCATTCGTTGGAGATGTTGGTGGCACGGCACTGAGTGTACGGCGGCGCAACGCACCGGGCTACAATTTTTTCAGGACAATGTGTTGGAGAATGCGTTTCCGCGCGGGCTTGGTGGCGCAGGCTTCAGCCTGTGGGTTTAAGTTACGCACGAGAAAAATCTAAACCCACAGGCTGAAGCCTGCGCTACTAATCTATTCCTCAGCCATTACCGCTTGAATTTCTTTTTCGTCTATATCGAAGTTGGCGTAAACCTTCTGAATATCGTCGTGTTCTTCGAGCGCTTCCATCAGGCGCAACATCTGCCCCGCCTGTGTCCCTGTGAGCTTCACGTAATTCTGCGGCACCCATCCGACCTCAGCGGAATCCGGCGCGATGCCGGCCTTGGTCAACGCTTCGCGCACAGGCTCAAACGCTTCAGGCGGAGTCAAGACTTCCCAGGCCTCGCCGTCGTCGCGCAGATCCTCGGCTCCGGCATCGAGCACGATCGAAAGCATCTTGTCTTCGTCGGCCTTTTCCTTGGATACGATGATGTCGCCCTTGCGATGGAACATCCATCCGACCGCGCCATTTTCGGCCAGGTTGCCGCCGCCCTTGTTCATCATGTGGCGGATTTCGCTGACCACGCGGTTGCGATTGGTGGAGACCACCTCAATGATAATGCCCACGCCGCCGGGGCCATAGCCCTCGAACTTCACTTCTTCGTACTGTTCGCCTTCCAGTGTCCCGGTGCCGCGCGCCAGGGCCCGCTCGATGTTGTCACTGGGCATATTCTCATTCTTGGCGGCCAGGATCGCGGTGCGCAGGCGCGGATTGGAATCCGGATCGCCGCCGCCCACACGCGCGGCAATGGTGATTTCGCGAATCACTTTTGTGAAGGCGCGTCCGCGCTTGGCGTCGGTCGCCGCTTTCTTATGCTTGATTGTTGCCCACTTAGAATGCCCAGACATGGTAATCGCCTCTACGGGTGCGGGCTGTCGCCGCGGCGACGAGCCTGCCAAAATTAGGAATCGAGTTGGGGGACTAATCCCTGCTTATTGCCGGGATAGTCTAGCATAGGGCTCCCGGAATCGGAACAAATGGACGGATGTTTCGCAGGACCAGGGAAACCCAAAATCGGCTTTGATTTTCGGGTGCCGCACCCTTACGATTTTAAGGGTGCGGGTCTTGATTTCCCATTCATTCGCTCATCCCCGGGATCAATTCCGATCCGCGCTTTCCAGGAATGCGCCAAGCGCACATTGGAATGAAAATCCGCACCCTTCACAAGAGACGTGAAGAGTGCTGCACCCGCCAAATCAAAACCAAAATTCAATTTCCACTTTCAGTTGGAAGGAAACCCGTGGGTCCAACCGCGCCCACTCCCTATTCGTAAAACTCCGGCGATTTCTTAATTTTCGACATGCCGACAAAATCGTGCTGGATCCACAGTTGCGAGTTGGTCTTCTTCAGAAACGCGGCGACCTCTTTTCGGCTGGCGCGGGTCTGCTCCTGGCTGAACTCGAACGTGGGGACGCGATCGAGCGTCATCTCCGCGGGATAGTGATAAAGATCGCCGGACAATACAACGCCGCCGGTCTTGGCGAGCTTCACATAGAGAACCTGGTGGCCCTGCGTATGCCCAGGAGCGGATTTCAGGATTACGCTGCCGTCGCCGAACACGTCGTATTCATCGGTCTT
>Ga0075026_100001417_pt1 | contig 10054 bp, 8 predicted proteins | sample Str012_2_FD_71392 | JGI IMG/M metagenome (GOLD analysis project Ga0075026, IMG submission 71392) | Freshwater sediment microbial communities in response to fracking from Pennsylvania, USA - Straight Creek_MetaG_SC_2012 | ecosystem: Environmental > Aquatic > Freshwater > Creek > Sediment...
GGTGAGGTTGATCCGGCGCGCCGCGAACTCCTGGAGCATGGCGAGCAGCGACCCCGGACGGTCGGCGCGTTGGAAGCACACGATCGAGGTCTTGTCGTGGCCGCTCGGGGCGGGAATCCCCCGGCCGACGACCACGAAGCGCGTCTGGTTCTCCGGATGGTCGGCGATCTCGCGCGCCAGCACCTTCAAGCCGTAGAGCGACGCCGCGAGGGGGTTGCCGATGGCCGCCTGGTCACGACGCTTCGAGCGCGCGACCGTCGCCGACGCATCGGCAGTCGAGTTGGCCGCGACGAACGTCGCGTGCGGCAACTTCGCGCGCAGGAAGCCACGGCACTGAGCCGCCGCGATCGGGAACGACAACACCTGGCGGACGTCGGCGAGCTTCGTCCCCGGCTTGGCGAACAACCCCATCGCGATCGGGAGATCGACCTCACGCTGAATGAGCAGGTCACTGTCGAACGCGAGGGTGTCGAGGGTGATCGACACCGACCCTTCGATCGAGTTCTCGATCGGCACGAACCCGAGCTCGTGCTCGCCGGCCTCGACCGCGGCGACGAGATCCGGGATCGAGGCGATCGGCACCCGCTCGACGGCCGCGAGATCGGCCTGGGTGAGGAGCGCTTCCTCGGCGAAGGTCCCCGCGGGTCCGAAGAAGGCGACAGGTGGCACGACGGCAGATGGTAGCGGCGCGCCTCGCGCACACCGGGACCAATCGGACGCGGCCGTTCAGATACGGCGGATGTCGCGCACCGCGGCCTTGGGCCCGTGCCGCGGTGGGTGGCGACCTTCCCGACCGAGCAGCGCGACCGCCCGCGCGCGGTGCGGCCGACACGGTTCCAGCAGTTCGAGCATCCGCGCGTCGTCGGCAGTCCGCTCGCCGGCGAGATTCCAGGCCACGAACGCGGGCAGGTGGTAGTCGCCGACCAGGACCGAGTCCGGGTCGCCGAACGCGAGACACCCGACGGCCGTCGCGGTCCAGACCCCGATCCCCGGCAGTGACACGACCGCGGCCTGGAACGCCGCGGAGCCATCGCGCGCGACCCGCTCGATCGACGCGGCGCGGCGGCACACCTCGCGCACGGTCTCGGCCCGCCGCCGTTCGACCCCGACCGCGTGCCACGCGAACGACGGCAGCGCCGCGAGTTCGGCCGGCGTCGGCGGCACCATCAGACCGTCGCACGGTCCCGGCGCGGGGTGGCCGTGGGCCCGCACGAGCCGCGCGTACGAACGGTGCGCCTCCACCGAAGTGACCTTCTGTTCGAGGATCGTGGGCACCATGAGCTCGACCGGGTTCCCGGCCGTGGTCAACCGCAGGGACGGGTAACGCCGGTGCAACGTGGCGAACGGTTCCGACGGCGGCGCGAAGTCCGCGCCGACGTCGAACGCACCCACCAGCGCGGGCGCGTGATCGGTCAACCACTCGGCCCCGGGACCGAAGGTCTCGACCTCCACCCCGTCGGGCGTCGCGGTGAGCCGCTCGGTCCCCGGCCCGTCCGGCGTGTTCGTGGCCCGCCACACTTCGCCCGGCGCGCGCCGCAGGCAGGGATCGTGTGGTCCCCGCGCCAGCGGTCCGACGGTCGCCCGCAGCTCCGTTCCGCTCGCGGCGAGGGGAACGTGGCGGATCATCGGCCGACGTCCGCCCGGAACGAGGCGGTGAAGTGATCACCGGCGCGCACCACCGGATGGTCGCCGGTGACGAGCGCGTTGGTCGGCGCGGTCATCGGTTCGACACAGCAGAAGTCCGCGCCGATCGGTGAGTACACCTGGGCAAACGGATAGCCGTCGTCGAACGCGACGCGGAGTCGAGGACCGTCACCGCGCAGCTCGAAGGTCCGGGTCTCGGCGAGCGCGTAGAGGTCGTCGAACGCGCGATCCGCGAGTGGTGCAACCGCGGCCGCTTCGGATCGGGCGCGACCGGTGGGGATCCCTCGCCGGTCGAGTCGTTCGTGCGCCACCTCGGGCAGCGCGAGGTGCCAGTCGACCCGCGCGCCGGGCACCCGCCAATACGGATGCCAACCGAAGGACACCGGCACCGCCACGCCCTGATCCGCGTGCACCGTCGTCTCCACCCGCACCGTGCGTCGAGTGACCCGCACGGTCACGGTGAGCGAGTGCGGAAACGGAAACGCGGCGAGCAGCTCGGGGTGCGCGCCGAAGTCGAACCATGCAGTGACGCGCCCGCGACCCAGCGCGGTGATCTCCCAACCGGGATGCCCCACGAGCACGCCGTGGATGGGGAGTCCGTGCTCGTCGGTATGCAGCGGGAGGCCGCGCAACGACACCTCGGTACCCGCGGCGGTGAATCGGCGCCGGCTCAGCCGGTTGGCCCAGGGGTGGAGCAACGGCACCGCGGTGGTGTGATTCCCGCGCAGTGCGGTGATGCCACCCGGTCGCGCCACGTGGTCGAACCCGTCGACCACGAACGCGCCGAGCACCATCCCGAGCTCGGGTACCACCATCACCCGGGTATCGGCCGCGATCAGCTCGACCGCGGCCGTCCGCTGCCACGTCACGATGCGCGCGGTCGCACTCACCCGATCGACGTCCGGAACTCCACCTGCATCACCTCGTGGTCCGGGCCCTTCTCGAGGACCACATCCGCGGCGGTGCGCGTCGGTGCGATGTGCTCGACGAGGTTCACGTGGTTGATCATCGACCACACCTGATCGGCGAACTCACGCTGGCCCGCCTCGTCGAGACCGAGCGACGCGTAGAACGACCCCGCCGGCGCGGCGGCGAACATCTGCACCAGGCGATCCGAGTACCACTGGCGTATCGCCCACTCGGGGGCGTCGATGTAGACACCGAGATCGACCCGGTCCCGGAAGTGCAGGGCGTTGACGCCCTCGATGATGACGATCGCGGCGGCGTCGAGCACTCGGGGCTCATCCGGGACGACGTCGTAGCGCTCGTGCGAGTACACCGGAACCATCACGCCGGCGCTGCCGTTGCGCAGTCGCTCCAGGAAGTCGTTGAGGGCGGCGGTGTCGTAGGACCGGGGGAACCCCTTCTCGGCCGCGATCCCGCGCGCTTCGAGCTCGGCGTTCGGGAAGAGGAATCCATCGGTGGTGACCACTTCGACGGTGAGCGGATCGAGCAGTTCGCGCAGTCGCTCGCACGTCGTGGACTTCCCGACGCAGACCGAACCGGCCACCGCCACCAAGAGCGGAACCGGCGCGCCGTTGTCGACCCGGGCGCGCACGGCAGCGGCCAGCGAACGGTAGGCCCCGTGGTCCATCGGGGGATCGTAGGAGGTCGACGGCGAATGGTGACCACCGATCGCGCCCCGCCATCGGCGACAATGGCGGGGCAATGTCGAGCGTCTCACCTCCGACCCCGACGCGACCGATCCCGGACGATTCGTCCGGCGCGTCCGATTCGTCGAACCCGGACGAGCCACCGGCCTCCAGCCGGATGCGCTACATCCCCGGGCTCGACGGTCTCCGCGCGCTCAGCGTGACCGCGGTGCTCCTGTATCACGCCGACATCTCGTGGATGCCGGGTGGATTCCTCGGCGTCGACGTCTTCTTCGTGATCAGCGGATACCTGATCACCTCGCTGCTCCTGGCCGAGCACCGCAACCGCGGTGGCGTGCGCCTCGGGCAGTTCTACCTGCGGCGGGCGCGACGCCTGCTCCCCGCGCTGTTCCTGGTCCTGGCGTGCGTGTCGCTGTTCTCGGTGATCTTCCTGCCCGACGAAGTGCGTTCGCTGCGGGGCGACGTCTACGCCGCGCTCGGATACTCCACGAACTGGTGGCAGATCTTCCAACACCAGTCCTACGTCGCCGCGCAAGGTCGGCCGCCGCTGCTCCGCCACCTCTGGTCGCTCGCGGTCGAAGAGCAGTTCTACCTGGTGTGGCCACTGCTGCTCGCCGGGATGATGCGCTTCTGGAAGGGTGCGCGGCGCCCGATCCTGCTCGCCACCCTCGGGCTCGCGGCGGTGTCGTTCGCCACGCTGCTGATCCTCTCCTTCCCGCACGACTTCACGACGGCCGACCCCTCGCGCGTGTACTTCGGCTCGGACACCCGGATCTTCACCATGCTCATCGGCGCGGTCCTCGCGATGGTGTGGTCGCCGTGGAAGCTCAAGGCCGATGTGCCCGCGCGGGTCCGCACCCTCCTCGACTCGGTCGGCGCGCTCGGGTTGGTGCTGCTCGTCTTCACCTTCGTCAACGCGCACTACCAGTCGAACGTGTTGTTCCGCGGCGGCTTCCTCGCGGTGGCGTTGCTCTCCGCACTCGTGATCGCGATCGCGGTCCATCCGGGCTCGCGCATCGGGACCGTCTTCCTCGGGCTGCGGCCCTTCCGCTGGATCGGTGAGCGGTCCTACGGCATCTACCTCTGGCACTGGCCGATCTTCATGGTCACGCGGCCCGGCCAGGACACCGACATCACCGGCTGGCAGAACACGGTGATGCGCTTCGCGCTCACGTACCTGGCCGCCGAGTTGTCGTTCCGCTTCGTGGAGGAACCGATTCGGCACGGCTCGATCGGTCGGTGGTTCGGCGCGCTCCGGCACGCGTCGGGACCGGATCGCACCACGATGTGGGCCCGCACGCTCGCCACCATCGGCGTGGTCGGCCTCGCGGTGACCATGACCGGCGTCGGCCTCGCCGCCGCGCAATCGCCGCGCATCGAGTCGGGATTGCAGTTCCTCGTGGTCTCGGGGAAGAGCCCCACCACCACCGCGCCGAGCACCGCGCCGCCCGGGTCGGGGGCGACCACGCCGCCGACCCAGCCCCCCGCGCCACCCCAGGTGACCGCGATCGGCGACTCGGTGATGCTCGGTGCCAAGGGGGCGCTCGAAGCGAAGATCCCCGGCATCCACGTCGACGCCGCGGTCAGCCGCCAGTTCGGCACTGCGATCGACATCATCGAGCAGCTCAAGAAGTCCGGCCAGCTCGCGCCCGTGGTGGTGATCCACCTCGGGACCAACGGCACCATCACCGACGGACACATGCAGCGGTTGAAGGACCTGCTCGCCGACCGGCAACGGGTGATCTTCCTGAACCTGTTCGTACCGCGCTCGTGGCAGAACGGCGACAACGACGTGCTCCAGCGCTGGATCCCGCAGTTCGGCAACGCGCTGCTCATCAACTGGAACGGTGAGGGGTCACTGCACCCCGAGTACTTCTACGGCGACCACATCCACGTGAACACCAGCGGGCGCGAGCAGTACGCGAATCTGATCGCCCAGCAGATCAACCCGTAGCCTCGGCGGTCCCCGCCCGCTCCCGAGGTCGCCATGTCCGTCCTGCTCCATCCCGTCGACAGCGTTGCGTCCCTGCTCGAGCTGGAGCGGGTGAAGCCCGACGCGTTCCTCGCCGGCAATCCCCAGATCGGCTGGTCCCGGCTCTACGGCGGCCAAGTGGTCGCGCAGGCGCTGCGTGCGGCCGGGCTCACCGTCGACGCGCCGCACCGCGTGCACTCCCTCCACGCGTACTTCGTCCGGGCCGGGACCGAATCCGAGCCGGTCCTCTACGAGGTGGACCGGGTGCGCGACGGGAACTCGTTCACCACCCGCCAAGTGGTCGCCTACCAGGCCGGCGGCGCGATCCTGAACCTCATCGCGAGCTTCCAGGCCGACGAGGAGGGCGACGACGAGCAGTCCATCGCCGCGCCCGCCGGGATCGGGACGCCCGCCGATTTCCCCGACGCCGAGACCGATCTGTTCTTCGAGCACAAGATCGTGCGCTCGGTGCGCGAACCGATTCCCGATCAGGTCACCTGGATGCGTGTCCCGGAAGACCTCGGCGACGACCCGATGGTGCACGCGTGCGCGCTCGCCTACCTCACGGACGAAGATCTGCTCGGCGTGGCGGTGCTGCCGCACTCCCTCGGCGGCGACTGGGATTCGTTGATGTGCGCGAGCCTCGATCACGCGATCTGGTTCCACCGCCCGATGCGCGCATCCGATTGGCTCGTGTTCCACCTGTCGGGTCACGGCGTCGCGAACGCGCGCGGCATGGCGATCGCGCGGGTGTTCGACGCGAACGGCGCGCACGTCGCGACGGTCGCCCAGGAGGGGCTCGTCCGGGTCAGACGGTGACCGCGGTGGTGACCCCGGGGTCGTGCGCGTCGAACGCCGCGCGCAGGGTGACGGTGCCCGCCTCCCTGACCCACGCGCCGTCGACCCGCACATCGATCATGCGCAGGTCGATCGGCACTTCCACGTGCATTTCGCGATCGCGCCCGAGTTCCACCCGCCGGAAGCCCACGAGGCGGGCGCGCGGCCGTTCGTACGCCGAGTCCGCATAGCTCGCGTAGATCTGGACCACCGCGGCACCGTCACGGGCGCCGGTGTTGGCGACCGCCACCGTGACCGCGTCCAGCGCAGCGGCCGCGCGCAGGTCGGCCAGCGTGAACGCGGTGGTCGAAAGTCCGAAGCCGAACGGGAACGCGGCCGCGGTACCGGACCGGTCGAGGTGCCACTGTCCGTGGAAGCCGTCGTACGTGACTGCGGTGGCATCGCGCTCGAAGGGCACGAGGTCGGTCTCGGCGTGGGGAACGGCGAACGGCAACCGTCCGCTCGGCGCGACCGCGCCGGTGAGCACGTCGGCGAGCGCGTGGCCACCTTCCATGCCGGGATACCAGAGCAGGAGCGTGGCCGCAGGCCCGTCGATCCAGGGCATCACCACCGCCGAACCCGCCATCACCGCGACGACGGTCCGCGGCTGGACCGAGCAGACGCGCGCGATGAGTTCCTCGTCGTCGGGATGCAGGCGCAACGTCGCGCGGTCCCCGCCGGTGGCCATGGTCCGCTCGGTCGGGGCAAGGTCACGCGCGGGCGGCGCGGCCGGCAACGGCGGGACCGGCGCATCCCGACCGACGCGCGGGTCGTCCATCGCGGGGAACAGTCCGAACAACTCCGGGTCGGTGCTCTCGATGTACTCGCCCTCGTCGGCCTTCGTGTAGCCGACGACCACCACCGCGAGGTCGACCGCGCGCGCGAGTTCCGCATCGTCGTCCGCGTGCTCGATCGTCGCGTCCGAGAAGACGTCGCGTAGCCCGTCGAGCGGCGTGACCACCGTGGGGGGATGGACGTCGGACGACCCGCCGTCACCGAGATTCGCGATCGCGGCGAGCCGGCCCAACACCGCCACCCGCTTGACCTTGCGGACCGTGATCGGTAGCAGGTCGTCGCGGTTGGTCAGCAGGACGATCGACTCCTGCGCGGCGCGCCGGGCCAGCGCGCGGTGCTCCGGCGCGGCCATCACCGCAACCGGAGGGGCGGGCGCCAGGATCTGTTCGGCGAACCGCAGGAGCGTGGCGACGATCCGCACCGCGGGCTCCTCGATGTCGGCGCGGGTGATCGTGCCGGCGGCCAACGCGGTAGGGAGCGCGACCGCGCGCTGCTGGGCGAACGGCATCTCGATGTCGAGCCCGGCGCGCAGTGAGGCGACCGCGTCACGGAAGCCGAAGATGAAGTCGGTGATGACGAAGCCGTCGAAGTCCCATTCGTCGCGCAACACCGCGGTGAGCAGCGCGGGCGACTGCCCCGCCCACTCGCCGTTCACCGAGTTGTAGGAACTCATCACGCTCGCGACGCCCGCCTCGACCACGCGGCGGAAGTGCGGGAGATACACCTCGTGCAACGCGCGTTCGCTCACCGTCACGTCGACCCGGAAGCGCGCGTTCTCCATCGAGTTGCACGCGAAGTGCTTCACGCACGCCATCACGTGGCGTTGCACCCCGCGGGTGAGCGCGGCCCCGAACTCGCCGAGTTGGTAGGGGTCCTCGCCGTAGGTCTCCTGGGCGCGCCCCCACGCCGGATGGCGGAGCAGGTTCACGCAGACACCGCCGAAGTACGTGGCGCCCGCGGCGCGGGCCTCGAGTCCGATGGCGGCGCCGATCTCGGCTTCGAGGTCGAGGTCGAAGCTCGCGGCCCGGGCCATGGCCACCGGGAAGCAGGTGGCGTTGCCCACCACCACCCCACGAGGACCGTCGGTGAAGGCGAGCCCGGGGATACCCAGGCGGTCGTTACGCGCCGCCGGCCAGGCGTGGCGGTAGTACCCACCGGTGGTCATATCGCTCAGACCCGGCCAGAACGGCGCGTCGCCGTCGAGCAGGTCGAGCACCTCGGCATCCGAGAGCTGGGCCACCAGGACCCCGGCCTCGATCTCGGGATCGCCGCCGGCGTCCACCGCTCGCGCGGCGACTTCGAAAGCGTGGCTGACGTCGATCACGGTGCAGAGTCTCGCGGTCCGCCGCATCAGGGTGGCCGATGCCTCGCTCCGCAGACGGGCGCGGCGCCGCAGCTTCCCAGTGGGCGAGGGGGGACTTGAACCCCCACATCCTTTCGGACACAGGCACCTGAAGCCTGCGCGTCTGCCAATTCCGCCACTCGCCCGAGTGGAGCGCCGAGGTTAGCAAGCGCACCCCGAACGCCCCGTTTCGGTAACGACCGGCCCGTACACTCGGCCGCATGGGTGTGCAGGGTTTCGAACGTCGACTCGAACGACTGGTGGAGGGCGCGTTCACGAAGGCCTTCCGCAGCGGTCTGCAGCCCGTCGAGGTGGCCCGGCGCCTGCTGCGCGAGATGGATGCCCGCCGGACCCTCGGGGTGCGCGGGACCGTCGTCCCGAACGACTTCACCATCGTGCTGTGCACCGAGGACGCCCTGCGCTTCGACGACTACGCCGACGTGTTGGAGACCGAACTCGAGAACGAGGCCCGCGAGCACGCCCGCGCCGAGGGCTACCACTTCATCGGCCCGGTCAAGGTCCAGCTCGTCGAGGACCCCAACATGCGCAAGGGCGACCTGGAGATCGAGTCGGCTCTGAAGGAGGGTGACGGTGGCCGCGTGGGCGCGCTGGTCCTCACCGACGGCACCCGCCTCACCCTCACCGAGGCGATCTTCAGCATCGGCCGCCTCCCCGAGTGCGACCTCACGATCGACGATGCCCTCGCCTCCCGGCGCCACTGCGAGATCCGGCCCGAACCCGACGGCTACCGGATCGTCGACCTGGGCTCGCTCAACGGCACCACCGTCAACGGCGCCAAAGTGACCGAGCAGATCCTCGCCGACGGCGACCTCATCGGCGTCGCCGCCGTGGCGATCCGGTTCGAGGCGTCGTAGGCATCGCCCGTGGATCCCGGCGTTCTCACCGTTCTCGAATACTGCTTCCTGGCCCTCGTCTACCTGTTCCTGTTCCGCGTCGTGCGCACGGTGATGGCCGAGCTGCGCCCGGGTCGGATCCAGGTCCCGGTCGCGGTGCCGGCCGAGGCCGCGCCCGTCGCTGCGGCCGCCGGCTCGTCGCGCCGCTCCGAGCGCGGTCGGACCTGGGAGCTCGTCATCGTCGACCCGCCGGCGCGCGCAGGCGAGTCGTTCACGGTGATCGAGGAGATCACCGTCGGGCGCGGTGCCGGCTGCGCGGTCGTGCTCGCCGACGACACGTTCGTCTCCCAGGTGCACGCCCGCGTGTTCACCCGCGGCGGCGACGTCTACGTCGAGGACCTCGGTTCCACCAACGGCAGCCTGCTCAACGGCGAAGCCCTCACTGAAGCGGTGCGGCTGCGCCGCGGCGACCGCGTGCAGTTCGGCCAGACCGTGATGGAGCTCGTGCGATGAGGATCGTCTCGGGCGCATCCACCGACACCGGCCAGGTCCGCGAGGGCAACGAGGACTCCTACATCGTCGACCGCGCGCTCGAACTCTTCGCGGTGGCCGACGGCATGGGTGGTCACCGCGCCGGCGAAGTGGCGAGTGCCACCGCGCTCGACGGTCTGCGCGCCGCGGTCACCGAAGGAACGTCGGTGGCCGACGCGGTCGGACGCGCCAACACCGCCGTGTGGGACCTCGCCGCGAGTGACTCCGCCCTTGCGGGGATGGGCACCACCCTCACCGCCGCCATCTTCGACGGCACCACACTCACGATCGGTCACGTCGGCGACTCGCGCGCGTACCTGCTCCGAAACGGCACCTTCGATCAGCTCACCGTGGACCACAGCCTCGTGGCCGAGCTCATCCGCGACGGCAGGATCTCCGAGGAGCAGGCGGCCGTCCACCCCCAACGTTCGATCATCACGCGCGCGCTCGGCGTCGACGCGTCGGT
>Ga0075026_100001418_pt1 | contig 10053 bp, 8 predicted proteins | sample Str012_2_FD_71392 | JGI IMG/M metagenome (GOLD analysis project Ga0075026, IMG submission 71392) | Freshwater sediment microbial communities in response to fracking from Pennsylvania, USA - Straight Creek_MetaG_SC_2012 | ecosystem: Environmental > Aquatic > Freshwater > Creek > Sediment...
GACGAACATCATGCCGCGTTGAAGGGGCCGGTGTTCAAGGCCGCTGAAGAAGTTGATGAATTTGTCCATGGTGCGCTACATTGTCCTGTCAATATAGGCCATTTTGCCGCCAAGAAAAAGCCCCGTCGTTGGACGGGGCGTGAAGTTCTTTGTAACTGCGGATCACTGGTTGAGCATGAGCGGCATCACCAGCATGAGCAGCTCCTCATTCTCCTCCTCCTCGATCGGCTTGATGATGCCGGCCTTGGTGGGAGTGGACAGTTCCATCTTGACCTCTTCGGAGGGGGTGGCGCTGAGCATCTCGATGAGGAATTTGGCATTGAAGGCGATCTGCATGTCCTCGCCATCGTACTGGCATTTCATGCGTTCGTTGCCTTCGAAGCTGAAGTCAACGTCCTGGGCAGCCAACTGAAGCTCGCTGCCGCTGATGCTGAGGGCCACCTGGTTGGTGCTCTTGTTCGAGAATATGCTCACACGGCGCAGGGCGGACTGGAAATCCGTGCGGCCGACGGTCATCTTGTACGGGTTGTCCGTGGGGATGACTACCTTATAGTCCGGGAAGCGGGCGTCGATGAGGCGGCAGACCAGCTGGGTGGAGCCATGGGTGACGAAGAGGTGATTGCTGTTGTAAGACAGGGTCAGTTCGTCTTCGTTGTCGGGCAGTGCGCTTCTCAGGAGGTTGAGCGGTTTCTTCGGCACGATGAAATTATCGGCCTTGGGTGCGCTCACGTCCTTACGGCGGAAGCGGACCAGGCGATGCGCATCGGTGGCGACGAAGGTCACACCCTTCTTGTCCAACTCGAAATAGACGCCGGTCATAGCAGGACGCAGGTCGTCATTGCTGACGGCGAAGAGGGTCTTGTTGATGGCGGTGAGCAGGCCGGAGGAAGGAATGGTGAAACCGGTGGTGTCGTCGGAAGCGGGTTCCTTGGGGAAGTTGTCCGGGTTCTCTCCCATGACCTTGTACTTGCCGTTGTCGGAAGTGATCTCGACGCCGAAGTTCTTGTCGATGTTGAAAGTCAGGGGCTGGTCGGGCAGATTCTTAAGCGAGTCCATCAGGATCCTCGCCGGGATGCACACCCTTCCGCTGTCCTTGGCCTCGATGTCCATCCGGATCTTCATGACCGTCTCAAGGTCAGTGGCCACCACCGTGAGTTTGTTCTTCTCGATCTCGAAGAGGAAATCCTCGAGGATCGGAAGCACGGTATTGGTATTGATGACGCCGTTGATCTGCTGGAGCTGTTTCAACAGGGCCGAAGATGAGACGATGAATTTCATGACCGGGGGCTGGGTTTGTGTGTCCGGCAAATATAGGGGTAGGGCGACATAAGGATATCCCGATTTTTTGAACATTTTAAGCGGAGCATGAGTAACTTGTAACCCGCATCTACAGTAGTTATGGACGTGTTGGACAGATTTTTCGGATGGGCCCGCAGGAAGGGAGGCGATCTTCCCGATGTCCGCTTTGGCCGGTACTCGGACAACAACAAGTCCGTCGATAAGGTGGGACGTTGGAACCAGGCGGAGCAGTTGTTCCGTGACCGTCGCTATGACGAGTGCCTGGATGCCTTCATGGACTACCTGCGCGACGATGCGTTGGAGAATGTGGTGACCGAGCGCAAGGATGGCATCCTGGATTTTCGCATAACGCAGGGCTCCAAAGTCGTGAGGGGCAGTTGTTCACCGGAGCGCCTCGTGGCCGAGGTCAGTCTGGCACGCATGCCCGAACCCATCGTGCCTGTGATGCGTCGCCTGCTGGAGCAGAATTTCTCGCTTTACTACGGCCGCTACGCGTTGGACGGAGACCGCCTTTGCATGCGTTTCGAAACCGAGACGCGCGCAGCGAATCCCAACAAATTGTATTATGGGCTCAAGGAGCTTGCCATTCGTGCAGACAAACAGGATGACCTGCTGCTGGAGGATTTCCGACAGCTCGTACCGCTTGACCAGGAGCATATCCAGGCTTTGCCTGACTCGGAGCGCAAAGTCAAATGCAATTGGTTCCGGCGATTCATCCTGGAGACACTCGAGCAGATCGAAGGACTTGACCCGGACAAGATGGCCGGAGGCATCTCGTACCTGCTGTTGGGTCTTGCTTACCGGATCGACTACCTTATCACACCCGAAGGCTCGTTGCAGCAGGATCTCGAGAAGGTGATCGCGCTCTTCTACACCAAGGAGGAGAAGCCCGTCGTGGAGAAGAACACACAGATGGCGGAGGCCTACAGGCGCCTGGCCGCCCGCACAGATGCCGAGATCGCACCTTCGTTGTTCCGGTCCATCGCCACTTTTTCGATCGTGGCTCCGCAGCCGGCCAAGGTGGTGTCGGAATCCATGTTCACCGCGATCCAGAACATGGTCTGGTTCCGCGACAATAAACAACCCCGCATGGCGGAGCGCATCCTGGAATACGGATTCTCCTTCTGCCAGTACTCCTATTCGCTGCCCCGCCCGCTGACGGAGCTTTACCTGCTTTTCATGCAGGTGAATCATCCGGAATACTTCCAAGACCTGGGTTTCGTCACGCTGTACGACCGGGAAAAGAACGAGTTTGAGCGTTCGGTCATCGAGGATGCAGTGGAAGGCATCGTGGAACGCTGGCAGTCCAAGTACCCCGGCATGGCCTGGAAGAAGTCGAACATACGTTACGATTCATTGTTGTCCTTCAACCACGCCTTCCTGGCGGAAGTGCAGGGCCTGAACATGGAAACACCCGCTTGAACGATACCGATGGAGAATGCGAACATACAGGGACTGATCGAAGCCTACCAGCGGGTCATCATACAGATCGCGACGCAGAGCGGTGCGGGCACTGGCTTCTATATACGAGAGTTTGACACCATCGTCACCAATCAGCATGTGGTGGGTGATCAGCATGAGGTGACGATCGCGGGCCGCGACTTTGACAAGACCATGTCCAGGGTCTGGTACTCGGACAAGAAACATGACCTTGCCTTCATTGCTCCGCCGGAAGGCATTGAATTGCCCGAGGTGAGGCTCGGCGACTACGGTCGCGTGGCCGATGGCGATACCGTCCTGGCGATCGGTCATCCTTACGGCCTCAGCTATTCTGCCACACAGGGCGTGGTGAGCAAGATGGACCGCATCCGTGACGGCATTCGGTACATCCAGATCGACGCGGCCATCAACCCCGGCAACAGCGGCGGGCCGTTGGTGGACAAGGACGGTTCGGTGATCGGCGTCAATTCATTCATCATCCGCGGGGGCGACAACCTGGGTTTCGCGCTGCCCGTGAGCTATCTCGTCACCGCCCTGCGCATGTACGCTGGTGCCCGCGGACAGGTAGCGGTGCGGTGCCCGAGCTGTGACAGCCTGGTCACCTCTTCCAATATCGACAACGGGAAATACTGCCCGAGCTGTGGCACGGAGGTACTGCTGCCCGGTCCGCAAGAGACAGAACCCAAGTCCGTCGGTGTGGCGCGCACCATCGAAGAGATCCTGCTTGAGTTGGGCAAGGACATCAAGCTTTCACGCAGTGGCCCGGACAATTGGGAAGTACGTGAGGGCAGTGCCAAGATCCGCATCAGCTACAACCACGAGAATTTCTTCATCTCTGCCGACGCCTTCCTTTGTGTGCTGCCGAAGGACGCGTCGCGCATCAAGCCGCTGTACAGTTACCTGCTGCGCGAGAACAACGGGTTGGAGGGCATGTCGCTCAGTTGCTACCAGAACAATATCGTGCTCACCTGCATCATCTATGACCTGGACCTTGACCGTGACCGCGGCGTGGCCATTTTCCGCGAGCTGTTCCAGAAGGCGGATTTCTATGATGATCATATGAAGAATGAGTTCGGGTGTACCGACCGGTTGGAGGAGTAGTGGACAGTCGCCAGTGCACTGTGGACAGAAGCCTGTGGACAGTACACAGTGGACTTACTATCCATTTGCCGTTCAGGACTCCGAGAATCTCTGCGTTCTCACGCCTGCCTGCAGGCAGGCAGGTTCTCCGCGGTCGTCGTTGGCTGTTCCCGAAGTCTGGCAACAGATAACCGATAACTTTACAGCTATGGAGCAATGCAGAGGTTATCTTGCATCTTCAACCAGCAACCCTTTTGGACTTCCGTAAAAAAAAACTCACCCCCGAACAAGCCCTGCAGAAACTGCGGCAGTACTGTGCCTACCAGGAAAGAGCGCACGAGGAGGTGCGCACCAAGGCTTTCGGGTTCGGGTTGCGGTCTCCGGAGGTAGACCAGCTGGTGTCCAGCCTGATCGAGGACAATTACCTGAACGAGGAGCGTTTCGCGACGGCATTTGCAGGGGGACGGTTCCGGTCGAAGAAATGGGGAAAGGTGCGGATCAACTATGAACTCAAGCAACGGCGCGTAGGGGAATACAATATCCGCAAGGCACTCCAGGCCATTCCCGAGGAGGAATATCAGCGGACGGCCGAACAGGTGGCCACGAAGAAATGGAAGAGTATTCGAGGGGTGGGTCTCACCGACCTCACCCGACAGTCGAAGACCAGGGCCTATATGCAGCAGCGTGGGTTCGAGTCCAATGTCATTTCATTGGCGATCAGGAAACTACGGGAGAAGGAAGCGGACGCCTGATCACCCGAAACATCAATGCAGTTCAATGCTCTCCACATCGGGGATGCCTGTGTAATCCACCTGGATATGGCGATGATGTGCTTTGGCGCGGAAATCGTGCAGGATCTCCAGGATATCATGGTCGATATATACTGAGTCGCTGCCGTCCACGCACACATGCGCGTATTTGGGGAGCGTGTCGAGGAAGATCAGGAGTTTTTTCTTGTTCAGGAAACTGACGTTCATCGCGAGCTGGATATCGTAGCGACGGATATGACCTTCCTGGCGTTCTTTAACGGTGAGGCCGGCGCGGTAGGTGTGCTTGATGAGATACCAGATGGCATATCCGACGCCGATGCCGACGCCGATGAGCAGATCGGTGAAAAGGATGGCGATGACAGTCACCATGAAGGGCAGGAATTGCTCACGACCCTGTCGCCAGATGGCCTTGATGCGACTGGGGCGCGCCAGCTGGTAGCCCGTTCGGATGAGGATCACAGCGAGTACGCAATAAGGGATCTTGTTGAGCAGCGATACGGCCAGCAGCGAAAGCAGCAGCAGCCAGGCACCGTGGGCGAAGGCGGACAGTTTGGTACGGGCACCGGCTTCGGCGTTGGCAGAGCTCCGTACAATGACTGCGGTGATGGGGAGTCCGCCCAGTAATCCGCTGGCTGCATTCGCTACACCATGGGCCATGAGCTCACGGTTTTGGGGCGTGATGCGGTTGTATGGGTCCAGTTTATCGATGGCCTCAATGCTCAGCAGGGTCTCGAGACTGGCCACGACGGCGATGACGACAGAATATTTCCAGATATCGGCATGGTGGAACAACTGGCTGAAATCCGGGAACCGCACCTGTGAGAACAGGTTGCGGGGCATATTCACGTATTGTTCATCTGAAAGGGCCAGCGAGGGCAGGAACAGTTTCCAGAACCATGCCAGCAGAGCGCCGAGGAGGACGATCAGGAAAGAAGTAGGAACGACATGCCATTTCTTCGGTACCAGGTTCTCCCAAATCTGAAGTACGGCGAAAGAGAGGACCGAGATCAGGATGACCCCGGGCGTGATGCTCTTCACGAGGTCCTTGATGTGACTGAAGGCGTGGTTGAAGGTGATGATGTTGAAGAGTTCATTACGCCAGAAATCCGGTTTTCCATAGCCGATCAGCAGGGGCACCTGCTTGGACATGAGGATGACACCGATGGCCGCGAGCATGCCTTTGATAACGGCGGAAGGGATGAAATGGGTGAAGCCGCCGAGTTTGAAAACGCCGAGGAGGAATTGGAGCATGCCAGCGATGAGCACGGAAAGGAAGAACACTTCGGGACCTCCCAGCTCCGTAATGGCCGTGGCGCAGATCGCTGTGAGGCCGGCCGCCGGCCCGGCAACGCTGAGTTGGGACCCGCTGAGCAGGGAGACGAGCAGGCCACCGAGTATGCCCGCAACAAGGCCGGAATAAACTGGAGCACCGGAAGCGAGGGAAATGCCCAAGCAGAGTGGAAGGGCTACAAAAAATACAGTGACACTGGCCTTCAGGTCGTGGCGCAAAAATGCGAGCAGATAGAACCTGGACTTCCTTGTGAATAGATCCATATCTGTTGCAAATATCCGGTTTTTATCCGGGTGGGTCAAAAGGATGTAATTTCGGGTCATGCCGCAACTGACCCTCACCCTCATACAGACCAAGCTGCATTGGGAGGATGCCGATGCGAACCTGGCCATGTTGGAACAGAAGATCGCCTCGATCGGCGAACGCACGGAGATCATCATCCTGCCCGAGATGTTCTCCACGGGCTTCAGCATGCGCCCTGAGGCGTTGGCAGAGGATATGAACGGGCGGACCGTGCAATGGATGAAGCGGATATCTGCAGAGCGGAATGTCGTGGTGACCGGCAGCGTCATCATCCGCGACGAGGTGGCTGCTACTGAACATGGACTCCCATATTTCAACCGCTTGATCTGGATGTTGCCGAATGGTGAATACGGCTTCTACGACAAACGCCATTGTTTCACCCTGGCGGGCGAGGACCAGCACTATAACCATGGCAACAAGCGCCTGGTGGCCTCCGTCAAGGGCTGGCGCATCTTGTTGCAGGTGTGCTATGACCTGCGATTCCCCGTGTGGGCGCGTCAATCGCAATTCAACCCCCCGAACGGCGATGCCGCCGCGGTACGTCCGGAATACGACCTGCTGATCAATGTGGCCAACTGGCCCGAACGACGCGTACATGCCTGGCGCACCTTGCTGCAGGCCCGCGCGATCGAGAACCAGTGCTATGTCGCGGGTGTGAACCGCGTGGGCGAGGATGGCAACGGCATCTACCACAGTGGCGACAGCCTCGTGGCCGGCCCGCTGGGCGAAGTGCTCTACCACAAGGCGCACGATGAGGATATCCATACGATCACGCTCTCTCGCGAGCATCTCGAGGAAACCCGCACCAAGATCCCCTTCTGGAAGGATGCGGACCCGTTCATGTTGCTGTGAACTTATTTCTCTGCACCGTCGATGATCGACAACACCGCCTGCATCTTGCGGTCCATGGCCTTGCGCACCCCTTCGGCACTGGGCGGAACGAGGATGTCGGGAATGACGCCGTGACCATCCTTGGGCGGATGATTGTACTGCACGATGCGGAACAACGGCATGCGTACACGGATGCCGGTATGCGGCAAGGTGACATCCGGTATCATCAGGCCATTGTTGCCATAATGCCCCCCACCGGTCTCTTCGCCGAGGAGCTTTATGTTCTCCTGGTCGTGCACCGTATGGCAAAAAAGTGTGGCGGCTGAGAAGGTGGGCCCACTGACCAGGACAAAGACCTTTCCGTTGAAATGGTCCTTCTTCTGTGGCTTGAAGACATGTTTCTCCCAGTATCGGAAGTGCAGCATGCTATCCGCACCGCGTGAGCAGAAGAAAGTGATACCAAGGCTGTTCAGGAAACTTGAACTGAAGTATTTGGCGTCCCCGTTGAAGGAGCGGTGCAGGGTGAAGGCGGTATCCGCCACTTTAAAAGGTGTACTGCGCAGGTAACGAGCCAGCTGAGTATAGTGGTTGACCTTTCCACCGCCGTTGTTCCGGATGTCGATGACCAGGTTTCGGATGCCAAGTCCGCGGATGATGTTGAAACTGTTCCTGTAAAAAGACTGCAAGTGCCCGCCATCGTCAAAGCTGTTGACGGTCATGATGGCGGTGCTGCGCGAGGTGTCGATCTCCAGGGAACGCAGGTCGGTGATGCGATCCTTTCGTGTGGGCTTCTTCCAACCGGGTGGCGGCGGACCGGGATGCCGTTCGTTTTTCGTGCTGTCGCGCATGAAACGCCAGAGCGGGACCTGTGAAATATGCTCCTGGCCAGCGCTGTCCAGCCAGGTGACGGCATAACTCTTCTGCAGGCCCAACACGTTGCGCATATAGTACGGGAGGTCGGCACTCAGGCGGATATAGTTCACATTCTCAGCCCAGCCATCGGTCGGCATGTAGTCGAAGAGCGTATCGGTAAGCTGGCGGGGTTTCATGCCGTTGATGGAAGTGATCTGCGTTCCACGTCGAAGGAGGCTGTCCTTGCGGTCCAGGTTGGTGGTGACGATCATCGTATCGCCCCAGATCTTGACGAAGAGCGGGAACGAAGGCATCCTAAGGTCCTCATAGAACTTGCTATGACGGCGCGAGAATCCGAAAGAGGTATGCCCACAGCGAATGCGCGTGGTGACAGGGGCAAGGATACGAAATCCGAATTGGGAGTCGGTCATCGAATCCTGGATGGCGACACGACCTGCATCGAAAGCCATGTCCATGCTGTCTTTCGGCGTGTACCAATATAAGGATGGATGATATCGCTCCATGAGCCGGCGCATGAGGTCATAGTCCTCACGAAGCTCTTCGGGAGAAAATTTCCGGGTGGGATTGTATGCGTTGCGGGAGGCGGAGCAGGCGGTCAACAGGAGAAGACCGACGAATGCCGGGATCATCGCCCACAGGGTACACCGCTTTGCCATCATCCGATACAAGATTCAGAGGTTTAGTCCATAACGACGTGCCTGGCGTCTTATTTCCTGAAAGCGTTCCATCCCTGGGCCGTGATGGCATGGGTCGATCCGCCCTTGGTGATGATCTTCGCACCCTGATCGGCTTCGGTCATGTAGCCGATGACACTGATCTGTTCGTATTTCTGAAGCTTCTCGTAGTCGTTCTGGTCCACCGTGAACAGGAGTTCATACTCCTCGCCGCCACTGAGGGCGCAGGCGGTCGGGTCGATCTCGAACTTGTAGGCGGCACGGCGCGTCTCCTCCATGATGGGGATCTTCTCCTCATACAACGTGCAGCCGACGCCACTCTGCTCGCAGATGTGGAGGATCTCGGAGCTCAGACCATCACTGATGTCCATCATGGCCGTGGGTTGCATATTCTCGGCGGCGAAGAACTGGATGATGTCCGGTCTTGCTTCGGGTTTGAGCAGCCTGCCGATGACAAAGTCCTCGCCTTCAAGGTCGGGTTGGATCTGGGGGTTTTCGAGCCAGATCTTTTTCTCGCGCTCCAGGAAAAGAAGCCCGAGATAGGCCGCCCCGAGCGAACCGCTGCAGCAGAGCAGGTCGCCTTTTTTCGCGCCGCTGCGTTTGACCACTTTGTCAGCGGCCACTTCGCCAAGAGCGGTGACGGAAATGACGAAACCCTTCAGCGAGGAGGCCGTATCGCCACCGACCAGATCAACACCATACGTGTTGCAGGCGGCATAGACGCCTTCATAGAATTCCTCCAGCGCCTCGACGGGAAAACGGTTGCTGATGCCCAGGCTGAGTGTTACCTGCGTGGGGGTCGCATTCATCGCATACACATCGCTCAGGTTGACGACGATGCTCTTGTAACCCAGATGCTTCAGCGGAGTATAGGACAGGTCGAAATGCACGCCCTCGAGCAGGAGGTCCGTCGTGATGACGGTCTGCTTGCCGAAGTGGTCGATCACGGCCGCGTCGTCGCCGACGCCCAGGATGGACGAGGCGTTATGCAGCTCGATGTTCTTCGTGAGGTGGTGGATCAGGCCGAACTCACCGTATTCCGAGATCTCCGTTCTTTCCATCCGGCGAATTTACGACTTGTTCCCCAGCATCATCTGACCTCCACGACACGACTTGCCTTGCCCGCGGCATCATAACAGCGCAACTTCACCGTTCCCTGGACATTCGGGGCACCTGAATAAAGCGTTGACGAGGGGCCGGGCTCACTGCCATCGGTCGTGTACCGGATCGTCAGGCCGGGCATAGCGGTGTTTGCGAGCAGTTGCCCCTTCTCGATCATGGCGCCCGGTGGTGGCACGCGATAATTGTACCCGCCGTTGAGGTAACTCAACCGGGGCAGGTCCTTGGCAGCCATCGTATTGGCGAAGACGTTCCAACGTTCCTGGATGATCGCCTCTCGGGCGCTGCTGTCAGCCACGCCTTCCCAGGGGCGATGCATCGACCAGGCACTCTGTGCATACCCCATCAGTTTGGGTAGCACGGAATACTCGAG